>Ga0116227_10000135_pt1 | contig 121851 bp, 99 predicted proteins | sample S1TSphgellanicum_FD_89693 | JGI IMG/M metagenome (GOLD analysis project Ga0116227, IMG submission 89693) | Host-associated microbial communities from peat moss isolated from Minnesota, USA - S1T2_Fb - Sphagnum magellanicum MG | ecosystem: Host-associated > Plants > Peat moss > Unclassified...
CTTTCACAACAAGCTACCTTCACAAAATAATCAGAACAAAAAAAGCGACCAAGTAAAGTTGCCTTTCTCTTGATCGCTTCTTGTAATCCGTGTTATTGAACTACTTTTTCAGTGCCCTCGTTTATACATCGGGGCTTTTTTTGTGGGAATTTATAAATTATGTCATTGCGAGCATAGCGTGGCAATCTTGTAACCTTGCAGATCGAATAACATACGATGAGATTGCTTCGAGCCTCGCAATGACAAAAAGAAGAAAAATGTAAGGAAATCTTGTTTCTTGGCTCTCTTAAAACTAGCTCTTCGGTCTATACTTCGATTCGTTTAAAATCTTTTGTGCATCGTCATCAGCCATGAGTTGTGGTATGGTAACATCAGGATGTTTCTCCATATAGGCTCTCACAATTTGCCAGCCAGTCCATATGCCTAGTTTTGGGGCAGATTCATTTTTTTCGCCAAGGCCAACGGTGAAAGGTGCATCATTGAAGTATTGCTGGGTTTTTAATACGTCGGTATCGTAGAGTAAATTCTCTTCTAAAAAGTAACCCCATATCTGTCCTTTAAAATCATCGCACCATTTAAGCTGTGCGGTGGTGTAGCGTATTTTGGTGGTGTCGCCAACATCTGGCAGCAACTGATCCATCAGGTACATGATTTTGCCGTTGTAAACCATCTTTTGTAGTACCGACTTGTCTTTCTCCTGCTCGGGGAACATATCTTCGCGCAGCATACCTTCTACCACACGTGGGGTAATGTTTTCGGGCGTAAAGTAACGGGAAATATAATGCGGGAAATTGTCGATCAATGCCGGGTAGAATTTAGAGTTGGCACCCAGAAAAAGATCCAGGCCAATACCAAAGTAGCCGTTGCCGATAGAAGTCTGCGCCTGAAAGCCCGAAATGTAAGCATATACCTTTGGCAATTCCTTTTTAGGGAAATAGAATTTTATGCGGCGAAAGGCATCAGTCAGTTCCGCGTTTTGTTTATCAAGGTTAGGGAACACAGAGTCCACATCATGCTTTAAAATGTTGTAATCTTTACTGGCGAATACTTTTTTCAGGGTGCCCAAGTAGGCGGTATCTTTAATGCTTCCTGCCGGTAATATACGCTCCATATAGTCCTGGTAAAACAAACCATACTTTTTTTGCATGGCTAAGGCTTGTGGCTCAATTGGTGGATTACGCAGTTTATCCAGATCATGGTCGAAACGCTGGATGTTTACTTCTACCGGAATATTGCTTACATCAACTTTTTTGTGCCCATTGCACGCGCTGAACAATATTAACGTTATAAAAATTAAGTAAATTTGTATTGCTTTGCCAGGGGTAGAAATCATATTTTAGCCTTTGCGTAAAATTAACGCTTTTGAGTTGCAATTATAGCGCAACGTCACTCAATCTACAAACATGAAGATCGCACTTGCCCAGCTTAATTATCATATCGGGAATTTTGAAGCTAACACCGCTAAGATCATCGAGGCCATAAACCAGGCGAAAGCCAAGGGGACCGACCTGATTGTGTTTAGCGAACTTTGTGTGTGCGGCTACCCATCGCGCGATTTTCTGGAGTTTAAAGAGTTTATCGGCCTTTGCGAAGAAGCCGCACAGAAAATAGCAACTGCCTGTACCGAGATTGCCTGTATTATTGGTATCCCTACATTTAACAACAAGCCGGAAGGTAAAGAACTTAATAACTCGGCCTACTTTATTAATGGAGGTAAGGTGCAAGCAGTAGTAAACAAAGCCCTGCTACCTAATTATGATGTATTTGATGAGTATCGCTACTTTGAACCCGAAACCGAGTTTAAATGTATCGACTTTAAAGGCCACAAGATAGCCTTGACCATCTGCGAAGATCTTTGGAATACCATCGAAAATCCGTTGTACATTACCCGCCCAATGGATAAGCTGATTGAGGAGAAGCCGGATGTAATGATCAATATCGCCGCTTCGCCATTTGCGTATACACACGATGAAGAGCGTATTGGGATATTGAAAGACAATGCCACACGTTATAGCCTGCCCTTATTCTATGTAAATCATGTAGGTGCGCAAACTGAATTGATCTTCGATGGTGGTTCGCTAGTCTTTGATAAAGAAGGTAACAAGGTAGATGAGATGCCTTATTTTGAAGAGAAGGTGGCCTACTACACTTTGAATGATGATTCGACCATTACCCCTGATCAGCCGGTGACTTTGATGGTGGAGCGTCAGAGCAACATCGAACAGATTTATTTAGGGTTGAAGCTGGGTATTAAAGATTACTTCACCAAGTCTGGTTTCAGCAGAGCGATACTAGGTTTATCAGGTGGGATTGATTCTGCCGTGGTGTGCGCCCTTGCTGCAGAAGCTTTAGGTGCCGAAAATGTAATGGCTGTAATGCTGCCGTCGCGCTTTTCTACAGACCACTCTATTAAAGATGCGCAGGACCTGGTAGATAACCTGGGCTGTAAATCAGAACTGATCGCTATAAAAAGTATTACAGAAGCTTTTGAGTCTGCATTATCACCGCAGTTTCAGAACCTGCCATTTAATATAGCCGAAGAAAACATTCAGGCCCGTAGCCGTGCTGTGCTGCTAATGGCCATGAGTAATAAGTTTGGTTACATACTGCTCAATACATCAAACAAGAGCGAAGCTGCCGTAGGTTATGGTACGCTTTATGGCGATATGTGTGGTGGTATTTCGGTATTGGGCGATGTTTATAAATCACAAGTATTTCAGCTGGCGCGATACATTAACCGCGAGCGCGAGATCATCCCGGAGAATACAATAGTTAAACCGCCATCTGCAGAGTTAAGGCCCGATCAGAAAGACAGCGACTCGCTGCCTGATTATGACGTGCTGGATAAAATACTGATGGAATATGTAGAGCATCGCTGCTCATCAACCGAGATTATTAAAATGGGTTATGAGGAGGCGCTGGTAAAACGGGTGATCCGTTTGGTGAATATTTCTGAGCATAAAAGATATCAAACACCGCCAATACTAAGGGTATCGCCCAAGGCGTTTGGTATGGGCCGGAGGATGCCATTAGTGGGTAAATATCTTTCTTAAAAAAACTCACAAAATATTCATGTTGCGGTTAAACCTTTGTACACGTATTAGTCTAACAAATACAAGCAAATAAAGTTATGAAAAGGGTAGTCAATGCAACGCTGATACTACTCAGCGTGGTGCTTATTTCAGCATGTTCATCGTATAATTATTACAAAGCCGGTACTACAAAATTGAGTACCTCGCAGTATAAATCTTTTGCCTGGGTACAAGACCCGGATCAAAGCAACCCGAAGCCGGCGGTTAAGGGAAAAATGTACGCGGGTAACGCTTATTATAATAACCAGAGCGCTACGCAAAACGTAAAGCAGGCTACTATATTAAGTTTGCAAAGTAAAGGCTTAAGATTGCAGGACGAAAATCCTGATTTGTTAGTACACTATACATCATCAGTTGGTCGCGGTACACGTCTCGACTATTATAACGCTTATCCATTTTACTATGGCGGCGGCTTCTATCGCCCATATTGGGGCGGTTGGGGTTACGGCGGCTGGGGCATAGGTTACGGTTGGGGCCGTGGCTGGGGTGGTTATGGCGGCTGGGGTTACGGCGGTTGGGGTGGCTGGGGCTACGGACCAACTTATGCCGTGCCACAAAACTATAAAGAAGGAACTATCATCATTGACCTGATAGACCGCAAAACCAAACGTATTGTATGGCGTGGTTTCGGCGTAGGCGAATTACACCGCAACCCTCAAAAAACTATTGACGAAATACCAAAAGTGGTTGACGGTATATTTAAACAATTACCGGTTACTCTATAAGCAAGATTTTTGCGTTTATAATTACAAAGCCCGTTTAGGTTAGCCTAAGCGGGCTTTGTTTGTAAATACCATGCCTCCCACGTGGGTGTCATGCTTCGTGGCCTTTAGTGTGACAGGCCATCTAATAAACAGGCCATCTTACTCTCTTATATTAAATATCTCTCGTTAATCAACTTACAATGATGTTCATTATGGCCCACCACAAACCAGCCTAAACTTCTTGCAGTATAAACGTCCTCCTTACCAGGAAATTTAAAATCAAGCATTTCAATCGTCATGCTGCTGAAGAGACTTATCGTAGCGTTTCTGACGGTTACAAATTCATGTACAATATCTTTTAGTGTTCGGCCGGTTACATTAAAATCTTTAGTATAGCTTTCTCCCATTGGGATTTCGAGAAATACATCGGTTTGGCGTGAAAGGCAGAAAGATTTGTAGGCATAATATCGTTCTTCATCACAGAGGTGAATAAAAACCTGTTTAATCGTCCATTTATCTTCAGCGTATTTAAAATCTTCCAGTTCTGGCGGGATAGAAGCGATGAGGTTGAGTGTTTCTTGTTTGGTTTGTTCCAGCGCTTCGATCAAGTCATCGCCCTTGGTTAGGTTAAAGAAGTAAGGATACCAGCGCGGCGCATCGTTTATATCCGGGCGACCAATTTTTATCATAATACTTTTGTAAAGCTTATTGTCGAAAAATTAATACACAGCTCCGGCTCTTAAAGTAAGGTTACGATCAGTTACTTTACCTGCCGTAACCCCGGCTGGATTTAGCGTGCCTTTATCATCACTTTCATCGGCAAAAAAGCTGCCTTCATCGGTTCTTATAAATACCGAATACTTGCCGGGTGATAAATTCACAGCATAATGCCCGAGGCTATCTGTATGGATCACAGTAACCAGCTTGGTATTTATTTGGATAAATGAGGTAGGGCCGCCGGTTGCTTGCTTGGGTGTGGTAGGCTGGTAGATGTACAAATCGCATTTGATGCCTTTCGGCTTTCGCGGCGCTCGGTTAGGCGATGGCATTTGGTTACCGGTTTCTTTGTACACATAGCCTGTTAAGCCTTGTGTTATTGGTGCGGCTGGTTTTAACGAGTGGCAAGCCATTAGTAAGGATGCAGATATGATTAAATATATTTTCATAGCCCGGTGGTAATTCACTTAACTTTTAATGTAATAATATATCTTTAACAATTAAACTTACGTATCTTATAGTTAACTGCATAATAATGCTTTGTAATGTTATAATACGTGGCGTGTCTGCTGTAATAATACCATGAATAAAACCTGTCTCGCACTAATTATCTTTCTTCTAAATTGTCTGTATTTTAATAGTGCGCAGGCGCAACAGCCCTTAGTTAGTGAATCAAAAAAAGCAGAGCTAAGCACGCTATCACAAGTTTATAATCAGCAATATCAAACGCGTAAGCTAAAATTACAAAACCTGGCTGCTAAGAATGATTGGAAATTTAGCCGTAAGCGTAAAGATGGTGGCTTAAGTTCATTACACTCTATTACAACTTTAGGTTTCCCGGTTTATGTACGTACTGATGATAATATTATCTCGGCAGCTACCACGCACACTAACCTGGTACAGCCGGGGGGCAGTTTAAACTTAGGCCTCAGCGGATCTAGCAGTTATTTAAATGGTAAGCTTGCTATTTGGGATGGCGGCTCGGTGCTAACAACCCACCAGGAATTTGCAGGTAAAACCATTACACTTAAAGATGCCTCAACAGCTGTGCTGGAACATAGCACCCACGTGGCCGGCACCATGATTGCAAAAGGCGCTTATGCACCTGCAAAGGGAATGTCGTTCGGCGCAACTACGCTTACCTCTTACGATTATGATAATGATATAACCGAGATGACGGCAGCCGCGCCCAACCTTTTACTATCAAATCACTCATACGGTGCTATTGCCGGTTGGGATTATGATAGTGATGCGGGGCATTGGGATTGGTATGGATTACCTGGTGACAGTGTAGATTATAACTTCGGCTTTTACGATAGCCAGGCGCAGGCGTGGGATAAAATTGCTTATACGCAGCCTTACTATCTTATTGTAGAATCTGCAGGAAACAGCAGGAGTTATAACGGCCCTGCGGTAGGCAGCGATTATTGGGGATATAAAACGCGGACTTCAACAACACTGGTTGATCTTGGACCCCGCCCGGCCGGCGTCAGCAATAATGCGGGTTATGATATTATTCCTGATTTTGCCAATGCTAAAAATATACTCACAGTGGGAGCTGTTAACCCCTTGCCATACGGGCCGAGTAACCGGAGCGATGTTGCCATCGCCTATTTCAGCAGTTGGGGACCTACGGACGATGGCCGTATCAAGCCGGATATCTGCGGCATGGGGGTAAATGTACTCTCATCTGGCAGTGCAAGTAATACCAGCTACGTAACGCTTTCGGGTACATCGATGGCCGCACCAAACGTAACCGGATCGCTTTATTTGTTGCAGGAGTATTATTATAAACAAAACTCAAATGTGTTTATGCATTCGGCCACGTTGAAAGGGCTGGTTTGCCATACCGCATTTGATGGTGGAAATGTTGGCCCCGATTATATTTACGGCTGGGGATTGCTCGATATGCAAAAGGCAGCGCAAGCCATTACTGATAATGGTACCAAAAGCTTAATTAAAGAGGATATACTAACGCAAGGGCAAACTAAAACTTTTAATGTAACGGCATCGGGCAATGGCGCATTAATGGCTTCTATCGCCTGGACAGATCCACAGGGAACGCTTTCTGCAGATGGTACAATTAATGATCGTACCCCAAAGCTCGTTAATGATCTGGACGTGCGTGTTAGCGATGGTACAACCACTTATATGCCTTGGGTATTAAACCCTGCCCAACCCGATGCTGCTGCCACAAAAGGCGATAACATCCGCGATAATATGGAGCAGGTTGATATTGCAGGTGCTGTGCCCGGAAAGCAATATACTATTACTGTTTCACATAAAAATACATTGCAATCGGGCAGTCAGGGTTACTCTTTGATCGTTACCGGGATCGGTGGATCTGCTTATTGTGCTTCGGCGCCATTATCAAGTGCCGACTCACGCGTAAATAACTTCAAATTTGCAGATATCAATAATACCCCTGCTGAGGGCTGTACCACTTACTCTGATTATACCGGTATTACCGGCTCATTAGAGCCAGGCAAGGTGTATCCGCTAAGTTTAACTTTAGGCACCTGCGGAAATAATTTTAATAAGATTGCCAAAGTATTTGTTGACTGGAACGGCGATGGCGACTTTGATGATACAGGCGAACTAATTGCCACTACCGATGTAATTACCGCCACCGGAACTTATGCAACCAGTATAACTGTACCAAGCAATGTAACTGTAGGTAACTACTCGCGCTTAAGAATAGTGCTTACGGAAACTACAGATGCCAATGCGGTTACAGCCTGCGGTACTTATGCCAAAGGCGAAACGCAGGATTATCGGGTGCAGTTTATCCAACCTGCTAATGATGCCGGGGCTGTTGCCATAAATGGTAGTAGTGTTTCTGGCAACTGTGCGGGCAAAACCAACCTAACGGTATCTATCCGTAACTTCGGTGCAAGTACATTAACCAGCATCCCGGTAACGGTAGCCATTACTGCGCCAGATAATACGATCACCACTTTTAACGAAACCTATACAGGATCGCTAACTCCGGGTACGCAGGCAGATTATACATTTGCCAATACTTTTACTACCATAGCAGGTACATCTTATAGTATTACCGCAGCAACGAAGCTGCCGGGCGATTTTGTGCCGGCTAATGATGCGGTTACCAGCACCCTCGCAATTGGCGCATTACCTTTGCCAGGCAATTTGGAAGCCTATTATTGCAACAATACCAAAAGCTACCAACTATCCGGCGCTGCCGATGGTGCTTTGCTTTGGTACCAAAATTCTAACGATACTATTCCGCTGGCTGCGGGTGCGTCTGTAACAACATCTACACCGCCGGTTAACAATACTTACTACGCAGGTGTAAATGATTTTAGCGGATCGATTGGTCCGGTTACTAAAAGTGCGTTTACAGGGGGCGGATACAATCAGTTTGCGCCATCTATCAACGTATCTACCCAGGTGCCTTTGGTTATCGAACGGGCGAGGCTTTACATAGGCTATCCCGGTCAGATCACTTTTACGGTTACCGATGTCTCGGGGCAGATTGTGTCTACAGCGATAATTAATGCGAAGGCAACGCGTACCACGCCGGTTCTTGGCACCGCTACAGATGATCCGGCCGATCAGGGGAAAGTATATGATCTTAACCTTACATTGCCGACGGCGGGCACCTATGCCATCAATATTGCTTATGATGATAGCGTAAGTATTTATCGGAGCAACGCAGGCGTAACCGGCTATCCGTTTACAATAGGCGGGATCTTTAATATTACGGGCAATACGGCTACACCGGGTTCAACAGGATATTATTACTATTTGTATGATATTAAAGTGCACAGTTTTGGCTGTGCCTCTGCGAGCCGTCAGGCGGTTACGTTAACTAAACCGGTTATCACACAAAATGGCAACGTGCTTAGTTCTAATTATCCATCTGGCAATCAGTGGTATTATAATGGTAATATTATTATAGGGGCTACAGGGCAAACTTATACGGCCACAGAGAGCGGTAATTACCAGGTAAGTGTGGTGGTAGGGAGTAGTTGTACTACCTCATCAGATAATTTTTCATTTGCTATTGTGGCATTGCATCCGGACAACAGCACCGATATTGGTTTAACGGTTTACCCAGTGCCTGCAACAACAGCATTAAATGTGTTGTTTGTAGCCAAAACTGCAGGTGAGGTTGAGCTATCATTAGTTAATACCTTGGGGCAGGTAACCTTTACAGACCAACGAACCGTTGATGCTGGTAATTTTAGTACGGCGCTTAATGTAAATGGAGTGCCTGCCGGTACCTACGTTTTAAGAGTTAAGGTGGCCGACAAGCTATACGCCAAAAAAGTAATAATTATACGTTAAGCATTAAAAGGAATATTTTACACCAAGGGCAGGTGCAACATCAAATACAGAACCGGTTGCCAGCTCCAGGCGTGGATCAACATCTACGCTGAGGCTGATGGGAGTATTAGGCAAAGTGTATTCAACACCAATAACACCATCGAAACCGATGAGTATACGTCTGTTATCATAAACATGGCGGCCATCATCGTAAATGCCTTTATCAATTCCGCCGATGTGGATACCACCACCGTAAAATAGGTTTAGCTTATCGACGTTAAATATGGGTACGTGCATTTCGTAAAGTCCGGTCACTACCGCGCCGCCTTTACGGAAGCCCAACACGCCCTCTAAAGCCTGGTTGTTATCATAAAACCATTTAATAGATGGGCCAATTTCATAACCGCCAAATTTAATACCAACGGCGGTTTTATAATTGCCGTCTTGCGTTTGAGCTTTTACCTGCGTACCCGTTATTATAAGGGTGGTTATGGCAATAATAAAGTAGATAGTCTTTTTCATAGTATGCGACTTTATACAAATAAACGGGCTTTATTGATTTTTATGACTTTGATTGTATTATAAATGTTACTTAATGGGCTTATCTTTTTGATTCTCTGGTTGAAAAAATAGAATCGGTAGTAAGGAATCAGAATCGGGACAAAGGAATGCTTCCCTTTAATTTGTCATCTCGAAGAAGGAGCGATCTTCTGCTTCATAAAAGCATACTTGATAAAATTTCTCCTACGTCGAAGTGACAAGTTGTTAAAATAAGCACAAGAATTATTTAACCTCCAACACCAATTATTCCCGATAAAAACGTTAATTAGGGAAAATAATTCATTGATACATGTTCCCTCTGTTAAAAAAATCAACCGGTTTACTGTTTAGTGCATTGCTATTATCTGGGGTTGCAGGCTACAGCCAGCAAGCTCAGCCGCAATATCATAACGGAATGGTAGTTTGCGCTTATCCGGATGCATCACAGGTAGGGGTTGATATTTTAAAGAAGGGCGGCAACGCGGTTGATGCAGCCGTAGCTGTTCAATTTGCCCTCGCCGTAACCCTGCCCGAAGCGGGGAACATAGGCGGTGGTGGTTTCATGGTGTTTCGCCCGGCCAAAGGTTTGCCCAATACTTTAGATTTTAGGGAGAAAGCCCCGGCCGCAGCCAATAGAGATATGTTTTTAGATGCCAATGGTGACGTGGTGCCCAATATGAGCATCGCCACACATCAGGCATCGGGTGTACCAGGATCTGTTGATGGTATGATAGAGGCGCATACCAAATATGGCAAGCTAAAATGGGCCGAATTGGTTCAGCCGGCTATTGACCTGGCAAGGAAGGGATTTAAAATTACTCCGCATTTGGCTGCTGATTTAAACCGTAATGCAGATGCATTTAAAAAACTAAACCCGGGTAAAACTTACTTTTTAAAAGATACACCATGGGAAGCCGGACAATTACTGATACAGGAAGATCTGGCCAAAACACTGGAGCTGATTCGCGATAAAGGCCGTGCGGGATTTTATGAAGGTAAGGTAGCCGCCCAGCTAACTGCCGAAATGAAAAGTGGCAACGGAATGATCACGGAAGCCGACCTGAAAAACTACCATTCTGTATGGCGCAAACCTATTATTGGTAAATATAAAGATTACAAGATCATCACCATGCCGCCGCCGTCAAGCGGGGGTATAGCTTTGTTGCAACTATTGCATTCCGTCGAAAAATATCCATTACACCGCTGGGGATACAATCAGGATTCGACCGTGCAGGTTGTGGTTGAGGCCGAGCGCCGGGTTTATGCCGATCGTTCTAAATATCTGGGCGATCCCGACTTTTTTAAAGTGCCTGTTGATAGCCTTTTAAAGCCGGAGTATATCACATCGCGCATGAAAAACTTTAGCTGGGATAAGGCCACACCAAGCAGCGATATAAAAGCAGGCACGTTTGCAGGTTACGAAAGCGATCAAACAACACACTACTCGATAGTGGATAAAGAGGGTAATTCGGTATCTATCACCACTACACTAAATGGAGGCTTCGGCTCAAAAATAGTGGTAAAAGGCGCGGGCTTTTTGCTGAACAATGAGATGGACGATTTTAGCGCCAAAGCAGGTGTGCCTAACATGTTTGGTTTAACTGGCGGCACGGCAAACAGTATACAACCGGGCAAACGCATGCTCTCGTCTATGACGCCGACCATTGTTGAGAAAGATGGTAAGCTGTTTATGGTAGTTGGTACGCCGGGAGGATCAACCATTATTACTTCGGTTTTTCAAACGATATTGAATGTCATCGAGTTTGATCAAAGCATGCAACAGGCGGTAGATTCTAAACGTTTCCACCACCAATGGCTGCCGGATGAGGTTTATATCGAAACTGACGCTACCTTTAGCGATGCCGTGAAAAGTAAACTGCAGCAAAAAGGTTATAAGGTAATTGTAAAAGGAGCAAGCGGTAGGGTAGATGCGATTTTGATTACCAAAGATGGCTTGCAGGGCGGAGCAGACCATCGTGGCGATGATACCGCTATAGGTTGGTAAGTTAAATTATACTTGCTTAGTAGATAATATCAGCTTACATTTGGTTTGCATGCATAGTAAGGCGAAAAACCACGAAACGATAGATTATTTGCTCAAGATCGTTTGGCAAACCATGGCCAACCGTTATAATCAGATTGTTGTTGATTTTGGGATCACCCAGTCTATTGGCTATTTATTGATCAATATTGATGAAGAAAATGGCAGCACGGTTTCGCAGGTAGCAGCATTGGTTGGTGCAAAATCTACCAGTTTATCGCGCATGCTAAGCCAGGTTGAAAAAATGGGCCTTATTTACCGCGAACTCAATAAAGGAGATAAGCGCTCGGTTAAAATATATCTAACCGATTTGGGGAAAGAGAAACGACGCATGGCACGGGGTGTGGTAAAGGAGTTTAACAATTACCTTAATGACCACATTACCGAAAAAGAAAAGGATTCGCTAACAGACATCCTTAAAAAATTGAACAAACTCACCGTTAATTATAAGCCTCAATCATAAAAACTAATGTTCATGGGGCTATCTTATAATTTCTGTACAACTGTTTCCGTTAGTTGTAAATGTTAAAATATGTTAACCTGCCGTTTTTGAAATTTAAAACAATAAATTTGCCGTTTGTAAAAAGCTGTATGAACAGGTGGTTGGGTATAATTGTATGCCTGGTAATTTTTGCCGGCTGTAAAAAGACAGATGATGTGTCGACGAATGTAAAAGCCCAGGCTGCTGCAGACGACGCTGCATTGGTGCAGTTTATACAAGCCAATAATTTAAAGGCTGTGCAGGTAGGTGCACCCAAAACAGATACCATTGGTGTTTGGTATGTGATTGAGGATCAGGGTACGATACCTGCTTTATATACTACATCAACTTCGGTAACGGTGGCGTATACGGCAAGTGTAATTAACGGGACAACAGAAGGGGCACCATTTACCAGCACTACCGATAGTGAATTTAACCCATCATACGTGTTGGGGGCAACTATAAAGGGCTGGCAACTAGGCATACCGGCTGCGAAAATTAATAAAGGAGGTAAAGTACGATTGCTGATGTCATCACGTTATGCATACGGCCCGTACCCGCAAAAGCAATATGGACAGTACGCCAATGGGCAATACAAATTACCGGCCAATGCTTTACTTGATTTTGAGATAACAATATTTGATGTAACTAATTAATAAATGAAACAAACGCTTACTACGCTTCTGCTACTTTGTACAATAGGGTTTATGTCTTTAGGCTTGGTATCATGCCATAAGGATAGCAACAACGTTGATATTAAAACGTACGATCAGCAGCAGATCCAAAACTATATTACTGCAAACGGCCTTACCGGCATGAAACGCGACTTGACCAGTGGCGATACAACCGGTATTTATTACCAGATATTAAGACCCGGTAAAGGTAAAGTGCTTGAATACTCTGATGACATATCTTTTGTATATACTATTAAAACACTTGATGGGCAGTATACAGTTGTTGATACCGTTTTAAACCATGCCTACAATTACGTTGGCCACCTTGCGCCTAATGGTTTAATGCTGGCCATCAAAAACATCCTGGTAAACGATGGTACACAAGCCAGGTTGTTGATTCCTTCGCATTTAGCTTATGGTACATCTGGTAGTGGTACGGGCAGCACCCGGTTACCGGGTAATGAAAGTTTGGACTATTATATCAACATCATAAATAGTGCACCTAATTTACCTAACAGCCAGCCAATTTATGACGATATGGTTATCCAAAATTATATCAAAACTAACGGCCTTACTGGTTTTACCAAAACATCAGATGGTTTATACTATAAAATAGCACAAGTTGGTACGGGCACTGTGCCGGTTACAGAAAACTCTGTTGTTGGTTTGCAATATACCGGCAAGCTATTTAACGGAACCATATTTGACGCTTACAACGCCGCAGATACAACTGCTACCGCAATTAACTACCAAAACATGATACCAGGTTGGCAAGAAGGCCTTAAACTGGTAACAAAAGGGGCAAAATTATCGCTAATTATTCCGTCTGCCTTGGCTTTCGGTAAAACGCCTGCAAGCAGTGGTTTCTCATTTACGGTACAAACGCCACCGGCAAACAGCTGCCTGTATTACGATTTCAATATTGAATCTGTAACTAACTAAGAGAAGATATAAGATAATAGATGTGAGATATGAGATATGAGACTTACAAAGTTCCTTAGCTCATATTTCACATCTATTATCTCATATCTACATTATCGCCCCAGGGCTTGTTTGTATGCTTTAAGGCAACGCGCACGTGCTTCGGTGTTATCAACTATGGGTTTTGGATATTGGCTTGTGCCATACTCCGGAACCCATTTTTTTATGTATTCCATTTTAGGATCAAACTTTTTTAACTGCGACTCCGGGTTGAAGATCCGGAAGTAAGGCATCGTGTCTGTTCCCGAGCCTGCTACCCATTGCCAGTTACCTACATTGGCCGAGGCATCATAATCCAGCAGTTTGCGGGCAAAATAATGCTCGCCCCAACGCCAGTCTATCAGCAAGTGTTTAACCAGTAAGCTTGCTACTACCATGCGTACACGGTTATGCATAAAGCCGGTTGCGTTTAGTTCGCGCATGCCGGCATCAACCAATGGATACCCGGTATTACCTTCGCACCAGGCTTCAAATTCTTTTTGGTTATTGCGCCATTGAATGCGATCATATTCTGGCCGGTAAGCCGCGTTGATTGTCTGCGGAAAAAAGTCGAGCGACATCATGTAAAATTCACGCCATATCAATTCGTTTAGCCAGGTACGTTCGTGATATTGAGTTGCTTCGCGAGCCAGATCCCTGATACTAACCGTACCGAAGCGTAGGTGCAGGGCAATATGCGATGTACCTTTGATGGCCGGGAAATCACGTTTTTTAGCGTAATCCTCAATTACACTTTTGTATTCAATCGGTGGAAACTCTGCTTGGCTTTCTTCAAAGCCCATCTGCTTGAGGCTTATATCTTTTAGCGGTTTGGTTTGATAAAGGGCTTCAACGTATTTTTCGGTAGGGTATGATTTAAGGTGAAATGAGGTTAGGTTATTCAGCCATTTCTTTTTATAGGGCGTAAAAACGGTGTAGGGTGTTCTATCATCCTTCACTACTTCATGTCCTTCTAAAATTACCTGGTCTTTAAATGTTTTAAATTCGATACCATGTTCCGCTAAAAACTTGCCCAAATCTGCATCTCGTTTTTTGGCATAAGGCTCGTAGTCGTGATTGGTGTAAACGGCGGCTACATCATAATCTTTAATGATTTCTTTCCAGGCATGCTCAGGCTTGTCGTATTTTAATAATAAGCTGCTGCCATGCTTTTGCAAATCTTTATCAATTTGCTCAATCTGGTTATAGATAAAAGTAACCCGTGCATCATCTTTATCTTCCAGGTCATCCAGGATATCTTTGTCGAAAATGAACAGACATAATACCGGGTTACCGCTTTTAAGGGCGCGGTATAATCCTGCATTATCATGCAACCGCAAATCGCGGCGAAACCAAAAGATGGTCAGTGGTTTTTTATCCATATATTTCTTTAAGTGCCTCCACTAGTTCAGGGTATTCGAATTGGAAACCTGCATTTTTAATTTTTTCGGCAGATACTTTGGTGCTACCTAATACCACCAGGCTCATTTTGCCAAATAATGCTTTTAAAACAAATGAGGGTATATTAGGTAACCAATAAGGCCTGCGCAGTTGTTTAGCTACGGCCTTGGTTAATTGCTTATTAGTAACCGGATTGGGAGCTACCATATTATACACACCTTGTAGGGTAGTGTTCTCAATGGCATATAAATACATATCAATGGCATCTTTAATATGTATCCACGGTATCCATTGCTTGCCCGTACCTAATGCTGTGCCGATACCAAATTTTATTGGCAGGGCAAGTGGGGGCAAGGCTCCGCCTTTTTTACTTAAAACCACGCCGGTGCGTAGTTTTACAATACGTAGGTTAAGATCTTTGCCATTATCAACGGCCTGCTCCCACATTACGCAACAGTAGCCAAGAAAATCTTTAGCTGCGGGGCTGTCTTCGGTTAGTAATTCATCGCCTCTATTGCTATAGTAGCCTGTAGCCGAAGCTGAGATTACATGCTTAACCAAATTTGGCTTACGCCTCATTAAATCATATATCAGGCCGATAGATTGTGTGCGACTATCTATCAGATCTTTTTTACGCTTTTTAGTCCAGCGTTTGTCTGCAATGCCAGATCCGGCTAAATGTATAATTGTGTCTACACCATTAAGGCATCGGTCATCAATATGGCCAAGCTCAACATTCCATTGGTAAGATTTAATTCGTTTGTCTTTACCTGGTTTGCGGCTCAGGTGGCTAACTGTGTAGCCTTTTGCCAGTAATAGTTCTGTTAAGCCTTTGCCAATTAAACCGCTGCCACCGGTAATTAATATATGTTGGTACTGCATTACAAACTACCCGCTAATATCATGCCTGTTGTAAGGCCTCTTTAAAAGTAAGTCGTTGCATGGGCACAATGTCCAGTATAGCGTCATCGCGCGAAATGAGATCATACTTTAAATTTTCGACCAGTGTTTTAGCGTGCGAATAACTGATTGGTGTTAAAAAATTGAGCCAGTAAGATGATAGTGCTGCCGAAACCTGTGGTACAGTAACTATTTTGGTAACCGTGTTACGGCAAATTTCGCCATAGATCATCAGCATTTGTTTAAAAGTGATTACATCCGGCCCGCTGATGTGGAATTCGCTGTTATAAGATGCTTCGTTAAGCAGGCAACCCACCAAATATTTAATTACATCGCAAACAGCAATTGGTTGCTCTTGTGCCTTGGCCCAGTTTTTTGCAATAATAACGGGCATTTTACGGGTAAGGCCGTCTAGTAATTCGGTCGCAATACTGCCCGAGCCTACCATCATAGTAGTCTTCAATATCGTTATGGCAGCGTCAGCCTTAACCAAAATATCTTCAACGTGCTGGCGCGATAAACCTATAGTGGTTAAATGATCATCAATATCACTCAGCGAAATAATTTGCTTGCAATAAGTTTTATCAATGGCATCAACAAAATTCTGTGCAACTATGGCCTCCAACCCGGCAAATCCGGATGTTTGCACCATGGCATTAACCAAGTAGTAAGCCACGTCAATATCAGTTGGTAGTGGCTCCATGCTGTGGCTGCGCAGTAGATCGCCTGCTATGATAGTCACCCTATCCGCGTAAGCACTCTGTTTTGTAAATAAATTTTTGTCGCGTACAAGGCATACCACTTCATGACCTTTATCCAGCAAAGCCGGGATCAATAATGTCCCAATGTAACCATTCGCTCCAGTAAGCAGCACCTTCATATCAGAAGTGCAACAATAAAAAGACGATGGGGTTTTTACAATAGTTGTTTAAAAGTTTTAATGTTGATTTTTGGGGTGCTAAGCTGACCTTTTTGTGGCGATTGGAAAGTGTTGCTGTTAATCTAAAATAGTTTGTCATTCGTCACTTTGCGTTCAGAATGACAAACTGCTAATAAATATTGAACCTGTATAGCAACTGCACAGTGGAACTCTTATACCCCAACCAAATGCGGCTTATACGTATCCGTCCTTACCTCTGCCTTTAACTCATGCAATATGTTGTATAATCCAAAATTAGTGCGGTTTACATAAATAAAATGCTTTACGCCACGGGCTTGCTTAAACTCCGGCATTTTAGATATCTGCTCGCCGAAACCGTAGAGGTCATCAAAAAACGCAGTTTCGCCAAAATCAAAAGTGTTATCCAGGTAGGGCTTAGCAAACAAACCAATCATTTGTTTATACATGGTGTAGTAAAACTCAATTTGTTGCGGCGAGTCTTTAGGTAATATCATCTCTAATTCGCGGAAGGCTTTGATGGTTTCTTCTTTATTATCCAATAAATTGGTTGAAGTAAGCGAGAAGAAGGGATAATAGAAATCCTCCGGCATCTCTTTGATGCAGCCAAAGTCAATAACGCCAAGTTTACCCTCAGGAGTAATCATAAAGTTGCCGGGGTGTGGGTCGGCATGCACGGCGCGGAGTTCGTGCTGTTGAAAGTTGTAGAAATCCCACAGCGCCTGGCCAATTTGATTTCTTAACTCTTGAGATGGATTGGTAGCTAAAAATTCTTTTAAATGTTGTCCATCAATCCAGCTCATAGTAATAATACGTTTGCTGGATAATGACGGAAAATATTCGGGGAAAACAATGTTCTGCAAATTAGCGCAGGCTGTTGAAAACTCAATAGACCGGCGGACTTCCAATTCGTAATCGGTTTCTTCGAGTAAGCGCTCTTCAACTTCACGCATATAAACGTCCAGTTCTTTTTCGCTCATACCCAGCAGACGAAATGCAAAAGGTTTAACCAGTTTCAAGTCGCTCGAAATAGAATCGCCCACACCAGGGTACTGTATTTTTATGGCTAGCTTACGTCCGTCCAATTCTGCCTGATGTACCTGGCCGATGGAGGCTGCATTGGTTGACCGCAAATTAAATTTATCATAGATCTGCTCGGGCGATTTGCCAAAGTATTTCTTAAAAGTCTGCACAATCAGCGGGCCGGAAAGGGGAGGGGCATTATATTGAGATTGCGAAAATTTATCGGTATAAGCAGCTGGCAGCAGGTTCTTATCCATGCTGAGCATCTGGGCTACTTTAAGGGCACTGCCTTTAAGTTCACTCAACGAGGTGTATATGTCAGTTGCATTATCTTCGTTCAGCTGACTTCTGTCAAGATCTGAGTTGAAGAGTTTTTTAGAATAATGTTTGATATAATTACCACCAACCTGAAAACCTGTTTTTACAAACTTGGCAGATCGTTCTACCTTAGAGGTGGGTATGCTGTTTTGTTCTTTACTTTGGTCACTCATCTTTATCGTTAAATAATGCAGTCAGTTTGTTTATAGCGATGTCTGCATAATCGTTAATTAAAATATTAACAGGTTGCAGTTCGCCGGCTTTGTGTGTGGTTGTAATGGCCACCACTTTCATCCCGGCGCTGTTGGCTGCTTTAACGCCCGAGATAGAATCTTCAAAAACTACACAATTAGCGGGCCGCATATTAAGCGCAGCTGCCGCCTTTAAAAATATTTCGGGGTCGGGTTTGCCACGCGTAAGCCCCGTATTATCCACAATGGCATCAAAATACTGCCTAATGTTTAAATGCCCGAAAACAAAATCGACATTACCACGTGATGCCGAAGTTGCTACTGCCATAATTACGCCCGCATCTTTCAACTCTGCTAAAAAACGCTCCAAACCATTAATGGGTTGGATGAAGGGCGCGTAAAGCGTTTTGTAATTCTCGTTTTTTTCCTCAAACATGGCTTTCAGTTCATCATCATTAAACTGGCCGTTTAGTATTTTATGTAAGCCCATTAAGCCGGGCACGCCACTTAATTGCTCATTAAATGTTTGTTGCGAAAGCGTTGGTAAACCGTGATTTTCAAATAATTGCTGATAAGCTTTGAAATGGTAAACGTTGTTGTCAATTAAAGTCCCGTCCATATCAAATATGGCAGCAAATTTTGTCATAGAATTAAAAGTGTCTTTTAGAACGTCATTGCGAGGAAGTACGACGAAGCAATCCCCGACTATGCAGTTCTAAAATACAGAGCGGCTCTGTAAGTAGGGGATTGCCACACTATCGCTCGCAATGACGGTTAATTTTATATAGAATGTTTACACGCCCATTCGTTCTGCAAATTTCCCATTCTTAGCCAAAAACTTGCCATAATCCAGCAGGTTATCAATCGGCGAGCGTTGAAAAAGATCGAATGTTACGTTAACGCCTTTTTCTATGGCCTCATCAGTTTTCTCAAACCCTGCCGAGTTATCGTTGATCCAGAAATTAAGCACGAAGCCAAACTGCATCCAAAGGCCGTCTTTGTATCTTTTAGATAAGAAGCGACGATCGGCCAATTCGCCCGACTCCAGGCCTTCTTTAATCACCCCATCAGCAAAGTTTTCTACTATTACCTTTAAGGTATCCAATACACGTGGATGTGATAAGCCTTTTGGCTGCTTGTTAAAGCTGTAAATAGCAAAGCTGCGGCTGCTTTTCAATAGTTCGAAAAAACTGTAGAAGAATGATAATGCCTTTTCGCGCGATGAATATTGTGGCCAGATTTCCTGTGTCTTGATCTCGGCAATGGTTTTGGTAGCTGTCTCGGCCCAGATGTTTTGCTCTAAAGCCTCGAACGATCCGAAGAAACGATAAAACTCTTCTTCGGTAATTTCATTATTCTTCGCAAATACGTATACCGACTTAGGCTGCTCGCCCTGGGTAAGTACATAATCTATATAAGCGGATTGTATGCTCTCAATAGTGGCCATAATACTGCTTTTAGTTAATTAAAGTTACGGTTTATAATACAAGCAAATGTCATGCTTGTATTATAAATAAGGCTGATAATTATGTAATTAATAAACATTATGCCTAATAATAACATTCAATATACTATGCCTGCTCCTAAAAGAATCCTGAAAGAAAACCTGCCAACCAAAATCTGCGCCAACTGCGGGTTGTCTTTTACCTGGCGCAAAAAGTGGGAGAAGAATTGGGATGACGTAAAGTATTGCAGCGAGAGATGCCGGAAGAGTAAGTGACCGTTAATACCCAATATTTTGTGCATTTGTAAATTATATTAACTTTATTCATATAAAAATGAACAGGCAAAAATTGTGTTACGCTCTATTTTATAAGTTAACAATATAGTACCTTTATACTACAATCTGTAATTGCGCCCATGTACCCCGGGGGTGTAAGAAATGTTGGGAAGATGTCAAAAATTGGCTGAGTGTGTGAAAATGACACAAATAATTGCAATTTTTACAAATCCGCTAGGCTAAAGCTATAGAATGAGCAATAAGACGATACTGGTTTGGTTCAGAAATGATTTGCGTGTAAACGATAACGAAATATTGTTAGAAGCTACGCGCAAAGCCGATAAAGTACTGCCTGTATACATCTTCGATCCCTATTATTTTAATACAACCGAAGCTGGTGTGCCTAAAACGGGCAACATCCGTGCTCAGTTTTTACTGGAATCTGTAGCGAATCTGCGCCAAAACTTACAGGCCCTGGGCGGCGATTTAATTGTGAGAGTGGGTAACCCTGCCGAACTGATCCCGCAATTAGCGCAAGAATACCAGGTTAATGAGGTTTATCATCACCGTGAGGTATCTTTCGAAGAAACAAAGATTTCTGAAGAATTGGAAGCTGCCCTATGGAAGATCAAGCTAAATCTAAAACACTTCATCGGCCATACCCTTTACCACAAGGAAGATTTGCCTTTCCCGATTAAGGATATACCGGATAGTTTCGCTGTTTTTAAAAAGAAGGTTGAACGTGATAGCGATGTACGCCCATGTGTACAAACGCCAGAGCATATCGAACTACCAGAAAATGCAGAACCCGGCGAGATCCCAACTTTACAACAATTAGGGCTGGAAGAACCAGTTGCCGATACCCGCGCTCGTTTTACCTTTACAGGTGGCGAAACTGCCGGTACCGGGCAATTACAACGGTACATTAACAACGCCCTTGCCATGATGGGTTCAAAACCTGTACGCAATGGTATGCAAACCTATGTTTCGGGTATTTCGCCGTGGCTGGCCTTGGGCTGCTTGTCACCAAGGCAGGTTTATTGGAGCGTGATGCAGCATTTTCATCATAACAATAACCCGTTGGTGCTCGAACTGTTATGGCGCGATTACTTTAGGTTTATGTTTAAAAAGCATGGCAGTAACAAGTTTTTTAATGCCGAAGGTTTTAAAACTGAAGCCCCCGAAGTTGCCCCAAAACAAGACGATCTTTTCGAGAATTGGAAACATGGCGCCACTGGTAATGCAGCTATCGATGCAGCCATGACCGAGCTTAACCATACTGGTTTTATTAATAATTATACCCGCCAAGCGTTAGCCACCTATCTGATCAAAGAATTAAAGGTAGACTGGACCCGCGGCGCGCTTTATTTTGAAAGCGTATTGATCGATTACTCGCCCGCCAGCAACTGGGGCAACTGGATTTTTGTAGCCGGCGTAGGTAATGACCCTCGGGAAAACAAATACTTTGATACCTCCAAGCTTAATGCCGAGTGCAAAGATGATTACCTGGCGCTTTGGTTATCGCATACTAAAGACGTAGCGTAGAAGCTCTCTTCCTTTTATTTCTTTCTCTCTTTTTGTTATATTGAGCGCCAGCTAAATATCTCTTCGCCATACCTGTATCAGCGCAAAAAAGCTCTTCACGTGCGTTAAGAATGATAAATCATATAACGCTCTATTTGATGACACTATTCTGATGCGTCAACTGTAACTTTTTCTGTGCAAAAGCGTTGTATATAATATAATTAAATACGTACTTAGTATTACTAAAAACGTAAATACAATGGGAGGTTTGGCAATATTTGGTCCGCCGATTATGACGGTTTTATTTATCGGATGGGTGTTATTTCATCTGATCTTTAAAAAAGATGCCAAAAAGTACCGCAATGATATTTTGGGCGGATTGATGTTTATCTCAGTCTGGGTAGTAATATATTTTGTATTTATAAAGTAAGTAATTAAACCACAATAAAATGAACTCCTTCGAAGAATTCACCGTAATCATCGGCCTCCTTGCCGTGGCTTTCGAAGGCTTTGACTATCTCAAAGGCTTCGTGAAGAAGTTACTTCATAAAGCGCACTAGTCAGTCGTTTAGGCTCCGTTTTTTGTACAATAGTGTAATGTATTATTGCTAAACTATCAATGGTTATAACCGTTGTAGTAACATGGCAAAAACGCTCCGGCTCATTCTTGGCGATCAGTTAAATAGCAAGTATAGCTGGTTTGCTCAAAAAAATCCCGAAGTGTATTATGTGTTAATGGAAGTGATGCAGGAGCAGCAATACGTAACGCATCATGTACAAAAAATCCTTGCCTTTTTTGCAGCAATGCGCAACTTTGCGCATCAACTTACCAAAGCTGGTCACCAAGTTATTTACTTACAGTTGGATGATGCAGATAATCAACAGCATTTTGATAAAAACCTGCAGCAGATTATCGCAAAAAATCACATTACTCGGTTTGAATATCAACTACCGGACGAGTTCCGTTTAGATGAACAGTTCAAAGCCTTTTGTAAAACACTCGATATTGAAACTGGTGTAGCCGATACCGAACACTTTTTAACAACCCGTTACGAGGTACGCGACTTTTTTGGCGATCGCAAAAGTTATTTGATGGAAAACTTCTATAGGAGCATGCGCATCCGTTTAGGAATTTTAATGCAAGGCAAAGATCCCCTGGGCAACAGGTGGAACTTTGATCATGATAACCGGAAAAAGTACGATTATAAGGTGCCGCTAAAAGAGCCTATCCAATTCAATCATGATGTATCCGCGTTGAAAGCAATGATTGATAAAATGGGTGTAAAGTATTTCGGTAGGGCGGATGCTGAAAAATTTGTCTGGCCTTTATCACGCAAAGAGGCGTTGCAATCGCTCCATTATTTTTGCGAAAACTTGCTCCCTCATTTTGGTACCTATGAGGACGCTATGCTTAATGAGCATATCAGCCTTTTTCATTCCCGCTTATCGTTCGCACAAAATATTAAACTGATTTCACCTGTCGAAATTATCACGGCAGTGCTCGGCCAATGGGATAAAAACAAAGAAGATATTACGCTGGCGCAGGTAGAAGGTTTTGTAAGGCAGGTAATTGGATGGCGCGAATTTATGCGAGGCGTTTACTGGGCTAAGATGCCTGAGTACGAAACGCTCAACTATTTTAATCATAAAAATAAGCTGCCCCAATGGTTTTGGGATGGTAATACTAAAATGAATTGCCTCAGCAAGTGTATTGGCCAGTCACTCAACAATGCATGGGCACACCACATTCAGCGGTTGATGGTGATCGGCAACTTTGCGTTGTTGTCGGGTTCTAATCCCGATGAGGTGGATCAATGGTATTTAGGTGTTTACATCGACGCCCTACAATGGGTAGAAATAACAAATACTCGGGGAATGAGTCAGTTTGCCGACGGAGGCATTATTGCATCCAAGCCCTATGTAGCCTCGGCTGCTTACATCAACAAAATGAGCGACTATTGTAAAACCTGCCACTATGATTACAAAAAGAAATATGGAGACCGCGCCTGTCCATTCAATAGCCTTTACTGGAACTTCTTTGATCGTAACGCAGATGCACTGGAACATAACCCACGCATTGGCATGATGTATAAAATTATGCGCAAATTTTCGGCAGAAGAATTAAGGAAAATTAATGAGCAGGCTGAGGTTTATTTGGGGATGGTTGATGATTTGTAGTTTGGAAGAGAAAGTGTACTTAGGCCACGTAGTGTAAATAAATTGTGCATTAGCCCCAATTGTCTTAAATAATTGCTATCGCAAATCTGATTTTTAATTATATTGTAATTCAACTTAAACTATTATGGCAAACTTCTACATTTTAAACAAAGACATATATTTACCGACCGACACGATATTACTGGAAACGTTAAATGGTATTGAAAAGAAGTTAATACTACAAGGTAATTCTGAAATTAGATCCGAATATTCGATTGGATCTTCTACGAGCGAGGCGATTCGTGAGGCTGTAAGTAATAGCGATATAATTCTTCTTTTTGTAGATGAAAACTTGGCAAGAACGCATGATTTTGGAACTAAAATCTCCCCATTTATAGATTTTACCAGATCGTTTAGAAATAAACTATTTGTGCCAGTGTATGACAAGCCACAAACTGTTAATTATATGTATAGTTTGAAAAGTATTGTGAGCTTGTTTATGAAAGAAAATTCGAATGATACTGAAATAGGTGAGCTTACAGAAAATATTATAAAAAGCTATCAAAAGTTAATTCTTAAGAGTAGAGATAAAAAGGAAGAAGAGGAAGAAATAAAGAAAAGGATTGATCAATATTCAGGAAGCTTTGTTACAACAACAAGGAAAGATCTTTCCTCGAAAGAAAGGGGGCTAAGATCAACTGCTTATTTTTGTTATTCACTTGGGTTATTAGCAATATTATTCGCTTGTTGGTTAGTGTATAGCTTTGCTTCTGAAGGTTTACATACGTTAGGTACGAAAGATATAAAAAGTGTTTTACAATCAACCTCAGTAATTGAAGTCACGAAAAATAATGCAAGTCAAAACAATTGGAGTTTGACAATATATTTTGCTATAAAAAGCATATTAATAATTTCGTTGCTTATCGCCGCATCAAAATATTGTTTTACGCTCGCCAAATCTTTTATGATAGAATCGTTGAAAATTGCGGATAGAAGTCATGCTATAGGCTTTGGACAATTCTATTTAGAGGTATTTAGTCACAAGAGTATCGAACCAGATGAACTTAAAAGCGTATTTAGTGATTGGAATATCAACAATAGTAATTCGGCTTTTTCTAATCAGGAGACGAACCATTGGGATCCCAAAGTAATGAAAAACGCTATAAAACTTGTTTCAAAAATCAGAGATGGGAAGCATATAGACACGAAAAAAACACTCAAAAAGACAGCAGGTAAATCAGAATTATAAAATGCTTTACGCCGTTCTAAGCATCCGCTGACTATGAATATATTTCCCTATCCTCCCTAATGAAAAACGGATTTCTGCGTTAACAACGTCAGTGCCTTATCGGCCTTAGATTGCTTCATACCTCGCAATGACGTACCGGCGTTTGGAAGTAGCTTTGTTGTTGCTATCAAAAAGTTACTAATTGGTTAATATATTACTATAATATGAATTTATTTTAAAAGGAAATGCGAGGTAATTGTCTTAGTTTTGCACTGTTTTACAGATTGATTTCTACAGATGGATCGTTTCACATATCTAAATAACGAAAACACAGCCTATATTGACTCCTTATATGAAGCCTACCAGCAGGACCCTGCCTCGGTAGATTATGGTTGGCAAAAGTTTTTTGAAGGGTTTGACTTTGGTAAAGGTTCAGAGGGTGCACCCGCCGCTACAGGTGGCGCAGATACTCCGCCTAATCATGTGTTAAAAGAAATAAACGTTTTAAATATGATAAACGGGTACCGCTCACGCGGTCACTTGTTTACCCATACTAACCCGGTGCGCGAGCGTCGCCAATATTTTCCTGGTAAAGAACTGGAAACTTTTGGTTTAAGCGATGCCGACCTGGATACCGTATTCAATGCCGGTGTTGAGGTAGGTTTAGGCAAAGCTACCCTGCGCGATATCCGACAGCTACTGGAGGATACTTATTGCCAAACAATAGGAGCCGAGTATAAATACATCCGCAATCCGATAAAAACCAAGTGGTTTGAGGACAGGATGGAGAAAACCCGCAATCAGCCATCGTTTTCGGCAGATGAGAAAAAACGCATCCTGAACAAGTTGAACCAGGCGGTAGTTTTCGAAAACTTCTTAGGTACTAAATTCCTGGGGCAAAAACGTTTCTCGCTGGAAGGTGCTGAAGCGTTGATCCCGGCGCTGGATTCGGTTATCGAAAAAGGCTCTAAACTGGGTATCGAAGAGTTTACCATTGGTATGGCTCACCGTGGCCGTTTAAACGTGCTGGCAAACATCATGGGCAAATCATACAAAGAGATATTCTCTGAGTTTGAGGGCAAAAACTATGATGTGGATACCGTTTACGGTGGCGACGTTAAATACCACTTAGGTTTCTCTACCGATGTGGAAACATCAAACGGCAAAAGCGTTCACTTAAGCTTATGCCCAAATCCTTCGCACCTGGAAACTGTTGACCCGGTGGTTGAAGGCCAGACAAGATCAAAAATCGACTTTAAATATAACGGCGATTATAACCGTATTGCACCTATACTAATCCACGGTGATGCTTCTGTAGCAGGCCAGGGTATTATTTATGAAGTGCTGCAAATGGAAAAACTAGAAGGTTACCGCACAGGGGGTACAGTTCACCTGGTTATTAACAACCAGATTGGTTTTACCACCAATTATAAAGACGCACGTTCAAGTACCTACTGTACAGATATTGCTAAAACCGTATTATCTCCGGTTTTCCACGTAAATGGTGATGATGCCGAGGCATTGGCTTATACCATTAACCTGGCTATGGAATACCGCCAAACATTTAATGAAGATGTTTTTATTGACATTTTATGTTACAGAAGATATGGCCATAACGAAAGTGATGAGCCTAAATTCACGCAGCCGGTATTGTACAAAGCAATTGAAGCGCATGCTAATCCCCGCGAAATCTACCTGCAAAAATTATTAAAGCAAGGTGATATATCTGCTGATGCTGCTAAGGAAATGGAAAAAACTTTCCGCGACCTGCTTCAACAGCAATTAAACGAAAGTAAATCTGAAGACCGTTTTACCGAAAGCAAACCTATGTTTGCCGGCGCATGGCAAGGTTTACACATCGGTACAGCTAAAGAAACTGTTGCGCCTACGGCGACTGCTGTTTCAGAAGCAGAGCTGTTAGCTATCGGTAACAAATTAACGGATCTGCCTAAAGACAAGCCACTGTTCAAAAAAATCGAAAAACTGTTTGAAGACCGCCGCAAGATGGTTAACGAAACCAAAGTTTTTGATTGGGCGATGGGCGAGTTAATGGCTTACGGTTCATTATTAAAAGAGGGACACCCGGTTCGCTTAAGCGGCGAGGATGTTAAACGTGGTACTTTCTCTCACCGTCACGCGGTAATTACACTGCCTGATACTGATGAAGAGTATACGCCTATGGATCACCTTGGTGCAGAAGCTAAATTCAGTATCTACAACTCTTTACTTTCTGAGTATGGTGTTTTAGGTTTTGAGTATGGTTATGCATTGGCTAACCCGCATGCTTTAACTATTTGGGAAGCACAATTTGGCGACTTTGTTAACGGTGCACAAATCATCGTTGACCAGTATATAGCCAGTGCCGAAACTAAATGGCAACGTGGTAACGGTTTGGTAATGTTATTACCTCACGGTTACGAAGGCCAGGGGCCTGAGCACTCATCAGCACGTATAGAGCGTTTTATGGAGCTTTGTGCCGATAATAATATCCAGGTAGCAAATTGTACTACGCCTGCAAACTTCTTCCACGTTTTACGCCGTCAGCTGAACCGCGATTTCCGCAAGCCGCTGATTGTGTTTACACCGAAAAGCTTACTGCGCCACCCGGCATGTGTATCTCCATTGGTTGATTTCACCGAAGGCCAGTTCCAGGAAATGATTGACGATAGTTTCGTTGATGCTAAAAAAGTAAAACGCGTATTGTTCTGCTCTGGTAAAATCTATTATGATTTGTTAGAGAAACAACAAGCCGATAAACGTAAAGATGTAGCCGTTGTACGTGTTGAGCAACTTTACCCTACACCAGTGGATCAAATGGAGAAGCTTAAAGCTAAATACAGCAAAGCCGACGAATTTATCTGGGTACAGGAAGAGCCAGAAAACATGGGGGCATGGCCTTACATGTTGCGCAAGTTCCGCAAGAGCGAACTGCAGTTGGATGTAATCTCTCGTAAAGAAAGTGCAAGTACTGCGACTGGTTATTCAAAACAACATAACTCGCAGCAGCTGTACATTGTAGGTAAAGCTTTTGAAGCACCTGCAGGCAGCGCCTTGAAGGAATCAATTAAAGAGACAACCAAAAAAATGGCTGAAACCAGCGCGGACTAATTATGTTAGACGTGGTACGTTTGACGTTATACGTTGAATTGAGAAGACACGTCAAACGTTTAACGTCCAACGTAAAACCTATACAATAAACAAGACTTAAATAATATGAGTTTAGAAATAAAAGTTCCGCCGGTAGGCGAATCAATTACCGAAGTTACCTTGTCGCGCTGGATTAAAAAAGACGGCGAAGCTGTGGAGATGGATGAAGTGATCGCTGAGTTAGAGTCAGATAAAGCAACGTTTGAACTAACTGCCGAAAAAGCAGGAACTTTAAAAACAATAGCGAACGAAGGCGATACTTTAGCCATCGGCGCTCCTGTAGCAAGTATTGAGGATGGTAGTGCAGCTGCACCAGCACCTGCGCCGGTTGCCGAAAGCGCACCTGCGGCTCCTGTTGCCGAAACTCCGGCTGCTGCCCCTGCAGCGCCAGTAGCAGCTACAGGTTCAATAGAAATCAAAGTTCCACCGGTAGGTGAGTCTATTACAGAGGTTACGTTATCACGCTGGATCAAAAAAGACGGCGAAGAAGTAGCGATGGACGAAGCTATTGCCGAGCTGGAATCAGACAAAGCAACATTTGAATTAACTGCCGAAAGCGCTGGCGTTTTAAAAACCATTGCTAAAGAAGGCGATACATTAGAAATTGGTGCTGTAGTTTGCAGCATCGCAACTGGCGGTTCTGCGCCGGCAGCAGCTCCACAAGTGGCGGCTCCTGCAGCGCAACCGGTACAAGTTAACGCAGCTCCGGCTGGCCCTGCATCTTATGCAGCTGGTACGCCATCACCTGCGGCAGCAAAAATATTAGCAGAAAAAGGTGTCGATCCACAATCTGTAGCCGGTAACGGTGTTGGTGGTCGCATCACTAAAGAGGATGCATTAAACGCACAAACTGTTGCTAAACCAGCTGCTGCACCGGCATCAACTCCTGCTCCTGCGGCTAAACCAGCTGCCCCGGCCGCTCCAAAAGCACCGGCTGCCCCTGCTGTAGCGAGCGCACGTAATGAGCGTCGTGAAAAAATGACTTCATTGCGCAAAACCATTGCTAAGCGTTTGGTTGCTGTTAAAAATGAAACTGCGATGTTAACCACTTTTAACGAGGTTGATATGGCTCCGATTATGGAGTTACGCGGTAAATACAAAGATAAATTTAAAGAGAAGCATGGCGTAGGCTTAGGCTTTATGTCGTTCTTCACCAAAGCGGTTTGCGAGGCATTGAAAGAATGGCCTGCAGTTGGTGCCCGTATAGAAAATGATGAGATCGTGTACAGCGATTTTGTTGACGTATCTATCGCGGTATCTGCACCACGCGGTCTTGTTGTTCCGGTTATCCGTAACGCAGATCAAATGGGCTTAGCCGATATCGAGAAAGCAGTTGTTGCCCTGGCTGGTAAAGCCCGCGAAAACAAATTGACTATTGAGGAAATGACAGGCGGTACCTTCACCATCACCAATGGTGGTGTGTTTGGTTCGATGTTGTCAACCCCGATCATCAATTCGCCACAATCAGCTATTTTAGGTATGCACAATATTATTGAGCGCCCGGTAGCGGTTAACGGTCAGGTTGTGATTCGCCCAATGATGTACTTAGCATTATCATATGATCACCGCGTAATTGACGGCCGCGAGTCGGTAAGCTTCCTAGTAAGGGTAAAACAATTACTGGAAGATCCTGCAAGGTTATTGTTAGGCGTTTAATACGTATCCAAATAAAGCAAAGCCTTTCAGATTTTCTGGAAGGCTTTGTTGTTTTACCGTGTTAGGGGTAGGCATATCATTAATTAAGCCCCACCTAAATCCTCCCCGGTAGGGAGGACTTAAAAAAACATGGGCGAGTTAAAGTCTCCCCTACCGGGGGAGATTTAGAGGGGGCTTTAATGATATTGGATACAAATACACTCCCCTATGAAAGCAACTGAAAATTGAAGTGTCAATGCTTCCCCTCTCGAGATGGGGTTTGTAGTGCAGCACATATGGCACAACTGTTGACAGGGGGGCACTAAATACATTATAAAATAGTATAACATGAAAAAGGATAAGCCAACCATACTCATCGTAAACGACGACGGCATTACCGCGCCGGGTATCAAAGCATTAATGGAAACCATGGCCACGATCGGCCGCGTAGTAGTTGTAGCGCCGGATAGTCCGCAATCTGGCATGGGGCATGCCATTACTATAGGCAAGCCATTACGACTAGATAAAGTTGAACTATATGATGGTTTTGAGACCTATAGTTGCTCTGGTACCCCGGTTGATTGTGTGAAGCTGGCTGTAAACCTAATATTCAAAGGTAAGAAACCAGATTTGTGTGTGTCTGGGATTAACCATGGATTGAATAATTCTATTAATGTACTGTACTCTGGTACTATGTCTGCAGCTGTTGAAGGAGCTATTGAAGGCATCCCATCTATCGGTTATTCGCTGGATGATTTTACTTTGCAGGCTAACTTTAACCATGCGCTTAAATATGTAAAGGAAATTGCTTTACAGGTGTTGGAGAATGGTTTGCCTACGGCTACATTACTCAATGTAAACTTCCCTAATACTGCTGATTTGAAAGGGATCAAAATTTGCCGTCAGGCGCGCGCCAAATGGGCTGAAGAGTTTGACGAAAGAATGGATCCGCATAAACGCCCTTATTACTGGTTGACAGGCGTATTTCAACTGGATGACCAAGGCGAGGATACAGACGTATGGGCATTAGATCATGGCTATGTATCGGTGGTGCCTGTACAGTTTGATATGACTGCTCATCATGCTATCCCGGTTTTAAACGGCTGGAAATTTAATTGATTGTTATATTAGCTGATCAATCTTCTATAACCTATGAATACCCCATCTAAATATTTTACCCTGGCAGTCAGGTTATTTTTTCTGCTTGTGATGTGCGCCGTCTCAGCGTTTGCGCAGGATACTATTGTTAAAACCAACAAAGGCTACATCAGGGGCGAAAAAGAGAGTCAGGCTATCGTATTTAAAGGCGTGCCCTATGCGCAGCCGCCTGTTGGTGCGTTGCAGTTTAAAGCGCCCGAACCACACCAATCCTGGAAGGATACATTATCATGCACCAAATTTGGCAGCATCGCTTCGCAATATGACGATGGCAAGAAGATAACCAAAGGTGCCGAAGATTGCCTTTCGCTCAATGTATATACACCAGCTACCAACGCTAATGCTAAAATGCCGGTTGTAGTTTGGGTACATGGTGGCTCGCTAACCAGCGGATCTGGCATGGGGAAGAATGGCCATGCATTTGCAGATCATGATAGTATTGTAGCTGTTACCATTAACTACCGTTTAGGTGTGTTTGGGTTTATGTATTTGGGCGATGTGGATAAATCTTTAAAAACATCTGGCAATAACGGTTTACTGGATCTCGAGATGGCTCTGCAATGGATTAAGGAAAATATTAAGTCATTCGGCGGCGATCCGTCCAAAGTAACGGTAATGGGCGAATCAGCAGGGGCGAAGCTGAGCAGCACATTACTGTTATCGCCGAAGGCTAAAGGATTATTTAGTCAGCTGGTTTTAGAGAGCGGCGGGGTGCAATGCGTTCGCGATTCTGTAACAGCCAAAGCGATACGCCAAAGGGTAATGGCTGAACTCCATTTAAGTAAGGCTAAAGATTTACTAACCATACCAACCGATCAGTTGATGGAAGCCCAAGGTAAGGTTTGTAATGGTGCTATGGGGACAAACTATTTCGGCCCGGTTAGTGATGGCGTAATTATTTCTGGTGACCCATATGAATGGATTGCTAAGCAAAAGAATAAAGGCATCAAACTTTTAATTGGCACTAATAAGCGAGAAAGTATTGCATTTATGAGTGCTGATAAACGACTGTATCAGCCTGATTCTATTTCATTGCACGATTGGTTTGGCGACAATTATAAATATTCATTGGCCAACTATCAGTCGGAAGCTAAAAGTATAGGGCCGGATTCTGCCGCCGTGAGCGTGCTTACCCAATATATGTATCAGATGCACTCCTATCGTTTGGCTGATGCTTTGGCTAAAGCCGGTAACGAGTTATGGATGTACCGTTTTGATTATAGCAAAGATGGTAAAGGCGCCACCCACGGCGAAGAGTTGCCCTATGTTTGGTATCTACCGGGCGAGCATCACTCGGATAGCTTTAACGTACCTTTGGCTGTGCAAATGCATACCGCATGGGTTAACTTTATTAGAGGTAATAAACCGGGTGTAATTAATTATGCCGATTGGCCGCCTTATCAGGGTGTGGTTCGGTCAATCATGGTATTCAATACGGTATCTGGTCCAACCCCTCTCAAGGATGTTTTCAATGATCCTGCACATCCAACCAGTAGTTTAACGCTCAATTAAGCACATCAATATAAATTGTACATTTGGCCTAATCATGCTAAGAAATAATAATATGTATTTGGGGATAGCGCTTGGGTTAGTATTCCCGGCAATATCCTGGTTGCTGTTTGGGTACTTGTATAAAGGCGTTGTTATAATGCATAAGCCTGCCATACCTTACCTGGTAGCCATTGCGCTAAATTTGGCTATTATGAAATTTATTGGTCAGCAGCGTAATAAAACCGCGCAGGGTATTATGTTGTCTACCTTTTTGTTCATGATCGTGATATTTTTACTGGTACTAAAATTCTGATATGAAGTATTACCTGGTTGCCGGCGAGGCCTCGGGCGATTTGCACGGAGCTAACCTGATGAAAGAACTTAAGAAGCTGGATCAGCAGGCAGAGTTTCGTTTCTATGGCGGCGACCTGATGCAAGCCGAAGGTGGCGAACTGGTAAAACACTATGCCGAAATGGCCTTTATGGGCTTTGTAGAAGTGGTAGCCAACCTGCGTACCATCCTTAAAAACATGAAGGCTTGCAAAGCAGATATCAGCGCTTACCAGCCCGATGTATTGATTTTGATAGATTTTCCCGGGTTTAACCTTAAGATAGCCGAATACGCCAAAAAGCAAGGCTTCATGGTGTATTATTATATTTCGCCCAAAGTTTGGGCATGGAACCAGAAACGCGTAGTGAAAATTAAACGGGTAGTTGATCACCTGTTTTGTATCCTGCCTTTTGAGGTGGAGTTTTATAAAAGCTGGGGCATGGATGTTGATTATGTTGGTAATCCATTGCTTGATGCCATATCTGCTTTTAAGCCAAATAACAACTTTATTGAAGAACATCAGCTTGCTGGCAAAAAAATAGTGGCGTTACTACCAGGTAGCCGCAAACAGGAAATTAATTTTTTATTGCCTGATATGCTGGCTGCCGCCAAGCAATTCCCAGACTATCAATTTGTAATTGCAGGTGCGCCATCATTTAATGCGGAGTACTACGATCAGTACCTGGCAGGCGAATCTATCCCTATTGTATTTAACGCCACTTACGACTTGCTTAGCAACGCTGAGGCTGCGATAGTCGCATCGGGTACTGCAACGTTAGAGACGGCTTTATTTCATGTGCCACAAGCTGTAGTGTATAAAGGCGGTGCAGTAACCATTGCGATAGCGAGGGCATTGATTAAAATCCGCTTTATATCCTTGGTAAACTTAATTGTAGACCGGCAGATTGTTAAAGAATTAATACAGCAGGATTGCAACCCGCAAACCATAGCCGCCGAATTAAACCTGATATTGAATGATACCACTTATCGTCAACAAATGCTGGATGATTACGGTAAACTTGATGAACGGATGGGAGAGCCAGGCGCATCAGCCAAAACTGCCGGGCTGATTGTAAAGTATACACAAAAAAAATAGAGACCTAGCATTTGCCAAATCTCTATCGTTTTCATAGGTGTTTGATGTGTATTTTATAGGTAGATGATGTTCGGTATCTTATGCAGCCGATAAACGGTTGCTTTGCACTGTTTGAGCTATTTTATCTATAAGCTCATTTTTAGTGCGTTTTACAGCTAGTAAATCTGCTTGTAAAATTGCTTTTAATTCGTCATCGAAGCGTTTAACTAATTTGGTAACGGTTGCTATTTTCTCGATTTCCATAACTGTAATTCTTTCAGGTTAAAATATTATTAACTAATTCTTTTTTACTTTATCAATGTGACCTTTTTCGGTCAAGTTATTCTTTAAGCGTTTAGCCTCTTTGTATTGCCTTATCACTTGCTCTTTATCACGCTCATCGGTAGGCTTTTCGGGGTTGATTGGGTTTTCCCATTCTTTCTCCGCGTTTTCCGTATTGTTTTTATCAATTACCATATTAGCGTATTTGAATTAGTTTGTTCCAATACAGTGCCAAAAAAATAGAAAGGATTGCAAATATACGTAGTCTAAAGTTGGTTTTGGTTCAGAAATGTCTGCTAAGTGTCATTGGAGCCTGATTTTAATTTGAAAAATATTTTCAAAAAAAATAAAATCCATCTCAAGAATGGCTCATTGCGTTAAATAGACACTATTTAACCTGCATCTTTTTGTGATTAGCCAGGTGTACAATTAGTACGATAACAGACAGTATTGTACCGATTGCGCACACACCATTCCATTGAAACTGATCCCAAAGGCGACTAGCCAAAAAGGTGCCTGCCGAACCGCCGACAAAATAAGACACCATATAAACGGTATTAACCCGGTTACGGGCTTCTTCTGTTAATGAGAATATAATTGCCTGATTGGATATGTGCGTAGCCTGTACACCCATATCCATAATAATAACGCCTATTACCAAGCCGATAATGCTATGGCTCGAAAAATAAAAGATAATGAACGACACCACCACTAATGAAATAGTAAAGGTGGATAGCTTGTAGGCATCTACTTTATCAGTCAACCGTCCCATTAAGCCTACAGCTACCGCGCCAAAAGCACCAACTAGTCCGAAAGCACCCGCCACATCGCTGCCTTTATTAAATTGAGGCAGCTTCAGTAAAAATATGAGGGTAGACCAAAATGCGCTAAAAGCTGCAAATAACAATGCACCACGAAACGCAGCCAATCTTAATTTGGGTTCGCTCATAAATAAATGACCGAGCGACTTCATTAGGTCGCTGTATTTACCGGTGTACGATGGTTCAATCTCTGGCAATAACCAATAGATCAATCCCCATAGGGCAACCATCATTACAGCAGCTGCATAAAATATAGCCTCCCAGCCAAAATGTGCACCTACAAAACCGCTGATGGTACGGGATAGCAAAATACCGATCAGCAAACCACTCATCACGAAGCCGATTTTCTTACCGCGCTCTTTTGGATGCGCAAGGTGGGCCGCCATTGGAATTAACAGTTGCGGTATAATAGAGGATAGACCAACCAAAAAGCTGGCTATATATAATAAAGGAAGAGTAGGTGCCAATGCTACGCCGAGTAAAGAGATTACGACAAACGCAAAATCAATCAGCATTAATTTTTTACGCTTAAACATATCGCCTAGCGGCACTATAAATAACAGACCGGCTGCATAACCAATCTGTGTAAACATAGAGACCTGGCCTGCTTTACTATTACTTACATGGAAGGTTTCGGCTATATCGGTTAGTAAGGGCTGGTTATAATAGATGTTGGCCACCACTAAACCGGTAGTAATTGTCATAACCCACAATGTTAGCGGGGTTAGTTCGTTATTAGCTTCGGTTGCTGTATGATTACGCATTTGCAATAATAAAAATACTATTTGCCGAAATTTGATTTTTTAAAGATAGTAGCGTAATTTTTCTGTAAATTTTAGATGTATAAATAACATTTATTGAATATATAATAACGTTATCAAAGAAACGTTTGTATATTTGTAAAGGTTAATCGAAATAAATAAAAATAATTTTTAAAAATATTTTGTGGTTTCGAAACTTAGTGTTACTTTTACACCATCGGAAACGATAACAAAAATGTCTTCTCATAATTTAGGTTTATAATTGGTTAGTAAAGGCCTCCTGCCCATCAGGAGGCTTTACTGTTTTTAGGCCTTTTGTGTTTCAATGTTTCAATCAGATTATTTGCTTATTTATCTGTGTATGTTTAATACCGCAAATAGTCCAATGCTTACCGTCAATACTCTCTTTTTATAACCTCGAGAAGGTTGTTCTTTTGTATTGACGAAACAAAAAAGTGGAAGGTTAAAAAACTGACGGGGATAGGTTTACGGATATATCACCAGAATTGACTGACGTAGCAGCTGGATGGCAATCAGAGAAATGGCGATTTAGGTTAAAAGTTTAAAATGTAAACGGTTTTGATTCGTCTTATACATTAGACAGGGGAGATAGATCCTCTTTATTTCGATAAGTTATTCATTATTTAGCGATATAAAGTAGGTTTGTTGATGCGTTTTGTTTGTCAATTATCTAATAATCAATAAGTTATTTTATTGGCTTTATTGTTGAATCTTTCTTCCAAGTTGTTATATCATTCATTAAAAATTAAAAACAATGGGAAGTTTTATTTATCTACTGACAAGGGCAGTATTGTTGATCTGCTTAATTGCAATCGTTTATATTATAGTTAAACCAGAGAAAGATTTATCAGGTCCGTCTGACATTTTTTAGGGAGGCGAGGGGGTAGAAACAAATATTAACAAACTTTAACTTCGATACGAAGAAAAATTTGCGGATATTAGTATTACACCTTAATCAACCTTTGAAATGCATCTTAATTATCGATTGTTATGCGTTTGGGTATTGATGATTACATCTCATCAGCTTTTTGCGCAATCTGTAACGGGCCTGGTAGTAGAGCGGAGCACAATGCTTCCAATATCAGGCGCAACTGTAACTGCGGCAAGCTATAAAGTGTACACCAGTTACGGGGGGTATTTTAGAGTGGCTAAACTTAATGCCGGCGATACCATAAAAATTGTACATGCTGGTTTTAAGCCATACAGGTTTAGTTACCGGCCCCAAAATAAGCCAGATACTATTAAGATTATTATGGAACCTGTTTCGCTAATGCTGAACGAGGTATCTGTTAAGGCTACGCGACATTTAAACGTAGACTCTATTAATAACCGTGATCAATTTTCCAAAATCTTTAATCATGGTTATTATGGTTTGCAGGATATGTTTATTTCAAATGCAAAAATTAATAAGTTTATTCCGTACGATAACGTAACTGCGCCTAATAGTACCACTACTATTTTAAGCCTGAATTTAATTCAGGTAGCCAATCTTATTGGTCAGAAAAAGACTAAAGTATCTAAGTTGCAGCGTACATTGATAGCTGACGAACAATTTAATTATGCCGGGGAAAGATTCTCCCGACAAAAAATTACCGCTATAACAGGCCTAAAGGGCGACTCGCTCCAAAAGTTTACAGAAAAGTATCAGCAGAGTATAGGCAATACACAGAATATGACCGACTACGAAGTAATGATGTACATTAAAAAAAGTTATGCCGACTTTGTTAAGCCAGATGCATTAAAATAAATTAATTATCAGTTTCATTTTAAGGCTTAATATAATATATTTGCCACCCGAACGGGGGATTAGCTCAGCTGGCTAGAGCGCTTGCATGGCATGCAAGAGGTCATCGGTTCGACTCCGATATTCTCCACATTAAAAAGCCTCAGCGAAAACTGAGGCTTTTCTATTTGGATTGCTATAGCGTCCCGATTGGGATCGGGAAGTTCGTCCGTTCGACCCCGATATTTTCCACTGAAATAATCAGGCTTTTAGATTTACGTCAAGAGCTTTTTTGTAAATCGCAATCAGCACACCTTGTGACTAATACATTATTCTTTTCCTTTTAAATGTCCAATCTTTTTGCAACATTTAATGAAAATTACCAATTAGCCTTGAAAAAACTTGTTGCTACAATTATGCTGGCAATCTACCTGTTTAGTATAGGTGGGCAGTTAATAGTGCACCAATATTTTTCATACTTGTCAGACCGTTATTTTGAGAAGCAGACAGATAAAGGGCTTTATAATGTTGGCGACTTATTTGAGGTTAAATTGCCTCTTAGCCTGAGTCAAATTACCGACTGGAAAGAATTTGAGAATATAACCGGCCAACTTCAGTTTGAAAACATAAGCTACAATTATGTTAAAATGAAGTTGACGCGTACTGCTATTTATCTATGGTGTGTGCCTAATTATAAAACTACACATGCTGAAGTCGAGAATGTGATTTGTGCAAAGGATATCAAAAGCCATCCCGTACAACCCAAAAACCATATTCCGGTTTGCAAATTTGTGCTACTCAATCAACTATTTGCAAAGCAATTAAGCTTTGAATTTAGCTCCCCCAAAGTCGTAGAAGCTGCGCTTACTTTACGCAATGTTAAGCGGGTTAAATATGATGCTCTTCCTACACCGGATAGACCGCCACGCGCAGTTTGCTAATTTTCTTTATTTCTCATTTAACTATCTAATTCAAAGGGTTATAATGCCTGTAATCTATATCGGGATTTAGGCAATGCACCTTTGATTTCCATTGTTGTAAATGGTTATTATTTGAGATTGTTAGGTGGTAATTATCGTCAAGCGGGTCTTACTGATTATTATTCACCTTATTGAACATAATAGAGTTGCCAATTTATCAGCAATAGTTAAGCACACTTATAAAGCTTTTTCATTTTTAACAAAGAATTTAATATTATGAGAATACCTACAGAACCAATAGGGAGCATTCCACGCCCTGCCGAATTAATAGATGCTATTACTTCCCAAAGCAATGCAGGTGGCCTAAACACCTTATATGCAGAAGCAATTGGCGACACGTTGGAGGAGTTGGAGAAAACTGGCTCTCCGGTTATAACAGACGGCGAGCAAACCAAGTCGAGTTTTGTTACTTATCCACTCGAAGGCCTATCTAATTTAGCGTCCGAAGGGATGACCATTAATTTTGAAGATGGTCATTTCAGGCAGTTACCGCTGTTGACAGCGGGGCCATTTAAATATGGTAATTATGCTGTGAAATATTTGAGTGCAGCCCAGAAATTAACTTCATTACCTATTAAGCAGGCTGTTATCTCTGCGTCTGCATTGAGCCTGATTTATCCACCTAGTGGCATCCACGGCTACACCCGCGATCAATTCATTACAGATCTAGTTAATGAATGTGAAAAAGATATTCGCCAATGTTTGACTGGTGGAGCTTACAAAGTCCAAATGGATTTTACAGAGGGCAGGTTGTCGCTTAAACTTGATCCAACCGGTGGTGTACTTAAGAGTTTTATTGATTTAAACAATCAGGTTTTCGACCGTTTTACAGCAGATGAGCAACAGATATTGGGTGTGCACGTGTGCCCAGGTGGCGACCACGATTCGACGCATAGCGCCGATATAAATTATGCAGAACTGTTGCCTCATTTATTTGAACTAAATGTTGGTAGTTTTTACCTTCAACTGGCAAGTGAACCGGATAGGATATCGGTTTTAGAAGAAATAAAAAGGCACCTTAAGCCAAATCAAACTGCTTTTATCGGAGTTATCGATGTCCTAGATCCCAAAATTGAATCGGCAGAAGATGTGCGGGATAGGGTACTCGAAGCCGCAAATTATATCCCGCTAAATCAATTAGGCACAACAGACGATTGCGGGTTTTCACCCTTCTGCGATGATGTATCTACCACGCGCGAAACAGCTTTTGCAAAAATTAAAGCTCGTGTTGAAGGAACGAAACTAGCAGAAGAGAAACTTTTTAAATAGCAGTTATTAGCAGCAAAATAAATGTTTGGGAAAGCTTCTGTTAAAGTACTTGGCGGATGTATAGTTTTAAACATTGTAAAACAAAGAGCCTCAGTTTCACTAAGGCTCTTTGTTTGTAATAGTGCCATCTGTTATGTAATTAATAGTTGTCGAGATATTGCCATTCTGCGTAGTATGGCCTTCGCCAGAAGCGAAAAACACATGATTTAGGATTCGATATATCCAATCAATTGTAAAGATAGTGTAGCTAATACACTGTTTTAAAGTCAAAATGATATTTTTGTAACCAAAACAGATGTATTGTTAACTGCTGGGATTGTAATAAAGTACCCGCATTTGTTAAATTATTACATTCAGTAGATTTTTAGTTCCCTGTTTTTTAGGAGGTTTGCAACCTGTTTTAATTTTTTGTGATAGGATTCGATCCCGCTGTTAACTAACAAATGACCAATTTTACTAAGCTGTCTGAAGAAGAATTAATAAGCTTGCTGAAGCAAGACATGCTTAGTGCATTTAGGGAGATATACGTGCGCCACTGGAAAAAGTTATATGGTGATGCTTATAAAAGGCTAAAAAATAAAGAACTAGCAGAAGAAATAGTGCAGGAGGTGTTTTCTAATCTGTGGATTAAAAGAGCCCAGCTACAAATTAATACTACGCTCGGTGGGTACCTGCATTCTGCAGTAAGCCACCATATCATTGACCAGTATCGTAAAGAAATAGTACGCGCTAAATACAAAGAAGCTTTTAAAATAGTTCATTCGGAGGTGGATAACTCTACAGAGGATGAGATTATGTTAAAAGAGCTTACACTTACCATCGAAAACGAGGTTAGCCAGCTGCCCGATAAATGCAGGTCTGTTTATGAGCTAAGCCGTAAGGAACATAAAAGCAATAAAGAGATTGCACTGCAATTAAGTATCTCAGAAAAAACGGTTGAAAACCATCTTACCAATGCATTAAGACGGCTACGCCATGGCCTGAGCCACTACCTTCTGATCGTGGTTATTTTGCTTCTGAAATAATTAAAAAAAATATTCATTTTCTTTTGGGGGGTAGTGCGTTTTCAAACGTCATGTATTTATTATAACCGAATTATTTTCTTTTCATGAAGAAACCTGTACCCGTAGAATTACTGGAGAAGTATATTAAGGGAGAATGTACGCAAGCGGAAGCAACATTGGTAAAACAATGGTATGCCTCTTTTGAGCATAACCCTGACGGTATTTCTAATCTGAGTTTCGCTGAGGAGAAAGAGCTTGAAGAGCGCCTGTACCAAAATATTTTAAATCAGGTTAGTGTTTCTGCTCAAGATACCCAACCAATTAACGAACCTAGAACGCGAAAATTTAGTTTATGGTATAAACTAGCTGGTGCGGCGGCTGTTATTTTAGTAACAGGTACAATAGCATTACTGCAAATTGCTAAAATTAAATCTGCACGTTCGTCAGATTCATCAAGTCAATATATTGTTATAACCAACAACTCGGGGCAGATATATAAATCAGTACTGCCTGATAATAGCTCTGTTTGGTTAAGGCCGCACGCACGGTTGAGCTTTCCCAAAAAATTCGCTGCTGCTTCGCGGATGGTATCTATGAACGGTGAATGTTTTTTCGAAGTATCTAAAAACCCTAGCCGCCCTTTTATTATCAGCAGTCGCTCTATGGTAACCAAAGTTTGGGGTACCAGTTTTTTGGTGCGTGATAATGCCCAAAGTAACCTGGCAGATGTATCTGTGTTAACCGGGAAGGTTTCTGTTGCCATGAAAACAAATCACCAAGCTTTATTAAAACTTGAAAAAGGGGAGGTAATGCTTTACCCCCACCAAAAGGTGGTATGCCTAGTAGATAAGCATGTTTTAGAACCGCATAACGCCAATAACGAACCCGCCTTGCAAATCTGGAATAGGGTAAACCTGTCTTTCGAGAATAAGCCTTTGAGCGAAATTATACCGGTGCTTAATACAACCTATCATGTACATATTAGAACGGGTAGCAGCAGGGTAAATCATTATGTACTTACTGCAGATTTGGCTGGCTTTAACCTGGCCGATGTGTTGGAAGCACTCAAGAAATCATTGAACGTAAATTATCAGATCAAAAACGATAGTATAGACCTTGTATAACCAATTAGTTTACCATAAAACATGAATAAAAAATAGATTAAAAAACTTAGATAAAAACGCTTAAAAACAAAAAAACTTAGAAGTGTTACGAGCACTCCTAAGCTTTAAATAAGCCCCGTTGCGAACGACACCATTAGATGGTGTATGGGCTTTAATTGTCTCATTTTTAACATAGAAACATAACAAATATATGCAATTAAGTTTACGAAGGCCAATTCCGTGGTGTAAAATCATGAAGATTACTTTAAGCCAAATAGTGATAACCGCGATGGTTAGCACCATTACCTACGCCAGCCCTTTAAAGGCTCAAAACGTATTAGATAAAACAGTAAATATATATCTGGAAAATACAAATTTATTGGACGTATTAACCTATCTGCAAAAAACAGATAACGTTAAGTTTATCTACAGCAAAAACTCAATCGACGTTACTAAAAAAGTAACTGTTAATTTCAAAAACCAACCACTTAAGGCTGTACTTGATCAGGTATTAACCAGCAATGGTATCCAGTACAGTGTACTGAAAGACAGAATTGTTCTTGGAAATGCTTCTGAGAATGCTTCTACTAATGCAAACGCTAGCGCTCCTGCTCAGAGCGAAGCTTTTGCAACCAGTGCAAATGCTGCTGCCATTACCGTTTCTGGTAAAATTACAGACGATGCAGGTTTGCCTGTTATTGGCGCAACCGTAGTTGAAAAAGGTACCACCAACGGCGTTAGCGCTGGTGTTGATGGTTCTTATAAATTAAACGTTAGCGGCCCTAATGCTGTGCTTGTAGTACAATTTTTAGGTTATAACACTAAAGAAGTTACTGTAGGTGCCCAAACTACTATCAACATTGTTTTAGCAACTGATGTTAAGGCATTAAACGAAGTAATTGTTGTTGGTTATGGCACGCAAAAGAAAAGTGTTGTTACAGGAGCTATCAGCCACGTAGGTGCTAAAGATATCCAAGATCAACAGGTAACCCGTGTTGACCAGGCTTTGCAAGGCCGTACATCTGGTGTAAACGTTGTACAAAGCAGCGGTTCTCCAGGTTCATCGCCTGCAATCCGTATCCGTGGTATTACATCTATCAACAACAGTAACCCATTGTATGTAATTGATGGTGTTGTTGTATTGAACGGTGGTTTAGATAATGTTAATCCTAACGATGTTGAATCAATCGAAGTATTAAAAGATGCTTCTGCTGCTATTTACGGTTCACGCGCATCATCTGGTGTTGTGTTGGTTACTACCAAAAGAGGTAAATCTGGTGCGCCTGTTTTAACTTATAGCGGTTATGGTGGCGTACAAGGCCCTGTAAGTAAAGTTAAACTGGCAAATGCTACTCAATATGCAACTTTAAGAAACCAGTCATTAACTAATGATGGCCAAGCTGCTGCTTTTGCCAACCCATCTCAATATGGTACTGGTACAAACTGGCAAAATGAGATTTTTAGCAACAGTGCTCCAATCCAAAGCCACAATTTAAGCATTGCTGGTGGTACAGATAAGTCAACTTATTACGTGTCTTTCGGTTACCTTAACCAGGATGGTATCGTTTTAAAAGATGTATCAAATTACAAGCGTTATAACTTTGCGGTAAATACAAATTCAAAAATTAAAAAATGGTTAACCATAGGTGAGAATTTCTCTTATACCTATATCAATAACCAAGGTTCATTTAACACCAATAGCGAGTTTGGCGGTCCTTTAAGTTCATCATTGAACCTTGATCCAATTACTCCTGTTCTGCAAACCAACTCAGCTGTTGCAGGTACTTACAGCCCATTTGCAATTAAAAATGCAGCAGGTGTACCTTACGGTATTTCACCTTATGTAGGTAACGAAATTACCAACCCGCTTGCTTATCAGCAAACTATCCAGGGTAACTATGGCTGGTCTCACAACCTGCTGGGTAATGCATTTGCTGAAATTGAACCAATTAAAGGTTTAAAAATTAAGAGCCAGATTAACGGTAAACAAGCTTTCTTCGGTAGCGAGTCTTTCACCCCGTTATATTACTTAAATTCAAATAACAGTAATATTACTAACCAATCTGCTTACAGAGCAAGCAATCGCGGTTTAACATGGAACTGGGATAACACAGCTACTTATGGCAAAACAATTGGCTTACATAACTTTAGTGTGTTAGTCGGTACAAGTGCACAAGCATCAAATGAAGTTGATCTTAATGGAACTTATAATAACCTGCCGGTAAGTTCATTTGATCAATCATCATTTAACTTTGCATTGCCTGCTGCAAACAGAGTTGCGGGCGGTGGCGAAAGTCAACCATACCATACTTCATCTTACTTTGGTCGTGTTACTTATGATTATGATGAGCGTTACTTATTTACAGGTATCATCCGTCGTGATGGTTCTTCTCGATTTGGTAGCAATAATCTGTATGGTACATTCCCGGGTGCCGAAGTTGGTTGGGTAGTTACAAGAGAGAAATTTTTCCCGAAAGATACTTTTGTTGATTTCTTAAAATTAAGAGGTTCATACGGTTCTGTAGGTAATGAGCAGTCTTTAGGTGATTTTAAATACACATCAGTTGTAAGTAGCGGACATAATTACGTATACGGTCCGGATGGATTAGCTATCGGTTATGCTCCCAGCAGCCCAGCTAACCCAGATTTACGTTGGGAGACTGTACATACAACCGATATTGGTTTTGACGCGGTTATTCTACACAACTTAAATGTAACATTTGATGTTTATCGTAAGCTTACAAGCGGTATGTTAACGCAACAACCAATTCCTGGTTATACAGGCTTTACTGATTCTCCATATTCAAACATCGGTAATCTTGAAAACAAAGGTATTGAGGTAGAACTTGCCTATAAAAATCACGTTGGTGCTTTTAATTACAATGTTGGCGGTAATATTTCTTACAATAAAAATAATGTAACCAGCCTTGGTAATATTGCTTACAAAGACAATGGCAGTTTCCAGGGAACATCTTATGCCCTTCAGCGTACTGCGGTTGGTCAGCCTGTAGGATCTTTCTATGGATTTAATGAGTTAGGCACTTTTAAATCTCAGGCAGAGATCAATGCTTACACCCATAATGGCACCATGATACAGCCAAATGCAAAACCTGGTGATTTTAAATGGGAAGACATTAATGGCGATGGTAAAATTGATGATAAAGACCGTAAATTCTTAGGTAGCGCATTGCCAACCTGGAATTATGGTGTAAACTTAAGCGCTGACTACAAAGGTTTTGACTTGAAAATTTTTGGACAAGGTGTTTGGGGTAACAAAATATTCCAGGCTTACCGTCGTCTAGATTTGCCAACTGCAAACTACTCAGTACAGGCATTAAATGCGTGGAGCCCTTCAAACCCTACAAGCAATTACCCACGCCTAACAGATTCAGATCCTAACGGAAACTTGAAGAACCCTTCAAATTTCTACTTACAAAGCGGCGCTTATTTCCGCATCAAAACTGCGCAAATTGGTTACACATTGCCTAAAGAGTGGTTAACTAAAGCTGATATCAAACGAGTTAGAGTTTATCTGAGCAGCAATAACCTGGTTACCATTACCGGTTACAAAGGATTTGATCCTGAAGTTGGTGATGTTAACGGAAATGGAATATTTGGTGTTGATAGGGGTATCTATCCTCAGTCCCGTTCTTTCTTAGTGGGTCTTGATATTACCTTGTAAAACATTTTAAAATTGTAACAACATGAAAAAGAGATATATAAAGTACGGAGCAGTTTTGTTTATGGGCATCGGTGCCTTGGCTTCATGCAAAAAATCATTTTTGGAATTGGAACCTAATGGCCAATTCCTCGAATCTAATTACTATCAAACAGCAGATCAGGCTTTTGCAGGTTTAGTGGCTGCATACGATCCGCTAAATACCCAAACAGGTGGGTCTGATAATACATATTCAGATCCGTTGGGCCCGCTTAATGCAGGTTCTGATGATTGCGTTGCCGGCGGTGGTACATCAACCGACCAAAATACCTGGCAAGCAATGAACAATATGACAATGCTTACTCCGGCTGTTGGCCCGCAAGGTGAGTTTTGGAACATTAACTTTACTGGTGTAAACCGCGCCAACTTAATTTTAAGCAAGCTAACTGGTAATACGCAAATAACTGGTTTAACTGCTGCTGTGCAAGCAAGATATATTGCCGAGTCTAAGTTTTTACGTGGACACTATTACTTTGATCTGGTACGTATATTTAAAAACGTGCCTTTGATCTTAGCACCGCTTACTAATGCTGATCTTTACAACCAAAAGCAAGCTACATCTGATGCGGTTTATGCACAGGTGGAGGCAGATCTTAAAGCGGCTATACCTAATTTGCCAGCTACAGTTACTGCTGCCGAGAATGGCCGTGTAACGCAAGGTGCTGCAAAAGCATTATTAGGTAAGGTTCTTTTATATGAAAAGAAATATGCTGACGCTGCCGCACAACTTGCAGATGTAAACGGCGCACCAGGTGGCACCAGCACTTACGGCTACCATTTAATGGCTAATTATGGTGATATTTTTAGCCCGGATCATAAATTTAACAGCGAATCGATTTTCGAAATCGAGCGTACAGGAAGCCAAAGCTATAGCTGGGGCAACTGGAACCAATTTAAATCGAGCGTTTATTCGCAATTGGTTGGTGCAAGAAGTTTCAATGGTCCGATATATTGGGCTGGTTGGGGCTTTAACCCGGTAACTACAGACTTAGCTAACGCCATGAAAGGCGACCCGCGTTACGGCTACACAATTGTTAACATCGATAGCTTAGCTAAAGCAAGTGGTGCTACTTACCAGCCAAGTTACCAGAATACCGGTTACTTTATCCAAAAGTACGCTCCGCTGTTGAAATACAAAGCAGCAACAGGTACTACCGAGCTTAACTTTCCTAATGATTATATCGAGATTCGTTTGGCAGATACTTATTTGCTGGAGGCAGAAGCTTTGGTACAAGGTGGTGGCGATTTAGGAAGAGCTGCAGCTTTATTAAACGCTGTACGTGCCCGTGTCGGTTTAGCTGCTGTACCGGTTACTTTGGCTAATATCCAAAACGAACGCCGTTTAGAGCTTGCTACTGAAGGCCACCGTTATTTTGACTTAGTTAGATGGGGACTTGCTCCAACAGTACTTGCATCTAAGCACTTCACAGCTGGTAAAAATGAAATTTTACCTATCCCGCTTAACGAGCTTAACAATACTGTATTAGTACAAAACCCTGGATATTAATCTATAATTACAAAGAAACTGCCGGGTATTTATCCGGCAGTTTCTTTATTTTATATCTTTGTATGTGTCGAATAAACACATTGGAGATTTCTATGAAGATCCTGCATCTGCACAGATCAGAGATCAATAAAATTTAATGATTTGTATTCGCTCCCTATTAAAAATAGAAAAAGAGTTTTACGTATAGCGGCCATATTTTTATTCCCGCTTACACTCATTTTCTCTCAATGCTTTAATTCTAATCAAAAAACTATTGCCGATCCAAGGGGCAACCTATACGCAGGTTCGTCTAGTTGTGTGAAATGCCATAAGGATATTTCGCATTCGTTTTTAAATACTGCTCATTACTTTAGCTCGCGATATGCTTCTTTAAAGAATATTCACGGCAGCTTTGATAAAGATTCTAACACGGTTATTTATAACGATAGTCTTAAAGTTGTAATGGAAAGGGATGCTTCGGGCTTATACCAAAGTGCTTATTTAAATGGGAAGAAAATTGAATCGCAGCCGTTTGATATTGTGTTTGGAAACTCAAAAGCAGAATCATATGTTTTTTGGAAAGGCAACGAACCTCATGAACTGCCAGTATCTTATTTCAAAAATTTGCAGAGTTGGACGATTAGCCCTGGCTATAACGGCAATGAAGTAGATTACAGCAGGCCCATCATATCTCGCTGTTTTCAATGTCACAGTTCTTATATAAAAGATGCGTCGCCGCAAACTCAAAGCCTGCATCATATCGCAGCATTCGATAAGTCATCGCTTATTATGGGGATTGATTGTGAGAGATGCCACGGGCCGGGTGCCAATCATGTTAATTTTCAAACAGAAAATCCAGAACTGAAAACGGCTAAATATATTACTAAGTTTTCGGCATTAACGCGTTCGCAAAAATTGGATGCTTGTGGGGTGTGCCACTCTAGTAGCAGAGAACAATTTGAAACTTCGGCATTTAACTTTAAGATGGGCGATACTCTTTCTAAATTTAAAGAACCTAGTTTTTTACCCGAAGACCCAAATCCGCCTAAACTTGATGTGCATGGCAATCAAAACGGACTTTTGGCAACCAGCCAGTGCTTTATTAAAAGCAATATGGACTGTAGTAATTGCCATAATACCCATGTTAATGAGAGTAACAACTTGGCTATCTATTCACAGCGTTGCATGGCCTGCCATAGCGAGGCCAATCATAACTTTTGTAAAATGGCGCCTAAGTTAGGAGCCATAATTAAAAACAACTGTATCGATTGCCATATGCCATTAAAGCCGTCAAATATTATTTCTGTGGAAGGTTCGGGCGGCAAACAGGTTGTGCCCTATATGGTACGTACTCATCATATAGCCGTTTATCCTGCAGAATCGCAGAAAATACTGGCTTTTATTAGTGAACAAAAAAAATAAAACTAAATCACTTCTAAGTGATTGTATAAAAGATCTTTAGCGCGTGAGAAACGCTTAAGAAAGGATCGAGTGAGATTGGTCCGGATTTTAGTTGATTATCATTTAATTGATGATCGTTGCGTTCCGGGGTGAGAGCCGGAACGCTTTTTTATGTTCCTTATTTCTTTGATTTATCACCCTGATAAAATGCTCGTTCAATTGCCTTAACAACCCACAGCTATAAGCCTGTAAAAACCAAAAGATTTATTAACGTGTTGCGTAGGTTGTTTATGATGAACAAGATAGTGCAACTGTATGTCGCAAAGCCGGCCCCAGTAAAACGCTGATCTCATTAATTACAGGAGCATTATAAAAATGCTTGGAAATTCAAATAAGATACCTGTATTGCGTTATGGCCTGATTGTAGTGTTGGTATCGATTCTTTTTTCGGGGGCATTTTATCTTTATATGCGCTATGATAGTGCACGGCAGTTACGTTATAAGATAAACAAATTACTTACCGCTCGTGCAAATTCTGACATTGTTGACAGTTGTTTGCTAAACCTTTATAACGCTGATAATAACAGCCGCCTTTACTCACTTACCGGCGATAAAAAGTATCTCGACCTTTTTTCGGTACAGATCAATACGTTAAGCACGCAATTAGCGCTTATTAAATTTGGTGACAGCAACATGGCTGTATTAAATGCGGATAAATTAAACGGACTTATAACTGCAAAGCGAGAAAAGACCAATAACTACGTAAGGCTAAAATTGCTTACCGATAGTCTGATTAAATCAACGCTGAAGATTGATAGCATGATTCCCTATGCCAGCGCAGAGCAACCCGTGTCGGTAGTTAAAACGATAAAAACAGTAGTGCACGTAGACACTATTAAGCCCGCTATTGTACCTAGTAAGACTAAAAGAAAGAAACTTTTCGGGAGGATTTTTTCTGCCATCGCCGGGAATGACCAACAAGAGGGGGCGGCAGTGCAACAGGCTCCTACAGTTGTAAAGCGGGATACGCTTACTAAAACCATTGTACAATCGGGTACGGCCTATAGTGCTATAGCCAAAACAAAGCATCGAAACCACCACAAACTTTATGCTGCAAATACCAACCTACGCAAAGATGAACGGGACATCTTGTTAATTAACAATCGCCTGGTGATTGATATTTTGTCTGAACTGGGTAAGTATAAGACGCTGGAGTTAAAATATGCTGCCGATAGTAAAGCAGAGCTAGCGGATAAGGTCACCAATATATTTAAAGAGTATAATTACCTATCTAAATTTACCATTGCCGCTTTAATGTTATTGTTAATTGGCGTGTTTTATAACATCTGGAAAATATTTAAAAATGAAGTGGCCATTATTGCTGATTCTGAAAAAGCTGAGGAATATGCCAATAACAAAAGCCTTTTTATGGCTAGCATGAGTCACGAGATTCGTACACCTTTAAATTCTGTTATCGGCTTCTCTGAGCAATTGGGTATGAGTAAGCTTAACGCAGATCAAACCTTGCAAATTAATGCGATCAGAAACTCATCGCATATGTTATTAGATGTTGTTAACGAGATCCTTGACTTTTCAAAATATGAGACCGGTAAAATGACTTTCGAGCAGCAGCCATTTATACCGCTTACTGCCTTAAATGAAGTTTTTAATACGGTAGGTATACAAGCAGCTAAAAAGGGATTGGCCTTAAAGCAAGATATTTTGCTAGATGAAAACGTATGTGTTAGCGGTGATGTATTGCGATTGAAACAAGTAATAATGAACTTACTGGTTAATGCAATAAAATTTACACCAACAGGCGAAATATTGCTGCAAGCTAAATTGATGAGCCGTAAACACGACAAGGCTGTGTTAAAAGTGCGTATCAAAGACACTGGTATTGGTATTAAAAGACAAGATATGCCCACCATATTTGATGAATTTGCACAGGTGGATGATGCTCAAAAAGTAACCCGACATAAAGGTACAGGGCTGGGATTAGCAATCTGTAAAAAGATCATTGAACTACAGGGAGGACGTATAAAGGTAATCAGCGAGCTAGGAAAAGGTTCGGTATTTAGCTTTGAGCTGCCTGTTGGCATGGCTAATAAAGAAGATTGCATTATAGAATCGCAAGTAAGTACCGATGAGTTAGCCGACATGGTAAAGGGGGCCAACGTACTAATAGCTGAAGATAACGAATTGAACGTATTGTTGGCTAAGACGATCTTGAAGAAGTGGGGTATTACCTGTGATATTGCCTACAATGGTCAAGAGGCAATTGCGCTGTTTAATAATAACATGTATGATCTGGTTCTTACGGATATCCAAATGCCCGTGATGGGTGGTTTAGAACTTTTAGCATTGATCAGAGAATCGCCGAATGAGTTGAAGGCAGAGATTCCAGTCATCGCCCTAACTGCCAATGTGCTTAAAGATGCACGTGATGCTTATTTTAAAGCAGGCGTTGATGATATCGTATTAAAGCCATTCAATGAGCGTAATCTAATAGAGAAAATAAGCCAGGCTTTGAAAAACAAATACACGCAAATCGACAGATTACTCAGCCAGAATATGGCCAGTAGAGATGTGATAGAAAGCTAAGAGACAATTAGATCATGCTGCTTTCTTAATAGTATAGGTGGTGTATTTGTAATGCTTTTATAATGACCAGGGTTGTTAAAGTAGATAGTGCCTGGTTCGGTATCAAAAACCTTGTCGTCTAGTGTATTTGCCGCTGGCGTTTTTTACAAATACGAAAGAAAAATAGTTCGCCCTAGATACGGGCGAACTATAGGTGCCTTCGGCATGGATATCTTTGATGTTGTGAAGGTCGAGTTCGCTGAGACCGTCAATGTTATTAACCGGCAGGTGAAGGTGCTTATAAAGATCCTTCACCCGGTTAAAAATTAAAACTTTCTCGCCATTCTTTATCCAAACTAATCTTAAATCTCGGCCAGGTATTTATGTACAAAGCTTATCGCCATCGAACCTTCGCCTACGGCAGATGCTACACGGTTCATGGCTCCGGCACGTACATCACCAGCGGCAAATATGCCCGGGCAACTTGTCTCCAATGAATACGGATCGCGTTTTGATTTCCATAATTTACTGAATTTCTCATTGCGTTTTAGCTCCGAGCCTGTTTCAACAAAGCCCCTGTTATCAGTAATAATGGCATCACAAAGCCATTCGGTATAAGGCTTAGCACCGATAAAGATGTAAAGAGCTGAGGCTTCTTCTGTGGTAGTTGTGCCGTTTTTAAGGTCTTCGATCACCAATTCTTCTAACCTGTCTGCCGAACCTTTGGCTTCTTTAATCTCAGAGCAGCCACGGATAGTAATGTTACTTACCTGTTTAATCTGATCAATTAAGTAAGACGACATAGTTGATGACAAATCGGGCTTCCTGATAACGATATAAACATGTTTGGCGAATTTAGACAGGTACATAGCGCCCTGGCCGGCAGAGTTACCTCCACCTACCACATAAACCATTTTATCGCAACAGGCAGATGCTTCTGTAGTTGCAGCGCCATAGTATACACCCGCGCCGGTAAAGTTAGATATGCCTGGCGTATCTAATTTGCGGTAATCAACCCCTGTGGTTATTACAATGGCCCGGGTAGTAACAGTTGTGCCATCATCCATCGTAATCATCTTGTAACCATCTTTAAAGTTGATCTCTTTAACCGATTGCGGCGTCAAAAATTCGGTACCAAACCTTGATGCCTGGGTTAAAGCACGGCGGGTTAAGTCGGAACCGCTTAAACCGGTAGGGAAACCTAAATAGTTCTCAATTCTGGAGCTGGTTCCTGCTTGCCCACCCGGCGATTTACGTTCGATCAACAGGGTCTTTAAACCTTCAGATGCGCCGTATACTGATGCTGCTAGTCCTGCAGGGCCTGCACCAATGATAGCTACATCATAAACCTCGCTTTTGGCTTTAGAAGTTAAGCCAATCTTTTCGGCAATATTTTGTATGGTAGGGCAGATGCTTACCGAGCCGTCGGTATAAATAATGGCAGGCAGGTCTTTCAAATCAATATTGTTGATCGATAATAGGCGCTTACCTTCGTCGCTATCAACATCAATCCATAAATAAGGTACCAGGTAGCCGGTTAAGAAAGCCTTAACATCGTGGGTTTTGGGCGAAAAGTTATAGCCTACTACTTTAATGCCGCTAAAATCTGGCTGGTAGTGGCTCTGCCAGTCATCCAGCAAATCGTCTACAACAGGATATAGTTTTTCCTGCGGTGGATCCCAGGGTTTGGCCAGATAGTAATCGAGCTTAACTTCGTTGATGGCCTTAATAGCGGCGTCGGTATCAGAATATGCCGTTAACAATATGCGTTTGGCATCCGGGTAAAACTCAATGGTTTTGGTCAGGAAGTCCACGCCTTCCATCTCGGGCATACGTTGGTCTGATATAAACATGGCTACCACTTCGCCTTTATTTTTCAACTCAACTAGGCTGGCTAAAGCTTCGTTGGCTGATGTGGTGCTTAATATCCTATAATCATGATGATATTGAACTCTTAAATCGCGACTAATTGCCCTTAATACGCTGTTATCGTCATCTATAGAAAATATAATGGGTTGTTTCATGGTAAGGGATTGTTTTAGAGATAGTACTATTTTTCATTAATTGGGATACATACAATAAAGGATGTATTGCCCGGCTCAGATTTTAATTTAACCGAGCCATGGTGCTGATCTATGATGCGCATTACCACATCGAGCCCAAGGCCGGTACCTTTGCCTATTTCTTTGGTTGTAAAAAACGGATCGAATATCATGGAGCTAATCTCTTCAGAGATACCCGGGCCGTTGTCTGTGATCGTTACTACTACACTGTTTCTTTCTTTTTTGGTATTGATGGTCAGGATGCCTTTTCCGTTTGCAGCCATGGCATCAATGGCGTTATCTATAATATTTGTCCATACCTGGTTTAGTTCGCCGGCTAAAGCTTTGGCAAGGGGCAGGTCGGGCGCAAAATCGCGTACCACTTCTACGCTGGCTTTTTTAAGCTTATAGTTAAGCATGGTTAAAGTGCTCTCTAACCCGGTATGGATATTGATATATTGTTTATCTCCTCCACGATCCATATGGCTAAAGTTTTTCACCGCGCCAACCAACTCAGAGATACGGGTTGATGCCTCTGCAATTTCTTTTACAATTTTGCTGGTAGTTAGGTGATAGCTCAGCCATTTAAATACAGGTACTAAAGCGTAATCTGGTGGGATCTCTGCCAGGTAGTCGAGATCTGCAACCGTAAAACCATAGTCTACAAGTATTTCGGCAAAAGTGTAATCATCAATTTCATGTTCCATTAACCAGTCAGTCAGTTCATCTTCGAGGGATGATTTTTCGAGCATGCCTAGTTCTTCTTCCTGTTCGCGATCGATGATCTCATGCAACCTTTCCTGAAATATTTCCATTTGTGCATTGTCGAGTTTTAGGCCAGCGGTTTGTTTAAATATCTTCGGAATATTCTTAAGCAGCTCTGTGAGCGATGATGCATTACGGCCAATTGCGGCAGCAGGGTTATTTAACTCGTGCGCCAGACCGGCTGATAATTTACCCAGGGCAAACATTTTTTCGTACTGCTGCTGGCGGGTTGTAGCATACCTTACACGGGTTATCATAGTATGTACTAATGCTTCTGTTAGCTCAAAATATAAGTGAGTAGCTTTTTTTATATCCTCAATCGGTACCGAAAGTACAATAGCATCCTGTACACAGGTAACACGTACTATTGATGTAGTGCCGCGAGAGTAGGGTAGGTAACCGCTGATCGTACCTGGTTCTGAAATGCCGATTTCATTGATTTGCTTGCCTTGTTGTATGTATACATTGAATTTTCCATACAACAGAAAATTGGTAGCAGGGAAGGTGTCTCCAATTTCATAAATATTTTCGCCTACGGTGTATTCCGTGCACTCGCCAACGTCCAGTAGCCATTGCAGTTGATCGTCGGGTACGCCAAAAAGAGGTTCAAAGCTTTTTAATAATTCAATAGTACAGGGCTGCATAACAGAATGTTTTTATGTTTTAAAACGCCATCGCAGGCATTTTATGGTAGATTAAGTCTTTTTATAGTAGATACCCCAAGATAAGCAGAGTATTGGAAAAATAGTTCAATAATAATTTTCAATAGTTTTATAGACACACAAGTTTACCGCATTGTTACATCTGGCTATATTAATTTGTCGTTAATTTATACTTTGAGTAGCCAGGGCTGGCGAAATATAAATATAATACCGTATGGAGATTGTTGGGTATATATGATATGAAAATGCCGGCACAAATGAGCGTGTGCGACGGCAAAGGTATAAAGAAATATTATTTAAAAGAAATATCTAAAAATAGAGTTAGTTACAACTCCAGTTTTGGGTTTCGTGGAAACTAATGAGTTTCAGCATTACGTCAATGGCAATTTCGTAGTTTTTGGCACCCACCAATTTTTTGTATTGCTCCTCGAGTGTCATGATCTGCGATTTAATATGATTATAAAAAGCCTCACCTTCGGGAGTTAAACGGATAATCATCGAACGGGCATCTGTAGCACTTTTTTCGCTTTTTACCATATTGCCGGCTTCCAGTTCTTTAATTATTTTACTTGTGGCCTGTTTGGTAACATTTAACCGCTCGGCCAAAGCACTGTTAGATATGCCTTCGGTACCAACGCTCATAAACAATGGCAGATGCGAATAATTAAAGCAAGGCTGATCGCCACAGCAAAGCTGCTTGTTAATCCACTCGTCGGTAAGGCGCTTTAGTATATATACCAGCTTTGCGGCAATTCTGTCTGTACTGTTAGTTTCCATACTTGATGTCTTTCTGGCTATAACTATTAAAACTTAATATTGATGTTGTTTTGCTATAGCCTTTATACGGTCTTTAGTCAACTTAGTTTACCAAGTTACTATTAAAAATCGAATTTAACTAGTGCTCTAAGCCCCCATTTGGGTGCTTCGGGATCATCCAGGTAAGTAAAACGTCTTACCATATCTAATCTTAGCACTTTAAATATGTTACCAACACCAACGCTACCTTCAACATAAGGGCCGTTGCTTAAAGCGCGGGTAGTTGCTACGCCCTGGCTGTTAACAGGGTATTGCAACAGTGCAGGATTATTATTGGGGTTGTTTTCGGCTCTAACACCACCCCAAAGGGCTTTTACGTCAACAAGTTCGCGCAGTTTTAATTTTTTAAGCAATGGCACTTTGTTAAAGAAGAAACCATTGAAGCAATGATCTAAGTTAACGCTGGCATAATGATCGCTCACAAACTCCAGAAAGTTCATTAAGTTGTATGATTGCAGTTGCAATGCATAACTCTGGTTGGCATGGTGAATATCCAACAGCGGGAATGGCAGCGTACCGAAGATATAACCACCTTCTACAGTAACATCTGTATAACCTAACTGCGATACATAGAAACGTTTATTAACGTTACCGGTAAAGCTGGAATATTTATACTGTCCGCCTAGGAAACCATCAAAGCCCTGGTTGTAGCGTAATGTGAAGATTGGGTATTTATCAATAATAGGGATACGGTAAAGTTTACCCTGGTAAAATCTTTCGTGCGGTGCATAGCGCAGTTCTAAGTTTAGCTCTGTTGTGGCTAGCCTGTCAACGTTACTAATGTCGCTGTTGATTGCGGTACCGTCGGTTGGTACGTGGCCGTAACCGTTAAGGAAGTATAATGAACCTGCCGAAGTTTGTCCCCATTTTTTAAAGCCTACTTTGTAAGAGAAGTGATTTAAAAATTCGTGCACATAATCTAAACGGAAGATATCATTGTACAGCCACATGTTGTTATCACCACGTTTAAAGGATAGTAAAAAGTTATCCTCCTGCACAAACTGTAATTCTTGTCCCGGTATTTTGGTATCGTGCTGAAAACTTGCCCTTACATAGTTTTGAGGGAAAGAGTAGATCGATTTATTATTAATTGAGTATGTGCTGCTTAAAAAGTATTTAAACTTTTCATCCTTGGTACCATAGGCAACATAAGTTTCCAGATAGTAACGCTTGCTGAAAGTAGGTGTGGTACGGCCACCTATACGCGGGCGGAAACCTTCGACCGGGTTAAAGCTATAAAAGGTATTAACCGGACCTACTTCAAACGGACCGTAGTTTTTGTAACCTGCAACAAACAGCGTAACTAAATCCATAGTGCGTTTAAACGATGGGATGGTTTGCAGACTATCTATGTTTTTGTAAATACTGGCTTGTGCTGCCGGTAAAGTATCCGGGCGGCTCGACTTCCAGTAATTATCGTCTTTAAGATCTGAGTTGGTTGCAATAACTTGCGCCGGGCCATCATAAGTTGGTTTTGGGCGAGGTGTGTTGATCGCAAATTTATTCAGGATTACTTTACGCTCGCCATAAATACCACCACCTTTGGTTTTGCTTAAACCAAAATCCATCTTTAAGTCGCTCTGGCTTAAGTGATACCTACCATCCGAATTTTTCTCGAATGCCAGTGTTGCCTGCATCTGGCGTACAAAGTTAAGGTTGATGTTTTTATTAACCGTTAGCACTGCGCTTTCTACCGCGTAGTTGCCATCCATGGTTACGTATAGCTTGCCTTCAAACAATAAGTCGTTGGTATTACGTGGGGTAAAGCTCAGCTCGATCAACATCGGCGACTGGTCTTTCAGCGTATCTGTAATAAAGAACTTATAAAAATCTGGAGAGTGATCTGCAATTGGGCTTAAGATCTGGTTGGTTAACAGCGATACATTGTTATCGTAAATATTAATATCCTGATAAATGCGGTTGAAGTACGATGACAAGCCTTGGTTATCGATAAAGTTTTCGTCGTATTTAACCTGTTTAGTAGCCTCTATAATTTGCTTTTTGGCATATGGAGCCTTGCGATAATAGTTTTGCGAAAGCTTTTCTTCCATATAAATTGGAAGCAGGTTTTTACCACCTATCGCGGTAGAATCTTGCTGTTGGAACAAGAACTGGTAGTTTTTAAACAGACGCTTGTTTTTGAATTTTTCTGAAAGGTTACTCAGGTAAAAATTCATTCGCTCGTACTGCTGGTACTCGGTGTAATCGTAGCTTTCTAAACGGTTCTGGTTTTTATGTGCAATAACCTTGCGAATCAATTCAACCGCCGGGTTATCCTTATTGTGGTATTTAGCTTTTTTGCCGCCTTTTACCACAACCTCATTCAGCATACGCTGATCTACGCCCAAGGCAACATTAATGGTTTGTTCTTTACCGGGCTCGATAGTGCGAACAACGGTTTTATAACCAACAAACGAAATCTTGATCTGTGTGTAAGTGTTATTACTAGTGGTTAAGCTAAACTTACCCTGGTTATCTGTGCTGATACCCTGGGTGCTGCCAGCAAAAACTACGGTAACATAAGGCAGAGTCTCTTTAGTTTTAGCATCGGTTACTGTACCCCTTACAACAGTATTTTGTGCTTGGGCAAACAGGCTGATACTTAAAAGAAAAAGCACCATGAAAGTGCCGCGGAAGAAATTTTTAGTAAAAGTAGAACTCATTATTTATTTGGGAACGTGTTAATTAACTAAAGGACTGTTACTATTACTATAGTAACTTTCGGCGCTCTCTGTATGAGCAGCAAGCTGTTTAACCGGGTTAGGCTGATTAGCTATGTGAAGTAATACCTGGCCATAAGTACGTACAGACAATACCACAAACTCCATATCAATTTCGGCACCTAAGAGGTTTTGTTTAAGGCCTTCTTTAATGGCATCCATCAGGTAAGTTTTTATCTGTTTACCAGATTGTATATTAAACTGAAAGTTAACTTTAGGCAAACGCAATTGTATCGCATTTTTAGGCGAAAGCTTATGACGTAAAGCATAAAGCTTGTTAGAAAAATCGCTTAGCGGATTGTGGTGTAAGTCGAGTGCCTTCATTACTTTCTGATTGATGATACAAAGGTAAACTAAGTTGACTATATTGGTCAACTTAGTTTACGATTTTGCTCGTTTTTAACAGAGGGATGACACTTGATATATTTTTATAATATTTTAGATATCTATAAACGATGTGCCACGGCGATGGCTTAAAATCAAGGTAGTTATAAGTCGCTAGGCTTTTATATCTATAATATCATATTTGTATTAGCATTGATTTGATTATCTTATTTATAAGCCGAATATTATTTGGTTTACAAAGCGCGATAAAGTGATGCGTGCCTGCATCTTTTAGGTAGCTGGCTCATACTTTGTAATCAATGTTGTAAGCGGAAAAATTAAATAGAATGGCTATAATTGATTATCCGTTAAAAAAATAATCGGTAGAAAAACAAAATATGCCTGTGGTATCTTTTATCGTCACATTTATGCATTTAAACAAAATACATCTACATATTCGTAAACTCTACCTATCCGTTATTTTTATTGGGGCTTTTTACAATGCTTTTGCTCAAAAGCCATTAAGTGCTGATAGTATTAAAGTGGCAATAGAACCCAGTTACGATAGTGTGGGTAAATCTCAACGTTTTTTCTTTGGCGAAAACTATCGTAACCTATGGGCTACGCCAGTTAAAATGAAAATCTTTCGTTTAGAGAACGAAAAGGGTGGACTGAAGATTTTGCAGAAAGGTGGAGGGATGCAAACCAAGTCCCTACGCTTACGCGATTCAACCGGGCAGGAGTGGGTGATCCGTACCATACAGAAATATCCCGATGCGGTATTGCCGCCAACTTTACGCCCGACCGTGGCAGCGGCTATTATCCAGGATCAAATTTCGGCCGAGCATCCTTTTGCGGCATTAACTGTTCCTCCTTTGGCTAAGGCGCTTGATGTACCGCACGCTAATCCGCAAATAGTTTATGTGCCTGATGACCCTGCACTTGGCGAGTTTAGGAAAGATTTCGCTAACCAGGTTTTCTTGTTCGAAGAGCGCGAGCCCGGCGATGAGAAAACGGATAACACCCCCAAAGCCCAAAAGAAGTTAAAGAACGACAATGATAACCATGTTGATCAAAAACTGGTATTAAGGGCGCGTTTACTGGATATGCTGCTGGGCGACTGGGACCGCCACGAAGACCAATGGCGTTGGGAACGGAACGAAGATGATAAAGGCAACATTAACTATAAACCCGTACCTCGCGACAGGGACCAGGTTTATAACAGCGCCGGCGGAGTTTTCCCCTGGCTGGTGTCACGGCATTTGCTGATGGCCAAGTTTCAGGATTACCGGGACCATATTCGCTCCATTAACCGATGGAACCTGAATGCCCGTTATTTCGATAGATACTTTTTAAATGGATTAAGCGAGCAGGATTGGCACGAACAAATTGCCTATGTGCAGAGTAAACTCACCGATGAGGTAATTACCGATGCCATTAAACAATTACCGGATACGATCTATAAACTCAGTGGTCCCAAACTGATCCATAATTTAATTGCCCGCAGAAATATACTGGATAAGCAGGCTATTAAATATTATAAGTTTATTTCGACTGTGGTTGAGATCCCTGCATCAGATAAGCGCGAAAAATTTGAGATCACCAATCAACCAGATGGGCAGCTTAATGTAACCATTCATAAGTTTAAAGATGAAAAAGAAGGCAAGATTACCTATCAGCGTACCTTCGACCCAAATGTAACCAATGAGATAAGGCTTTATGGTTTTGATGGTAAAGACTTATTTGCCGTGCATGGCGCACAACCATCTCCCATTAAGGTAAGGATGGTAGGCGGCGATGACGAAGATACTTTTGCAATTGATAGTAATGTGCATAATAAGAGTAACCTATACATCTACGACCGGTCTGACGAGAAGAATAACCTACCCCGGTCATCACAAGCCCGAATCCGTACCTCAAAGGATACCACGGTTAACCAATATAACAGCAAAAGCTTTAAGTATAACTTTTTGCAGCCGCTGATACTGGGTAGTTATAATAAAGATTATGGTGTACAATTTATCGGCGATTTTATTTATGAGAAACAAGGTTTCCGAAAAGACCCTTATGCCTTTAAACAAAGCCTGATTGTTAACTACGGTTTTGCCACCAGCTCGTTGATGTTGAATTATAACGGAGAGTTTAAACAGGTGACGGGCAAATCGGATCTGGTGGTCAATGTGCTCTCAAAAGGGCCAAATTATACCAGTAACTTTTTTGGCGTAGGGAACGAGAGCCAGTTTGTAAATGAGGGCGATAAAAAGATCCACTATTACCGTGGTGTATATGATTTCTTGGGTGCCGATGTAAGGCTTAGGCATACCTATGGGAAGTGGACGGTGAGCGGTGGTTTACTCGGCCAACTATATAATGGCTCTGAAGATAAAAATGACGATCGTTTTTTATATGCCTATAACCAACGGTACCCCGACGAGCAGGTTTTTGGTACGCATGCTTATGCTGGTTTAGTAGCTACTGTTGCAGTTGATACGCGTGATAAAGCATCAGACCCGCATAAAGGGATTTATTGGCTCACTACGCTGCAGGATATGCAGGGGGTAAACAATGGTGAGCATAACTATAGCCAGATCCAAACCGAATTTAGTTTCTATATAAACCCTGATAAAGATTCGACCTTTGTAATCGCCAACAGAATTGGTGGCGGTACCACTTTTGGTAATGCCGAATACTTTCAGCAGTTAAAATTGGGGGGCAGCCAAAACCTGCGTGGTTTTTACTTGTGGCGTTTTACCGGAAAAAGTATGGCGTTCGATAATTTAGAATTACGGCTAAAGCTATTTTACATTAAATCATACGTACTGCCGGGCACTATTGGCATTCTAGGCTTTAACGATGTGGGCAGGGTATGGTCGCCGGGTGAATCATCCGATGTATGGCACGATGGTTATGGCGGCGGTATCTGGTTTAGCCCGGCACGGTTGGTGATGATACAGGCAGTTTTAGGGGCATCTAAAGAGGGTACTTATCCTTACATTTCCGCAGGTTTCAGATTTTAAATTTGAACAGCGTTTAGTTGCTGGTAAAGATCATCGTACGAGTAAACTTTGTCTGCACACTGCGCATGTTCATACAAAACGGAAACCCTTAATGCTTTTAAACCCGATACGCCTTGCAGGTCTTCGATATCAAATTGTTCAACCGGTTCGGCTAATATGCGTTTGGCTTGCAGTAGGGCAATATAGCGTTTGTATTCTTCGGCTTCTTCGTGTTTAGAGTAAACGATCACTATTTTACCTTGCTGGGTAATACGTTCGATAGAATCCTTAACGTGAGCTTTGTCAATCCGCTTTTTAATTACCTCATAGCGGATATTGTAAGCCCCATCCACGTCAAAATGCTTTTCATCCATCCTGAACCTAATGGCAATTGGAGTACTGAAGACCAGCAACAAACCCGTTACGCCTAAATGGTAGGGCAGGGTATTTTTAAGGTAATGTTGCTCTATAGCCATTTCGCTTAATACCTGTAGTTGCCATAGGCGCAGGTGTTGCAGATGATTTTCGTCAAAGCCTTTATCGGGCGTTATCGAATTACCTACATACATATTATGCTCTACACCATCAGTTTTAAAACGCTCGAAATAGTGCGGAAAATATCGTTGAATTTCTACCTGGCGTTTATCTAAAATATTAACCAGTTTGGTATTAATCAGCGATAATGTTTTTTCATAATCACGACGACCGCTGCTAAACTTACCTGCTAACTGATCTGTATCTGCAAAGTAGGCATCTATACTCGATCTAATATCAGTGCTGAAACTTTCCTTATTATCAAACAGTGGATATATGTGTGTGCTTAGGTACGTTTGGATCTGCTGCTCGGTATCAGCTTTAATGCTGATGGTAAGATCTTCGATAAAATCTTTCAGATCAAAGATCAATTGCTCTGCTACGGTTACTGCATTACTTTGGTGCAGGTTCTCCAGTATTTTAACCAAGTAAGATAGCTGGTCGATCAGATCATTTTTAACGGAGGCATTACGGGTAATAGACGAATCTTTAATATCGATTTGGCCATACAATGGATACACATCTTTAAATTTGATCTCCTTCAAGGCGTAATCCACCCCGGAATTTTTACTTATAATATAGTTTTTAGCCTCGCGTTTAAATTTCCAGTGCACGCTAGGGTGCAGCGTGGTATAATTGTTTTGTATAACAGCCTGGATTTGGTTTTGAAGTTCGTTTACCTTACGGTCGATGGTATCAACAATAAAGGGCATTACAATATCCAGTTTCTTAGCCCTAACACTGTTAAAATCTTTAGTTCGGCATGACACCAACTCCATAATCCCCAGCAGGTTGCCGTTTTTAACAACAGGGGCAAGTATAAAGCTCTTGATCTTTTCGTCTAGAAAATGCCGTAAAAGGTTACTCTCGGGGAATTGAGCTAACAGTTCTTCCACATCAGAAACAGCAAAAAAACGATGTTCGTTGATCAGCATTTCGTACGAGTCATTACGGAGAATTTTGCGGCAATCTTCTTCAAACTGATCTGGCAAAATAAAGCTTTGCACTTTATTGATTAAGCCGGTATGGGTAAACTTGCTTTCCTCTTTTTCGTATGCGGTAAACCCAATACGCATATCGGGAATGTTGAATATCGAACGGAATATGGATTCCAGGTTTTGCTGTAAATTAGTATCAACTGTGCTACCCAGCAAAGTGCCTTTTAAAATAGAAAGCGCATTCTCTGTGGTTGCATCATAAAGGTTCATGATGGCAAAACCTTTTAGGTTCCAGCTAAAGGGCGGGAATTTCTCTTTCCATAAAGCCAGGTTATCATAATTATTCATGAGTTCAACAATGTCGTCCTCAGATAATTTTACCGCACTTTCTGTTGGTGTGACTTCCAGAAAATCGGCGTTATATAAAATGCGATAATGCCGCAAAACGCCTTCGGCTGTTGGGATGTCATAAAATAGTGGCCTGCTAAAATCCAAATTAGTATTGTAATGTGCGTTTAAAATAATACAGCAGCTCATTACATAAAACTGGTGATAATCAAAGTCGCGGATGTTGATCTCAAAATCGGGACCAGCAGCTTTCAGTATATTTTGAAAACGCTCGGTATAATTAAAGGTCAACCCTAAAAATGGAATACTTACAGCCTTAATTTCATTAAGTGTTAAAGCTGCCGGAAATAAATCGCTCAGCAAATGCTGGATTATTTCTTTGTTGGCTTCCAATTGGGCAACATCGGTAATACCTTCTCTTAGCTCGGGGTGCGGCGCGATTTTTTGGAGCAATACGCTTGCCTTACGAGCGTGGAAGCCCCCTTCGCTTATGGCAATTTCTTCCAGCCTCTCAATTATTTTATGAAATGAAAGCTTGATCTGGAAAGGGTTATCTTGAAATTGCGGAAGCATCATAAGCCGATGTCAATTAAATCAACACAAATTTATCAAAAAAATGCGCTTGTATCGGTTGTTCGGCAGTTTTTACAAGAACCTGATTTTTTCGGCCAACTTATATGGGTTTTGTGTCGATTTTTTAATTAACATGCTTATATACAGTAATTTATTTATCTCTTCATGAAAGAAAATGCAGCGGCTGTACCAGCGCCTATTACGGCCCCGGTGGCTACGTCGGTAGGGTAATGTTCGCCCAAGTACATACGCGAGTAACCAATAGCGCCAGCCCATAAAAACGATGGCGCTATTACATACCATTTGGGGTAAGCAATAGAAAGGGCTGTAGCGGTTGAAAATGCAGTAGACGAATGGCCCGACGGAAAAGAAGTACTACCCGCCCGGTAAACAGGTGTAAATGTTAAGTTTTTAATAAAAGGCCTTGGCCGCTTAACAAAATGTTTAATAATTAAAGTAACACCGTAACTTATGGCAGTGCTGCTTGCAACGTAAAGCGAATTTTGGCGCATCTCTTTATCATTACTAATAATGCCGCCTATTAGTAAACCTGCAGGTACGCCTACATCAACGTAGTGGATGGAGTGGGTAATAAAAAGCATGGCATCGGTTTGTTGCGGTGTACGGCTTTTTTCCAGATCCACCATGATACTATTATCAAATTGCTGGATACCGGATTGTGCCAATAATTTAAAACAACAAAGTAACAGGATATTGGTTATGAAAAGTAAACGCTTAAAAAGACTGCCGGGGATTAATCTCATCAGTATCTGCAAAGAAATTTAATATTATATTTATACCAGTCCGTTTTCATTTACAGATGGGCTAAACCAAATTACGATTATAAAGTGATTTGCACCAATTGAATGAAAATGGTGACAGATTTCAAACATATTATCTATGAATTATCAGCAATTGTTAGATCAGGTTTATGATTATGCTTTAAACTACTTTAAAACGCATGATACCGATAAACTGATATATCATAATAAAAAACATACCGAAGATGTTGCGCAGGCTACTACGCAGATAGCCAATCACTATCAGCTTAACGATCGCGATTTCTTTATCGTTTCAGCTGCTGCCTGGTTTCATGATTTGGGTTATATGGTTAATATTCATGATCACGAAGAACATAGCGTTGCCCTGGCTAAGGCATTTTTAAGTCAGCATGGCATTGAAGCCGAAGATTTAAAAAGTGTTGAAGATTGTATCTGGGCTACCCGGATGCCGCAAAAACCCAACAATTTATTGGAAAGTATTTTGTGCGATGCCGACCTTTTTCACCTGGGTACCGATGATTTCGCCAAAAAAGATCAACAGATGCATGAGGAATATAATATCCTTAACCACGCCGATCTAAGTAAACTGGCCTGGCGCCAAAAAACAATTAAATTTTTAGAAGCGCATAAATATCATACCGATTATTGCCGCCTGCTGCTAAATTCGCAGAAGGAAAAGAATATTGAAGAGTTGAAAGAAAAAGTAGCTAACGCGGTGGTTAAGTTAGAGGATAAACCTAAAAAGAAGCAGGAGGAAAAGGCCAAGGATGTTGATCCCTCTTTCCCTGTTCCGGAGATTGCATCGATCAAGAAAAAAGATAAAAAAGAGAAGCCTGAAAAGGGGATCGAAACCATGTTCAGGATCAGCTCCAGTAATCATCAGCGTTTGAGCGATATGGCCGATAACAAGGCGCATATCATGATTACGGTTAATTCGATCATTTTATCGGCTATTATCAGTTTATTGCTGCGCCGGTTGAGTGAGTATGGATATTTGATTGTACCTACGTTTATCCTGCTTACGGTAAGTTTGCTGGCCATGACGTTCTCTATCCTATCAACCCGCCCATCTATCCCGTCGGGTACATTTACCAAGGCCGATGTGGATGATAAAACCGTGAACCTCCTCTTCTTTGGCAATTTCTACAAGATGCCGCTCGAAGATTATAAATACGGCATGGGGAAGGTGATGGAAGACAAAGACTTTTTGTACGGCAGCCTAATTAAAGACGTTTACACGCAGGGGGTGGTGCTGGGCAAAAAGTACCGGCTGCTGCGTATTGCATATAACATATTTATGTTCGGGCTTATCATTTCTGTGTTCGCCTTTATTATTGCTTCTGCATTTTTTGGTAACAAACCGGCTTAATTGATGGAAAAATATCGTTTTTTTAACCGGGACCTGAGCTGGCTTGGATTTAATGAGCGCGTAATGGAAGAGGCCACCAATGAGAAAGTGCCATTGCTGGAGCGATTGAAATTTCTAAGCATCTTCTCGTCCAACCTCGACGAATTTTACCGGGTGCGCATGCCGGTATTAAGAGCCTTGAAAAAGATAGGCGAAAAAGACAATAATGATATTGATGCCGAAGAGCAAGCAGATGTTTTGCATCAGGCTATCAATTTAATTAATGCACAACAGTCGCGCTTTGGCGAGATATTAACGCAACAGTTGCTGCCTGCTTTTAAAGCGCAAAATATTCATCTGTTATATAACGAGGATTGCCCTGAGGATATCAAAAAGCCAATAGCCGAATATTTTTTGGCAGAGGTATTATCGTTCTTGCAACCGGTATTACTAAACGGGAAAACCAGTTTTTTTCCTGAGAATAATAAGCTGTATTTTATTGTACAGCTAAAGGATAACGAGGGGAAAGAAAAAGCGATGATCCTCAATATCCCATCTGATGAACTATCACGCTTTTTCTCTGTAAAAACAGATGGAACACATTTTATAGTTTTTTTGGATGATGTGATCAGATACAACCTGGATAAGGTTTTTCAAGGATATATTATTGAAGGCTGCTTCGCCTTTAAAGTTACCCGTGATGCGGAGCTGGATTTAACGGATGATTACTCGGGCAGCTTATCGGACCAAATAGAAAAGCAGTTAAGTAAAAGAGATTTCGGACTGGCTACCCGCTTTTTGCATCAGCCCCAAATTCCATTACGGATTTTGCAATTACTAAAACAACAGCTTGGCCTGCTAAATGCCACCAATATCGAAGGTGGGCATTACCATAACCTTAAAGATTTTTTCTTATTGCCGGTTAACGGTTCGGGTATGTCATTTGAATCGTGGCCAACTGTTAATGCCGACGATATAAAGCTGGATGAACCACTGATACCGCAAATTGCAAAGCGCGACTTTGTGGTACATACACCCTACGAGAACTATAACACCATTTTACGATTTTTCAACGAGGCTGCTATCAACCCCGATGTAGAAGAGATTTACGTAACGTTATATCGCGTAGCCAGTAATTCGCGCATTGTGCATGCCTTAATCAGCGCTGCTAAAAGCGGTAAAAAGGTACATGTAATGGTAGAATTGAAAGCCCGCTTTGATGAAGCCAACAACCTGAAATGGGCCAAGGTGATGAAGGATGCAGGCGTTAAGATCACCTACAGTGTTACCGCGTTAAAAGTACACGCCAAAGTAGGTTTGGTAAAGCTAAAACAAAACGGCCGTATGGTATACTCCGGCTTATTGGCTACGGGGAACTTTAACGAAAGCACAGCCAAGTTTTATACCGACCATATTCTGTTTACCAGCAATCCAGACTTGCTGAGTGAAGTGGAATTATTATTTATGTTTTTGGCTAAACGCGAAAAGCCATCTAAAGCTACCCCGATAGATTTTAAACATTTACTGGTTGCACAGTTTAACCTGCAAACCAAATTTATTGAGCTGATAGATCGCGAAATTGAATATGCTAAGCAAGGCCTGCCAGCCGAACTTACCCTCAAGATGAACAATCTGGAAGAGCAGGTGCTGATTAGCAAATTGTATGAAGCATCGCAAGCTGGGGTTAAAGTTTCGTTGATTGTACGGAGTATTTGCTGCCTCATTCCGGGTGTTAAGGGCATGAGCGAAAACATCACGGTAAAACGTATTGTAGACCGCTTTTTGGAACATGGCCGTGTGTTTATATTCAACAATAACGGTAACAAAGAGGTATTTATGGGCTCGGCCGATTGGATGAACCGGAACATTTACCACCGGATAGAAGTTTGTTTCCCGGTTTATACCGAAGCTGTTAAACAGGCCATGATCAATATCATCGATCTGCAACTAAAAGATAATGTACAGGCTGTGCAACTCAATCAGCAGCTACAAAATATCACGATTAAAGCAAAGAAGCCATTAGTACGATCACAGGAAGCTATTTATAAGCTGCTGGCAGAAAGTTGATTTAAATTACATGCTCCCTCATGCTTGTCATAAAATGATCTTACCATATAGATAAGATCATTTTATTCATTATCAATCTCAAACTAATCTTTTAATTCCGAATAAATTATCTTGGTTCCTTCTGTATTTCGTTAAATGGCTGTGATATAACGAAATATCATATCTTATGTATTTTGTTTAATGGATTAAAGTATTGATATTCAGATATATATTCTATTGGCATGTGTTTTGGTTAATAGTACTAGTATAAGATCAGGAGATTGGCTCTGAAACTGGCTGGAATTATTTGAAGCGGCTTTGTTCTGATGCTTGTATAAAGCAGTTTAATATTTACCGGACTATCTAAAAACCTATGGTATGGAGAATTATACTACTAAAACTGAGGCAATAATTGCATTACAGGAACGCGGCTACGATCAGGATTTTATATTAAAAGATAAGTACTTATTTTATGTACAGCAAAGCGAACTCATTAAACCCGATGATTTTGAAATTACAGAAACTTACCGGTTTGAGGGTAAGCGCCGTTTATGTGATAACTATATTATATATGCTGTGCGGGGAATAAATAAAGACCTTAAAGGCATATTGATGACCCCTTACAGCGCCTACGCCAAGGGCGTATCTATCCATTTATGGAGTAAACTGGCAAATAACCTTTAATAGTTGCACCAAGTTTAAATGGAGCATTATTTTAAATATCCATAATAACTATACAGCAGTTTAAAGCCTCAGTCTTTAAATTGCTGTATAATATCTACGAACTCATTAATAAATATTCTGCAAAATAGTAGCGTGCTGCCGGGCTGTTTAAAGGTGGCTTTTTGGGGCTTCTTATAGGCTTTGCGAAGTATTAAATGTTTTTCTAAAATGGCTAGCCTATCATAAGTGCGCATACGCGACCAAATGCTTACAGCCACCTGCAAATCTTCTGATGTTGGTGTGGCTCCCTTACTTCCAATCAATGCTAATATATCTTGTTCTGCCAGTGGTATTTCTTTGTGCCGACGAGTGGGCGCAATCAATTGATGATTGCTGCTATACATCTCATCAAGTTTTGCCTCCAGTTTATTTCTCAATGTTCCGGACCAGGCGGTAAAACTATTTTCTAATTGCGGATTAGTGTGTAGGTTTTTAATCATAGTGCCAATAGTTAAAAATCAGTGATTAGAAAACGCTGTGACTGTTTCCTATGTACCAATATTCAATACTTATGCCACTTACGTAAATCGCTGATTTGTAGTTTTTTAACTTTTAGTTTAATAAAATTCAATGGCTGTATTTCGTCAATTTACATTTCGTAAGGCGAAATATCAAAATAAGGGTAAACAACCAGACAAACTAACATATTAAACAACCTAATTGCTTTAATCTTTGGCCAGATCCTGGGTGAAGATTAAACTAAGCAATTGATAAAGCTCGGGGTGTTTATGTTGAAGTTGCTCTGGCTTTTCAAAAAAGTATTCGGAAGCCACGGCCAAAAATTCGGCCTCATTGGTTAAGGCATAAGGGTTGATGTCAGATTTTCCTGCCTCTATTTTATGCATTTCCTGGTGCATCAGCTTAAGCCAGGGCATCGTATACTGATGTTGCATCAATAGCTCGGGAATGCCATCTGTTGCGCCGTCTGATTTATCCAATAGGTGCACAAACTCATGAATGGCCGTATTTTCTTTACCTGCCGATGCCGAAAATCCTTTGGTTAAGGCAGCACGCGAAAGCAGCATTTGTCCGTTCATATAGCCAGATCCTACCATACCCATGATGTTACGGTTTTCGCCGCCTTCAAACTGAAAATCATTGTCGAAAGTGTCGGGATAAAGGATTATGTTGGTCAGGTTCTTATATTTCCAGCTATCACCAAACCCAAAAATTGGGATTACCGCGCTCGACGCAATTAGTAGTTTATCCAATTCTGTTACTTCGGTACCTACACCTTCAATGCGTACATACCCTAAAAATTCATTAACCAGTTTTTCAAATTTTGCTTTGCCATTGTCATCCAGCTTGGCGTAATAAGCTATATGCTCTTGTAACAGCGGTTGATGTGGTTCTGGTGCTTCCTCAATAACTTCAACTGGATCAGCAGATTTTTTGCGGATGAAAAAATAAACGATGACAACAAGTAGCAGGGCGGCGAGTGCAATATTCATGGGGTAAAAGGTAAGGATTTTAGCCGTATTAACATGGAGGTAGTGTAACTGCTTTTTTTTAGGGCCGATAATTATTGTATCGATTGATTACTTATAATTGTATAAATAACATGAATATGCACCGCTGCCTTTTCCGGGTTTTCTACGCTATTATTATCCCGGTTACTTTATTTACCAACATTGTTTATGCTGATACATTATGTAAACCAGTTGGCCTTAAATGTGAATATTTGGTTAACCCCATAGGTTTGGATGCGCCACATCCGCGTTTTACCTGGTATTTGCAAGATGGTAGATTGGGTGCTAAACAAACCGCCTATCAAATTGATGTGGCTACAGATTCTTTAGCATTAAGCAAAGGAGGAGCTAGTATATGGCAAACCGCTAAAATAAATACTGCGGCCAATTTGCTTATTTATGGCGGTAAAGCCTTGCAGCCTTTTACCAAATATTTTTGGAAGATTAATGCGTGGGATAAAGATGGCATCAAATCATCGTCAGCTATTGCTAGCTTCGAGATGGGTATGATGCAAACCAGTAATTGGAAGGGTGATTGGATAAGCGATAGCAAAGGCAAAGAATTAAAGGAAGCGCCTTATTTTAGGCAATTGTTTAAAGCCAATAAGAAGATAAAATCGGCCAGGGCATATATTGCCGCTGCTGGTTTATATGAATTATATATAAACGGCAAAAAGATTGGAAACCATCGGCTCGACCCAATGTACACCCGTTTCGACCGTCGAAATCTTTATGTTACCTATGACGTTACCGCCAACCTGCAACATGGCGAAAACGCGGTTGGTGTTTTGCTGGGTAATGGCTGGTATAACCACCAATCTACCGCGGTGTGGAATTTTCACCAGGTAGCCTGGCGTAACCGCCCAGCTTTTTGCATGGATCTAAGAATTACTTATGATGATGGATCAGTAGAAACCGTATCTACCGACAGAACCTGGAAAACATCACTTGGTCCGGTGATATTCAACAGCATTTATACGGCAGAGCATTACGATGCCCGTCGCGAACTGCCCGGATGGAATACAGTAAACTACACAGACACCGCGAAGTGGAAAAACGTTTATCTGCGCCAGTCGCCCTCGCGTAATATTGTGGCGCAGGCCATGCAGCCTATTCGGGATATTGAGCAGATCCCGGCAAAATCTATCAATAAATTTGATGACAAAACTTATGTATTTGATCTGGGTCGAAATATATCGGGCGTAAGCTGCATTACTTTGCATGGCGATTCGGGTACGGTTATCCGCCTAAAACACGGAGAGCGTCTGTATAAAAACGGGCATGTAGATCAGTCTAATATTGATCTGCATTATCGGCCTACAGATGATACCGATCCTTTTCAAACTGATATTTATACCCTGAGCGGAAATGGTGAAGAAAGTTTTACGCCCAAGTTTAACTACAAAGGGTTCCAATATGTAGAACTGACCAGCAGTAAACCCATACATCTCACTAAGGAAAGCCTTACAGGTGTGTTTATGCACAGCGATGTGCAGCCGATAGGTACGATCTCGTCATCAAACCCAACCATCAACAAAATATGGGAGGCTACTAATAACTCATATCTAAGCAACCTGTTCGGTTACCCAACAGATTGCCCGCAACGCGAAAAAAACGGCTGGACTGGTGATGCCCATATCGCGGTAGAAACCGGCTTGTATGGTTTTGATGGGATCACCATTTACGAAAAATGGCTGGCCGATCATCGCGATGAGCAGCAGCCCAATGGCGTATTACCTGCAATTATACCTACCAGCGGCTGGGGTTACTCCTGGGCAAATGGCCCCGATTGGACAAGTACCATCGCCATTATCCCCTGGGATATTTATATGTTTTATGGCGATAAAAAGCTATTGGCCGATTGCTACGATAACATCAAACTATATGTAGACCATCTGGACAATATTACTCCGACGGGGTTAACCTCATGGGGACTGGGCGATTGGGTGCCTGTAAAATCGGTATCCCCAGTGAAGCTGATTACATCAACTTACTACTATACAGATGCTAATATCTTGGCCAAATCTGCTAAACTGTTGGGTAAACAGGCTGATTATATAAAGTATACTGCACTGGCAAATAAGATCAAAGATGCCATTAATGCCAAGTATCTAAACCGCACTACTGGTATGTATGGAACGGGCTTGCAAACGGAACTAAGCATGCCGCTTTATTGGGGCTTGGTACCCGATGAGTTAAAGGCTAAGGTAGCCGCCAATCTGGCTAAGCGGGTGGCGGCTGATAACTACCATTTGGATGTAGGCATTTTAGGCGCTAAAGCCATTTTAAACGCGCTAAGTGACAATGGTTATGCAGATATCGCTTACAAAATTGCATCGCAGGAAACTTATCCGTCATGGGGTTGGTGGATTGTTAACAACGCCACTACACTTTACGAAAACTGGAATATTGATGCCAAATCAGACATATCCCTTAACCACATTATGTTTGGCGAAATTAATGCTTGGTTGTACAAAGGCATAGCAGGGATTAAGTTTGACCCTGCCGATCCGGGTTTTAAACATGTGCTACTGGAACCTAATTTTGTTGCTGGGTTAAATCAGTTTGAGGCGAGGCATACCGGCCCGTATGGCGAAATTATTTCCTCATGGCAAAAGACTGATAAAGGTGTAACGTATAAGGTAGTTGTTCCTGCAAATTCTACGGCCGCGATTAAGTTTCCAAAGGACAAAACAGTGTATCTAAATGATAAGGCTTTGCCTGCGAATGTAGGCTTATACAATGCGCAAGCTGGTAGTTATACTTTCGAAATAAAGTAGGTAATTGCCACGTTATATGGCGGTTAATAAAGAGAAAATATAAAATAAAATCATTGTGTTTTATTGACGCATTGTATTTTTTGATATATTGCCTTTATAAACCAATGTTACCATGTTAAACAGAAGAAATTTCCTGAAAAGCTCGGGCGCTATTGGCCTGAGTGCACTTTTTTTGCCACATGCAGAGGCGTCTTTATTTAATTTCGCTAAACGCCCTTTGGGTGTACAGCTTTTTACTTTATTTGATACCATTGACGCCGATGTGCAAGGTTCCCTTAAAAAGGTAGCAGCCATTGGCTATACCGAAATAGAATCGGCATTTAGCAAACAGCCGGGTTATTACGGTATGACACCTAAACAATTTGCTGCTTTATGCAAAAGCCTGGGCCTGCATTGGAAATCGCACCACGTTTTGGGCGCACCATTTAAATTGCCTCCGGGCACTAAAATGCCGGTAGGGGCCGATGGTAAGCCGATCAATATTTCGGCAGTGAAAAACTTGCAGAATAATATGCAGGAACTGGTTGATCAGGCAGCCGAAGGTGGGATCTCTTATCTGGTTTGTGCCAATACCCCAACTGCAACAACTGCCGAGATCAAAAGTTCGATTAACGTACTGACTAAAACTGGCGAAGCTTGCAAAAAGGCAGGCTTGCAGCTATGCTACCATAATCACGATATGGAATTTAAAATTGTTGATGGTAAAACGCCGTATAGTATGCTGCTGGATGAAATCAACCCCGAACTGTTGAAATTTGAACTTGACCTGGCTTGGGCTACCAAAGCAAAGGTTGATATCCCCGCCATGTTTGCTAAACACGAGGGGCGTTTCCCGCTACTACATATTAAAGATATTACTGCAGACTCGGTATTAGGCCCGGTTGGCAGTGGTATTGTTGATTTTAAAACCGTATTTGCAAATGCCTCAATTGGCGGTGTTAAGCACTATTTTGTTGAGCACGATATGCCTAAAGATGCTTATGCCAGCTTAACGCAAAGTTATAAGGCGTTGCGGATTATGGGTTTGTAATAAAACCTTGCTATATTGTTCGTCAATTATAACCTGAAGAACATGATACGCAAGCTATTTATAGTGGCTGCTGTATGGCTAATGGCCATGCCAGCCTTTTCTAAATCTGTACTTATTTTTAGTAAAACTGCCGGTTTTCACCACAATTCTATTGCCGTGGCTATTCCGGCTATTATCAAGTTGGGGCAAGAGAACGGGTTCAGCGTGGATACTACAACCAACGCTGCCTTGTTTACCGAAAGCAATTTGAAACAATACGACGCTGTGATTTTTTTGAGTACCACCGGCGATGTGCTGAACAACGAGCAGCAGGATGCATTTAAAAAATATATCGAATCGGGCAAAGGATTTGTAGGGGTACATGCCGCTACAGATACCGAGTATGACTGGCCCTGGTATGGCGATTTAGTTGGGGCTTATTTTAAAAGTCACCCTAAGCAACAGCAGGCAACCTTCCATGTGGTCGACCGGTCTTTTATCGCCACCAAACACCTGCCCGAAACATGGAGCCGGTTTGATGAATTATATAACTTTAAATACATTGCCAAAGGCCTGCACATCCTCATTACCATTGATGAAAAAAGCTATACCGGCGGCGAGAATGGCGATAACCACCCGATGAGCTGGTACCATGACTATGACGGCGGCCGTGCCTTTTATACCGAACTGGGCCATACTGACGAATCTTATGCTGATCCTCTGTATTTGAAACATCTTTTAGGTGGCATTAAGTATGCTGCGAAAATTAAGTAAAGCATGGCCAACATCAACAGGTTGTTTGTGGCGCTGTTTGCCGGCGCTGTTTTAGCCTCCTGCTATCAGCCTAAAAAAGATAACGATGGCTGGCGGGTTTACGGCGGCAATAAAGAAAATACGCGATACTCATCGCTAACGCAGGTTGATACCAGTAATGTTAAACATTTGCAGGTGGCCTGGGTTCACCATACCGGTGATGCCGATACAGTTTCGCATTCGCAGATTCAGTGTAACCCAATTATTGTTGATGGGGTGCTTTATGCTACCACGCCGCATTTAAAACTGGTTGCCCTTAACGCGGCAAACGGTGAGCAGAAATGGGCTTTTGATCCCGATCAAAAAGATATTAGTTCGGCTAGCCCGATAAGGTTTATCCTCAATAATAATCGTGGGTTAACCTATTGGGCAGATGGCGATGACAAGCGGATTATCTTTTGCGCAGGTTCATATATCTACGCTATTAATGCGGTAAATGGCCGGCTGATTAAAAGTTTCGGCGCCGATGGTAAAGTGGACATGCACGATCATCTTGATAGGGTAATGAAAGAGGCTTACATCACAGCCACCACACCGGGCATTATATACAAAGATCTTTACATTGTTGGTAGCCGTGTCAATGAAACCTCTGATGCAGCACCGGGACATATCCGAGCTTATGATGTGCGCACAGGTCAGTTTAAATGGATTTTCCATACCATACCACATCCCGGCGAAAAAGGCTATGAAATATGGGAAGATCCAAACGCGTGGAAACATATCGGCGCAGCCAATAGCTGGAGTGGCTTTAGTTTGGATGAAGCAAGGGGATTGCTATTTGCACCAACAGGCTCGGCCGCGTTTGATTTTTATGGCGGCAAACGAAAAGGCGCAGGGCTTTATGCCAATAGTTTGCTGGCTTTAGATGCCGCGACAGGTAAGCTGGTTTGGCATTACCAGGTAGTTCATCATGATGTTTGGGATAAGGACTTGCCGACCGCGCCATCATTAGTAACTATCAAAAGAGACGGTAAGAGTATTGATGCGGTGGCCCAGCCAACCAAGCATGGATTTATTTTTGTGCTGGATAGGGCGACAGGCAAACCACTATTCCCAATTGACGAAAAGCCGGTCGATACGCACTCCGAACTGGTTGGCGAAAAACTGTGGCCTACTCAACCCATTCCACGTTTGCCTGAGCCTTTTACCAGGCAGTCGTTTTCTGGAAAAGATATCAACCCAAATCTATCTGCCGATGCAAAGGCCGAGGTTTTGAATCAGCTGAAAGGTTATCGCTACGGCAGCATGTTTATTCCACCGGGAAAACAACCTTCTATTATTTTTCCAGGTTTTGATGGTGGTGCCGAGTGGGGAGGCCCAGCTGCCGACCCAAATACGGGCTGGCTTTACATCAACGCTAACGAAATGGCCTGGATTTTAACCATGATTGATGCCCCTAAACAACCAGCAGGAACAGAAGATTTCGGGCAAGCCGGGCAACGTTTGTTTGCTCAAAACTGTATGGGTTGCCACGGGCAAGATCGTAAAGGATCGGGTAATTATCCATCGCTCATTAACATCAATAAAAAATACCATGATGAGGATATTATCAACTTGATTGGCACCGGTCGCCGGATGATGCCATCATTTAAGCAATTAAGTTTGCAGGATAGGCAGGCAATTGTATCGTTTATCACCAATAATACAGTAAATCAAAAGAAGCAGTTCGCATCTGTAGAAACTCCGGTTGATACGTTCCTCAATCTGCCTTACCAAATGACGGGTTATAACAAGTTTTTAAGTAAAGATGGCCTTCCTGCAATTGCACCTCCATGGGGAACTTTAAACGCCATCAACTTAAACACAGGTAAAATGCAATGGCGCATCCCGCTGGGTGATGACCCTAAAATTAAAAATGCCGGTACTGAGAATTACGGCGGTCCGGCGGTAACTGCTGGGGGCTTAGTTTTCATAGCCGCTACCAAAGACAGTAAAATAAGAGCCTTCAATAAGACAACAGGCAAACTACTTTGGCAAGCCGATTTACCAGCATCGGGATTTGCTACGCCGAGTATTTATGAGGTTGATGGTAAGCAATATATTGTGATAGCTTGCGGCGGTGGGAAGCTCAAATCAAAATCGGGTGATGCTTATGTGGCGTTTGCTTTGAAGGAGAAATAGATATATTATTGGTTAATGGGAATTATAACTGAAATAGAACAACAAATTTTAGATATAGACTGGTTTTTTACAAATAACAATGATATAGCGTTTGTCGCGTCAGGCGGAGGGAAATTACCGCGATCAATTGCTGAACTGGAAGATAGTAAGATTTTTTTATTAGACTTTTTTACAAACTTGCCTATAATATCAGATATAGTTATTAATCCGGATTTAAATAAGATTATACCTAATGTTGACGAGCGATATTTAGTTGATTTTACTTATTTTTCTAGAAGAGGACTTTTGTCTTTCGATAAAACTTATTTGAATAATTTTACGGATGCAACTTATCATTTAGTTGCTAAACCAATTATCTCGCTTCAGTTTAATCAACTCCCCGCCGAAGTAAAAGATATTTTAGTCAAGACATTTTACGATGGCAGTATCGAAAGTAGTATAAATAGTGAGCTGATTTCTTAAGTTTTTCTATTACTCTTGAAAGGGGGCGCGTGTGCCTGAATAATGGAAAGGGTGTGTTTCTACGCCATGTTAACAGCAGAAACACACCCCTAACCCCTCTCTAGAGGGGAATTAAAATTCATCAATTAGCCTCCGGGTGATTAGGATCATAATCAGGAGCAGATCTTTTTGGGTCGTAGTGCACACCTGGGGTTAACCAGTATAGTAAAGCCACCCTTGAATATCTGAAGTTAAACGGGGATAATCCAAAAGCCACACCTAATAAAATAACGAGGTAAATCCATGGGTTTTCGCTGCCGCTTAGGATGTAGGTGGCTACTGCAAGCGTAACCATTTGGGCAACATTGAGTGCATAGCTTACAAACATGGCTACATAAAAGTAACCGGGCTCAATCTCGAAGTGAAAATTGCAGTGCGGGCAGTATTCATTCATTTTTTGTCCGCTTAGTGTGTACATCGGCGTTGAAAACATATTGCCTACCCTGCACTTAGGGCATTTGGCATTTAAAGCTGCGTATGATTGTGATATAGCCATGGCTTCTTTATCTAAAGTTAAGGTTTTCATATTATAGTTGGGTTGTGGATTGTTTCCTGAATTCTTCGGGTGTTACGCCGGTTTGTTTTTTAAAGTATTTGGTGAAGTAGGAATAATCGGCAAAGTTTAATTGATCTGCTACTTCGGATATGGTTAAACCTAGATTTACCAATAACCGTTTGGCTTCTAATACAATCCGGTTACGGATTACTTCGCCGGCCGAAGTATCGAGCACATCATTACATAAAGCATTGAGGTGGTTTGGGGTAATGTATAATAGAGCAGCGTAATCTTTCGGCAGCTTTAAGGTGGTATAATTCTTTTCTATCAGCTTTTGGAAATTCCGTAATAGCGTATAATTATAGGGCGTTGTATTGTTGCTTTGATGCGGAAGTGTTAACCTGCTTAGTTTAATAAACACCTGCAGCATTAAGCTCCTCACCATATCTAAAGCCAAACGACCCGGTACTTCGCTTTCGGCAACAATTTGGTCAAAAAGCTGGATAATTTCTTTTTGAAGATCTTCGGGGATATCGATCACTTGATCATTAGATGCACCGTTAAAAAATGGAAATTGTTCCAGGTAATCAGGCTGTAATAAAAATGATTGGAAAAATGGAACTGAAAAGTTGATTACGTAACCATCTACATTACCCTCAAAGCTCCAGCTATGTACCTGGCCCGGAATCATAAAATAAATCTGGTATGGCTTAACCGGGAAACTTTGAAAGTCTATCGCATGAGTGCCATCGCCTTCGGTAAACAATACCAAATGGTAAAAGGTATGTTTGTGTGCCAAATGCAGGTTATGATGCGATTTAATATAAGGCGCAAACCGGCTGATCAGAATATCTTCCTGCTTAAATTCAGACAGTGCGTATATATCGTAAACAGGGAAGCTCTTTTTCATGATATACAAAGATATCACGAAAAGTGCTTGGGCTATGGTAATAAACGTTTAGCTTATGGTACTTTTTACTTATCAGTAAAAAGTGCTAAAAAATAAAAGCCAGATTTAGGTCTGGCTTGTGTGCTTAATAGCAGTATTTCTTAATGGCATCGTAGGCCTCTTTAAGGCCTAGTTCGCCGGCCTTGCTTAGGTCCATGCATCCGCTATTTTTATCAGTAACGTTGTTTATTTTTAACATCCCCCTATCAAAATAGCTTTGCTTATCTCTTGGTGCCAGGCTAATGGCTGTTGTGTAATCTGCAAGTGCGCCGTTGTAGTCTTTAATCAGCGCTTTAGCTTCGCCACGCTTAATGTACGCCAATTGATTGCCTGGCATATTTTGTATTGCGGTATTATAATCAATTAAAGCACCGCGCACATCTTTTAGTTTGTATTTGGCAATGCCACGGGCAAGGTAAGCATCAGAACTTTGTGGATTAATTTCGATGGCAGTATTATAATCTTGTATAGCGTTGATCGAATCTTTCAGTAATAAAAATGCATTTCCACGTCTGATAAAGATTTCTTCATTGTGTGGCTGTGCATCAATCGCCTTGGCAAAATCTTGCATTGCACCAGACGAATCTGGAATGGTACTTTTCGCAGTTGCACGTGCCAAAAGCCCTTTTAAGGTTTTTGGGTATTGGTTAACCGCTTTATCGTAGCTTTCAATTCCACCGTTGTAATCTTTGGCCGCCATTTTAGCGTCGCCCAAAAATAGGAGGTTATCTTCGGTAATACGCAAGCTGGTTGCTTTATTTAAATCGTCGATAGCGCCATCGTAATCCTTTAGTGCTGTTTTAGCATGGCCGCGATAGGTGTAGGCATCAAAAGATGCTGTATCTAATGTAATAGCCTTATTGAAATCTAGTATCGCTTCACGCTGATTTTGCATAGCATCATACAATATCCCTCGCTGTACATACAGATTGGCATCATTAGGGTGTAGCGTTAAGCCTGCATTTGCCAGTTTAAGTGCTTCGGGATAGTTTTTAGAAAAAGTTAAGGCCGTACTTAACCTGGCAAAGGCATCCGCATTTTTAGGATCCATTTGCAATACCTTCTGATAATCTCGTATAGCGCCGGTGTAATCTTTCGTGTTAATACGGTCGTTACCTCGTTTGCTGTAACCTTCGGTATTTTGTGGTTTTAACGCTATCGCCTTATTGTAATCTTCTATTGCGCTCTTGTAGTCGGACTGCTGATCTTTCATTTTACCCCTTTCGATGTATGAGCGATCGTTATTAGGGTTTGACTCAATAGCCTTGGTGTAATCGGCCATGGCGCCAATACTATCTTTAAGCGCATATTTAGCCGAACCACGAATAAGATAGGCAACCTCGTTTTTAGGGTTGAAGGCAATAATGGTATCTGCGTCGGCAAAGGCGCCATCGTAGTTTTTAGAGGCAATAAGTACACCTGCCCTGTTTTGATAAGCCTCTACATATTTAGGGTTAAGCGTAATCGCTTTGTCGAAATCTGCCAGCGCGCCGGTGGTATCTTTGATATTGTTTTTGGCAATACCGCGATACATGTACAGCTCCGGGTTATTAGCGTTAAGCGAGATTGCCTTATCAAAATCAGCAATGGCACCGCGGTTATCTGCTGTGTTGGTGCGGGCGTTACCGAGGTAGTGATACAATTCTGCAATGTTGGGGTTTAGCTCAATTGCCTTTTTATAATCTTGTATGGCGCCCAGATTATCATGTATGTTGGTTTTTGCATTACCGCGGTAATAGTAAGCTTCGGCACGGTTTGGATCGAACCGCAAAGCCCGTGTATAATCTGTTATTGCCGAGGCATATGAGCCTAAAGCAGATGCCGCGTTGGCACGGTAATAATATAAGTCGCCATTATTAGGGTCTAGTTTAATGGCTGTATTGTAATCAAGTACAGCACCCCATCCATTATTGTTGTTGGCCTTTGCCAATCCTCGGTATTGGTAAAGTTCGGCGCTCTTTGGGTTAAGTGCTATGGCCTTGTTAAAATCGGCAATGGCACCTGCGTTATCGCCTGTATTGGTTTTGGCGTTTGCGCGGTAATGATAAAGGTTAGCGTCCGGTTTTTTCTTTAGGCTGATGGCTTTTGTAAAATCATCTATGGCATTAACGTATGCATGCAAATTACTGTTGGCGTTACCGCGATAATAATAGGCGTCTGCATTATTAGGGTTAAGTGAGATACTCTTGGTAAAATCGGCAACGGCAGCTTCGTTATTTTTAAGGTTACTGTTGGCATTGGCCCGAAAGAAATACGCGTCGGCAATGTTGGGGTTAATTTCTATCGCCTTGGTAAAATCATCAATAGCTCCCTGATAGTCTTTTTGGTTGGCCTTGGTGTTCCCGGTTTTGATCAACTGCTCGGCTGTCTGCGTTTGGGCAAAAACCCCAAAGGGTAGTAGTAAAAGTAGCACGGCAAGTATCTTCATAACACAGGGGCAGTTGGCAATAGTTAAGTAAGGTGGTCGAGGTATCTTATAAGCAGGGGATATCATTAATATGTAGTCTTGCTTTTAAAATTAACATCGGTAAAAATAACTCTTAATAAAGTTTTATGATATCATCATATACATAAAACGTGCTAAAAATGTAAAAATGCCTACTTTAAGGTAGTTGTGTTTTCTATTTCAAGCATTAAAACAATTTAAATCCCGTAGAGAAGCCCTTGTACAAAAATAGCAGTAATGTATTAATTGCCAAGTAACGCCCTTAATACCGGACTAACTTGCAAAGTATCGGATCATGTTTATACATTATCCAGATTTAAACAATACAAGCAAAAAGAATATGCATTTATTAGGCCAGTTTAATTATCGAACATTGAATTTATTTATTAAATTGCTTTAACGGTTAACCCATAGCTTGTTTAATAAAAAATTGTAGCCGTTAAACTATCATGCTAATTTGGCGTCAATAAGCAAAACGTACACGATTTAGCAACCTTACAATGCTTGTGGGTTGGATTGAAAGCATTTAGTTAGGTGTTTTAAACAGGAGTAACCAGCTATGTTCTGTTTGGAAATAAAGGAACTGGTCCTTTTAATAGAAGTGATTTGCCGGGCAATAAGGAAGAAAATTTGACAATTGAAAATAACCATCAATTTCGTAAATTAAAGTTGTGGGGTGTTATGGGGAAAATAATACACGCTTGCCCTGAAAATATGTAAATATGAAGCCTGATCTATTAATGCTTTAATTGAACTTTTTTACGCGCATTCCGTAAAATATATTTCATCTTATAAGGTGTTACAAATGTTGATAGGCAATTATCATTATAAAACGCTATTTCTGTATTATAAGTAGGCAAATAGCCCAACCTGGTAGATTGAGGCTTATAATTGTTACTTATGAGTTATTCTGAATTTGAATATTGTATATAATATATGTGGTATATTAGTTCGGATTTAAAATCTACCTGTTACCTTTGTTACTAATTAATGAAAGCTACCCTAAGGCTATTTAAACATTTGTTTGTATTCGTATGTCTGTTGGTTTATGGCCAAAACATTCATGCGCAGAACAAGTATTCGCAGGTTGACCGGCAAATGAAAGAATTTAGCCGTTTAGCTACCGAGGCGAATATTGCTTTTACACTTCCCGAAGGTTTTAAAGAAGTTTCGCCCATTAGTAATGAGGATGTAACCTACGATTACGGCATTACCCTGCCAGGGCAAGAATTTGAGATCTGGTTTGAGGTAAAGCCTTATAAGCAAGTCAGTAAATATTACGCCAATGCCGACTCGGCCTATATTAATATAGGTAAAGAGCAGGTTTCTGTTTTTAGCGCAGACAATGCGTATTTTACCCGTAATCTTAATGATCGCATCCTGGCACAGTATAATGCAGATGCGGGTAAATCATTTCTAGTAAATCTTAGTGATTCGCCTGTTACCCGCCATTATAAATATGCGCTGATCATTACCCTGCAAAAAGACCATACCGGTACCATATTGGCTGTTTGTTTAACCAACGATAAAGGCCCCGAGTTTTTTAAATACATCGACAAAGCCCGCAACTGCATTAAGTTTAAGTAAGGTGGGATGTAATACGTTTGACGTTGTACGTTTGATGTAGTATTTTTGAATGAAATTTTACGTTATCTGTCGGCGTAAATTAATATCTTACGTGTAACGTACAACGGTACACGTATAACCCAATAATCATCATGGAAGAAGTAAATTATAGTGAGGATAGTATACGATCGCTCGATTGGAAAGAGCACATCCGCCTGCGCCCCGGTATGTATATCGGTAAGCTGGGTGACGGATCTGCCTATGACGATGGTGTGTACGTACTGCTGAAAGAGATTGTAGATAACTCGATAGATGAGTTTGTGATGGGAGCAGGGCGTACTATTGATGTAAACATGAGCGACACTAAGGTATCTATCCGTGATTATGGCCGTGGTATCCCTTTGGGTAAAGTGATTGATTGCGTATCCAAGATCAATACCGGTGGTAAATACGATAGCAAGGCTTTCCAGAAATCTGTAGGATTAAACGGGGTTGGTACCAAGGCGGTTAATGCGCTTTCATCAACCTTTGTGGTACAATCTTACCGGGATGGCCGAACCAAAATTGCCGAGTTTGCCAAAGGCGAACTGGTACGCGACGAGCCTGAAAAAGAGACTACTCAACGTAATGGTACAGCGATAAATTTTATCCCGGATGATAGTATCTTCCGCCATTATCGTTTTATCCCCGAGTTTGTGGACAACATGATCTGGAACTATGTTTTCCTGAACGCCGGATTAACGGTAAATTTTAACGGACAAAAATACTTCTCGGAGAAAGGCTTACATGATCTATTGCTGCGTAATACCGATGCTGAGACTTTGCGCTACCCGATTATCCATCTTAAAGGACATGATATTGAGATAGCCATGACCCACGGCCAGCAATATGGTGAAGAATACTATTCGTTTGTTAACGGACAAAATACAACCCAAGGTGGTACCCACCAGGCCGCTTTCCGCGAGGCAGTGGTAAAAACCATCCGTGAGTTTTATAAAAAAGAATTTGATGCGGCTGATGTACGCGGATCAATCGTAGCCGCTGTTGCAATTAAGGTGCAGGAGCCGGTATTTGAGTCGCAAACTAAAACCAAATTAGGTTCGCAAAACATTGCCCCGGATGGGCCTACAGTTCGTGGTTTTATCAATGACTTTGTTAAAACAGAACTGGATAATTATCTGCATAAAAATCCAGCTGTAGCCGACGCTTTGTTAAAGCGGATCTTACAATCAGAGCGCGAACGTAAAGATATTGCCGGTATTAAAAAGCTGGCTAACGAGCGTGCCAAGAAAGCATCATTACACAACCGCAAACTGCGCGATTGTAAATTGCACTTTGGCGATACACACGAACGCCGTCGTGATACTACCTTGTTTATTACCGAGGGAGATTCTGCGAGTGGATCGATCACCAAATCGCGCGACGTACAAACCCAGGCCGTATTCAGCTTAAAAGGTAAGCCGCTAAACTGCTACGGACTAACCAAAAAAGTGGTTTACGAAAACGAAGAATTTAACCTGCTGCAACATGCTTTGAATATTGAAGATGGTTTAGACGGCTTAAATTATAATAACATCGTAGTAGCAACCGATGCCGACGTGGATGGTATGCACATTCGTTTATTGTTGATGACGTTCTTTCTACAGTTCTTCCCCGATTTGGTAAAGGCTGGACACGTATCTATTTTGCAGACCCCATTATTTAGGGTGCGTAATAAAAAAGAAACCATTTACTGCTATAGCGACGAGGAACGCCGCAATGCGATATCAAAACTGGGTAACAAGCCGGAGATTACCCGATTTAAAGGTCTGGGAGAAATATCGCCGGAGGAGTTTGGCCTGTTCATTGGTAAAGACATGCGCCTTGATCCGGTAATTCTGCGCGATGCCAACATTAAAGGCCTACTCGAATATTTTATGGGTAAAAATACGCCAACCCGCCAACAGCACATTGTACAAAATCTACGTGTTGAAAAAGACGACGAAACGGTAAATCCGCTGATTTTGGCCGACGAGGATGAGGTTAAAGAGGTTGCTTAATAACCGATAATTTTATAACTTTAATATATGACAAAGGAAAAAGTTATAGAAACAGTTAAAGATTTACCAGCAGATTTTGAGTTGGAAGTTTTATTGGAGAAATTGGTTTTTATAGATAAAGTGGAGAAAGGGCTGGACCAAATTAATCAAGGCAAAACTTTAACTCATGATCAAGTAAAAGAGCAGATTAGGCAATGGTCGAAATAATCTGGTCTGAATTAGCGCTGAAAGATTTAAAAGGTATCTACGACTATATCGCTGAAGATTCGTTAGTATAGGCTGAGAGATATTTTAATGTATTAATATCCAGGGTAGATATTCTAAATAGAAATCCTTTAGCAGGTCGACCCGTTCCTGAATTTCAAAATAAAGACTTACGTCAGTTATTGGAGGGTAATTATCGAATTATCTATCGTCTCATTAACGACGGCGAAATCGCTATAGTTCGTGTACATCACTCATCTAAGCTTTTAAAGAAGTTATAAAAACAGGATAGTTAAGCTTATTTAACCATCCTATTTCTTTTTATCAATCCTAATCACTATATTGTTTCCCCCTCTTTTTTGCCCAGAGGGTTATAGATGAATAACCACGAAATAAAAATAAGTTTCGATGAATATGATGCTTTGACTGATCTAAATGAAACAGACCTGGCCTTGTGTATCGAAGCAAAAAACGCACTTAAAAATTCGCACTCACCATATTCAAAATTTAGTGTTGGTGCTGCATTGCGCCTGCAAAGCGGCCGCATTATTTACGGTAGTAACCAGGAAAATGTTGCTTATCCATCTGGCCTTTGTGCTGAGCGGGTGGCACTGTTTCATTGGGGTGCTAATTATCCTAACGATCCGATAGAAAGTATTGCCATAACTGCCCATACGGATAGTTTTAAATTAAGCCAACCGGTTACGCCATGCGGCTCTTGCCTGCAGGTAATGGCCGAGTACGAGAAAAAGCAGGAACAAAAGATGAGGATTCTGCTGTTTTGCGAGGATGGCCCGATTTGGGCTGTGCAGGGAAGTGAAAGCTTTTTACCATTTTTGTTTTTTGAAGATCGTTTAGCACAATCATAATCTACTAATGAAACCTAAATTTCTACTGCTTTTTCTGCTGTTGTTAACAACAGGCAAGCCTTTATTTGCCCAGCAAGGATTTCCTTTTGCTGATGAATTACGCCAGTTTAAAACAGCTGATAGCTTGCATTTTCCAAAACCTGGGGGTAACCTGTTTATAGGTAGCTCATCGATACGCATGTGGACTGATTTGGAGCAACGTTTCGCAGATAAGCGAATAATTAGGCGTGGAGTAGGTGGATCAACTCTTGAGCAGTGGGTTAAATATTATACCAACTATATTTTATTCCCTTATCAACCCGACCGTATTTTTGTTTACGCCGGCGAAAATGATATTAACGCAGGCCGCACACCGCAGCAGGTGTATCAGGATTTTGTAACGCTTTACAATATGATTCAGCAAAAGCTACCGGGTAGTAAAACGTATTGGATGTCTGTTAAAAAAAGTCCGAGCCGTGCAACACATTACGCTGCGGTTGATAGCACTAACACCTTGATAAAAGATTTTATTAATCATCATAGCGGAGCCAGGTATATCGATGTAAATACACCGTTGTATGATCCTAAAACTTCACTGCCAGATTCAGCTTTATTTAAGCCGGATTATCTGCACCTTAAAAAGGAGGGATATGATCGCTGGCAAAAAGTATTGAAGCGCTATGTAGACTAACAAAAAAGGCCTTCCGGGTTATCGGAAGGCCTTTTTATATACTGTATTTAGTGGTTGATTATTTAAAAACGCTGTAAACGTTTGTGATTTTCCAGCCATTGCCGGTATTAGTAAGTGTTACATAATTGCAACGTACAAAGCCATCATATTGCATTTCAACTTTAGCCACTGTAACATCGGCATTAGTATTTACAATTGAAGTGGTTACGGTACAAGATTGTTCTGTGTTAGCATTTTCTTTAGTGAAGTTTAGAACATCGTCTTTGCTGAAGCTGATTAAAGATTTACCGCGTAGCATGCTGAATTTTGCTGTTTTGTCAACTACCAGATCTAAGTCTGCAACTTTGCCGCGGCTTACAGCATCAACATAAGTATTGATAGCAAAATAAGGTGATGCTAATTTGTCATCGTTAGAAATTTTATTAGCTTTAGCAACTGTGCCGGCTAAGAAAAGGCAAACGCCAAGTGCAAGTGATTTCAAGGTTTTCATAATATTTTTTATTTAGTGTTTTAATAAATTTTATACTCATAAGACATGCGTACCACCCAATACGTTACACCTGTGAATGTTAATTTTTTGTGAAGCTTTAACCTGTTTTTGAAATTGCTTAACAAATTGTTGGTTTTGTTGAAAAACTGATAAAGTTCTGCATCATACGGCATCGCCCCGAGTAATAAATGCCACTAATAATTGTAAAAGATTTTTTATTAAAAATTGTAATAAAGCAAAAAGCCGTTCCAATTTTATCGGAACGGCTTTTTGTTGTTAATAACAGGTTAACTTATTTAATTACACTGTAAACGTTGGTGATTTTCCAGGCATTACCGGTATTGGTAAGTGTAACATAGTTAGTGCGTACAAAATCTGCGTACTGCATATCAACCTTTACAACAGTCATATCGTTGTTTGATTCAACTACCGATGTTTTAGTAGTGCATGCTTGTTCAACATCTTTATTCTGTTTAACAAAAGCCATCATATCGGCCTTGCTAAAACTTAAAATGTTTTTTCCTTGCAGTATGCTAAATTTTGCAGATTGGTCAATAACCTTGCTAAGGCCTTCTGTTTTACCGTGGCTTACGGCATCAACGTAGGTGTTAACAGCATTGTCTGGTGATAGGGCATTATCGTCATTTAATTTGGTGTTCGCTTTTGCAAATCCTACAGTCATAAAAAGACATGCAGCAATTGTAATTGATTTTAACGTTTTCATTTTTTCTTGTATTTTAATTACACACAAATAGACGCTGATAAACGATAAAAGTTATGTCGTGCAACGCCTTTGTTACCCAATTAAAAACTTTTGTAAAAGTGGCTTTAAAAGCGCATTTTGTGTGATAGGATGTTAAAGTTTGAAGCCATTATTTATCAATTTGCAGAGCAGGGAGAGAAGACCGGATGGTCATATATCACCATTCCGCAAGATTTGGCGCTCCAATTAAAGCCCGGTAATAAGAAATCCTTCCGGGTAAAAGGCTTTTTGGACCATTTTCCTATTTCGGGCGTTGCATTAATGCCTTGGGGCGATGGTAGTTTTATCATGGCTATCAATGCAGATATGCGCAAAGGCATTCATAAAAGTAAAGGCGCAATAATATCAGTACAACTCGAAAGCCATCATGACTTTGTAGTAGAAATGCCCGAAGATTTGCAGGAGTGTTTCGACTATGAGCCCGAAGGTCTTGAGTTTTTTAACTCTTTGCCTCGAGGTCACCGCGATTATTTTATCAAATGGATTAACAGCGCCAAAACGGAACAAACCCGTGCAACACGCATAGCGAATACCATCAATACGTCTGTACGCAGGATGGGATATCCGGAGATGATGCGTGATTTGAAAGCGAAGAAAGATATGTGATTTCGGAATTCTAATATTCGAATTCGGATTTATTAAAAGTTTGTCATTGCGAGGTACAGTCCGTCCCGGATTTTCTTCGGGAAAGCAATCTCGTAGCTATACAGATCGAATCATGATTGGCGACGAGATTGCCACGCTATCGCTCGCAATGACAAAAAGGTGGAAGCTTACGCATCCACCGCATCATAAACCACAACCTTCTCCCACAAATGGCTGCAGTTTTTAATAAACTCCAGGTGGATAGGATGGGTTTGATAAGTGGCTTGCCCAGCTAAATCGCTGAAGAACATCAGTTCTGATACTGCCCAACTGTTATCAACCACATCGCGTTTCTCGGTGCTGGCAACAATGCCTACGCGTAATTCGCGGATGGTTTCTATTTTAGATAGCGTTTTTACGCCAGCAACAAGTTTGTCGCGGTCTTCTATCGAGGTTGGGTTTTTAAGCCAAAAAAATACGTGGTGTACCAAAGGATATTTGTTTTCCATGTTTGTTAAAGGTAATGCCGACGCTGCCGCGCCTGTGGCTAAGGCAGCTGTTGTGGCTATAAATTTTCTTCTGTTCGATGTTTCCATAGGTGATGGTAATGATAGCGGTCAAGTTATTAAAAATGAATAATATTATTGGAAAGAAAAATAGGGGCAGATTTGCGTTAGTGATTGCAGCGGATACCGGCCTGCGCCTAAGGCCTGCAGGCGTATGAGCGGAAAGCCCGACCGAAGGGAACGCCCTTGCTAAAAGAGCCAACAATCGGGGATCAAGAGGTAAGACTGAAGGGCATTCTGTTAATTCATAAATTCCGCAAACGGCGTAGCCCTCTTGAGTGCCATTGAAAACCAAGTAATGAACGAAAAATTCTGGTTCAAGACCGGTGCATAGGGCCGACATTTATGCTTCGAGAGCCTCCAGCATGACAGCGCTCTTTAAACTAAACCAATTCGGCCAATTAATAAATCCTGCAAATTCTTATTCAAGACAAAGTCCCATATAATTAACATCAGCATTCTTTATCCACACTATACCCTATATTACGCTAATGTTGGGGGTTCTGCTTATATTTACAAATCCGAATAGTTTTTAAGAATGAGTGAAGAAATAACTCCGGAAGATTTCCCGTCTTCTGGTTCTGAAGAGAATAATATGCATAACACCATCTCGCTGGATGGTTTATATGAGAACTGGTTTCTGGATTATGCCTCTTATGTAATACTCGATCGTGCCGTACCGCACATTTATGATGGCCTAAAGCCTGTACAGCGACGCATTTTGCACTCGCTGAAAGAGATGGACGACGGGCGTTTCAACAAAGCTGCTAACGTAATTGGTAACACGATGAAGTACCACCCGCACGGTGATGCTTCTATTGGCGATGCCATGGTACAAATTGGACAGAAAAACCTGCTAATTGACTGCCAGGGTAACTGGGGCGACCCGGTAACGGGCGACTCGGCCGCGGCTCCGCGTTATATCGAAGCGCGTTTATCAAAGTTTGCGCTCGATGTTGTTTTTAATGCCGATACCACTATTTGGCAAGCTAGTTATGATGGCCGTAACAAAGAGCCGATTACGCTACCTGTAAAGTTCCCGCTGCTATTAGCGCAGGGTGCCGAGGGGATTGCTGTTGGTTTGGCTACCAAAATTATGCCTCATAACTTTAACGAGCTTATTGATGCCGCTATTGGTGTGTTAAAAGGTATCCGCCCGGATCTGGTACCCGATTTCCCAACCGGTGGTATGGCCGATTGCAGTAACTATAATGAAGGCCAGCGTGGTGGTAAAGTGCGCGTACGTGCCAAAATTGTAGAGCGTGATAAAAAGACGCTGGCCATTACCGAAATTCCTTTTAGTACTACTACAGGTAGTTTAATTGATAGCGTGATTTCTGCCAATGATAAGGGGAAGATCAAGATCAAAAAGATTGAAGATAATACCGCCCAGCATGTAGAGATCGTGATTCACCTGGCGCCGGGAATTTCGCCAGATGTGACCATTGATGCGCTTTATGCTTTTACCGACTGCGAAGTTTCTATATCGCCCAATACCTGCGTAATTAAGGGTGACAAGCCGCACTTTATGAGTGTGAACGACATCCTGACCGAGAGCGCTCATTATACCAAAGACCTGCTTAAACAGGAATTAGAGATCCGACTGAAGGAACTGATGGAGAAAATATTCTTTAGCTCATTGCTAAAAATATTTATCCAGGAGGGGATGTACAAAAACAAAGACTACGAAAATTCGGGCAACTTCGAGAATGTACTGGAGGTTTTAAACCGCTTGTTCGAACCTTTCTTCCCACAGTTTTATCGTGAGATACTGCCAGAAGATTATAAAAAGCTAATTGATAAACCAATGAGCAGCATCACCCGCTTTGATGTTAAAAAAGCGGATGAGCAGATGAACACCCTCGAAAAAGAAATTAAAGAGGTTAAGCATCACCTTAAACATCTGACAGATTATACCATTGCCTGGTACGAGCGCCTGAAAGAGAAATACGGTAAAGATCGTGGCCGTAAAACCGAGTTGCGTACGTTCGACAGGGTAGAGGCTGCACAAGTAGCCCTTGCCAACGTAAAATTATACGTGAACCGCGAAGATGGTTTCATCGGTAGTGGTTTAAAGAAAGATGAGTTTGTGGGTGACTGCTCGGACATTGACGAGATTATCGTTTTTCGCGAGGATGGCCGCTGTATGATTACCAAGGTGCAGGATAAAGTTTTTGTAGGTAAAGGAATTATCCACGTTGCCGTATTTAAAAAGAACGACGAGCGTACCATCTACAACATGATTTATAAAGATGGCCAAAGCGGGGTAGGCTATGTTAAGCGTTTCGCCGTTGCCGGTGTAACGCGCGACAAAGAATACGACCTCACTAAGGGTACAAAAGGATCAAAAGTACTGTACTTTACAGCTAACCCTAATGGCGAAGCAGAGGTGGTTAACATACAGCTGAAGCCGCATTCTAAATTAAAGAAACTACAGTTTGACGAAGACTTTGCAGCCATCGCCATTAAAGGCCGTGGTAGCATGGGTAACATCGTTACCAAGTATCCGATCAAGAAAATTATATTAAAAACTAAAGGTATTTCAACGCTGGCCGGTCGTAAGATTTGGTTTGATGATGTGCTACGCCGCTTGAATGCCGATGGTCGCGGAACTTACCTTGGTGAGTTTGATGGCGATGACCGGATTTTAACTGTACAAAACAACGGTACTTATGAACTAACCAGCTTCGATCTTAATAATCACTTTGATGATAAGATGATGCTGATCGAGAAGTACAACCCAGAGAAAGTATTCTCGGTTGTGCATTACGAAGGCAAATCTAAAAATTATATGGTGAAGCGGTTCTTGTTCGAGAATACGGCCATCGGTAAACAAACCAGCGTAATTAGCGAAGAGAATGGCTCTAAACTGGTTCTGTTATCGGGATCGGCACAGCCAATAGTAAAGATAGAGCAGCTAAAAGGTAAAGCCATGGTACCGGAACTGGCCGAGCTTAACCTGGCCGATCTGATTGATGTGAAAGGGATGAAAGCTATGGGTAACCGCCTATCTGCCCATACCATCCAAACCATTGAATTAATTGCCGAGCATGACGATGCCGACGATGTACCAGACCCGGCACCAGATTCGGTCGAAGATACCGAACCAATTGTTGTGGCAGAAGATAAACCCGCACCAGATGTTGCACCACCGGCAGAGAAACCCAAATTTGTTTCGACCCCGGTAGTGAAACCAACGCCTGAACCTGTTAAACCGTTGCCTGTTGAACTTAAATCGGAGCCGACTGCCGAAAAGCCAATAAAAAATGTCGATCTGGAGATCACCAATCCGGAAGACATTAAGATTGATGATAAAGGGCAGAGTAGTTTGTTTTAGGAGTTAAAGTATTTCAGTTCCCCTCTTGATCAGATAGCTATCGGGAGGGTTGGGGGTGTGTCTCTGCGTTAAGGTTATTGTAGAAACACACCCCTTCCATTACACAGGCTTTACGCGCCCTCTCTCGAGAGGACGATTAAAAGCTGGCATCCTTTATACCTTTCCTACATACATCACAGTATCGTACAAAAAGCTCACCTTACCATCAACCTGGTACTGATCAAAGATCGCTTTTAAATCTTTCTGGAAAACTTTCCCTTCAATAGTGTTGGGCAGTGGGACGTATGATGATGATAATGACCGGCCGACTAAACCTGCCTCATCAAATACCTGCTGATTAGGGAATGAAATGGTTTCAAATTTACCTTGATCAAAGAAATCTGCCAGGCGTTCGCCGTTAAGGGTTCTTTCTTTTACTTCTTTATAGTCCACCGTATATTTTAACAAGAGCTGATCGTAAGCAATGGCGAAAGCATCTGCATCGGGCTTGCGTACGTTCCAAAGTAAAACTACAGATCCATTGGGTTTAAGAATACGTTTAAATTCGGTTCTCGATTTTTCTACATCAAACCAATGGAAGGCAGTGGCACTGGTAATTAAATCGATGCTGTTGGCCAGCAGGTTAGTGTGTTCTGCTGTACCGGCTACAGAACTGAATTTTTTATAATCTTTAAGATCCTTTTCTGCGGCCTTTTTCATGGGCTCGTTGGGTTCAACGGCGTATACCTTGTAACCTTCGTCTAATAATAGTTTGGTGAAGATGCCCGTGCCAGAGCCAATATCAGCAATAGCAGGGTCCTGATCCAGCCGGAACTGTTTTTGCAGGTATTGGATTACGGCCATGGGATAACCCGGTCGGTATTTTACATAATTTTCTACACGGTCAGAGAAGCGCGCCGTAGGTTCGGCACTCAAAATAGAGGTTGTTTGCTGCATGCGATTACAGTATTTAAACGAGTGATTTAAATACTAACGTAAAAAGCGGCTTCAAATACATGTCCCTGTTCTAATTTTTGGATGCCATCCTTTCTGGTGATGTCTGTAGGGCCTGTTACGGAGTCGGCACAGCCCAGCCATGGCTCGATGCAAACAAAATCGGCCCCCGGCTTGGCCCAAATACCTAAATAGTTAAAATGAGGGAATTCTACAGATAAGGTATGTTCGTGTTTATCACTTTTAATCACAACTAAACGGCTGTTCAGTTTTTTAAATACCAGAGCATCTTCATCAAATAAATGGCGGGTTAAATGTAGTTTCGGTCCGTCTAAAGGTACGTGACGGGTTTCTCCTGTAAAAAAGCCATCGGCAGATAACATATGGGTATCCAGCTTTTCGCCGGTTTCAAATTCAAGATAATAATCTTCGTATGATGTTCCTTCTGCACTACTAAAAGGTACGTTAAATGCGGGGTGACCGCCTACCGAAAACCAGATAGCCTTATTATCTAAGTTAATTACCTTATAAGTTACGCGTAGGGCGTTGCCTATCAAATCATAAATAATTTGGTAGTTAAATTTATATGGATATGCCGAAAGTGTATTATCAGAATATGCCAGCGTAAATAAAGCGTGTTGCTTGGTAGTTTCTGAAGCCAGCTTCATCTCGGTTGGGCGAATAAATCCGTGCCTTTGCATGGGGTAAGCTTTGCCATCAACCAGTAATTCGTTATTAATTAATCCGCCAACTACCGGGAATAGATTTGGTGCATGCCAACCCCATATTTTCGGGTCGCCCTGCCACAAATGTTCAATACCTGCGGCTTTGTTATAGATAGATGTTAATTCGCCTCCTTGCGATCGGATGCTTACTTTCAGGTATTCGTTTTCAATAACGGTCATGTTGTGGGGGATTTATCACTAAGATAGTATTCACAACAATTCAATTTGCATCCTGTTTAATTTTGTGACAAAGAGTTGCTTTTGGAGGAATGAAACAAGGACAAAGAGAGAATACTTTCTTGCACTTTGTCATTGCGAGGTAGGAAGCAATCTCGTCGCCATTACATATGCGACCTGTATAGCTATGAGATTGCCGCGCTGGCGTTCAATGACAAATTTTTATAACCAGGCATACTTAAAACAGAGCAGGCCGCGAGTTTACTCGCAGCCTGCTCTGTTTTATCTTGTTTCTTGGCTCTTACTTCTTGCTTCTATCTCAGTCTTTCTTCACAGTAGCTCTAATTAAAGAATCTTTCTGTGCTTGTGTAAGCTTGTAATTGAACTTAAACATCGAACCTTCCCAATCGCCGTATGAAGGATTTGGAAGTACAATGTATTTACTACCGAATTGATGTCTTAACTTGTCGGTAGCAGCGGTGCGGCTTTCTTCGCTTGGGTGGTTATCGTAAATGGCGTCAAAATCGGGCAGGTTATCACCGAAAAGCAATACGATGTTGTAGTTCGCTAATACTTGCTGGCGGCGTGCCTCTTTGCTTGATGATTGAGATCTTAATATCAAATGTGCATTATCTGCAAATGGCAGGTTGTAACGTTGTAGGTTTTTAAGGGTAGCGGCGCGCTCATCTTCATCGCGGTTGGTAATGTAAAAGACAGTCACACCTTTTGATGCTGCGTATTTAAAAAAGTCTAATGCACCGGGAACCGTGTCGGCCGCGGCTTGTGCTGTCCATTTTTTCCAGGCGGCACTGCTAAATTCTTCGTTATTTAGGGCTGCACGTGCTCCTTCGGGGCTATTATCTAAAAGGGTCTCGTCAATATCTGTAACTACGGCCAGGGGTTTACCGCTAGTAGGTTGTTTCGTGGCTTCATCAATACGTAGTTTGGCTATGTTATAAGCCTGGTAGCACAACGCTTTGTACTCGGCAGCACGTTGCTGAAAAAGAGCAGCCCATACTTTACCGTTGTTGGCTATTGATGTTTGGGCAGCAGCCGATGTAGCAGCGGTTTTGTGTTGAGCGCTGCAGGCAGAAAGTAAGGCCGCGCAGCCAACGATATAGATATTGAGTTTTTTCATAATCGAATGTTATTCAAATTTCGCTCGGCAATTTTAAGAATTTTATACCAACTCTATATTAATAAACCAACACTTGTCGCATCAACCAATGCCTATGCCCGGAATGCCAAAGGTGTAAACGATGTTTGCTTTTTAAAGTATTTAGAAAAATGGGCCAAATCATCATAGCCCAAAGCATAAGCAATTTCACTTACGCTCCAGTGTGTTTGCTTTAGCAGGATCTTGGCTTCCTGTATTACCCGGTTGCCGATTATTTCGGTAGTGGTGCTGCCAGTGATCTCCTTTAAAACTTTATTGAGATGGTTTACGTGTACGGCCAGTCGGTCCGCATAATCTTTTGCGCTGCGCAAGGTTAATTTTTGATGCGGTGATTCCAACGGGAATTGTCTTTCCAGTAATTCGATAAACAGGGAAGAGATTCTTTCAGATGCATTCTGCGTAGCACTTAATGCCGACATAGGCTGCAGCTTTTGTCCGTAATGGATAAGCTCTAAAACCAGGTTGCGCAGCAGATCATATTTATACTGGTAATCAGCACTCAGTTCCCGAAGCATTTTAAGGAAGATGTATTCGATCTCTTTTACTTCTTCATCACTAAGTTGAAATATCGGTAATTGGCCCGGCTGAAATATCGGCAACTCGTCCAACGATACCCCTGTTTTGCCTTGAGAAAGAAAATCGTGTGTGAAAACGCAGAACATTCCCGTTTGATTGCTATCCTCGGGTACCCAGTGGTAAGGGATTTTTGGTGTAGCGAACATCAGGGCATTTTGTTCGATCTCGATTACCTTATCAGCATATTCAGCCTTGCTTTTGCCCTTTAGCCAGCTTATTTTATAATAGGCACGCCTGCTGTAAGGCATAATGCGCGAACCCGTTTTTTTGTCGAATAACTTCTCTGCTTCAAATACATTGAAATGGCCAATCTCACGCGCGATTCCTTCGGGAAGCGTAGCTCCGTTTCTTTGATAAAAATCATCTAAAGACGAATTGGTGATCATGGCGTTTTGTAAAAATCAAATAAAGTATTCTGTTTAATAAAGTTAACAACTAAAGCAAAAAAGCAGGCATTTTTTATTGCCTGCTTTTTGCGGGATCGGTTAATATTATAAAAACATACCGCCAGATGCTTCAATGCGTTGGCCGGTTATCCAGCGGGCGTCTTCGGTGCAAAGAAAAGCTGCTATGCCGCCAATATCTTCTGCTACGCCTGGGCGGCCAAAGGCAGTTACACTGCTTACCATTTTGTTAACCTCAACATTATCACGCACGTGAGCGCCGTTAAAATCTGTAGCAATAGCACCGGGAGCAATGGTGTTTGCCCTGATATTGCGCGGACCTAGTTCTTTAGACAGGTAACGGGTAAATGTTTCTATCGCACCCTTCATACAAGCATAAGGTGATGAACCCACCATGCTGATACGGGTTAATCCAGAAGATATATTGATAATGCCGCCATTGTCGTTAATTAGCGTAAGCAATTTCTGGGTTAAAAAATAAACGCCTTTAAAGTGTACGTTCAATAATTCATCAAATAATTCCTCTGTTACATCGGGAATGGGGCAAACTGCGCCTACTCCTGCGTTATTGATCAGGAAATCGAAACTGTTTGTGTTGAATTTACTGGCCAATACTTCTTTAAACTGGCTGATAAATGCGTCAAAGTTTTTTAAGTCACCGGTATTGAGTTGCAGGGCTGCGGCTTTTTGTCCGCCTTGCTCTATTTGGGCAACTACGGCTTCTGCTTCGGCTTGCTTGCTATTATAAGTGAGTATAACGTCAATTCCTTTTTGGGCCAAACGGAGTGCCATATCTTTGCCTAAGCCCCGGCTGCCGCCGGTTATAAATGCTATTTTATTTTTAGTTTCCATCGTATATTATCTTTTTTTGATATATACAAAGGTCACTACAATAACCGCCTGACTGTTTGTAACAATCAATCGGTTATTTGTACAATTCAAATAATGTTATAAAAGCTCTGGTTTAATTTTATCTGTAAACTCCTTAGCAAACTTGTTTAGTTTGGGTTGGATCACAAATGAGCAGTAAGGCTTATTAGTGTTATCGTTAAAATAGTTTTGGTGATAATCCTCAGCATTATAAAAAACATCGGCAGGCACAATTTGGGTAACAATAGGCCTGTCAAAAACCTGCTCGTCGGTCAGTCTTTTAATCATGGCTTCGGCTTGCTGTTTTTGCTCATCGTTATGATAAAATATGGCCGAACGGTATTGCGTACCCACATCATTGCCCTGGCGGTTTAATGTAGTTGGGTTATGTGTTTTAAAAAAGATCAGTAATAACTCATCGTAGCTTAAAACGTCGGCATCAAATTCTATTTCAATGGCTTCGGCGTGGCCGGTATCGCCATTGCAAATTTCCATATAGGTTGGGTTTGCAACTTCCCCGCCGGTATAGCCCGATGTTACAGATGTTACGCCTTTTAATGTCTGAAATATAGCTTCTGTGCACCAGAAGCAGCCGTTTGCAAATGTTGCTTTTTGTAAGTTCATGTGTAGTAAATTTAAGGGTTGCTTTTTGATTTAAGTATCTGAAATTTTGGCAGATGACTTAAATACTACGAACCCAGGGCATATACTACAATATTTACGCCGAACTTTGTATTGTCTTCAGAGAGGAACCTTTTGTTGCGGAAATCGTAGTCCCACTCGCAGCCGTAATCCTTATTACTATACAGGATGGCAATGCGGCCGTTAATCTCAATGGCCTTTAAATAATCGTGCACCAGGTCATCGCCCCAGCCATTAAGCTCAAATGACGTATTGGGAGGTCCTTTCTCGAAGGTGAAGAAGGAGCGGTAAATAGCATGGTTATTAGGAATTTTCTTCAAAGCATTAGGCCCAAAGAGCGAACTCATTTGTGCTTCAAACGATTTGGCAAAAAGTCCGTCTATGTCATGATTGCAGTCATCGGCAAAAACAAACCCGCCATTTTCTACATACTTTTTAAAGTTGGTGCGTTCAACGGCGTCAAACTGTACTAATTTATGTCCGCTTATATAAGCGAATGGATAGTTAAAGATATCGTTACTGCTTAGCGCCACCACCTTTTCTTTAGGCTCTATAGGTATAGTAGTATACTCTATTAATGAATTAAGTATGTTGGCCGGCATTCGCTGGTCGGTATCCCAATCGCCAGAATGATAACTAAAGCGGGCGAACGTAAATTTTTTTCCTGCAGACATGGTTCTTAAAACTCTAAAATTACTACAATATTCTTTGTAAAAAACGCAATAGGTTACGTCTGTTGTAATTTTTTGGATACTTTGTTTAATTTTTTACAACAAAGCATTGTAATTACCTTAAAACAGCAATATCTTGTGTCAGAAAATTAACACATCCAAATTTTTAAACGCAAAATAACTTTGGAACTTACAGAAAACAATATAAAAACGCTGTTGGCCAAGCTTCCGCAGCTGAAAAACGAAATCCAGAAGGTGATAGTAGGGCAGGATGCCATATTAGATGAACTGCTGGTTGCATTTTTAGCCGGCGGCCATTGTTTGCTGGAAGGTGTACCCGGCCTGGCGAAGACGCTGATCGTTAAAACCATGTCGCAAGCATTACATCTTTCTTTCAGAAGGATCCAGTTTACACCCGATCTGATGCCTACGGATATTGTGGGCACCGAAATTTTGGAAGAAGACCACGTAACCGGCAAGCGTTTCTTTAAGTTTAACAAAGGCCCGCTGTTTGCCAATATTGTTTTGGCCGATGAGATTAACCGTACCCCGCCTAAAACACAGGCTGCCTTATTAGAGGCCATGCAGGAGTTTGAGGTAACTTACGGTGGGCAAACTTATCCGCTGGATAGGCCTTTCTTTATCCTGGCTACACAGAACCCGATTGAGCAAGCCGGTACCTACCCATTACCAGAAGCACAGCTGGATCGTTTCTTACTACTGATTAAAATGGGCTATCCAACCGAGCAGGAGGAGTATGAAGTATTGAACCGCACCACGGGTACCCGCAAGGTAGAAGTGTTGCCGGTAATTACTGCCGAAGAAATTATGCAGGCACAAGCATTGGTTAGGCAGGTTACTATCAGTGAGGATTTGGTTAGGTATGTAAGCACCATCATCCGCGCTACCCGCCCCGATACAACTACGGTTGATTACGTAAAAGAATGGGTACGCTGGGGAGCAGGCCCGCGTGCAGGCCAGGCCTTGATATTAACAGCTAAAGCACGCGCCTTGCTAAAAGGACGTTACGCAGTTTTAGAAGAGGATATCCAAACCATGGCCGTGCCGGTATTGCGTCACCGTATATTAATGAACTTTAAGGCAGAATCTGAAGGGATAACTTCTGATATCGCTACCCTGGAAATGATTAAAAGACTGAGCAGGGCGAAGGCGCTTTAAAAGAGAGTCAAGAATCGAGAAAAAAATAAATTATAAAATGGAACGTCATGCTGAACTTGTTTCAGCACCCCACTAGATAGGTATACAGCATACTTAGCATGTGGGATCCCGAAACAAGTTCGGGATGACGGTTGGGTTGAGCCCGACAACAGGAAACTGATAACAGACAACCAAAATGCAACTAGATCCTAAAGTATTGATGACCATTAAGACTTTGCCACTACTGGCGAAAACGGTTATTGATGGCTTTATGAATGGTTTTAATAAAAGCACCGTAAAAGGACCCGGACTGGAGTTTAGCCAGTACCGCAGCTACCAGCCGGGTGATGATTTGCGTTGGCTGGACTGGCGCATGTTTGCCCGGTCTGACAGGTATTATATCCGCGAGTCGGAGGTAGAAACCAGTATTTCTGTTAGGTTTTTGGTTGATGCCAGCGCATCGATGAACCATGACGATAACGGTATAAAGAAGATCGACTATGCCCGTTACCTGGCCGCTTCATTGGCTTACCTTGTTAATTTGCAGGGTGATGCTGCCGGTTTATATGTGTTTAAAGATGGGGGATTGTTTACGCTATCATCTAAAGCAGATCCGCAGCATTTGCAGCGCATTTATTATCAGCTTGACCAAATGAAGGCTGACGGGACTTTTACCAAGCCTGCACATTATAAAGAATTGTTTACAGGATCGAGCCGTAAGGAGTTGTTGGTTTTTATAACCGATATGTACCAAACAGATGGCGAGATCTATAAAGTACTCGATTCGTTATCCGCCCTCAAACATGAAGTAGTGGTATTTCATCTAATGGGTAAAAACGAGTTGGATTTCGATTTTAAAGGTTACTCTGCATTAGAAGACCTCGAAACCGGCGAAACCATTGAGATAGATACACAACAAGCTCGTAAGGCTTATAAGGAAACGTTGGATGCACATTTGGCGTCTATTAGAATGCAGCTGCTGGCCAAGCATATTGTGTACCGCATGATCAATACCTCGCAGCCGCTTGATGAGGCATTGAGGGCGTTTTTAGTTCAGAGGAAAAAGGGGATATAAAATTGAGGACGAGACAACAATATAATACACTTGTCATTGCGCGCGATAGCGTGGCAATCTCGTCGGTATACATCAACGAAATGCATTGGCTACGAGATTGCTTCGTACCTCGCAAATACAAAGGGGAGAACACATTATAATGCTTCAATTTTTAAATCCAATATGGTTTTTTGCTGCGGCCGCGATACTGATCCCGGTGGTTATACACCTGTGGAATATCAAGCCAGGCAAAGTTTTAAAAGTCGGCAGTACTTCACTTGTTGTATCGGCATCGCGCAAAAGCAGCCGTAGCTTTAAGTTGCTGGATATTTTGTTGTTGGTAATACGTTGCCTGTTACTTTTATTAATCGCTATCCTGTTAACCGCACCCATCTGGCAAAAGAAAATTACTGCCGCCAAAATAAAAGGCTTGGTCTTGTTACCGAAAGAGAACTTCAGCGAAGGTTATCAACGTTATAAAACAAGCATCGATTCATTGACCAAACTGGGTTACGAGTTTCATTATTTTAATAGTGGTTTTCCAAAAGCTGATCTGACTAAATTATTACTCGAAAACAAAGATCTTAAAACTTTAGATACTGCCTCAAAACAAACCGCTATTTACTGGAATTTATTGAGTCAGTTAGATAGTCAGTTGCCTACAGATCGCCCGGTTTATTTGTTTACGCCAAACAGTGCCAATCATTTTGTCGGCGATAAACCGCAATCGGCCCTTAACTTGCACTGGCACACTTTTACCCCTGCCGATTCTGTTAATACCTGGGTGCAGGATGCCTGGTTTAATAACAACAATACCGTTAAGGTTGTGCAGGGCACCAGCAAACCATCTGGCACTACTTATGATTATTTCAATATTCAGGCTGATAAAGGTGATGCGCGCTTTTCGGTTAACGTAAACAATGGCCAACCCGAAGTGAGTCTTATCAATAGTAAGGATAAAGCGGTGCCGGTTGATACCACTACTTTACGCATTGCTATTTATACTGATCGCTATACTGCCGATGCCGGTTACCTGAAAGCTGCGCTTGATGCTGTGGCACAATTCACCCAGCGAAAAACCGTTATTAAACAATACACCAGTGCCAATGCAATTCCGGTGGGAGAGAATTGGATCTTCTGGCTTTCTGAGCAACCTTTTGCTGCGCGGTTATTGCAGCAACATACCAACATATTTGCCTATCAGGTCGGGAAGCAATTGGCCGTAAATACACGCATCAGTTCAGTAAGCGATATTGCTTTGCCTAACGGATCAGAACAAATCCCTTTATTTAAACTCATTGGCGCTACGCAGCAAAAAGGTGAAATTATCTGGCACGATGGCTTTGGCCGTCCGGTTTTGGAAGCCGAGAAACAGGATAATGCAGAAGTATATCACTTCTACAGCCGTTTTAGCCCGACATGGAATGATATGGCCTGGAGCAGCAGTTTTCCTAAGTTGATGCTGCAACTGGTTAACGTGCCGTCTAAAAATACAGTAACAGATCAGGATCGCCGTAGTCTTACTAATGAGCAGATCCAACCAATTAAGATAGAAGAAACACACGTTGCGGTAGCCGACAAATTTACAGTTCAAAATGAACTGGCTAAATATTTCTGGTTGGCGTTGATCGTGGTATTTATGATAGAAAGATGGCTGGCAACACGCACTAAAATAATGGAAAGTAATGGCTGAGCAGGGAGGACTACATAAAGTAAAAGCTTTACAGCAACGCTGGATCAGCTACCAGATAGCGGCAGATTTGCTTTTGTCGGCTTCCGTAGCCATTGTGCTGGGCAGTGCGTTGCATTATATTTTTGATGCGCCGTTTATTTTGGCGGTGCTTATTTTTATTGTGGTGTTTGGGGTATTGTCGGCTATTCGTCGCCCTTGGCAAATCACCATCAAATCGATCTTAACGTTCCTAAACCAAAGCTATCCCGAATTAGAGGAAAGCAGCGAACTGGTAATGAAACCAGCCGGAACTTTAAATTTATTAGAAAGCCTTCAATTACGTAAAGTAGAGCAGGCACTCCACCAGGTTCCGGGTACGCCGCAGCAATTTGGCCGTCGTTTAAAACAGGCTGGCCTATTTGTGGTGGTGGCATTGGTACTCAGCTTTGCATTGGCAAAGTTGCCTATTAAATGGCACGCGGCCATGGGTAAATTAGTGACTGATACCATGGGGGTAAGCGCGAAGAATCTGCCACCCGAAAAAATATTACCGCAAATAAAATCAACCAGTATAGTTGTTGCGCCGCCGGCTTACACCAATCGTGCGGCTCGTAAACAAGATCGTTACACTTTGGATGTAGAAGAAGGTGCTACCGTAAAATGGAACATCCAAACCAATGTTGATGTAAAACAGATTTCGTTGATATTTAATGAGCACGAGGTGTTGAAAATGCAGGCTGGTGCTGATAAATCTAACTGGCATCTTTCTAAGCTAATCGCAACTTCGGGTTTTTACCAGGTAAGTGTGGATGGTAAACTATCTGATCTTTACCCGGTAACAGTGATCAAAGATGCGCCGCCGGTTATCAAAATCAGCACTCCGAAACAATATACGCATATTGATGCAGGCGAAGCGCCAAAGGTTACGATCAATGCTTCGGTTAATGATGATTACGGGATTAGCAATGCTATCATCAACGCTACAGTTGCCAAGGGCAGTGGCGAAGCTGTGAAGTTTAAAGAATACAAGATCAACTTTAACGAAGCTTTTGGTGCGCATAGCCGCCAGTATAATCTGCAAAAACTGGTTGATTTGCCTAAGTTGGATATGGAGCCGGGCGATGAGCTTTACTTCTACATCCAGGCGCAGGACACGCATCAGCAAACAAGCCGTACCGATGTGTATATTGTTTCGATACAAGATACCGCACAGCTTTTAAGTATGGACGGACTGGTAGCAGGTGTAAATGTTAAACCCGAATTTTTTAGAAGCGAGCGTCAGATCATCATCGATTCACAAAACTTAATCCACGCTAAAGACAGTTTAAGCAAAGACGAATTTAACAAACGTTGTAATGATTTGGGTGCTGATCAAAAAATGCTGCGCCTGCGTTATGGCAAGTTTTTGGGCGAAGAAGATGAATCTAAAATAGGCGAAGAAACCAATAGTGATTTAAGCAAGGCCGAAAATTTTAGCAACACCGCTATGATTATGGATGCTTATACCGATAAGCACGATAATGCTGAGGATGCAACCTTTTTAGAGCCAGCAGTAAAAGAGCAATTAAAAGCCACGCTGACTGAAATGTGGAAAGCCGAACTGCAATTGCGCATGTACAAACCCAGTGACGCATTGCCGTTTGAGTACAAGGCTTTACGTTTACTAAAAGATCTTCAACAAAAATCACGTGCTTATGTGGCCAAAACGGGTTACAACCCGCCGCCATTGAAACTGGAAAAACGGATGACCGGCGACTTGAGCAAAATTGCAGAGCCGATTAATCATGAAGATATTAAGAAACAAGGCGATCAATTTGAGACGCTTAAAAAGGCTGTAGTTATCCTCGAGCAATTAAAAACTGATCCTAAACTCAACGCTGTTGATCAGCATACCTTACAGGTGGCATCGGCACAATTGAGTGTTAAAGCGACAGCACAACCGGGTATCTATTTGCCGGCAGTAAGCGCCATGAAGCAGATTGTTAATGCCGGTAAAATTAACGCTAATAATATTGCCGTGGTAGAGAAAGCGATACAAAAGGCACTGCCTTTAAATCGTGCTATGCCGCAATCAGCTACTTCGTCTGCCGATATTGGCTTATCGCAGGGCTATTTTAAAAATCTAAACCGCATAAACAAATAGTAAATGAACTGGACTTATATCGTTTTACTCATTTGTTTAGTGCTTGCCATATTTGCTATCTGGCGCGAAGTTCAGCGCGAAAGTAAGCGTAACCTGATTTTGCGATTGGTGGCAATAGTTGTGGCAATAGCAGGTTTGGCATGCATCATTCTGCCAATAACCTATGAAAGCGAGATCAGCCTGAATGAAAAAAATCAAGTTGTTTTATTGACTGATGGTTACAACGCCGATAGCTTGAGTGCTATCAATACACCCCGCGTTTATACTTTAAGCAAAACTGTAAAAAAGAGTTATCCTAAAGCCACACTCATTAATACTGTTGATGACTTAACCCAGGCTAAGCCAGCCATTGGCAGCCTACAGGTTTTAGGTTATGGCTTAAGTGAAGATCAATTAGCCCAACTGGATAATCTGCCTGTTAAATTTTATGCGGCTAAATCAGTTGCTGGTGTAAGTGCAGTAAGTTGGAACGCCCAATTAAAAACCGGCGAAAAGTTAAGCGTACAGGGATCATTCAACAATACAACAGATAAAGCCGTTAAAGTGGCCTTGAAAGGGTTGGGCACCACGGTTGATTCTGCTTTTATACAAGCCAATACATCTGCGACATTCGATTTAAATACTACGCCGCGCCATGCTGGCCGTGCGGTATATCGTTTGATCAGCACCACGGATGCCGATACTATCGCCAACGAAAGCATCCCGGTTACGGTTGATGCTATTAAACCGCTTAAAATTTTAATGCTGGCCGGTGCGCCAAACTTCGAAGATAAGTTTTTGAAAAACTGGTTAACTGCCAATGGCTACGGCGTGGCTGTACGCTCGGCAATCAGTAAAGATAAATTTAGCCAGGAGTTTGTAAATGTAGAGCAGCAATCGCTGGCGCACTTAACACCTAGCTTGCTGGAAAAATTCGATATTATACTAAGTGACCTTGATGTATTAAAAACATTGAACGCCTCTGAAAGCGGTGCTTTAAAACAAGAAGTATTACAAAAAGGACTGGGCATTATTGTACGTGCCGATAGTACAGCACATTCTAATTTCTGGTTGCAGCAAGATTATCCTGTTAACAAAATTTCGACAGCAGGGCAGGTGGTTGCGTCGTTAAAGATCCAGGGGCAGGATGCTGCGAGCGCTAAGTTATTGCTCGATCCTGTTTACATTACCCCACAAAATTATACACAGCCGCTGGTTACCGATCAGCAAAATCATACCCTGGCCAGCAGCAGTTTGGCAGGTAGTGGCAAAGAAGTTTTTACAGTATTAAATGCCACGCACGATTGGATGTTGAGCGGTGATGAAAATGATTACACCGCACTATGGTCGTTGTTAATTACCAAGGCTGCCAAGCACACGCCAACTACCGAGCAGTGGTCGGTAGTAAACAACGTGCCTACTGTAAATAGCCACACCAAGTTACGGCTGGAAACCTCGGCTTCACAACCCGAAGTAAAGATTAATCAAATCCCCAATTCTTTAGAGCGTCAGGCTGATATTCCATTTGCCTGGCATGCCGCTTACTGGCCGCAACATGCAGGCTGGCAGCAGGTTCAACAGGGAACAACTGTGCCTCAATGGCTGTTTATATATCCTCAAAATGAGTGGCTTACGTTAAAGAATACTCAACTGCTTCGCGATACCAAAAAATATGCGCTGGCTTTTGATAATCAGCAATCTGTAACAAAACAAATACACCAAAAAGTGCAGATTCCGGTATCTAAAATATACTTTTATATACTGCTTTTGGCGGCCTGTACATACCTCTGGGCCGAAGCCAAATTCGCATCCTGAACCAAGAAGAAACTATTAACTAAACTATATTAACTAAGCAAACAAAGGAGGATTAACCTTGAGACGTAGAGACTTTATTTATCTATCGGGATTAGGTGCCAGTACTGCGATGATTGCAAACTCTGCCTTTGGTAAGTCAATTTACCAGGAGCAGCTTTTGGCAACTATCGATATTCGCGCTAAAAAAGAACTTGCCGATGTTGCCCTTAACACAGCGAAAGCTAAAGGTGCATCGTATGCCGATATTCGTATTGGCCGCTATTTAAACCAAGCCATTGTAACCCGCGAAACCAGGGTGTTAAACGTTGCCAATTCCGAGTCGTTCGGTGTGGGTATCCGTGTTTTGGCCGATGGTTGCTGGGGCTTTGCCGCAGGCAATACAGTAACCAAAGAAGGGGTAGCTAAAATTGCCGAGCGTGCAGTTGCAGTAGCGAAAGCTAATGCCAAATTAGGCAGCAAACCAGTACAACTAGCGCCGCAAAAAGGCTTTGGCGAGGTAAGCTGGAAAACACCTATCGAGCGTAATGCTTTCGAGGTGCCTATTAAAGAAAAAATAGATCTGTTGCTTACGGCAAACGGCGAAGCCATGAAAGGCGGCGCAAGTTTTGTTAACTCAACTATATTCTCTATCAACGAGCAAAAATATTTTGCATCTACTGATGGTTCATACATCGATCAGGATATTCACCGCTTATATCCTAACTTCCAGGTAACCAAAATTGACCCAAGCATGGGCGCTTTTGAAACCCGTGCAGCATTAAGCTCACCGGTTGGTATGGGTTACGAGTATCTGACCCCAACCGAATCTGAGAAAGTGCAAGGTGTGGTAACGCGTTACAAAAACCGTTACGACATGATTGAGGATATTAAAAATGCCACTAAAAATGCTGCCGAAAAAGTAGCATCTAAATCGGTAGAGCCAGGTAAATACGACCTGGTATTAGATCCGTCTCACCTTTGGTTAACCATTCACGAATCTGTTGCTCACCCTACCGAGCTTGATCGTGTATTGGGTTACGAGGCTAACTATGCCGGTACCAGCTTCTTGTCGTTGGAAAAACTGAAATCGGGCAACTTCCACTTCGGTAGCAAAAACATGAACATTGTGGCCGATAAGCTGCAACCGGGTTCACTAGGCGCAGTAGGTTATGATGACGAAGGTGTTAAATGTGGTAAATGGGATCTGGTTAAAGATGGTGTACTGGTTAATTTCCAGGCCATTCGCGATCAGGCGCACATGTTAGGCTTAGATCATTCGCAAGGCTGCTGCTACGCGCAAAGCTGGGACGATGTACAGTTTCAACGAATGCCTAACGTATCATTACAACCGGGCAAAACCCCGCTAAGTGTTGATGATATGATCAAAAACGTAGAAAAAGGTATCTACATTGTAGGTAATGGTTCATTCTCAATAGATCAACAACGTTACAACTTCCAGTTTGGCGGTCAGCTGTTCTATGAGATCAAAAACGGAAAAATTGTGGGTATGCTAAACGATGTGGCTTACCAGGCGACCAATCAGGAGTTCTGGAACTCGCTTACTGCTGTTTGCGACGAGAGAGATTACCGTTTAGGTGGTGCATTTAATGATGGTAAAGGCCAGCCTAGCCAATCAAATGCAGTATCGCATGGTTCGTCAACCGCACGTTTTAATGGAGTTAATGTAATTAATACTAAAAGAAAGATTGGATAATTAATATGCCTATATATAGTAAAGAAGAAGCACAGGCTTTATTAAAGAAGGTGCTTAGTTATTCAAAAGCCGATGAATGTGAAGTAAGCCTTAGAGGTAACGACGGTGGTAACATCCGTACGGCCTTAAACGCAGTTTCTACCGCCGGTGATATCAGTACTGTTGGCTTGGCCGTAAGCTCTGTTTATGGTAAAAAAACAGGTACTGCAACCATCAATGAATTTGATGATGCATCGTTAGAGAAAGTAGTTCGCCGCTCTGAAGAACTGGCGCAACTGGCTCCCGAAAATTCGGAAACTATGCCAATGCTGGGTCCGCAAAAATTTGAGGATTCTATCCAGTACAATGCAAAAACTGCAGCCATGACACCAGAGAGCCGCGCCGAAATGATTGGCAAAGCTTTCGAAGTAACTAAAGCTGCCAACTTGCAAGCTGCAGGTTTCCTGGAGAACACAACCCGTTTTACAGCGGTGATGAATTCTAAAGGTTTATTTGCGTATGATAAATCAACAGACGTAATTTACTCGGTGACTACCCGTAACGCAGCCGGAACCGTATCTGGATATGCCGCACGTGGTTTTACCGATGTTAGCAAATTAGATACGGCCAGTGCAACCAAAATTGCCTCACAAAAAGCACTGGGATCTGCCAATGCCAAAGCGATTGAACCTGGTAAATATACTGTGATCTTAGAGCCCGTTGCCGGCGTTTATATGCTCGAAAATATGTTCCGTTTTGATGCGCGGAGCGCCGAAGAAGGCCGTAGCTTTTTGAGTAAAAAAGGTGGGGGTACCCGTTTGGGCGAAAAGCTGATGGATGAGAAAGTAAACATCTATTCAGATCCGTTTAACCCGGAGTTGCCTGGCCCAACCTGGAGCAATGAAGGCCAGCGTTTAGAGCGTACCGACTGGATTAAAGAAGGTGTGGTTAAAAACCTAAGCTACTCGCGCTACTGGGCACAGAAAAAAGGCGTGCAGCCTGTGCCTAACCCAAGCAACATCATAATGGATGGTGGTACTACTAGTATCGAAGAAATGATCAAAAGCACCGAGCGTGGTATTTTAGTGTCGCGTTTGTGGTACATCCGTATGGTTGATCCGCAATCGCTGCTATTAACCGGCTTAACCCGTGATGGTACTTTCTACATCGAGAACGGTAAAATTATGTTCCCGATCAAAAACTTCCGTTTCAACGAAAGTCCTGTTATTATGCTGAACAATGTGGAAGCCCTGGGTAAACCAGAACGTACCATCAGCGTTGAAAGCTACCGCAGCTACCTGATCCCGCCAATGAAGATCAGGGACTTTACGTTTACTTCGCTATCAGATGCGGTTTAAGCTGCAAGAGCCAAGAGACAAGAAACAGGAGCCAAGATAAAGCTCATGCTGTTGCTGAAATATAAAGCCTTCTCCGGTGGAGAGGGCTTTTTTGTGCCGAAATGTCTTGTTTCTTGGCTCCTGTTTCTTGTCTCTCTCCAAACCTTTAACAATTTTTAACTCAATCTTAAATCAATTATTTTTATTTTTGAAGAATGTGTCGTTGGTGTTTTGTACTGATTTTCTCGCTGATAGCCTCTTTTAGCTATGCGCAGCACACCCAGGATGGGATTGTTTATGAGAACAAAACCCACGTGGCGTTGGCTGGTATTACGGTGCAAAACCTGAATGGGAAATTTAAAACAGTTACTGATAAACAGGGCCGCTTTAGCCTGAGCGCCAAGATTAGCGATATGCTGGTACTTAACGGCTTTGGCTACAAACCCGATACCGTTGTAGTAACAGATTTGCACGCACGCGAGTTTTATATGGACCCGCTGCAACATATGCTTAATGAGGTTGAAGTTACCGGTAAAGGAGTGGTCAACCCCTCGATCATGAAACAGCCAAAAGACCCAGACTTCCACAACCAAACCATGACCTATCAACGTAATAACACTGGGCCTAATGCTGATGGTGCGATCAAGGGCGGTGTTAACCTACGGATATGGTCGAACAAAAAGACCGAGAACGACGCCAAAAAGAAAGAAAAGCAGGATAAGAACGATAAGATAACGGCGCAAATTCAACAAGCTTTCAGTAAAGAAAGTATCGAGAAATACGTTCCCCTCAAAGATCAGGAGCTGCATAGCTTTGTTATGCGCTACTCGCCAGATATCGAAACTTTTACCAGCAGCGAATTTAACCTGGCATTATACATCAATAAATGCTATAAAGAGTTTTTAAAACTCACGCCGGAGGAAAGATTGAAAGCGTCGATTTTTGATAATTAAAGTTTTAGAAGCCTCACCCCAGCCCTATTGTTTAAATAAATTTGTCATTGCGAGGTACGAAGCAATCTCGTAACTATACAGATCGGACAAATACACGCGACGAGATTGCTTCGTACCTCGCAATGGCAAATTTGAGGTTTTGTTATATTTCCTATCCCGATTCTTGACTCCCGATTCCTGATTCCGAGTTGAAAGAATCTTGTCTCCTGTTTCTTGCCTCTTGCTTCTAAAAAAAGTATATTAGGCTCTTAAAACTATTGCCTTGAAAAGAAAAGACTTCCTTTATTTAAGCGGGATGGGATTGGGTGCAGCCATGTTCGCCAATATCCCTGTTATTGGTTCGCCGATACATTCTGAAGCCTTGTTGGCACCCGCCGACGTAGCTAATAAAAAACGAATGGCCGATGTGGCCCTTAACGCTGCAAAATCAAAGGGAGCCTCTTATGTAGATGTGCGGATAGGGCGATATCTTAATCAATCTGTAATAACCCGCGAAACCCGCGTACAAAATATAGCTAATACCGAAACTTATGGTATGGGCATCCGTGTACTGGCCAACGGCTGCTGGGGCTTTGCCGCTACCGATAAAATGGATAACGACAGCATTGCCAAAGCGGCAGATCTGGCCGTGCGTATCGCCAAAGAAAATTCTAAACTCTTGAGCGAACCAGTACAACTTGCCCCTCAGAAAGGCTATGGCGAGGTAAGCTGGAAAACATCTATCGAAAAAAATGCTTTCGAGGTGCCGATAAAAGATAAGGTAGACTTGCTACTGGCTGCCAATAATGCTGCGTTAAGCGCCGGGGCTAACTTTGTGAACAACCAATTGTTTATGATCAACGAGCAAAAGTATTTTGCTTCTACCGACGGTTCATATATCGATCAGGATGTGCACCGTATCTGGCCTAGTTTTACCATCACCAAAACTGACGCTAAAAGCGGCAAATTTGAAACCCGTAATTCGCTAAGTGCGCCAATGGGGATGGGATATGAGTATCTGATCCCTGATAAATCGACCGAGTTAAATGGGATTTTTCCGATTTATCGTACCCGTTTCGATATGGTTGAAGACGCTAAAACAGCCGTTGCCCAGCTAGATGAAAAATTAAAAGCCAAGCCATTGGAGCCGGGCAAATATGATCTGATCCTCGATCCAACAAATCTTTTCCTAACCATTCACGAATCGGTAGGCCACCCAACCGAACTTGATCGCGTGCTGGGTTACGAAGCCAATTTTGCCGGTACCAGTTTCTTGACGTTGGATAAATGGAAATCGGGCAAATTTAACTTCGGTAGCAACATCGTGAATTTTGTGGGCGATAAACTGCAACCTGGTGGTTTAGCTACTGTTGGTTATGATGATGAAGGTGTTAAATGTGGTAAGTGGGATCTGATTAAAGATGGTATCCTGGTAAACTATCAAACCATCCGAGATCAGGCACATATTTTGGGTCTTAATGCTTCGCAAGGTTGCTGCTATGCGCAAAGTTGGGATGATGTGCAGTTTCAGCGTATGCCAAACGTAAGCCTGCAGCCGGGCAAAGCGAAACTTTCACCGGCTGATCTGATCAAGAACACCGAGAAAGGCTTGTACATGTTCGGTCGTAATTCTTACTCTATCGATCAGCAGCGTTATAATTTTCAGTTCAGCAGTCAGCTTTGCTACGAAATTAAAGATGGCAAAATAGCTGGTATGGTAAGCGGTGCAGCCTACCAGGCTAATACGCAAGAGTTCTGGAACTCATGCTCTGCCATTTGTGATGAAAGCGATTATCGCTTAGGCGGTTCGTTCTTTGATGGTAAAGGCCAGCCACAGCAAGTGAGTGCTGTATCGCATGGTTGTGCTACCAGTAAGTTTGATAAGGTTAATGTGATTAATACGAGTAGGAAGATATAGGTTGAGTTCTGCCGACGCAAAGGTTCCCTCCCTCGGGAGGGCAGGGAGGGGTTTCTGCTAAAGTAAGGCGGCGAAACCCACCCCTGCAACAGCACAGCCCAGCGCGCCCCCTCCCGAGATGGGATGTAAAAGCCTGGCCTTTTTAAAACCAAAAACCGCCGTAACAATTTGCGCACAACCAGCGTCTAAACCCAATAAATGAACCTAATCAATCACTATATTTATCACAATCAACTAACTGACAATCGACATAGTTTAATTATTAACTAAAACTCTTACTATTTTGAACAGAAAAAATTTCCTTTATCTAACCGGGATGGGCATTAGCGGTGCCATGCTGGCGGGGATACCAGTTATCGGTTCGCCCATATCTGCCGAGGCAGCTTTGGGAGGAGGGATCGATGTTGCGCTCAAAAAACGGATGGCTGATGTTGCGTTGAATGCTGCGCGGTCAAAAGGTGCTACTTATACAGATGTGCGTATTGGGCGTTATCTGCGCCAGTTTGTAGTAACGCGCGAAGAGAAAGTAGAAAACGTTGTAAATACAGAAAGCTATGGCATGGGTATCCGTGTACTGGCCAACGGTTGCTGGGGTTTCGCAGCTACCGACAAAATGGATAACGACAGCATTGCTAAAGCAGCCGCTGCAGCAGTAGCCATTGCAAAAGAGAATGCGCGTATCCAGACAGAGCCGGTTCAGCTAGCTCCTCAAAAGGGTTATGGCGAGGTAAGCTGGAAAACACCTATCGAAAAAAATGCTTTCGAGGTGCCTATTAAAGATAAAGTTGATTTGTTATTGAAGGTAAACGACACTGCTATGAAAGCAGGGTCTAACTATATTACCTCCATTATCTTTTCTGTTAACGAGCAGAAATATTTTGCATCTACCGATGGTTCATACATCGATCAGGATGTACACCGCATTTGGCCTACATTTTTTGCAACCCACGTGGATGCTAAATCTGGTAAGTTTGAAACCCGTAATGCACTGAGTTCGCCGCGTGGTATGGGTTATGAGTACCTGATACCTAAAGCGGCTGATAAAATTACAAATATGCCAACTACCTTATATCGTAATAGCTACGATATGATAGAGGATGCTGGTTTTGCCGGTAAACAAGGAGCCGAAAAAATGGCTGCTAAATCTGTTGAGGCAGGTAAATATGATTTAATCCTGGATCCATCAAACCTTTGGTTAACCATTCACGAGTCTGTTGGTCACCCTTCAGAACTTGATCGTGTACTGGGTTATGAGGCTAACTTTGCCGGTACCAGCTTCCTGACTTTGGATAAATGGAAATCGGGCAAATTTAACTTCGGCAGCAAAAATGTAAACATCTTAGCTGATAAGCTTCAACCAGGTTCGCTTGGTGCTGTAGGTTATGATGATGAAGGCGTTAAATGCGGCCAGTGGGATATTATTAAAGATGGTATTTTGGTTAACTACCAAACCATCCGCGATCAAGCCCATATTATTGGATTAAATGCTTCGCAAGGCTGTTGCTATGCAGATGGATGGAGCGATGTACAGTTTCAACGCATGCCAAACATCTCTTTACAACCAGGTAAAACACCGCTTACACCTACTGAATTAATTAAAGACGTTGAAAAAGGTATCTACATTGTAGGTGATAGCTCTTTCTCTATCGATCAGCAGCGTTACAACTTCCAGTTCAGCGGTCAGCTTTACTACGAGGTTAAAAACGGTAAAATTGTAGGTATGCTTAACGATGTGGCTTACCAATCAAATACCCAGGAGTTCTGGAACTCATGCGTTGCCGTTTGCGATAAGAGCGATTACCGTTTAGGCGGGTCATTCTTTGATGGCAAAGGCCAGCCAGAGCAGGTAAGCGCCGTTTCACACGGATCATCTACCGCACGATTTAATGGAGTTAATATCATCAACACAGCAAGAAAAATCTAAAAAATATTATGGCTATATTAAGTGAAGAAGAAGCGCGCTCGCTCATGAAAAAGGCGCTCAGCTATTCAAAAGCCGATGAGTGTGAGATTAACCTGAACGGTTCGGATAGCGCAAACATTCGTTATGCACGCAACTCGGTATCAACAAGCGGAGCCATTGGCCAAACCAGTTTGGTGGTGTCATCAGCATTCGGCAAAAAATTAGGCGTGGCAACTATCAACGAGTACGACGATGCGTCGTTAGAGAAAGTAGTACGCCGCTCTGAAGAACTGGCCCAGCTAGCCCCGGAGAACCCGGAGTTTATGCCGTTCTTAGGTCCGCAAACTTATGCACCGCAAAACCCTAAAATGTACGATCAAAAAACGGCAGATATGTCGCCAAAACTACGTACAGATATGGTTGCGCAAAGTTTACAGGTAGCTAAAGACAACAAGCTTACCGCTGCAGGCTTTTTGCAAAATACCGGCAGTTTCTCTGCCATGATGAACTCACACGGTTTATTTGCCTATAACACGGCCAGCGATATTAATTTTTCGGTAACGCTGCGCAGCGAAGACGGTAAAGGTTCTGGTTACGCCTCTAGAGATTATGAGGACTATACCAAAATGGACACTTTGAAGCTAACCAAAGTAGCTGCCCAAAAAGCAACCGCATCGGCAACCGCTAAGGCGATTGAGCCAGGTAAGTACACAGTAATTTTAGAACCGTCTGCAGGTATTGTTTTGTTAGAGCAATTATACGGAGGTTTAGACGCACGTAGCGCCGACGAAGGCCGTAGCTTCTTAAGCAAGGCCGGTGGTGGCACCAAACTAGGTGATAAACTGGTTGACGAGCGCGTTACCATTTACTCAGATCCGCAAAACCCAGACCTGCCCAGCAGCTCGTGGAATGGTGATGGCCGCCCGCAAGAGCGCGTTAACTGGATAGAAAAAGGTGTGATCAAAAACTTATCATATTCTCGCTACTGGGCACAGAAAAAAGGTGTTAAATCTGTACCAGGTCCAGATGCTGTTACGATGATGGGAGGGGATGCCTCATTAGAAGACCTGATTAAGAGCACCGAGAGAGGTATCCTGGTTACCCGTTTATGGTACATTCGCCCGGTTGATCCGCAAACTTTACTGTACACGGGCTTAACCCGTGATGGTACTTTTTACATCGAGAACGGCCAGATCAAGTTCCCGGTTAAAAACTTCCGTTTCAACGAAAGCCCGATAATTATGCTTAACAACCTGGAGGCCCTTGGCCGCCCGGAACGTGCAGTAAGCGGTGAGTCATTCCAAAGCGCAATGATCCCGCCAATGAAAATCAGAGACTTTACGTTCAGCTCCTTGTCAGACGCCGTGTAAGCGCTAGAAGCAAGAGACAAGAAACAAGATAGGAAGGCTCCGATTTATCGGGGCCTTTTTTGTGCATTTTTTTATTATGAGCGCCAGCGAACGGTTGTGCTGGCCTGTCACACTGAGGCCCTCGAAGTGTCGCGCGTCGATGCCTACCCACCATGCTTCGAGGGCTTCAGCATAACACCATTTTCTTGTCCTTTTTGAAAAGGAACTATAAATACGGTAACAGTCTTTGCAATTTTCACAAAAACGTTACAATTTAGCCGAATAAGAATTTATTTCAAGGGTAAATAGATATATTTAGGAATAAATCTTACCATTTTGAAAAGAAAAGACTTCCTCTATTTGTCCGGGATGAGTTTTGGGGCTGCGATGCTCAGCAAAATCCCGGTAATGGGCTCGCCGGTTCCATTTGATGTGCTTACGCCAGGGGCGGACGTTGCTTTAAAGAAGCGGATGGCCGATGTGGTTTTAAACACGGCCAAATCTAAAGGAGCCTCTTATGCCGATGTACGGATCGGCCGATATCTGAACCAATATGTGATCACCCGCGAAGACAAAGTGCAAAACGTGGTGAATACAGAAAGCTACGGTATGGGTATTCGCGTAATTGCCAATGGTAGTTGGGGCTTTGCTGCCACCAGCGATATGACAACCGACGGGATAGCCGCTGCTACTGCATTGGCAGTACAGATAGCCAAAGAGAACTCCCGCTTGTTGGTAAAACCTGTTGAGCTGGCTCCGCAGAAAGGTTACGGCGAGGTAAGCTGGAAAACGCCTATCGAGGTAAATGCCTTTGAGGTTCCTATCAAAGATAAAATAGATCTGCTGCTTTCTGTAAATAGCGCAGCCATGACGGCCGGTGCCAGTTATGTGGATTCGGCCATGTTTACGGTTAATGAGCAGAAATACTTTGCTTCTACAGATGGCTCGTATATCGATCAGGATATCCATCGTTTGTGGCCGGTATTTAACGTAACCAAAATTGATTCTAAAACTGGGAAATTCGAAACCCGTAACTCGCTGGGGTCGCCGGTGGGGATGGGGTACGAATATTTAACGCCTAAAGAATCAGAGAAGATCCATAGCCAAACCACGCTGTACCGTAACCGGTATGATATGATTGAGGATGCTAAACTAGCTGCCGGGCAAGCAGCCGAAAAGCACAAGGCAAAATCGATTGAAGCCGGTAAGTACGATTTAGTGCTCGATCCAACCAATTTATATTTAACTATCCACGAATCGGCCGGGCACCCATCTGAGCTTGATCGCGTGTTGGGTTACGAAGCTAATTTTGCAGGTACCAGTTTCTTGACTCTGGATAAATGGAAATCGGGCAAATTTAATTACGGCAGTAAGTTGGTTAACATCGCGGCAGATAAAACCCAGGTTGGCTCGCTAGGCTACGTAGGGTATGACGACGAGGGCGTTAAGTGCGGTAAATGGGATATTATTAAAGATGGTGTACTGGTTAATTATCAGGCCATCCGTGATCAGGCGCATATTATCGGCCTAAAAGAATCACAGGGCTGCTGCTATGCCGAAAGCTGGGACCATGTACAGTTTCAGCGTATGGCCAATATTTCTTTGCAGCCGGGTAAAACGCCATTGGTGCCTAAAGAATTGATTAAAAATGTTGAGAAAGGTATTTATATTATTGGTGATGGTTCATATTCGATAGATCAGCAGCGTTATAACTTCCAATTTAGCGGTCAGTTGTTTTACGAGATTAAAAATGGTGAGATTACAGGTATGCTGAAAGATGTAGCTTACCAATCAAATACACAGGAGTTCTGGAACTCATGCACCGCTATTTGCGACGAAAGAGACTACCGTTTAGGCGGAACCTTCTTTGATGGCAAAGGCCAGCCGCCGCAAAGTAACGCGGTATCACATGGATCAGCAACCGCCAGGTTTAATGGCGTAAACGTAATTAACACTTCAAGAAAAATCTGATATGGCATTGTTAACACAAGATGAGGCAAAAGCTTTAATGAAGAAGGTCCTCAGTTATTCAAAAGCCGACGAATGCGAAGTTAATCTGTCCGGCTCAGATGTTGGTAATATCCGTTATGCACTTAATGCTGTATCAACCAGCGGTGGCATTAGTGAAAAAACTTTGGTGGTAAGTTCTGCTTATGGTAAAAAAGCAGGCGTAGCTACCATTAATGAGTTCGATGATGCATCGTTGGAAAAAGTAGTGCGCCGGTCTGAAGAGCTGGCCAAACTAGCTCCGGAAAACCCGGAATACATGCCGCTTCTAGGCCCTCAAACTTACCTCGAATCAAAAACTTATGTTGAGGCTACAGCCGCCATCAGCCCTAAAACACGTGCCGATGCTGTGGCTACCAGTTTAGAAATATCGAAAGCTGGTAACCTTAACGCTGCCGGTTTTTATAACAATAGTGCGGGCTTTAACGCTATGATGAACTCCAAGGGGTTGTTTGCTTACAATACAGATACCAGTGTGGCCTTCAACGTTACCGTGCGCACGCCAGATGGTAAGGGCTCTGGCTATGCCTCAAAAGGATACAATGATGTAAGCAAGCTCGACGTTGCTGCTGCTACACGTATTGCCGCGCAAAAGGCATCAGCTTCAGTAACTGCCAAAGCTATTGAGCCAGGTAAGTACACTGTGATATTAGAACCTGCAGCAGTAATTGTATTGCTGGAAAATATGCTTTACGAACTTGATGCCCGTAACGCCGATGAAGGCCGCAGCTTTTTAAGCAAACCAGGCGGCACCACCAAATTGGGCGACAAACTGGTAGACGAGCGCGTAAATATTTATTCAGATCCGCAAAATCCGGATCTGCCAACATCTACCTGGGCGCAGGATGGCCGTCCGCAGGAAAAGATTGCCTGGATTGATAAAGGCGTAGTGAAAAACTTATTCTACTCCCGCTATTGGGGTCAAAAGAAAGGCGTTAAAGCAACCCCGCAACCCGATGCCGTAATTATGGAAGGCGGCAGTGCATCCCTCGAAGAAATGATTAAAGGTACAGAGCGCGGTATATTAGTTACCCGTTTATGGTACATCCGTTCAGTTGATCCGCAAACGCTGCTCTTTACCGGCCTTACACGTGATGGCACCTTCTATATCGAAAATGGTAAGATCGCATTCCCGGTTAAAAATTTCCGTTTTAATGAAAGCCCGGTAATCATGCTGAACAATCTTGAAGAACTAGGGAAATCAGAACGTACGGTAAGCGGCGAATCTGGCCAGGGAGCAATGATTCCGCCGTTAAAGATCAGGGATTTTACTTTTACTTCGTTGTCGGACGCGGTTTAAATTTTAGAATCAAGAGTTAGGAATCAAGACTTTTACACCAATTTGTCATTGCGAGGTACGAAGCAATCTCGTCGCATGCTATTCGATCTGTAGAGCTACGAGGTTGCCACGTCGTTACACTCCTCGCAATGACAAATTTAAATATTGGTGCTCTTCTGGCGCAGAGGCCACTACACCATGCTTCGAGGCCCTCAGCATGACATCCGTTTCTTATTGTTTTGTCGTATAATATTACACCAACCTATCCTTCACCACCAACGTCCCCGCCATCATATCGTGTAAACACTGCTGCCTTTTATTAAAAAAGTTGAGGATGTACCCAACGCCCAAAGTAAACACAGAAAATATTTTCGCAAAATTTCTACCTGCGGCAACGCTGGCTTTAATAGGATAACCCTGCATATCAGTCACTTTAATTTTTAAGATCTGCTTGCCATACGTAGCCTGCTTTGGGCCACTTTCCATTACAATGTGGTAAACGATATAGGCTATAGGAATTGCAACCAGCAGGCTTCCGCTTAAAATCATATTAAACATTTTGCCTTGTGATATTAGTACAATCAGCAAAGCCGGGACTACGAATACAGCGGTAACAATCAGCCAGTCTATTACGGCCGCTAGCAAGCGCTGATCAAAGCTGCCGAAATACTGCGGAATAACGGGGGGCTTGCTAAAGCCAAGTATCTCGCGTAATTCGGCAATCTCATGGGCTTCTTTATAGTCGATCATGGATTCGGTTTTAACAAAATCAGCAGGTTTTAGCCCCTTGGCTTTCAGTTCGTCAATACCGAAGGGGCCTTCGGGCTTGCCGTTGATGACCATGATGTATGTTTGAGACATTGTATAAATATAAAAAAAACCGCTTTGTAAAATCACAAAGCGGTTAAACTATGATAGTGTTGGTTTTTAGTATCTGCGAACTTTAAAGTCTGATAAGCCGCCGCTTATTGTGATATAGATTTTGCTTTTAGCATTATCAAAACCTGGGGTTTTGTACTCATTGTCCCCATTATTATTAAAGCCATCAAAGTTGTTTGATGATAGCCCGGTGCTGCTGGTAATCATACAGGCGGCGTCTTTAGGTACGCTGATGGTAATATCAGATACACCTGATGAAATAGTAAGCCTGGTGTTATCAACTACCGGCTGGCCCAGCTTAATGCTGAATGAAGCCGCGCCGCCACTTAATACTAACGACCGTACTTTAAACTTAGCCAAATCAAAATCCAAACTAGTTGCGCCTGCTTTAATGTTAACATCCCATAGCGGGTTCGAGTTTAATTTCAGCGTAGCGGTGTTGGCTTTGTTATCTCCCCAGGTAAAGCTGCGGCGATGCTCATTGTTCATGTTAAAATCAACAACGCTTACAGAATCTTCGGTATGGTTTTTTAAAGTATAACGGCCAGAAAACTCTTTAACATTTGCAGCAAATAAATCGGTAGTGGTGTCGCTCAGGTTATAAGTAGTGCCGCCACCGCTTAAGTTAAGGCGTGCAATCCTTGTACCCGATGTAAAGGCCGTATGATAAAAACTATTACCATCTACTTTAACAATACCGCTGGTATGGGTGGTGTCGCTATCGTCACTGTCGTGATCGTCGTCATCGCTCATGTCCATATCGTCGTCGTCATTGTCTTTGTGATGATGGCCATTGAAGTAAAATACAGGGTAATGGTATTTGCCGCCAAAATCACCAAATAGTACCAGCCCAAGGCCAACTACAACAACGGTTAACTTTATTACCGTAGCCCAAATGGTGCGGTTATTGGCAAAAAGTAAGTTAACACCACCAATTACCAAAAATATAGGCCATAGGTGTATGATGTTAGTCCAATGAAAATGCAGGTATCCGAAATTTCTCAGCAGGACAACGGCCCCAATGAGTACCAGGATTACACCTGGGGTAAGTTTATCGCGTCTCATTATAATTCGGTTGAAGGGTGATCGGTGCTTGGTTCTTCTTTTACTTCGGTTGCTGGCTGCACCGGTTCTGTCGGTTGTTGCCATGCTTGTACTGGTTTAGGTTTGTTGCCGCCTTTAAAAATTAAAGCGATACCAATTACTACCAATATTGCCGGCCACCATTGGTCAAAACGCCAGTCGGGGATAATGTCAACTCATCCAGTAAAAAACCGCCACCTAGTAATATCAATACTAAACCACCAATTAAAGCAGCTGTTGTTGGGTGCTTTTGGGGTTGCGGCACAAAAGTAGGGGTGGGCTGATATGGGTTTGCAGCATTATATTGTTGATAAGGCGAACCTGGGGTAGGGGGCACAGTATAATCAACCGGGGGGATATAGCTAAAAGGTTTTTTAGGTAGTACAATCCAAAGGATGATATATAGCAAGCCGCCGCCGCCTTTTAAAACTAAGGTGAGTACAAATACCAAACGTACTATAGATACATCGATCCCGAAGTAGTCGGCTAAGCCAGCGCAAACGCCACTAATTACTTTGTGGTGTTCGTCGCGATATAGTTTCTTTTCCATGACAGTTTTTGTTTTGAGTGATTTTTATATCTGGCCAAAAACAGGCGTTATGGTGATCTCGTTAACATTGGCCCCGGCGCTCATATTATAAATCGCGATTACTGCCGAAGCTATGTCATCTGGTAAAACCATTTTGTTAGCATCAACCTGCATCCCATCCCATGAAGAGGTTAAGGTTGAGCCCGGAATTACCGAGGTTACTTTTACACCATATTGTTGCATTTCGAGCCTCATTATATTACTAAGACTAAGTGTCGCGGCTTTTGTTACACTATACATGCCGGCTTCTACAACAGGCGTTATAGCGGCTATAGAACAGATATTAAAGATGTGCCCGTCTTTTGCTGCGGCCAGCTTTTTACCAAAATAACGATATAGTTCATAAGCCGGGCGCAGGTTAGCACTGAGCTGATAATCGAAAGTATCTTCGCTATCATCTAATATTGAGGTGGGCTGGTAGATGCCTATATTGTTTACAATTACCTGGATGAATCCCAATTTTTGCTCGGCTGTTTTGGCGAAATTAAGCAGCTGATCTTTTTTTGTAGCGTCGGCTTCGAGGGTTATTACGCTGATCTGCTGATTAATATTGAGTAGCTCTGCTTTTATTTGTTCTAAATCTTTTATATTTCGTGAACAAATTGCAAGGTTTAATCCTTGTTTAGCCAAAGCAAAAGCGATAGCCCGGCCCATGCCCTTGGTAGCACCTGTAATTAAAGCGTTTTTCATGCTTAAAATTACCCAATTGTTATTAGCTATTAAGCCTGCTGATTAAAAAATGTATTTTTGACTCAAATTATTTAGAATA
>Ga0116227_10000136_pt1 | contig 121781 bp, 88 predicted proteins | sample S1TSphgellanicum_FD_89693 | JGI IMG/M metagenome (GOLD analysis project Ga0116227, IMG submission 89693) | Host-associated microbial communities from peat moss isolated from Minnesota, USA - S1T2_Fb - Sphagnum magellanicum MG | ecosystem: Host-associated > Plants > Peat moss > Unclassified...
CCATCGCCCCCTTCTCCCCCACCCTACCTCTAAAGCCCTACCCCCCCTTTCCCCCCTACTATAAACCCCCCCCCCCCCCTTACATGCCTACCACCCAACTAGGGACTCGTCCACTACATGCGTATGTCATTCATATTCTTACCTACCTACCCACCTTCCCTCCTACTTACCTACCTAGCTACATGATGTTAATGTTGTTGATGAAAATAATGCAAATATAGGTATTGCATTCAATTGGTTAGCATTAAATTAGACATAATTAAAAACCCCCATGTGGATATTGCATTTGTAGGTTTTTCTTGCCATCAACACCTTGCCTTGAACCTCCACTTTGCATCATTATATTACATATTGTACACAACGTAATTAAATAATTTAGTGACTTGGGTTGAAAGAAAAAAGAGGATATTATTTTGTAACCTAAAATGGATCAAAGGAGGATTCAGGGTTAAATAAATGTGCCAACATTTATGACTTTTTCAGAAAATAATAATTATATTAATTAAATTCAAGGTTAGATTAATTTAGGAGGGAAGAACCATGAACACATATATTGAGCAAATGAAACTCATTTCTTGTTTTTTTAAAAGGGAGTGGAAATATTTTTCAATTTGGAGAGAATCAAATAAGAAGGTATAAGAGGGGTTAATAACAAATGGTTTTTTTTTTTCATTCATTTAAATTCTTAAAATTTTTAACTTTGATTTTTAATTGATAAATAGAACATGTCCAAATTATTTTTAATATAGTTATCAAGGTTATGTGCAAGGTTTTGTAGTTAATATTTAATTTATCACTATAATTGTTTAGGGTTTTTAATTTATTTGTTTAAGGTTTTATGTGGATTTATTTGGATTATGGCTTGATAATTTAGGGTTGCAAAGCTTTGCAAGGAGAATGTCCTCACCTTATACCATCAAATTAAAAATATCCCCACCCCCCCCTTTGCCCCCTTTCATTTATTTCATTCATGTATGGTTTTAATTTAATTATAATTCAATAAGTTTCCTCTATTAGATCAACTTGAATCTAACTTACATAGGTATTGCGGTTGGAGAAGACTATTTTTTTAATGTGTATTAAAAAGACTATATGTAGGTGCTATTGGACCCAATGCTTGGTGTGGGTTAGGGAGACCTCTATGTAGGTATTGCAATGATGCTTTAAATATGCTTCATGTGGCCTTGCATGCAAGTATTACATTTCATAAGATTGTTTTTCATCCAAAGTAATAATTATCATACACACATATGTTATAGGTTTTCAATCTTGTCCATTTTTGTATGGTTGAGTCATCACCCATGCTTATTAATCCAACCAACAACTCACACCTTTTTTAAAAAAATTATTCTCACTAAATCAATCTTGTAGAATCTTTCTTTGTTGTTTACAAATGATACACTAGTTTAAGTATGAACAAACTAGTCACAAATTAATGCAATTACTTCCTAATAGCTATGTATAATAATCTTTTTAAAATAATTCTAGTAGTATTTTAGATCAGTTAGTTAAATTTGTATATTAATCGTTAAAATAATTATGAAAAAATATTTATTAGGGTAAATAATAATTTAATGAATACATAACCTAAATTAGCTATTTTGGTGTTATTATAATTACTCTAATTATTAGTATAAATATATCACTGAAAAAATATACAAGAAACCCCTTTTATAATCACACCCTTGGTGACCACTTTTTTTTGTGACATTAATGAATTGCAATTCAAACATGTACAATCACATTACAAACAAACTTTAAAAAGATTGTCATTATAGGCAAAAAGAATCTTGCAAAATAGCTTTTTTCTGTTAAAATATAGGTGTTACTTGTTTAAATTTCCTACATGGGTTATTTTCAACTTTATTATGCATTATTAGACTTGAAAAATGTTGTGATTTCTACTTGTTTTAATGTGACAATCTACATTAAATCTTATTAAATTCATTAGGCATAAAACATTTTGATAATAATTGGAATACCTACAAAAGAATGATTACATGCATGTGTTGCAATATCTAAAACCAATATGCAATATACACACATGAGTCTTTATTAGTCCAAGCTCCCATTATATGGATTTTTGTTCCAAAAATGCAATATTTGCATCAATCATATTTGCTCAATTGAATGTGGGTAGTATAGAAGGCTTTTGTGACCCCTATGTGAGTATTGCATTTGAGAAGGAAAAATCCCATGTGTATTTTGTGAATGCTATATAGATGTTGTGGTTTGAATAATTTCAATCCAATTTAATTTTTGTGATTCCAATGCAAGTATTACAAATGTTATGTTTATTCCAATGGAAAATAAACATTAAGAATGAAAATATTGCATCTTTTGTATTGGTGGCGTTTTGTGTTTATTGAAATATTGTGGAGTCATTCTTTTGCATATGTGTAGTGGAAATTAATACATTAAGGTATTGCATCACAAAACATGGTTACAAAAAATGATTTTGAATATAACATGTGAAATGTTATATTGATAAGTGCCAAAAAGTTTCATGGAGAATGCCAAAATGGAGAGTACAAGAATCAACATCAATGTGTCCAAAAATGTTTTAAAAGCTATGAAAATGAAAAAACAATAATATTCATCTAACTCAAAAACCATTGTCACTAAAACCACAAGCTTGGTGGTAAGCCTTCACTGCCTCCACCACCTTTGTTGCACGATGGTGTGTGTACATCTAATAGTGCTTTATATTGAGACAAATTGCATCCACCACAAACTGATTTTTTGCGGTTCCACTCAACCTATCACAATTATAGAATTAGTAAGAATTAATTTCAATTTTTGGATTTTCAATTGAACCTTAACTAATTAAAGGATTTGAAGACACATACCATCCATCATTCATCTTTGATTTGTGGAAATTGAGGATTGCCTACATTTTTTCAATTTGAATGGACTTGTTGAAATACCATTCTCACAAGGTAACATTCCATGGAATTTTTGTCCTTTTAACATAAGATAATTTGCATTGAAAGATGGTGTTAACAAAAACTTCATCGTTTTCAATCCATGAAAAGGCATTTCAACTGATGCATCCCATGCTTCACCTTTGCTTATAATCTACAACAATTGTTTATAGACAAGCTTAACCAAAGGTGGGCTTTTTTTACCTTGGTGCCTTTTTGCAACCTTTTTGAAGCAATCCCACTCCATTGTGGCCTTTGTTCATGCACTAATAGTTGCCTTATGTTCATATTGTTGTAGAATATATTGGGAATCATTTAGGATGTGAACATTCATTGTTATGCAATTTTGAAGTTGGGGCCTTCACTATTTGAAAGGTGCCCAAAATTACCCTTCTCAATGATGAATTGATGCACCTTCTTTAGGTGGTCAATTAATACCCATTTTGTAACATATGTCTCTTATATTTATCAACTTTGTAGGACCATTTGGAAGCTTAATTGACCCATTCAATGCCTTTTTTCATAATTTGAGGAAGGGGAGGGGGTTTCAAAAATAGCACATTAGGGACTATTGGAGGGATTTCTTCATCATGGGCTTCATTTGAAACTTTAGCCGTATTTCCCTATTAGTGGATTCCAAATTTGAAAAAACTCTAAATGAAAAAAATAAAAAAATCATCAATTTCTAAAATATGCAAGTATTGCATTCACAAGTTTTACCCATTCCCAAGTATTACAAAGAAACAAAAGATTGAAAAACCCCACCCTCCTTCTATCACCTATACCCTCCTTTTCCCACATATGTGATAGAAAGAGGGTGGGGTTGAGATGACATTTAATCATAACAAATACAATCTAGCAAAGAGTACTCTGTAGGTTCAAACCCAAGTTGGGCTATGAATTTGATGTATAGACAAATCGTAACTAAAAATGAATATCAGTTTTTATTTGCATGTTCTAATTTTCACATGAAGCAAAATTGAAAGCTTCATGATTTTCTACATCTACAAGAATTTGCAAAATGTTTCCTAAAGCTTTGTGTGTTTGCTAAACACTTCATGGGCCAACCTTTTCCCTTGAATTATGTGCTTGTGAATTATTGTTGCCCCATTTTTAGATATGGCAATAGTAACCCATTTGGGGCATCTTATTTTATTGGGGCAACTTCCTCTTCTTCACCCACGAGGATAAAGGGTTTGGGTTGACTTCACAAAGTTCTTTGCATGTTTGCATGGTGCTATGGCAAGTTTAGACAAAACAACAAGAAGATGATTAGTGTTATAACAAAACATATAAACAACATGGTGTTATGATAACACACATTTTGGTTTTGGCCCCCAAAGGTTCACACACACATAATCCCCAAAGGTCCCTAGTTTCAAAAGGTTCACACATAAACCAGTTTTTGGTTTTGGGTAAGTTTGAAAGCTTCAAATAGCTTTGATTTCACACAAACAACCTTGGTTTTTGGTTTCCCTTAGTTCCATATGTGTTTCAAGGAAGGTGCAACCCTAGTTTCAACCCACACAAATGACCATGGTCATCCATTAGTTTTTGGTTTTGGGAAACTTTCAAAGTTTCCAACATCCCTTGGGTTTTGGTTTCGGGTAAGTTTCAAAGCTTTTAACATCCCTTGGTTTTTAGTTTTTGGTAAGTTTCAAAGGTCACAAAGCTCTTTAATTTTAGGTTTCAAATGTTTCAAAGGTCACAATCTTTTTTTGTTTTATGGTAAGCTTTTTTGATTTCAAGTTTTCAAAGTCAAAAAGTTATTTTGGTTTTTAATTTTGCACACACAAAGGTCACAAAGCTTTTTAGTTTTGGGTAAGTTTTTTTGGTTTTTGGTAAATGTTTTTAGTTTTTGGTTTCAAAAGTCGCAAATTTTTTCTAATTTTTGGTAAGTTTTTTTGGTTTCACATACACAAATGTCAAAATGCTTTTTGTTTCAAGTAAACTTTTTTGATTTTTGGGCTCACATACACAATGTTTTGAGATTCAAAAAATGAGGAAACACAAAAAGAAAAAGTGACTTGAGGAGCTAAGTTCAAGTTGCTGATGAGGAAAATGATGGCGATAATGAAACATGAAGACCTCCCTAGCACTAACCCTTGCAACCCTTATTATTGCTACTATTAGAGTTCTTTAGCTTTAGAAACAACAAGAAAATGAATAAGAAGATGTCAATAGACAACACACGTTGTTGCTATTGTTGGAGTTCTAAGGAAAAAGAAAATGACATTGGCCCTTAGCTAGAAAAACAACGAGAAGACAAAAAAGAAGATGGTGATGGCCCTTAGCTAGAGAAACAACAAGAAGATGAAGGAGAAGATGGCAATGCCCATGAATGACCCACATTGTTGCTACTATTGGAGTTATATAAGGAAGAAGTTGAAGAAAAGGAGGATGACAATATTCATAGATGACTAGCAACTTGCAAGTGAAGAGAGAGAAAGAAGAAGAAAAAGAATTGTGCATTGGCAGGGGGTGGGTAGGTGTGTAGTTTTTTCAAATTGGGAGGCAAGGTGGGGTAAAAAAAGAAAAAAGAAAAGAAAAAAAGAAAAGAAATGGTTGTTTTGGTCTACGTTCATCCTCATCCATCAACTGATGCATTGGTGGGTGCTGGGGTCATAGCAGCCCAGGTGAAAGCGAATAACCTTAACCAAAGGCACAAATGAACATGCATAATTGCATTAGGTTCAGGTTGGAGACATTAGGTTGTTTTTCTTTTCAATTTTATCATGTTGCACCAAAAGTGGCAAGCAGAGATTTGGCCAAATGTGGTTACAAAACAAATAAATAGGTTGAAAATTTAGATTTTCTACTACATGTTGGCAAACCAATAGAACATATGACCTAAAATATGGCCATTTCAAAATAACAAAGCTAGAAATTTGCTCAACTTCTCCAAAAATGATGGTAAAGTCATTCATTTTTTCTTTGAAATGTGGCGATTTAATAGGAAAATTTTCCAAATTTTCCTCAACCAGCATGTTGCTGGATACCTTTTTTTTTTTTTTTTTCGCATGATGGCAAAATTTTTGTCACAAAAAAAAGTCACTGGTGGAGGCTTGGGATTTCGAATAGATCAACAAATGGTTGATATTACTACAAAAGTACCTTCGATTCTTCAAACTTTCCAACAATACTTCTAATTTATTTATTTTTCAAAATTCCATTTTTTGAACTAATTAACGCTAAACTTATAGTGTGCAGTAGTGTAAGTAATAAGAGCAACTCCACTAGTGCTCAGCATGTGACAATGCAAATTAAAATTGGATGAAGGAAAGTCAAAACATGCTGGTTTGGCTTGGTGAAATGGTTTTGGCCAAGCATTTTTGCACACTTTGCTAAGGCTGGTAAAAGGCACTAGGCTTTGGAAAAACATTTAGGACTGATATTTAGGTTAGAATCATGGTATATAACATTGATATAAGGGCATTTCCACCCATAGTTGGCATGTGGCCCTCCAAAGTAAACCTCACTTGGGTTACTCTTTCCCATGCCCCCCACCCATAAACATGAAATTGCCTCACCCATAAGCATGAAATTAATAATAGCAAACCATTTAGACCCATCAAACCAATTCAGCTAATCAGTTAATCAATTTGATCAATAATAGCAAGAGTTGAAAATGAGTGAAAATGTTGATTCAAAATCATTTTCTTCCCACAAATCGACATAATAAATGTTTTTCCTCATCCAAAATTTGTTCTAGAGTGCATTGGTGGAGATGCTCTAAGGATATAGCCATTGACGAACATACCAATTGGGTATGACCTAAGGCAATAGGTACCAACCTCACAATTTCAGTGGTGAGTTCACGACCACCCAAATGGGGGTTTCACGTGTGAAAATCAGTGTTCATTTTTTCAATTTTCTGATGTTGCATCAAATGTGAGCATCCCAAAAGGAATTTAGCATTAACTGGCAACTGGTTCCTACAACCTATCCAATAAATGGAAAATTATTTAAAATATTCCCCAAAATAAAATTCAAATTGAAAATTTTGGTGATTTTTTAATAAAAAGACATTGTTCAAAATATGACAATTTTTTCCCCCAAAGGAGAAGAAATATGTGACCAATTTCTTTGTTTTATTTTTTTGTATTTTTGCAAAAGCATTTACAAAAGCGAATGCGAATCACAGCAAGTCTTGTGTAACCTGCCATTCACTACCAATGGAAATTGACTCATAGTCAGCCATTGTCATGCCTACCACCTTAACTACCAGGTGGCATTGGACTCCTATATAATGTTGAGCAAAGTTCTAAAGACAATAAAAATAATCAGTCCTAAAACTTGCAAATATGTAAATGTAACTTGAGACTAGATGCTCCATGGCAATGCTATTGCATGATAAATGGCAAATTTTTTTTACAAATGTTTCCCAATTGTTTTGACTATAAATAAAGTCATGATAAATGTTTTAAGTATGCCTAATTCCATTGAAGATTATTCAACAAAATTGGTTTAGATAAAACAACTTTAGGTTTAGGAAGCCATCCTTTAATTTGGACAATTTTAAAAGTCATTTTAAATTGGAATATTTTTAGTCAATTTCCAAGTCAAGAGGGATTGATAGGTGTTTTTTATAAAAATTCCATTATTTCTAAAAAAAAACATTTCCCCAACACCATAGTCGCAAGCATATCTTTAAACTTTATGTATCAATTTGTGTCTCGTTTTCTTTAATTGAATTTGAATTCAATTCCATGTATTTGAATCAGATTTATTTGAATAAAGCTTAATTTTCACAAAATTAGTTCATTTTTTTGTTAGGTGATTGACATTGGTAATGTGGAGGAGTGTGGAGCCAAGCATCACTTATTTTCAAATTTAGAAGTTGTATTGGTTAAAGATCATTTCTTAGAACGCAAGATATTGGATTCAAATATTTTTCCAACATTATTTTGGTCCCATAGATACATTAAACCAATTCAAGGAGAGAGCATGAAAAACTTGGTCACACTTTCCTTGGGAAGGCATTTATTTGTTATTATGGATGTCATTTTAATGTTTTGAAACTTCACTTACATTCAATTTGTGTGAATTGTCACACAAATTGAACACAATTAGAATAAAAAATGCATGAAAAGTTGAAGAACTTGGCCACACTTCCTCAACAAAGGCATCTTCAATCGTTGCAAAGTCTTGTCATTTTCAAAGCCTTCTGCAAAATGGATGAATTTGCAACCATGTTTCTAAAAATGTTTTCATCTTTTTTTTTTCATGTTTTCCATTCATTAAATATAACTTTTTCTAACTTTTCATCCATTATTTTACTTTTTTCCTTAACTTTTTATTATTTGTGCAAGTTTACAAAAGTTTTAAAACATTCCACATAAATTATCAATTATTGAATATAATTATTAAATTAATATCCAAGTTCCCCAAGGAAAAAATGTTTGTCTCAAATTGGGCTACATGTTGCTCCACACCTACGGACAATGAAATGATAAAAAAATGAGTTGATTTTGTGAAAATTAAATTCCATTTGAATGAAAATATTGAATGAATTTGCATAATGCAACTTGAATTGGATGCAACTTAATTGAATGTGAATTCAAATACATTGAATGGAATTCAAATTCCTGAATTGAATTGAAGACCTTACATTAATGTTCTTCTCCTTTGGACTAGTTGGGATGCCCATGGTTTCCACCATGGGTATTACAATTGGATCCATCTTAAGAGTTTATGTAATCACAATTTGTAGAAAAAAATTAATTATGAATGAGGGCTTTTCAATCACAATATGCAATAAATAAATAAATGGTTAAATTTTAATATAATAACATAATCATCACAATTAGATGGGTTGCCCATGGTTCCCATCGATGTTACAATATTTAAAAAAGAGAAGAAAACATCATCATGTGGATGATGATTTCAAATCCTTGATCCAATTTAACCCAAAAACTTGTCATCTTGTTCACTTTTTCATCACCATATTGACTTGTCTTAATTTCTCATGGTCATATTGGATTGTTGTTTCAATTCACACATAAAAAACACAAATACAATTCAAAAATTTCATAATATAAATAATGTGAACATGAAAAGGCACATGTTATATATATATAGGTGCGTAAGGGAAAGGAGTTAGGTAGTTAGGCTCAAAATAGGTAGGTAGGTATGAATGGCACATACACACACACATTCAATGTATAGATTGAATCAAATTGAATTAAGATCAAATTATGAAATTTCAATTATCAAGAGGGACATGTTAATTAGTCTTTTCATATCCATGTAAGTGGGTTGATGAGAGGAGTAAGATAATTAGGTTTGAAATGTTTTCATAATTGTCAAGTTGGCAACCATATTAATCTTAAGTTGATGATCATATTTAATTATTAAGTTGACGACCATACAATTGGACCCTATACTTATTTCTCCTAGACTAATTCTAATTATCATCATTATTGGAGCTAGTTCTTCAAAGAAAATATGATCACATTTCCCTTCCTTGTGCAAGGAGGTTGACCTTACATCCATTCCCCACCCCCAACAACTTGACCCAACCATTGTGTAGTTGAAGGAAAGGTTGTGCCAATTTATGCAAGGAGATTATCGAAATAGCCATCCTCTTTGTTAGATTCTTCAGATGAAATCCATCCAAGAAGGAAGATGAGATCATCCTCCCCTTCACCACCATAATTATGGTCAAGAGGACAACTCAACATGATACCCACAACTAAACTCGTAAAACCAGCTACCATGTCTTTTTTTTGTTGCACAAAATAAAAGTAACCGGGCTTTTGGGTTTCTATTTACATTTTTTAATGTGAACCCTTAAATGTTGGTTATTTGCAAAAGTGAGCAAATGATTGAAATTGGGTTTCAAATGTTGCATTGAAGACTTCTAACATCATTGACAACAATAACAATGAAACAAATTTTAAATTCATGTTGAAACTTGTTTTATCATCAACATTTGATGATTGTAGAAGAAAAGACTTTTAAGCCCTATTCAATGCCAATGTACTTCTTTGAGTGTCAAGTTTCAATCTCACCTTGAGTTCATCCCCTTCATGAAAAATTTACAACTCTTGCCTCTAAGTCCCCTTTCTTTTTGCCAACAACTTTAATATGTCTCTTCGATACAAAACAAGCACGTGAATTAAATTGAAATTTGTATTTAATAACCATAAGTAGCTATATTTTGCTCAAAGACTCGTGACATGACCTACTAAGCACTAAGCATATCTAATTACCTGTACATATTTATGGAGAAAATATTAATATTTTGGAGACTCATTTGAAGTCACTCCTACTATACATATAAACAAGGGGTGTGTCACACTATGGCCTTGCCATTCACATTTAAAAGTATCTTAAGGCAAAAGTTGAATTATGGAAACTCAAATATTTCACCATGCAAAAATATAATCTTCAAAAAATTCTCTAAAAGAAACTAAAATCCCTAAAGATACTATAACTCCATAACTAATCTCAAGTTTCAACACAAGCCAAAATATCGTCTTTCAAAAATCCTCATATAAAAATAGATCTATTACCTAGGGGCCTATAAAAATCCCTTAAGCTACTAAACTCTATAATGAATCTAAACACAATATCCTTGCCAAGGGCCTTGGCAAGGCCAATAAATTACAATGCACTCTAGTTGCATGGATATTGAAAAATATATTTATCGAAAACCTAATATGCAAGGCTTTTCCAACTTTTTCACAATTCCTTGGATAGTTTGCTTGAATTCGTTCCATTTTGAAAAAAAAAAAATAAGGATGTAAGGTCCCCCAAGAGTCCCACAAAGAGCTACTATATTGTATATTATTCATATACATGATACATTCCTTAATACTTATGTGTTGCATTTTACAATAGCCATATTTTTGTGGATAAATCAAAGTAATTTCCAATTTAATATTCCCTACCATGGTTGTAATTTTAGACCTAGATTAATAGCATGCTACTTCTTGAGAAATTTTTTGTAGGAACAACACTTGGGAGCATTTAGGTTCACAATGCTTTAATAGGAATCCAAATGCAACAACTAAAATTATTTGTTCCCCGGTGAAGTTTCTGATGCAGGCAAAGTGGCAATCATCGATAGGAAGATTTAGCCAAATTTTGGCTATAAGTGAGATATGAAAGGAAACAAATTTAAGCATCCTTCTGTATTTATGGCTATTCTACAGTCTACTGGAACCAAATTAATACACTCAAATGTGTAACCGAATGGTGTAGTAAATTTTAGTTTTTTTAAAAAATACATATCCTTCTTCTTTTAAAAAATGAGAATATATTTTATTGGTATCCGCAAGGTAGGCCTAAAATGTGATAACAGGACAACACTGGTTTGTACCCCTCATACTAAACCATCACGGCCATACTAATAACTACTTACAAATTATATCTATATTATATAACATATTCTAACCCCACCAGTGTTTTTTTTTAAAAAGATTTTGCCAAATTTGTGAGGTAGGTTACTAGGTGGTTTGGCAATCATTCACAAGAGGATTTAGCCAAATATTGCAAATTTGGCTACAGGTTAGAGATAAAAGTAGAAAGATTTAGGATAGTTGACTACTAGGCAAGTAGATGGGTTTATAGTTTATAGTTTAGGAAACTTGGGCTTATTTTATTACTTACTTTGAGGGTTGTTTTTAGGTAAGTAGTAAAAGAAAAAGCAACTGAGGTAACCACCATGGTTAGCTAGGGAACTGGAACCCAACAGAAAAATTGTTTCCTCACCACTTTGCATCCATCCTTCCTGGTGCCCTAGTGGGTTGCTCATCCACTCTGATGTGATGTAGCCAAAGTGATGATCATCCAGAAGACAATTTAGCCAAATTTGGCTACATACCGGATATGAAAGTTTTAAGAAAACAGGATCCTTGTATATTCTTGGCTACCCACTCAAACTTATGTTAAAATCTGGTGATTTGAATTTATTTTGGTTTGGATTCTGGCTAATTTGGGCCATTTTTTTCACGAAAAAAAAATCCCATTTACAGATGGAAGTTCAAAATTTGGCGAGAATTTGCTAGTAGAAAAAAACATTCTTATTAATTATTGAGGGAAATCTCTTAATCCCCTGGGTTTGGGGGGGGGGAACCACAAGGCCTTGTTTCTCTGATACATGAAGTGTTCGGTGACTGGCCTATCTACCCTAGCAATAGCCAAGGAGTGAGAATAGAAATGAATGTTGCTCCCAATTATTCCTCTTTCTGTGGGTGCTACTATTCACATGAAAACTGACCCTAACTATGTTAGAAACAAAGAGCAACACAAAAAACACAATAAAAGCATGAGTGATAGTTTGCTTCAATTTTTTTGAAAAATATACCTCTAGACCCCCACATCTTCCTCATTATTTGAGTGATTTAAAACTTGATGAGTGCATCAACAAGTAGTGTTTTACATAACGTCTTTGTATTGCAAAGGCAAAGATGCAACAATTGAAGATTTTAAGTTTGAAATCTTAATCTATTTTTATTCATCTATCACCAAACATTGAACCCCTTACACCAAACACCCCATATTGTTTCCATTCCTTTACGGAATTGAGCGCTAGATGGAAGGTTACAAATGTTTTTTGAACTTCAAAAGCAAAAGAACAATGTGTGAAGATTCAACCTCCTTTGAGCTTTTAACTGTTTGATCACTAACCTATCTACCTTTGTTAGTTCATTCAGGATAAAATTATGAGTTGGTAGTCACCTAGATGCTAGTGCATTGCACTAATGCTAGTTCATTAATGAATTAGAACTATTTAGTAGATTTAGTTTTATCTTGGGCCAAATGGTGATGACACAATTTTTTTCATCTTTTTGTTTCATGTTTAAGCAACACCATCACAATTCATCCCATAAGGTTTGTCTAAAGTTGAATTGTCAAAAGCTAAAGCTCAAGGCTTGCTTGTTGCACATTTTAGAAAGCTTGCACTTGCATATTAAAGAACATGTACATTTAAAAGGGACAACAATTTGATCCAAATTTGGATTTTAGTTTCAATAAGAGGTTATTTCATAATGTAAATAGAGACCCAATTTGACCTAAATTTCTAAACCTCCAACTGAAATACCCAAAAACTTAACCTAAAACTTGAATTTTTTCCAAATTTACCATGAACCCACCAACATTGATAAAAATCTGACAAATATTTTCACAATGTATTTTGAAAGTGCATTTACACTAAAGAAAACTTACTGAGTATGAATCTGATAAACATTGGTAGAGGCCAGTGTTTCTTATAATTTTTTTGTGATGTCTTCAAAATGGCTAAACATGTCACAAATGTGGCAATCATCCCTAGGAAGATTTAGCCAAATCAGACTATAAACCAAAATTGAAGTACAAATCTTTGATCATCCTTTCATTTATTTATTTTTGCTATTGACTGAAAACGAAATGTAGAAGCCTGGTGATTTTTACTATGTTTTTATATCCACTAAATTGGCAATTGAAACTCTCTAAAATAAATTCATTCTTTATTTTTTGATTTCTAGTTTGGCCTTTCAATGAAATTTTGCCAGTAAAAAATAGGCTGGTAGATGGTAAAATACCATAGTATCTCAGCTGTTTAGGCAATAATAAAAATTAAATTTTGAAATTGCAAAAAAATCTGAAAAATACATGCAAGCCATGCCAAAAGTCTGAATGAAGCTCTCAAGCACAATAAGTTCATTATTTAGTATAATGCCAAATTGTCATTACTTTACAAGTAAATATAAGCACATTACGGTTTAACCTTGAGTGTTTTTTATTTTATTTTATTCATTTTCATTTTTTCATTTTTGTGATGTGGCATGACAATTCACCCCCCCCAAAAAAAAAAAACGCTGTTCAGCCCAACTTAATGCAATATAAACTGCAATTTGGTGTTATTTTTCAAGAAATTTAAAAAAAGAGAGAGAGCGAGAGAGAAAAAGAGTATACATTACATTTTATGCCCAAAATGAAAACATCTCTTCAAATTTTGCAACTATTTGAATTATGAATAACATTTTAGTTGGCCCATATGAGAAGTTCTTACAAATAAAAGTTTGTGGTGCAAGGGGATCATTTTGTTCAATGCAAGATCCCAGGTTCAAATCTTTTAATCGATTGTAATTTTCTTTTCATGTATTTGGCTATCATTTAGGAAAAATTTGAATGTTGAGATGTTTTCTTAAGCAACTTAGCCTCACTTCCTTGAACAAGTTCCTTGAAGTGAAGGAGAAATCAAGGCCATTGTGGCAACTATACATCAAGCCAAGTTTGTAAGGGAGAAGGAGAAACTTGTGGATGGCCATGATTCCCCCAAGGCTCTTCATCAGACTTTCTTCAGAAAGGCAATTAATTATACCTTGTGGAGCTTGGATATCAATTTAACAATTTTTTTGTTCTTATCACTAACCATAAAATTTCATTCCCAGTTATGCGTTTGATGCCCTATTATGCCAAAACTGGCCATTCTTGCCCCTTAATCGCCTGACTTTAGGGATAACTATAGTAACTTACGAGAATTTGGAAAGAGTTTTCAATGGTGCACCACTAGCGAGTATGTGTGCTGTTATGTGAGACTAACTGTTATGCTCTTAGTCCACAAAGGATGTTAAATTGTCCCTAAGTTATGCCATATCATTAATATACCTCTATCCTTTAATTAGGGTTAAGGATAGGTTTTAGGTTTTGTAGTTTCAGTATGTATTTGTACTTGTCCCTTGTCTGTAGCAAGGAAAAAAAAAATCAGTTTTTGCACTTCGGTGCTCGCAAGTCCTAAATAATGAACTCATCAGAAAAGAAAAAAAGAGGAAAAAAAATCATTTTAAGGACTTATGGGCCCAAAAGTCCTCAAAATGGGTGTCACTTCTTTTTTTTCTTTTATGCGGGGGTCTTGTGAATGCAAACAAACTTGCCTTGCACTTGTTTTTCGAAGAGAGGCTTTCAAATACCATGGTTAAGGAATTTATGTATACTTGTTCAAAATATTGGTTTAGGGTTTAGGGTGAACCAGGGCATGTAAATTAATCACATACCCAAACCCTCACTCCCACCTCACAATTGCCCATTGTTGAGTTTCTAAAACCCAAACCCTCTAAATCCTTGAAAAATCAAACAACTGCACTTGGACTGATCTTTCAATTTTATGGGACAATTTTGATGCTAACCCAATTACAATAGAGTGCACAAAACTATGTTATGTGAAAGTAATGTGGGTGAAGAACAAGACTGAGTCTCACCCGAGTCTCTCTCCCCAGTCCCAATACGTATACAAGTTTGGAAATGTTATGATTTTTGTGGGTATGTTGTTGCACGATGCAGAAGTTGAAAGGCAAAAGCAGCAACTCTGTAGACATACATACTGGTCATTTTGTTTTTGCCAAGAAATTACAGGTTTGATGATTTTTACACCTTGGGTTGCCAATGCGGAAGCTTCTTTGAGTGGAACAAAGCCTCACCGCTGGCGACATGACTAGCAACGACACCTCTGGCGGGGCCAGCGTCTGCAGCGAGCACTTCAACAAGCTTCCCTGCAGTCAAGCAATTCAGCTGCACGAGGTTTGGTTGCTCTCTCAAGAAGTTTGTGATGTTGTGTGAGTCCTTTGCAAAATCGAGTGCCATGGCCTGGAAGAATGTGAAGAGGAAGAGGCTAATAGCTTGAAGATTTCTTGAGCGCCTAAAAGCTTCCATGCTGGTGTGAGATGTGGGAGATGTGGTGTGTAGCCTCCTCGTCTCTTCATGCAGTTGTTGCAGCAACAGCAGTAGCAATTGCAACTATTAGAACGTTGCTTGTTACAACGACTTCACTTCACCACAACCAAGTCTCTACAAGTTCTTCCTCGTTTTGCTACCAACCTCCAACGAGATTCCCACAATGTTGATGAGAGGGTCAGGATTTCCCAGCCATGAGAGACAGCTCGTTCTCATCACAAAAAGCTGCAACAAAAACCCACGGCTCTAGCCCAATGTTTCTAACGCCGTGAATGGTTTAGTGTTTACGGTAGGATTGAGGTTTAAGGCAGGGGTCCAGATTTATGGAAGGGTTAGGGTTTAGGGACTAGGTAGAAATCTAAAGACTGCTTTCACAGCGCTAAAACGTACTTGAATTCAAGTCCCCCAAGCTTTAGGCATATTTCTGAGGCCTCCGCAAGTAGGTAGCTAGGTACCTTTGAGGTGGTCTTGAGAGAACCTACTTCCTTAGGTAAACCCTTGAGGCCTTGCTAAGGAGTGGAGTGTTATTAGATGTTTGTGAATTTTTAAGGATCATTGATAGGACATGGAAGAGTGTTGATGGAGCATGGAGGAATGTCGATGGAACATGGAGGAATGTCGATGGAGCAGTTAGATGCAATGATGGAGTAATTAGGAGCATAATGGAGCATTGAGGAATGTTAGCAAAACACATCAGCAAAACTTTTAAAAGCATCTGCATTCATCATAGAACATTATCATTTGACCATTCACATATTTAAGTGGTGTTGGAAACTTACATTTTGGAGGTTGTTCAAGGGCACTAGATAGGGGGTTCAATTTTAATTTCCTTTCAATTGGTTTATCCTTGTGTGATAGGCCTCTTGGGCCTTCCTCTTATTTCAATTTGAGTCATGTGGGTGCCAGTTTATTTTATGGAGGCTTCTCCCCCTATAGGAGATGTGTCCCTTAGCTCCTTTCCCTCATCCATGCCCTTAACAAAGGCCCCTTAACCTATTGCCCTTTCACAGGGGTCTTATTTTGTAGTTTTGGCCCCTCCCCTTTTCCCTTGTGTTATTATGACTTTTATTTTGATCCAAGTTCATCTAGTTCAAGCATCTCAAGCTTATAAGTCAATCATGCTTTTAGTGCATGTTGAGAATATGAGTTGAGCCCCCCTTCAATGTGATACCCCTGTGTTAGTTGTGGGGCCTTATTTACATACCTTGGTTTGGCATGCCATAAAGCGTGGTGTCAATTTTTATAAGCTAGCTCTTTGGGGGGGGGGGCGAGGGAGCAAAAATGGTACCCCATCCTTCTAGGCCCCATGCCCCCCCTCCAATAGCTTGGGAATGGATATTGAGTCTAAATCCTTTTAGAACTTTTTTGTTGGGCTTCCCTAAACATCAATTATATTTTCACATCCTAGTTGTTTTGAAGTAAGAGGTGCAATTAACATTCAGATTTCCTTTGGATTGCATAGTGAAAGACCCAAGTGATGTCATTACTTGGCATCTTTTCTTATTTTTCCTTTAGTGTTGCCTTCTTTTGCTTTTTCGAGGGGGGGAAGGCTCAGCATAGGGAAACTAGGATTCAGTTACAAAGGTTTTTTTGCTAGTGATTAAAAGGAGATTTAGGTGGAACATTTGTTGTGTGCGTAAGCCCTAACGATTATTTTACCTTTGATCCCCCCTTGTTCAAATGGTGCCCTTCCCTTGGAGCCTTCATCCTTCTCTTTCCACTTGGGGCCCAATCGTTTTTGTCGAAATCTAGCCCTAGGGAGTATGTTTGTGTTACGAAAGCCCTCACCTGCTTGTTGCTAGCTTCGGCCTCTTCAAAGACCATTACTACTTTGCAAGCTTTTCATCCTTCGAATTCGTCCATGCCATCTTTAGATTTTTTGATGAAGTTCTAACCAAAAACAAACTTGGGATTTTTTTAAACATGTTCAAGTCAACGTTCATCCATTCGACCCACTTTTTAGCTAGAATGCTTTCATGCATGGTATTTGAACACTTTCAAGATTTATTTGACCTAGAGGATTCAACTAACATTTTTTCTTAATTATTTTTGGTGTATTCTTATGTTGTTACATGGCGTAACCTCAAGAGTATAACTAGGGCCTTTGGTGTTGTTAAATGTTAGCTTTGGTCAAGCCTTGTGGTGGCATTTGGCCAATAACAATAGGTGAAACTTTTTATCAAATGGTGAATAAGACCTTTTGCCACCAATTTCATGATGCACCCAAATTGGATAGTGTTGTAATTAGACATTGCAAATGCCTTCAACATTATTTTTCATAGTGTTATATATATTTCAAGGGCTATGTGCTATAGGTGGGCAGTTGTCTCAACTCATACCTTTTTGTTTGTTCCTTTTATGTTCATTAGTTCTTTTTTTTTCTTTAGTCATGACCCCCCTCAAAATAATCTATTTGTTATTTAATTTTCCATTAATATTCGTCAAGGCAATCTAGGCATAAACATACTAAACCCCCCAAAATTTGTAGTCACAAGTATAATCTTTCTATAATTAATTTTTTTGGTAATGTATGGACATCACATCTTGGATTATTTTTGTTTGTTTTAAGTATATTTGATTAACTTTAAACTTAATTTAATCATTTAAAAAAAATCCAATAAACAATGAAAAAATTGAATGTATAGAATACATTTGTGACAAAATAATACTTGTCACAAAGGTTGAAAAAAATTCATATATATTTCAAAATTAGGGTTGTGAGTGGAATTCTTGGGTGATTTTTTTTATGGTGTATGATATTGATATACATGAATTAAATCTAGGACCATTTAGAAATTTAAAGTTTTTGGATGAAATTTCATTCAAAAAAGTCTATTTTTTTGCATTTTTGAATAATACATGCATAATAATATCTTCTTTTTTAAAAAAAACCACTACCATATCAAGGAAGAAGAAATTTTATAAATGGGCATTGCATTATTTTTTCAATTTTCTTTTTTTTTGTAATGTTTCATGAACCACAAACATAAGGCCCTATGGTCGTTGAAAAACTGTAAATTATATATTATATGTATATTAATTTTATTCAATATTTTTCATCTAACCATTGGATCAAGATTAATTTTGATTCAAAGTGAACTTTAAGTCCCAAAATGTTGTCATGCAAATTTTGAAGTTTTTTGCTTGTGTTTAGGATAGTTAAAAGAAACCATCAAGATTTTAATTTATTGCATATTATAATACTCATTATACATCACCTTTTTTGGCAAAAAATGGCTCACCTTTAGTGTGTTTTCACCCATCTTTTGGGTGGTCATCTTTTCACCCTAACACATTTTTGCACATTTTTGTAATTTAATGATATTTTCCCCATCTTATTTATTTGATTTTTTTGTAGATGACACCCACATCATTAGGCTTGCTTAAGTTGTTTTTTCAACTTTTCATCAGTTTTCTTCTTAGTTAAATTTGGTAGGCCTTGTAGTTCAACCCTATAAGTGTGCTGCTTGGCCTCCTTCAAGGTTGCCTTCAGGGTCCTTGTCAACATTAAGTTTTTGTACCCCTATTAAGGGCATTAGGTTTTGGATGTTTTTTTATCCCTTCATTTCTTCTTCTTTCCATAATGTTTTAGATGATGATGTTTAGCACATAAATGCCTTTCCTAGGTTGGGCGATGTGTAGGTGGCATTTGAAATTTTCACTCGTTTGTTTTGCACAAAGGCTTTATTACCTTCTTTGTTATTTTCCCCCATTTTCGAATTTTTAACACCAACTAACCTCCTTTGATTCAACCTTTAGGTGCAAACAAAATACAATGAACCAACATGATTATTTTAGAAAATGACTATATGGTTTTTCCCCAAAACAACTTTTTCATATTAATGAATTTTGGAACAATGTTTTTGCAACTTGTTATAATAAATGTTTATAGTTGTCCAAGTACATTACATGTTTTTTTCCTCATCATTTTTGAATAAATATGAAAATTTGAAAGTGTCTTAATTCCTTGTAAATTCAATGTTTTGTCTTTTATATGATAATAATTTTGAATCATGACCATTTTAATATTTTTTTACATTTTAATGTTTTCTTGTATAATAAACTACACCTTTTTTTAACACATCACATACATTTTACCCCATTTATGCACAAAGGACTCTTGAAGTTCTAAAATTTTGGATCAACTTTGGAAAGTTCTTTGATTAAAGTTTTAGAATCCCACATATTTTAGGGTATGAATGTTTTTTTAATGTGGATAATAGGTTTATATCCTCTTAATTTTTTTCCCATCAAATGTGTTTTATTATATGAGTCCTTTTGATAGTCCTTTGCAAAATTGACTTTTATTTTATGCATAGGTGTTCATTTTAGAGGTCCTAAATCAAAACTTAAACTTAAAATTTCATCAAATGGATTTTTAGTTTGAATTCCTTAACACTCATATGAATGAAAAAACAATAACTTTCCATGATTGCTGTGGCTTTAAATGGCAAAACATAAATATTTACTTAGTAAACATCGAGGTACTATTCGTTGTATTCCAATTTTGATTATTTTTCTTTGTAGTCCAACACCCTTTTTGGCTCATTGGATTGTGGTTGCATGCCCTCATTCATGTATTTGGGAAACTTTTAAAGTTAGGTTCTTTGAATTGTTTGGAGACTCCCTTAGTTCATCGACAAGCTTTGGTTCTCCCCATTTCCAGAGGTGGGATAAGTCTTGTTTCTACAGAAGTTATCACCCTTGTAATGTATTTGGGGAGCTAGGGGTTTGTCACCCTAATCATTGCATATAGATTTTTGTAGGACAATTGCCCATTTTGTTGGGGGTTATAGGGGCGAACAATTTAAGTTCACTTCCATTTTAGGCTCACCTTAGGTGGGATTGTGACCTTCCACCTCCAACTGTTCAAGCTTCCATCCCACCATTTGAGTAACTATCTGAAAGAGGAGTGGATTGTTTTCAAAAGAACATCTCAAAGAGTGTGCATGAACATTCATTTTCGAGCATCATCTCAGAGTTGTTTTTAGATTGTCATTGCACTCGACTAAAATCTTGTGCATGCCTAAGCTCGAGTGTTTGACTTTTTGCCTACCTAGTCATCCCATCTTCTAGGATGGCTTCTAACATTTTTTCCTCGACATTACGTACTAGATTAGGCTTCCCCCATCCCATGGCTCGTGGCCTTTCTTGATTCATATGTGGCTAAACCATAGACTTGATAAAGATACACATGTTTCATTGTGCTCATTGTGGAGAACACACAACCACACATAATGCAATTTGAAATTCTTTCACCTCCATTATTAGGGATGTCAGGTTTCATGTTTTGTGCAACCAAACACATGTTCTTTTGACGCCATCTTTCTAGTCATGACGGTGACTAATGGATATTGTGCTTATAGCAAATGGTATTCACATTTTGCTAAATGTAATCATTGTTGACCCAATTCATGCAGATTTTGTTTTGTGAGGCATTTCTTCCTGGGGAGTGGCTATGACAATTGGAACTAAAGGATAAATTGTCTCATATCATAACGGACACTTTGAGGATGATTTGATCCTTCTTGCAATAGATATATTTGGATGTTTATGTTAGCAAGTGGAGGATGACTTCCTTCATTGATGTGCCAACATGGCAAAGGGCTCTAAAGGTCCTCCTCTTTCACTTATATTTTCATTTTATAGGCAAAAGGTGTAAGTGGTTCTTTAAATAATTTAGGCCGCCACTATCTTGTGTTAGGTAATTGTGGTAGCAAGAAAGGCCTCTTCTAAGCTTGGTGTCCTTCCAAGTTTTTCACCCATCTCCTTGCAAGACTTGCTTCATGCTAGTGGTGATGGGTTTAAGTCTTATGTTTGGTGTTTTCTCCTCTTAGGGCTCCCCATTGTGCGTTTTGCACTTTGGGATGTGGTCTTTTGTTTGGACTTTGGTCCTTTCTTTTTTCTTCTCTTATTCCCTTTATGGGTGTTTTTCGTTTATTTATTTATTTACAATAGAGTTGAACTATAAATGTCAAAGGAACACACCATCCATTGGAAATCCTTCAAAAAGTAGGTCAAGCAGATAGGTAGGTGAAGGAATAAGTCACTATTAACTAAGTAAATGGATGTAGATGGTTAGCAATTGTGCCTCAGGAGTTAGTGGGTAGTGGGTTGTTACTAGCAGTGTTCTTTTCACTGGTGAAAATTTTAAATTTTAAATTCAAAAATGACATTTTTTGCAAGGTTTCAATCTTCGCAATCAGGGGGGTAAAAATAATAATAAATTGCCAGATTCTTATATTTTGTTCCAATAAATAGCCAGAAATTCAGCAGGCTAAACAAAAAATCTTCATATTTGATTCATAGCCAGATTTAACTAAACCATCTGAGGGATGATCACCACCTTTTTTTTTTAAAAAAAACTAAAAAATCGTCCTGTAAATGATGGCCATTTAGGCTGCAAAACAAATTTTAGTAGGTAGTTAGTAAAAAAGCAACTGACCAAACCATGATCATGGTTAAGAAAACTAAGACCCAATGAAAATTGTTTCCTGTCCACTGATCATCCATCCAATACTTTTTGTTTAGGCTACCTAACTAAAAGAAGATAAGATGGAAGCGTTGAGATCAAAGGCTAGTCAAGATCATGAGGATGGAAACCTAAGCTCACTTCCCTACCCCCAAACTCCGCTTGATTATTGACTGCCTATTGTCAAGGTCCACCCAATCTCTTGTTACTGGAATCTCCTCCCCCTCTGCTTACTCTGCATATTTTGGGTCAGATCTCAACTTTGGCGTGCTAATTTGATTGACCAAACCAAGCTATTATAGCCTAGGTTGTGTGAAAGCATGTTTTGAATGTTGTTTTGCATGACACCTAAATGTGAAAAACAAGCACCTCTGGCTTTGCCCTGCCTTATACTATAACTTATATGCCAAGTTCAAACCTACAATAGTCAAAATAGGACCAAAACCTCTATAAAGTTAGCCCAAAAAAAAAAGGTACTAAAACACTTCAAACATACTTAGCACATGGTGCAAGGTGTATTAACACATGGTGCAAGGTGTAGTGTTTTTTTAGGAATTTTTTTTGTTTGTAGCCAAAGTGGCTATCTTCCATAGGAAGATGTAAAAAGAAATAGTCATCATCCCTGGGAAGATTAAGCCAAATCTGGCTATAAAACCAAATATGAAGTTCAAATCTTTAATACATCTTTCTATATTTTGGGCTACACACTGACAATTTACAAACCAAACTATATAGAAATCTGGGGATTTTATTTTCCCCTCACATCTGGCAATTGAAAAAACAACCTCCAAAATTTTAAATATTAATTTACTTAATATTTGAATATTTTAAATTTTAAATTCACTTTTTGGCGAAATTTTGTCACTGAGAAAAGAAGGCTGTAAGTTAACACTTGGTGTTCAACATTCATCCAAATGTAAGAGCAAATCAAAACTAAAATAATTATTTTTGTTCCATTAGGTACTTCCATAGTCTCTCCCCTTTAGAGCAGCTCCATTGGTGCTCAATATGTGACCTTGCAAAAATATTTCTCACATCCAAGATTAGGCTTTTGTGTTTTTTGCTCCCCAAACCCACCCATAAATCGAAAACTGGGACTGCGAATAGGTGCGAGACAACTAATAGCAAACCACCTGGACTAATCACTCTGGTTGGCTAATCAGAAACAAGGAGCATCAATCAGTCAGATCATATTTATTACACTCTTCCTAGCAATTGGATCATAAATATTTATTAGGAGTTCATGTGTCCTTTTTACGAACCTCAGCAAACAGTGAAAAAATGCTGAGCCAAACCGGCATATTATGTTGACGTTTCTTCATCCCATTTTTGTTTTTGGTGTAGGGTCACATACTGAGCACCAATGGAGCTGCTTTTATTGTACTAGGCCAGAGCTCACAGAAACACGCTATGGCTTTTGCCCCTTGTATCATGTGGCAAGTTCAAACCAGCAGTTCAAACACAGTGACGTAGTTGCAATACTGATCTCCCTTGAGGAGGAAGAACTGGTCTTTGGTGTGGGTGTGTGTGTGTGTGTGTGTTCTCCCTTTGTTAGCTGCTGCTGGCCAGTTTCTAGTATCCGGCTTTAGATCCCTGCACATTCTCGATGTCTATCAAGAATTAGGCCGAGAGTGGGATCAATACTAATTAGTTTGGGAAATTTATATACATGTCGAGAATAATCTTATAAGATTGTAGGTTTCAAAGTTTTTCCTCTCATGTCAAGATCATAAGTTTAGTGAATTCATGAAGATCGTCAGCTGTTTGTTCTTTGATGAATCAGCTAGTCCAGCTACTAGATTCTGCAAGTGAAGAAGCCGCCGATCAAGAGTGATCAGTACTAGTGGGTGCTTGAAACCTGTAACTGTTAGAGCTTTCGAGTACTTCATGGCCGCGTTAGATCTAATTGTGACAGATTAGTTTGCTGTTGATCTTGTTGCAAAAGCATTTGTCTAGTGTTTGGCAGCTGGAGGAATTATTGATCGGAGTCCGGAGTACGGTGGACCCATGACACTAGCTATGAGCAGTTATACCATTGTGCCTGCACGTCATAGCTCGGGCTCGCTGCGTGCTAGCTCAATGCAGCTGCTTTCACCGGTTTGGGAGGAATACGTCCCCCCACCGTTTTGTGGCAGCAAGATCGATGATCCGATCTGCAGCTTAGCGGCGACAAAACGGTCCTCCCGGAAGAGTGATCACGAGATCACGCATAATATTGGAGCCGATGCAGGCGGAGTCGAGGGAAGAAAGACCTACAGCTACGACACTGATGAGAAGGAGAAGAGTATCGATGTCAGACATAGCAGTACGAGTGCAGCAGCAGCAGCTAGAAAAAACTTGTTCGCGATCGTCCGTGAGAAGCTCCTCAAGTGGTGCAGTTGGCGGCCAAGAATGGGTGGAGCCATACATATGTGTACGAGAAAGCCTGTCAAAGTAAGCGGACTTCGGAGGGCGGCGCACAAGAAGAAAATTGCTGGGCGCGGCCGCAACAACAACACTAGTAGTAGGCCGCGGTGGTCACGAAAACCGGCTCATCGACGTCAGCGATGGCAGTGGACGATGCGGTCCATGAATCCACTGAGGGCGCTTGCGAAATTGCCAGAAGCTTATGTGAACATGATGAACGGTGTTGCAAATTCCGCAGCCTTCAGCAGCAGCCCCGGCCTAGCGACTTTTCCAACCAACAGCCATGGATTCCTGGGCCATAATATTCATAGTTACCACCGCGCGGTGGAGACGTCTGAATCCGACGAGTTGATAGTTAAGCTCTTGCAGGAGCAGCTGCAAAGGAGCAACTCCTCCTGCAAGCACCCCGATGGTCACATGAGTTCAACGTGCCAGCATTACGCCACAACCACCCACCAATACTGTTACCACACTAGTCGAACCAATTCACAAAAAACAGATTTCAAGGTGCACGCTACAGGCAACGATTTCCAGTTCCACTAAAGGAATTCTCTGCAACTACCATATCCGGAGATCAGCTCTTCATGAAGGATCAGCTAATTCGAATTGCCCAATTCCCTGTTGCTTGCGTTTTCTTAGTCTATTCTTGGAGGTCAAGTTACACAATTTTCCGGTAAGGGAAGGACTCATGTCCAAGAGCTCCTTCTTACAGATCCCAGCTAATTTCTCTCTAGGGGCTCATTTTATGCTTTTCTGAGCCAATGTACTAGAAGTTTTCCGCTGCATTTTGAGACCCAGGTGCAAATTCGTAGACTGGAATATCGATCAGATCACAATCTTCTCGGCATTCATTAAGGACATGACAGAATCGCAGTTAGTTAATTTATATATATATGACATGAACTTCAAGTTCCACAAATTTAAGCAAAATTGCACAGAACTTTTGGCCAATGTTCAAGCTGTTTCGACAAGACTGGGCAGGCAGACTTGTAAGATCCAGTTCTTAGAATTTTCATAATTCCACTGTATTGATGCAATGTCTAGACTTGCACCTGGGTGGATGATTCTTTCTTTCTTTCTTTCTTTGTGCTGGGGTTTTCACAACTGTATTCAAGTAGGAATCAGGAGGGACAATAAGAATCCTGCAAATCTTCAGCAAACCCAGTTCTAGGTATTCATGATTTCTGAGCTTGATCTTCTCCAGGCTCTGAAACTCCAAGAACTCCTGAAGCCTCCTTTGTCCCTTTTTTTTCAGAGGAATGTGCTTTTGTTTCTTTTTGTTTCTCTAGTTTCTAGCTCTAGAAAATTTTGAAAGCAGGTAAGACATCTTTCTATGATCAGATATTCTTTGATCACTCCAATTTTTCATTATGTTTTTCCAATTAGCATTGATCAATTGCAAGAGCTGCAAGAGCTAATGAGAGTCAAAATGTGACTCATCATAAAGTTCCATCTATCCTTTTTTTTCCTTTTAATTATGAGAACATGTGTTCCCAAATTTCCTAACATGATTAACTAAATTTTTCCAATGCCCTTGCAGCTCTTCAATGGAAAGTAGATGTCTGTGCATTGAGAATGAAGGCCCTCTGTCAATGGCTTTCCTTTAAGCTAGTATTGTGATCACAGCACATTGTGTGTAACTGTGACTTCAGCAGCCTAATGGAAAGAGGCCCTTAGAAGCTCATATGTTACTGCAATTTCTTTCGGGGTCACAAGTTGAAGCAACAACATAATAGACTTTCACCAAACATCAATTGTTTTAAAAGAAAGCCATATTTGATGGAGTGATGAATGGTTCGTGATGCATCTGCTATGTCAAACTTTGTAGTTTCACCTATTTATACATAAAATAGAGTTCTCCCTAAAGTAGTACCCCAAAAACTGGGGCACATTTTTTGGGACGCTTTTGGATTTGCCTCACCTGCACCTTGACTGGTGCTCATCAAAGCCTCGTCGGAAGAAGGCCTTGCAAGTCTCATGAACTCATACCCAGTTCATGAATGGAGACCCAATTTCTCTCTTTATGAATACTCTCAAATTGCAATGAAACAGGGCTTGGAGTCAAAGTGGAAGGTCAAATTGGAAGGTCAAACTATGGCCCAAAACTAGGGTGACTTTACCTGTAACTCTAATGAATGTGATACTTATCATAACTTTAATATTAGTGTAAGTTATTAACATATGCATTATCACATTCAAATGTCAAGGTACAAACATGATAAATGGAGGCAAGGGCATCAAGGTTAAAGTGGTTTTCAAGGACTATAATTTTTTTAATTAACACATGGTTTTTTGGTACTCAATTAGTCTAGCCAATATCTTTTGGAAAAAGAACCGCTCATGAGGGTTTTTCTTGGCTAGTCTATGACCTAGTCTTGCACACAAATCATGTGCCTAGCCTAGGCCATGTATTCTAGGTCATCATTTTGTAATTGTTGTTGTTGTCTTCACCAAAAAATTCTTGGAATTTGCTAGTTTGTTGTTTTCATTGAAACTCATTGAAGTTTTTTCTTTGAACCTTCTTGTTGCCACCATTGAAACTCAAATGTAAGAACCTTGAAGGAGCACCTTGCACTTTGAACTCAATTAAACAATTGAAGGATTGATGAAGGTCATGTTATCATCTTTGTTGCCAACATGGTTTGGAAGTTCAAAGGTCTATTTGGTCAAGCTACAAGCTTTTTTTTTTGCTAGAGGAGAGCTTGGGAAGCTCATTGAGTGTTATTTTCAAATGCTTCAAAGTAAAGACCTATTTCTCTGAGTTTTGTTTCTTTTCTTCCTCCTCACCAAAGTTTTTTGAATTGTTGCTTCAAAGTGGTATTCTTCTTTCAAAAACTTTTATCTCATGAACACTATTATGGTCCTTGATGTACATTATTGTGGTCATGTGATTACTGCTACAAAGTATTTCAATTTCCTTCCTCAATGTTTGTCTTGAAATCTATCTTTAATTGTTTTCCTCTAGCCACCATAATTTCTTTAAATATTGTTGCAAACTAGCATTGTTGGTTGAGAAAACTTTCTGTCATGAAAGTGGACATTGTTATGTTGTACATTCATTAGTGAACTTTCTGAACTAAGAACCAAATTGATGAATCAACCCCAAGTGGTTTTGTCAACATTACAATCTATTGAAATACATCAAAACTTCAAACTTGTACTATAAAACTTTTGAAATTTAGAACTTGTTGCAAGAGGTAAGTAATCAGAACCTTGGAATATTTTATGCATTTACTTTTTTCATTTTCTAATTGATGCAATTTCTTGAGTTGGTTTTAAGTTTAGAATGGTAAAAGCTATTTTTTGTAATGTTATTAAAGCTTTGTACTTTGTGTGATTCTTGTTGCATGATATGCAAAAACAAAGTAGAAGGAATTTGGAAATGAAGTTGATAGGCTTTGAACTACATGACTAGGAGTTGACACAATATGATCATTACATTCAAAATTCAAAACAACATTGTAGCTATTAATGTTTACAAAAACTCATTAGGTAAATCAATAAAAGTTTCGTGAATTTTTTGATGCATTCAAATGTTCTTTGTTTTCCCAATTTCCTAGATTCTATTGGTTTACAAATTTTAATGTGTTGTTAAAATTTAAGGAAGTAGTAATTAATGTTTGAAGGGCTAAGGTGCATCTAGGCCATGTACCCTAGCCCTTTAGGTAGATTGCACGTTGATGAAAAGTAGGTAGAAGATGGAGAGGAAAGTAAAGATCATGACATTTTCTTCACACCACCACAAAACTATTTAAAATAATATACAAATTACATTGTAATGTTAAGTAACCAAACTTATTTGAAAGTGAATGTTGTTATTCATTATGCTATTGTGAAAAGAAAAATCACGATCACAAAATATTCTTCACACCACCACAAAACTATTTAAAAGAATATACAAATTGCATTGTAATGTTAAGTAACCAAACTTATTTGAAAGTGAATGTTGTTATTCATTATGTTATTGTGAAGAGAAAAGTGACGATCATGACATTTTCTTCACACCACCACAAAGCCATTTAAAACAATATATGAATTACATTGTAAAGGTAAGTAACCAAACTTATCTAGAAGTGAATGATGATATTCATTATGTTATTATGAAGGAATTTAAAAGATTATAATTTGCCTATTTTTTTACTTTTCATACATGTGAACATTCCAAATGGGTGCAATCACAATCAAATGTGCCAATGGTGATTAAGGATTCAACCACAAATGGGCCCTTTGTGGACATTTTAACATTTTCATAGAAAATATTTTTTGAAGGATTTTTTTTGCAACATGTTTTCTAAAATATTTTCAATTCCCCCAATAAATTACATTATTTGTGTTAATTTTTTTGAATAAATATGAATTTTTTAAAAGTGTACAAATTTTACCAAATTTTACATTTTTTCTTGAAAAATAATCATAATTTCAAATCATACTAAAATATGATAACTAATAAATTAAGCTTTAAATTTTTTTTGTACTAATAAGCCACAACTTTGTTCATAAGTCATATACATTATGACCCATTTACATATAGCAAATGACTTTTGATATTTGAACATTTTAAAATTATATTTTGAATTTTTAAAAATTTCAAGTATCACAATTTTTAAATTGTGAATTCTTTTCATATGTGAATGGTAGGTTATCATCATTTCAAAAAAAATCCCATCAAAAATTTTTTATTAAAAGAGTCCTTAGCCTAATGCTTTATAAAACTCATTTTTGAGTGTTACAGTTCAAAAGTCCTTTACTAAAACCAAAACTCAATTTATTAAAAAAAAATCTTCAACACTCATATAAATCAATTAGCACAAATTTCCTTAATCAAGTTGACATTATAGTGGCATTACATAAATATGTTTGACAAAATTGATAGTTTTTCAATTGTTTAACATGGTTTTTGGCTCGTTTAATTATGATCACATGCAAATCCCAAGAAAAGATTGTTTTAAATCAATCATTGTAAACATAACCTTTACCCCATAGTCTTAATGGTAGTAATCAAGGAAAGACAAAAATTGAATGCAATGACAAACAAATACAAAATTTGAACCAACTAATAAATGGGTGTAATCATAATCAAATGACCCAAAAAAAACATCAGATGATGAAAACGAACAATCAAAATCGGAAAAATATTTATGTTTTACCATTTAAAACCATGGTAATTATAGCAAGTTGTTTTTTTTTCAATCACATGAATGTCAAGGAATTCAAACCAAAAATTCATTTGATAAAATTTTAAGTCTAAGTTTCAATTTAGGACCTTTAAAAATGAATACATATTACATTAGAAGGAATCGATTTTTCAAAAGACTATCAAAAGGACTGATATAATTTAAAAATTTTGATGTGAAAAACTTAAGAAGATAAAAACCTACATTTAAAAAGTATTCCTACCCTAAAATATGTGGAATCGTAAAACTTTAAAAATTCAAAAAACTTTCCAAAATTGATTCAAACTTTTAGAATTTCAAAAAAAAATTACCACATATAAATAAGGTATTATATACATGATGTTTTAAGAAAAGTTATAGTTTATTATACAAGAAAACATAAAAAACTTAAAATTTGAATTTTGGTTATGATTTGAAATTGCTATCATTTTTAAAGACAAAACACTAAATTTACAAGGAATCAACACACTTTCAAAATTCATATTTATTCAAAAATTATTTTTGTTAAGGATAGAACTATAGTATGTTTGTTGGATAGACTAAATGAAAATAGTGAACAAGAATTACATGTTGTCCCTATAAACAAACTAGACAAAGGTGGTTCTAGTAAGTGACAAGGTGGATAGATACAATTAGGACTACTAAAACTAAATTAAAATTGGTTTATGTTGGGAAAATTGAGTTAATATAAGGACATTGTGAAGATGAAAAGTGGGGAATTTTGAGTTTTGGAGTTTTTGGAGAGATAGAGAAAAAAAGTTCAAGGAGAAGAGAGTTTTCAGTTTTTGATGAAGAAAAATAACATTATTCTAATATGTTTTGTTGCTATGTTTTTTTCCCATAATTTGTTTCTTTTTTTCCCATTGATATGAGAATTGGAATTTGTTAAAAAATTACTACAAAGTTAGAAATATGCATATTTGTGTGCTATGATGGAGTTTTGGTTGAATTTTAATTTGATTCCTATAGTTTTTTTAAGACAAATTATATATTTACAAAATATAATGTTATAAAATCAATTTAGATTTAATATAATGTTGGAAGATTAGTATTTTCCAATTTTTTGAAAACAATTCATGTACTTGGAAAATTATAGGCATTTATTATAAAAATTTGCAAAAACAAATGTTCAAAAAATCATTTGTATGAAAAAATTATTTTTGGACAAAAAGGCATGTAGTTCTTTTTATAAATAACGTTGTTGGCTCATTGTATTTCATTTGCACCTAGATTCACATTTGGGAATTTTGACATATAGGATAAACAAGACTTTCTAATTTCCAAGTTCAAATTCCAAACAACTATGATACATGTAGACAATTTGGTGTTATTGTAATCCAAAGTACATTTTTCCAATTTCTTGGATTATGTTATGCTAGATTAATTATTGATTTGTGGTTTTTTCTTTGGACTAAAATTGTAACTCAAAGTGGCATTTATGAAATTTTTATGCCTAGATGACCTTGGTTTCATAAAACATTTGATTGTTTAAACAAACTAGTTTTGCTCTTGTGTTAATTTGAAGTTTTGTTGTCCTCAAATCAAGAATACTACTTGGATGCAATATTTGATCATCTCCAAAGCACACCAATGTAAGACCAATACCTTATAACTCAAGCCAATTATTTTCAAAATTTCCTTTTCTATAAAATTAAGTAACATGATGTGAAACCATTATAAAAGCTTGATCTTAGTAACCTATCATTTGCAAAGTATTCCTCTTCAAGACCAACTCCTTGTAGTTGATCCCAAGTGCTTGCAAAAGGTCCTCAGTTGCTTATGTGAAAGTAAATTATTATATGAAACCACAAACCAATTGAACTTAGTAGTTTGTCATTTGCAAAACACCCTTTCTTAGGACTTACACCTTGTAGCTAACTACTTTTGATTACTTGCAAAAGGCCTTTATCTACCTATGTCAAAGTAAATAGTGATGTGGAACCATTTTGAACCTTTAAATTTAGTAGTTTGCCTTTTCCAAAATCATTATGAAAAATTGAAGTGATTTCCAACTAGTCTTGCAACTTGGTTTTTGAGTTGCAATGACCATTTGCAACTCATTGCAACTCAATGTATTTCTATGAACGTGAGTGCTATCAAACAAGTTATATGAGTTACAATAGATACACCTCATTGTGTGTGAAATTGCATACAAATGTAACTTAATTACAACTATGTAGAAACAACTATTGTGTAACTTTAATTCAACTAATTTGCAACTACCATCGTAACATCATGCTAACATCATTTTTCATCAATCCATCAAAATTTGGCACGTGGCACTATGGGGAATTTTGGGTTTTTTTTTTTTTGAAATATTAATCTCCACCATCCATTATGATTATTCATTTATATGGTTTTAGAATATGACACATGGCATAGTTGAAAGTTGGCACGTGACATATTAATTGAATTTTGAAATGTATATATAGGTAACTAAGTAAGTCAATGCATAGGCATGGGTAGGTAGGTAAAACTATGTAAGTAGGACATACTTACATACCTACATAAATAAGTAGGTAGAAAGGTAGGACTAGTTACATACTTGCCTAAGTAAGCAAGTAGGTACGAAGGTAGAAGGGTAGGTGAACTAAAAAATAACCAAGTAAAATATTTTTTGTTATTTTATGTTTTTTTTTTTAGGGTTAAACTTTTTTGAGCTCATCCAAAATTGATACATGTATTTTAATGTGAACACACAAGAAAAGACACCTTTTTTATATAGTTTGTGAGATGAGATTGAAGGACAAAACTTTTAAATCTTTTAATTGCACATAGTTGCAAATTGGGTTGCAGCTACAAAAAGGTTTTCCCACATTCTTTGTGTTTATTTTGAATTTTATAAATTTAAATGCTTAATTATTTGATAATTATATATGTGGATAAATTATTTAAAATAATCATTTGAAATTTTTTTTGAATTAATTAGTCTAATTTCAAAAAATTCATTCATTCATTATCAAATAGTTAATCATTTGAATTTGGATTAAGTTCAAATAATTAATCATATGGATTCCCAAAATGGATTGTCTAGATTATTTGATAGTTTATTATTTGATTTCAAATAATTTATTATTTAGAAAACTAATTATCTGAATTATACTAATTAGTTCAGATTAATACTAAATTATTCATTTTAATTAATTAGTTCATAATAATTAAGTAAATTGTGTACCAATAATAATTAATAGTTTATAAATCATTCAAAAATAATAATAATTAAACATTAAACATTAAATATGAATTTGGGTAGAATAGAAAGTTATCAAATAATTAACTGTCTGATTTTTTGAATTGATGATTAATTATTTGAACTTAATGGTTTTATGAATTATTTAAAATTTAAAAATTAGGTAGATATTTAATTATTCAAGTCAATTAACAAATTAAATGTCTGAATTGGATTAATTAATTCAAATTAACTATTAAAATATTAATTAATATTTCATAACAAATAATTTACTGAGAAATTAATTTATTGTTAAATATTAAGGATTAAATATGCATTTTTTATTCATTAATTTATTAAAAATTGAAAAAAATCACAAAATAATGGAAAAATAGTACTTCTACAGTGCTTCAATGAAAATCATAGTTGACAACTACTTGCAAATGTTAGATCTAATGGGCATTAGATATGTGAACATGTGGCATGATTGTGTTATGTCAACATTGTACATTAGTTGCAACATAATTGTTGATTGAATGCTACATTCTCATTAGTTGTAATGGGGTGCAAACAAGAGAACATGAACCAAACCCGCCTACTTTTTGATTACTTTTGTGACTATTTTTTGGGAAATATTCTTAGAATATTCTTGGAATATTCTTGAAAAATCTTCACAAAAAATTTAAAATTTTTTTTAAAAAATTGCATACTATTTTATTAAGGTTTATGTTAAAAATTTCGCAAAAAATGTCATTTAAAAAAAAAATCAAATCCTTTTACAAATCCTTTTACTACTTTAAAGCAAGTGTTATAGTGTTTAATGAATTTTTTGTTAATTTTTTATTCATTGGATTAGTTTCAAATTATTTCACATGTTCCCATGACATATTAAAAATACAATTATATAAACAAATCTTACAATTTTAACATGAAATCAAATTACAACTTTAAAACATGAAAAAACCAAGTAAACGTTACATTTGCTATGGTACGTGTTATTGTGACTACACCCAATGTAATTGTCACATGCAATTAAAGTGTAACATGCCAAAAAATCAAGCATGATTAACTACATCCGTATGTAGGATGCATACATTACACTATATAGGTGTCTTATTTGCAACTAAATTGCAACTATAGTACAACTCCTTGATTTTCTAATGTGACATTTTATTTATTAATTGCTCGTATTTCCATGGTCTAGTTGTAATGTATTTGTATGTTAGTTGTTTTGGAACTCTAGTTACAAGGTAATGTGGTTTCAGCGGATAGGATTTTTCATAGTGAATATTCTACTTCAAGACTAACACCATAATTTGCATAATTGCAAGTACATATAAAAGGTACCTAATTGCTTCTATCAAAATAAATGTTATTTACCAACCACTTTGAAAAACATTTGCCTTAGGTTTATGGTTTAAAGATATTTTCTTGCAAGAATGACTTTTTTTATTTCATTATATGTATCGTTAAAAAGGTGTTAAGTTGTTTATGTGACATAAATGATACATATGATCCAATGGTTTCTCAATTTCTCAAAAAAAATTCCATGACTAACACCCTATGTAGGTGCTTGTAGGTAGATTAACAAAAGGGATAAATTATTTTATCATGCAAGTGTTGTTTTAAAAACCCCTTGAACCCTTCAATTCGTATGTTAATTATCATTGTAAAATAATTTTGTATAGGATTTGAAGGTGTTAAATTGGGGTGCAATCACAAAAGCACGACCCTTTACCATTGTAACCAATCTTTAAAATTGTGTAAACGGAAACAAATCATGTGAAAATTTATTGTGAAATGGAAATCTTTTATATTGATAAAAATTGTTATAAAGTTTGAAGTGTTTCAAAAAAAATCGCATGTCCAAAAAGACTTTCTTAGCACTAAAAACCAATCTTAACATTCCTTTTGTAACACCAAGTGACAAGTCTTTTGAGATTTTTGAGGCTAAATTTTTGTGCTTTCAATGCATTGTTATTTATCATCAATTTTGGTGTATTAATGCCATTTTTCCATAAATATAACCATAATTTCAGATTTTTAATCTTAAATCACTAATGGATGGAATAGAAAATTATAGTTTTAATTCTAGAAATATTTTAAAATAATTATGATATTTGGAAATTTGAATTTATTTTGACCTATACTTCTAATTTATTTAATAAAGTTAATTGGAGTTTGATTAATTTGTAAAGAAGTAGTTATAACAAAAATATGGACAATGAACAAAACACTCTAATGTTTCCTTGATAATCACACCACAAAAGGGTGTAGTGCATGGGTCATGTTTGCACATTTGCACTTGTTGCTTACATGTGACACAAGTGATGCATATAGTTCATTTTGATCTTTTAATATAATGGTTTATCATTGCTCAATTATTTTTTCTAAGACTTTGTCCATGTTCTTATAGGTAAATTATTAAAAGGGTTGAACCACTTTATCAAATAGTTAAAAAAAGCCCTTCAACTTTCAATTCAAAAGGTTTATCATTGTAAAGTGCTTAAGTTGTATAGGACTAAAATCTTTTACAATTGATCTCAAGTGCTTTTAAAGTTGTTGAGTTGTTTTTCTCAAGTATGGGTTCAACTTAAAATTCACATTAAACCCAAGTTAACTGTGTTTGAAAGTACTAAGTTGGGCCTTTGTCAAATTATTAGTGTTTTAACAAACTTTATGGATCATTGAATTTTGTGGTTAACAATTTACAACTCTTACCTTACTACAAGTTTAACAACTCATAATTGAACTCAAGAATGTGTTTTCAAAGTTCATATAAACTATTTTCCAAGATCTTAATCATTTTCACAAATCAATTTGATTTCATGTAATGTAGTTGGCATTGTCCTTAGTGATTCTACATAATGGGAAGATAATGATTTTACATGTTTTAATACAAATTTCTAATTGCAACTTCTAATCAATAACCAAGTTTTTAATTTAAATCAACTTCCATGTTGTAGGTGCTAGTCACATGGCGAAAGAAAAGGAAAAGAAACCAAAGCACTATATTGATAAGGAGTATCCCAATCAGGCTTGGGCTAATTGTCAACTTCAAGATGCTAATTTTTTTTAAGATGTGAGATGACTCTTGATAAAAAGGTTTAGATCCCAAACATGATGTAACTAATGAACATGTGACTACAACAAACATTACTAGCATGTTTGGCCATGTCAAGACTTTCAAAACCACCAACCCAATGCTTCCAAATGCAAAGAAAGACATTGAAACCTTGTATTAGAAGATCTATGGAACTTGGCATATAACCAACAAGTTGATGACTTGGTTTGTCAAAGGTTGGATAGCAAAATGAAATGGACATGGTATTAATTGGGCTATTGCTACTACTATGATTGTAAAAGAAAAAAACTCAGTGTAAATGCACAATGACCAAGTCCAAATCTAAGAAACCAAATTTGAATAACAAAGGTTTGTATCATTCCCAAGAATTCTTGGCCATGGGAAATGGAGGTGTGAAGGTTGAAAAAGATACAAACATGGAGAATGTAAGCAAGTCTTTAAGTAAGTCAATGTTAAAGGTGAAAACACACTAAGGTGTAACACTTTTAGGCACATGTGGAAGTCCATAATTGCCTAAATTAACATTACGAAGGTAGTGTGAAGGCAAGATACCTTGAATCACATGTGTCATTTTACAAGTTATCATTAAAAATTTGTTATAAAAAAAATTTCAACCCTAATTTATTTCACAATGCCAAAATGTGGTTTTTATAACTAGGACATCTTCCAACTAATGTCCAAACATAGTCATGTAGTCATATGTGGTTTTTAATCGGTACCATTTTAATGACTCTAGTCAAAATTATGACTACATGACTCTACATACGACTATAATTAGGACTAAAAGTAATTATGATTAAAAATATAACTACACAACTAATGTATTCATATCGAAACAATATTTGAATTTGAAATAGTATAACCAAATTTAATTTAGTTTAGTTTACCATAACCTAAATTGACCTACTTTAACACAATTTAACTTACTTTAACTTAATTTAACATAAATAACATAGTTTAATCTAATTTATCCTAATGTAGCCCAATTTAGCATAATTTAAAGTAATTTATTTTAGTTTAAATATCATAATTTTAACCTAGCAAAATATAAGTAACTTACTTTAACTTAGTTTGGCCAATTTTAATTGGTTTACAAAAAAACCAAATTAACCAAATTGAAAAAAAATTAATTAAAACTAACCCTAATTTAACCATGTTTTGCCATGTTTTGCTAAGTCTATTCAAGTTTAGCTTAAATAGCCATGTTTAACCAAATTTAGCCATGTTTAACCAAATTTAGCCAAGTTTAACATTAATACCCTATTTTAGCCTAACTTATTTAAGTTTTAACAAGTCTAACAAAGTTTAATTTTAAAATAATCATGTTTAATCAAATATAGCCTCATTTTTCCAAGTTTTTCCAAATTTAACTAATTTAAAATTATGTAGCCACGTTTAACCATGCTTAACTTCAATACCCTAATTTAGCCTAATTCATTTAAGTTTTGCCAAGTTTAACCTAAGTAACCATGTTTAATCATGTTTAGCCACAATACCCTAATTTAGCTTAATTCATCCAAGTTTTTCCAAGTTTAATTTAATTTAACCTAAGTAAACATGTTTAACCAAGTTTTGCCAAGTTTTGTTTCAATACCCTAATTTAGCCTAATTTATCTCGATTTGCCAAATTTTGCCAATTCTAACCAAGTTTAACTTAAATAGCCATGTTTGGTCAATTTTTGCAAAATTTTGCCTCAATACACTAGTTTAGCATAATTTATCTATGTTTTACCAAGTTTAATCATGTTTTGCCAATGTTAACCAAGTTTAACTTAAATAACCATGTTTAGCCAAATTTTGCCAAGACTAACCAAGTTTAACCTAAATATCCATGTTTAGCCAAATTTTGCCAAGCTTAGCCAAATTTAACCTAAAATAACCATGTTTAACCAAGTTTTGCCAAATTTAACCTATATAGCCATGTTTAGCCAAATTTTACCAAGTTTAGTTAAGTTTAACCTAAGTAACCATGTTTTGCCAAGTTTAACCAAGTTTAACCTAAATAGCCATGTTTAGACAAGTTTTGCCAAGTTTAGTCAAATTTAACTTAAATAACCATGTTTTGCCAAGGTTAGCCAAATTTAACCTAAATAGTCATGTTTAACCAAGTTTTGCCAAATTTAACCTAAATAGCCATGTTTAGCCAAGTTTTGCCAAGTTTAACTTAAATAGCCATGTTTAGACAAGTTTTGCCAATTTTTGCCAATTTTTGCCAAGTTTAACCTAAATAACCATGTTTTGCCAATTTTTGCCCCAATATCCTAATTTAGTCTAATTTATTTAAGTTTTGTCAAGTTTTACTAAATTTTGCCAAATTTATCCAAGTTTAACCTAAAGAGCCATGTTTTGCCAAGTTTATCTTCAATATTCTAGTTTAACCGAATTTATCCAAATTTAGCCTAATTTAATTAAGTTTAGCCTATTTTACCCTAGTTTAAGTCTATGTTAATTTATGGTAAGTAGGCCTACATTTAGGTTAGGAATGCTTAAGTTAGTATAGGTTAACTTATGTTAGCCAAGGCTAGGCCTAAATTAGCCTAGGTCAACTTAGGTTAACCTAGGGTGAGTTAGGTTAACTTGAATTAAAAACATTATTGTTTATAAATTAATAGTAAATAGACTTTACTATAAATAATAATGTGGCGCAATGATTAAAGACTTGTTCCCTTAAGTGGAGGTGGAGAATTCAAGTCCTCCCACTTGCAAACCTTAACACTTAGGCACTTAGATACCTTGGTGGCTTATCTAGCCTATAAAGTTTTTTTAATGCTTAGACTAGGTTACTTAAGGTAGGTTTTTAATGTTAAGTGGCCTGGGCTAGGCTTCCTAAGCTAGGTCCCCTACATTAAGAAGCTAACACGTGGCAATATTTTATTGGAAAGAAAAAAAATGGTTAAATTTTTTTGTGACACGTGACACTTTGTGAAGCTAGCTACCATGTGTCTTGTTGAATCTAGGACTTTGCAATTGTAGTCGTGGCAAACCATAGTCGTTAATGTAGATGTGACTAATGCAACTAGTGGGATTTACAACCTGGTCATTTGGACTAAGTAGTCATGTAGTTAAATCTAATCATAGATGACACATACAATTAGATTTTTGTAGTGGTAAATGCCACATTTTGGCATTGTGCCTTATGGAGAACTTAAATATGAAATATGAGCTTTTAAACTATTATTCGTCAAAGAAAGGACTTAATAAAAAAAAAACCATAATTAAACGTACATAGAAAATTTTGATCATCAAAATCCTTCCAAAAATTCTTCCTTGGTATCAATGTTATCACATCATATTACCAGTGAATCATTTATTCATTAAAAAACATTGTATGAAGGTGCATGGAATCCATACTCATTGATTATGGACTATTACAGGTTTTTGGGTACTCCTTTGAAAGTCCATTATGTTATGGTTATTCAAAAACAACCCATGAAATTCGTACAATGTGATTATAATATATATAACATTGTAATGTTATGTTATGGTTATTCAAAAACAATCCATGAAATTCATACAATGTGATTATAATATATATATAACATTGTAATGTTGAGTCTTTTTTCATTTTAGTCGATTACATTTAATCACATGGCCAATTACAAATTCATATTTTTTCATATTGTTGTAAAGCATCGACACTTTCTTTTTTTTCCTTCGCATTTTCAGGCTGTTGTTCCTTAGCCTGAATTTTGTCTTCTTTGACTAACTTCAGACTTGTCTCCATTTTATTGGATCTTCTAAAATTCAAAAGGCTCAATAAATAGAAGTTTTTTGATTAATCACTTCAGTCCTCGCTGGTGCAAGTACACGAGAGCAAGCATAACACTTGTCGTTGTTCGAGAGAGAGAGACACACACACACACACAGAAAGAAGCACCATTGCCGTCATTTCCTTTCTCGCTGGCTTTGCTGTGGCCATGGCGGCACGGATGATTAGCGGAGGAGATGGTGATGCTCGTGGCTCTAATATTGTTATTTTTCGACTGACGCTGCTGTCTATTATAGTCCTTCTTCAACAGTTTCTCCTTCTTCATCTTCTTCTTCTTCTTCTGCTCTCGTTTTGCACTTCCTCTTCGGCGCTTATCCTGAACGGCACTGTCGGTGTACGTAAATTTTTTGCTTTTCCTTTACCAAATTCCCTGATCCTCACTACGTCCGCTCTAGTTCCGGCAGTTTGAACGTTTTTTAAAGCTCTTCCTCCCATAATGTACATATGCATGCAACGTGATATTGATACATAGTTTTTCATGGATTTGTGACGTTTGTGTCGTTTTTTTCTTCAGTTTGGTGGAACTCACTCGATTAGGTTTTATGTTAGATATAGTCTAGGTAGACATCCGTTGTACTACTGATTGAAGTCTGCTGCAAAAGCAAAGCGGGAGTGCTTTCTAGAATAGTTTTACTGATTGAAATGATCTCTCGGCAGCTGCAAGATTATTCTACAGAGAGAATTGTTTGGACATGATTACCCTATGGTTTTCTTTGCTGTTGACAATCTGTGGAGTAGTGATTAACGACTGTGCGAGTGATTAAGTACTCACAGCTTAATGGTTGATGGTGGGTGGGTGGGTGGCTTTCCTACATGGCAGACATGTAGTAATACATGCGAGTCTCAAAATTGTGATGGTACTAGACCCTCTTTCTCTGTGATATTCATGTGTGTCATGTACTGTAGTGGACAATTTGTGCAGCTCAAGGTGATATTGTTGAGAGCAATTATAGCATGGAACCAAGATTGAACCAGCATTATTTGTGTGCTGATGTTCTGCATAATTTGAGCTTGGTTGTTAGAACCCTTGTTTTTCACCTTGAACTTTATGAAGATGGTGTAGACTGGATGGTGTTCCGAACTAATGCTGTATGGCAATCATCTTCAGATCCTTTTGATTTGCGGTATGGGAAGTACTGTGGAATTGGATACACTGGATGTCCAGGTGCAGTTCCCTGTGATGGACTTGATAGATGCTGCATGGTGCATGACCAATGCATTGGTTCTCAGCTTAGTACGTCAACTGTTCCTTAATCCCCACTTCTTGATCAATTTCTCCTCCAACAAATGTTTCCCACCAGAGTTTGTTAATTCACCATCTCACTACAATGACTGGTACTTCTGGCCATGAAATTCATCCAGATTGGACAAGTTTGACAAACAAGATCAAAGAGTTGTTAGTTAGTTGACCTAATTTGAGAAGCTCATAGATGATTAAAGGGGTTGGAGAGTTCTGAACTTGAGCCTGCAATTCAGTCTTGTGTGACCTATTTTTGATCCTGAACTTCGTACTAGAAATCCTATTTTTGGAAAATGGAAATCAAGCCCAAAAAGGGGGGGTTTTGGGGGGTGGGTTTGAGGGTTTGGGGATGGAACTGCTAAAGGTTTAGGTGGGGCAAAATTTGAATGTTGGAAGAGGGAACTGTCTACACAGAGTACAAGTGCAACATCAAAACACATTTCAGAGTGTGATTTATACTTGAACACTAAATTTGAATTCTATTCCCTTGTCTGTGAACTGCAGCGAACTATTTGAATAAGACATGCAACTCAAACTTGAGAAGTTGCATTGAAGCCTTCAAAAACTCAGGAAATGCAACTTTTGCTGGTGCCAACTGCAGTGCTTCTGATGTTGAAACCGTTGCCATTACTGCCATGGATATAGCAACAGGCTCCACCGGTTTTAGTCCTCCCATGCCATTCAGCTTTGGGTGGGTCACACTGTCAGTTTGTGGGTTATCTGTGCTCCTACTTCTTTGGCCAAGCTTGATGGTGAATCAGTTCAGGGTTGAACCAAATAGTACTTATTGATCCAGTATTGGTCATGAAAAGCTTGATTTGCAGCTTGAGACTCTAGAACCCTGGTTGATCATTCAATGGCAGACGTGTTTGGGTCATTTGTTGTCAGACATTTTGTATCATAATAGCTCTCAGTAGCAGTTCATCAAGAATGAATTCATAGGATGCTATGTGTTTTGACCTTCAATTACCTCTAGTCTTTCAGACATCTGATAATTATACATCTGTCCTCTCTCCCTTCAAATAGATTTTCTTAAGCAGATTGATAGTCAGCTTACTCTGTTCAATTGTGTGTGTATCAATCAGGATTTTTTGTTGTCATTTACTTATAGAGACAATCTTGGCTTAGTAACCAGAGCCTTCAGAATATTGGAGTGCTTATATCTGGACATGAAGGAATTGGATGAGAAAATTCATAGATCCTTTGTCAATCTCTTTCTTTCAGACATTGCCTGTATGGATTGTGTGGGTTATATGGTGACCAGTCAAGACTGGTCACCACCTTTGTTGATTGCTCAAATTGAAGAAGGGGGTTATACTCTTTCAGTGTGTTTATTTGCTTCTGAAGAGCATGCCCTCCTTGGATTTGGCCATACTATGTGCACTTATGTAAACAAATAAGAGGCTGTTTGTGCACCCTATCTCTCTTTAGGGATACAATCGGTATGTTGATAAACATGATTACAACAATTTAAAGTAAAGATTTTGAATGTGGCGTGATGATGTAAACTAATTGAAAAGGAAGCTATGAGTGGAGGGATTTTGTTCTCAACCAAGAGCACAGAGCTCTAAGCTTTCTTAGATTTTCAGGTGAAACTCAAGTTTAGGGTTGTCTTTGATTCAAAACATACCCAAATTGCAATGTCCTTGAAATGAATCATATGACCTATGTCCCCACCAAATTTTGGTGCCCTTGCCATTAGCTTAGACCAAAATATCCTAGGACCAAGCAATAGCCAAGTCCAACCCACATTTAGAACACACTCCACCTATGGGCTTTACCCCCCATAAAGCACAAGGAGAAAGTTATCATGAACCTAAACATAAGTAGATTACAAGGCATATGTGGAGGAGGGATATTATGCCTACTCCTTAACCCCAAAGTGCTTGGAGCTTCTTGGCATCTTTTAAACTTTCCCAACACTCAGATTAAGAAGAACTTTGAAATTTTAAAAACTGACAAATCAAATAAATAAACCAACCATTGGATTTGAAGTGAAGGTCATGGGTGAGTTGTGACAAAACACCAACCATTGGATTTGAAGTGAAGATCATGGGTGAGTTGTGACAAAAACACCAACCATTGGATTTGAAGTGAAGTGAGTTGTGACAAAAACCTGAGACTCCATGGTTTCATGGATGATAAGATATAACACTTTGATTGGCACCATTTGATGGTGGGTAGGTGTTGACCAACCCATTATCAAACATTCCAACATCAATTCAAAGGCACCTCATTGTTGCAACCTAGTATGAACTAGTAGAGGGTGAAGTCAAGCAACAAACTTTTTTAAAAATTGGGCCAAAATCCAACACATATTACTCTAGATCAATTACCCAAAAGTCCAAAAAGGGTTGAAAACAATAACACACAATCAAAACTTGGGGACAAGGGGATTTTGTGTTTTTGGGGAGAGTAAGAACTAGTGAATTGGTAGTGGGCAACCAATGAATTGACAATTAGTTTACTAAAGGTGCATGCACACTTAATGTAAATTGAGTGTTAATTGAAAATCTAGGTGGCATCTTAGGTGGCACCCAATATTAAATGAGTGATTATTTAACATTAAGTGAATGTTAACATAAAATCTTTGTGGTAAATAGGTTTAGGTTCTAAATGACTAGCTTGGTGTTAGGGGACTTAATACTAGAGTCCTCAACACCAAGCATGAATGCACCATAAGAATGGAACCAATGAGTTCACAATCACCTAAATGCCAGGTATAGTTCATTGAACTTGAGTTGAAAACTAATGGTAATTCACTTCACCAAAAGGTGGTTATGACAGAAACTTTTTTTCCATTTTGATTGATGATGAAAGTGATGATACAACCTCTTCTTCTTTTTCCTTAGTGATGCAAGATGCATCCAACACCATCACAATTTATCCTAAAAAAATTACACATAGTTTAAATGTCACAACTTATAAAGCTTGAAAAAAGGGAAGCTCCACCATGATTTTATTTTGATCATGTTTTATGCAAGGTTTTTAAAGTTAAATTTAGTTGATTGATGGTTTTCAAAAAAATTTAAAGTGTTTTTCTTTTTCTATTTTCCAAATGGAAATTTTTCTTTTTTTTTCCCTTGAATATTTGCTAGATTGCTCCATGTGGTTTAGCATGTAACCAAAAATGTGAAGCATGCTTAAACTTTTTCACTTTCATATGTTGTTTATAGTCAAATTTGGCTAAACTATCTTATGGACAATCATCATATCAACTATTTCACAAAAATGAAAAAGCATGAGGAGTCCAATTTTTTCAATAATTCTTTTGTGATGGGCAAATCAAAGTGGCTCCTTGCATACAGACAAACAAAAAATACTTTGGGTGTCCTCTCCCTGCCAAAAAAAACCTAATTAATAGAATATGATTCCTTATGTTGCGTTCGACCCAATAGTAGTACAAAAAAATAGATCCCATTGCAACTATAAAGTTTTCTTTTTTGAAAAATTCAGATCAGCAATTAAGAATCCCAACACTTTCAAATAATCAATTTTTTCACTTTCAAGTATTAACATTATTTGTACCAACAACCCATGGCATGGTGCCAAACTAACACAAGTCATCAAATGAACTAGCTATAGGTGGCAAGATAGATCAATTTTTTGGAGTTTTTTTGGCTATGGGCTTTTTTTTAAAAAATTATAAAAGGCTATTGGATAGTTTGATTTGTGCAAAAATGAAGGTTACAACTTGTCTTTTTTTCCCAAAAGATGTTGTCCAATTTTGTTTGGTGCAAAAATATGCAACAACCCAACATCTCTTTTGAGTTGTTTAGTTCCATGGACATTAGCACCAATAGTGTTCCAACTCCATGCCAAATTGATGTTAAAAGTTGCACAAAGGAAAATTTAGATCTTAAACTTTTAATCAAGCATCAAACCAAAGTTGCAACAATGTTGAATGAACAAATGGTTAAGTTCCTATCACTTATGAAAGAGTTGAACCTTTGAACTACCTAGTGTAATATAAGTGGCCTACAAAAATGATACAAAAAGTTTAGTATATGACTTTGGAAATATACAAAAGCAAAAATAAGTATATGGTAACTATTATTTATTACTATTGACACATTAAAAAACCCAATGGAAATAAAACACGAGGGTAGAATAATGGATTGTGATCCTTTAAAGCAAAAATATGAATCCAATATCATCCACGTGAAAGCTCAACATGAGCAAGACTCAAGTGTCCAAAGCACATTACCAATGGCCATAGCTACCAAAACTTGGAAGAAACTAGTGGAGAAAAAACACAAGTAACAAGGTAATGGATTGTGGCCTTTGAAAGCCATAATGTGTACCTAATATCATCCATGTGAAAGTTCAACATGACCAAGTGAGCAAAGCACATAGCCATAGTTACAAAAACCTAGAGTTAAGTTTGTAACAAAAGTTTTAAATGATTTAACATCATGAGAATTTAAAGATTCATTAAATAGAATGTGAATCAAGATTGAAAGATACAATACACATTAAACGTCACCATACTACTTTTCACTATTCCAAGACTCAATTGCATCCTTGTATGGGAATATTTCTAAGGTGAAAAATTGTCATTAGAACATTCTAACAACCATGGGCAATGAGGACTCAACCAATTTTGGAAGTTAGATTTGAGGAACTTCAAACTTAAGAAACACCTCTCATCCCCCACACTACCCAAAACAAAGACATTTCCAATTTCAGCCAATTTGACATATTCAAAATATTATGACAAACATTCTAAAAAGCTTGAAATTGTACACCACAATTGAGTGAACGAGTTTATATCAATGGCAACCTTTGTTTGGGCTTTCATTGTGAGTTTGGAAAAACCTTGCTACAAGTGAAATGTTGAACCCAAAAGAATTTCAATAACTAAGTTTTACTAACCACCTAGTTCTGTAACCAAGGTCATGCAAGAACTTACATAGTGCAACTTTAAAATCCCCAAGATGGATTAGAATGGAAACTTCAATTTCCTCTTGAATCCAATATTGAAAATAAATGATGCCAAATGCATCAAGCATTTCATGAAAAAGGAACCTAGTATCCAATTTAACAACAATGATTTCACAATCTTTGTCATAGTAAAAACACATTCATATGAAGAAAAACAAGGCAAAGCAACAAACAAATATTTAGAAAACAAGTTTGCCATATAACAATAAGATTCAAATGAAAAGAAAATTATAAAAAAATCCCAAAGTAATGAACAAACAATGAAAAGCAATTTTTTTTTTGGGAAAAATAAGAGAACTTGAATGGCAAATTCATTATGGTTGCCTCCACACCATGTGCACACCTATTTCAACCTTCTTTTGTCACAAGTGCTTTCTCCCTAGTTACTTTGTCAATGTATCAACAATAAATCTAAGTTCCATTCACATTGAAAATAAGATGTTCAAAAGCAAATTATGGCATTGGGATTTATTCCAAGGTGATGTTTTCATGAGAACAATCCAACAGTGCATGGTATTCATGGAACATCTCAACTTGAAATTTTGTGACAAGATTGACAAATAAGGAATACATTTTTGTTTGACAAATCTTCATCAGACTAACAAAATTACAAATGAAATTATCATTCCCTGGAGAAAACTTGATTAAACTATGGATTGTTCTTAAAAGAAAGAGGATACGAGCCAAGGACAACAACACATCAAAATCAACTAAAATGACCAAAGTTAATTGTAACTTGAAAATGGGTGTTCATGTCCATGCCCATCTTCATAAAAAAAGTTCAGTATTTAGTGATCACCCTTTTGGAAAGATTTAACATAGAAATTCATTTCATCTTCACATTTTTCAATATTCTAAGCCTTTTAAATTCCATTATGTTAACCAATTTTGTGAGTTTCAAATGGTGTTTGGGACTTTTTCAAAAATCTTGGTGTAAAGCTTAAAGCAAAACCTCCACTTGAAATGTAGAAAAAGTTTGCACAACTAAATTCATTTAGTGGAAAACACAATGAAACCCTAAAATAAAAGGGCCCATGATGATCAAAATTGCACTATGACATTTGATTTGGTGCCTTGGAAATAGTCACACCATTTACACTAAAAGCTGACTTCATTTCGATTTAAACCTCCTTCCTATAATAAATACTCCATAATGTAGTAAATTTGATTATTTACATTAAACCCACCCACCACCTAGGTCATTGATAACAAGAATGGAATGCACACCCATTTGTCAACCACATATACATATTGTAGCAACAGTCATTACTAGTTGTTAATGAACATCATAGTTAATTGATAAATATTGAACTCCCATTACACTCACCTTCAGAACATGGGGATGAATATGTTCACCCATCTCCCACCTAGAAGCATCACTCCAATGTTTTTTGGCCAAAATTTTCACCTTCATGAACTGGAACATGGGCTACAAAACCTCATATTCAAGCATGGGCCTCCATTCTACAAAACAAACAAAATTGAATAACCTTACACCAATTCTCCCCAACCATGGCATTGTCCAATTATTATAGAATTGATAGAGGCTTGTAAGCATTGAAAAGGACAAGATGCTTGTTGTTCTCATCGTATTAAATGTCGTCTTTCTTCAAGGCTTTGATAAGGTTGTCACATTTGGGCCATCACTTGCCCATACGTTTATTTAAATTTTTCTTTGGCACAATGTGTTTAGGTCAACTTGTAATAGCTTCATGAATCATATACTTCACATAAACCATCACACCATCAACAATGTCAACCTCTACCCAAACAAACCGCATGACCCAAATGTCTTGCCACTTTCAAATGGCATTGTAATTTTTTTGAGGTTTCTTCGATGGGGTTTCACTCAACTCAAAACTTTTCTCCATCAAATTGATCAATGATCCAAACATCCTAGCGGTGTGTGGCTACTCAACACCACTAAACTTGGAATGACCATAATCTCAACATCATTGTTAGCATTGTGACTTTAAACAAAGCTTTCACTCAAAAGTTTGACGATAGTTTCAACAACCCATCACGAATAATTGCCAAAGACAAACACTCAACTAAACAAAGCACACTCAAAAACTTAAAATATCACATCCCAAAACCAAACATTCAAGTCCCAAGCACGATAAGCTCATGTAGGCAATAGTATAAAATGCAATGCACATAGAACTTTAAAAAGTAACTCTAAACCAAACTTGCATGCACAATTCACAAAAATTGTGAAGTCCAAAACCAATTATATATATGATTGTGAATTGCAAGTTGCAACTTGAAAGAAAAGATTTTAAAAAAAACATTACTTGCGCAATGCAACTTGCAATTCAATGAGCTTACCTTCAAATTTTCAAGTTTCAAACAAAATCTTGCTTATAAGTTGTGATTTGTAACTTTGTACACAACTTAATGAGCTCATGACCCAAGTTCAAATCGTTTAATACTTTATCACTCTACAATGTACATCCCAAAATGCCATTCCAACAACCAACAAACATTGATGTTTAACAATCACAAAGAACTATTGATTGAACAAAAATGGTGAAAATTAAGACCTTCATTTGAGTCTTGCAAGTTGTATACCTAAGATCAAAACCTCATGAGTCATGATGACTCATGATGCATAGCCACCATACTAAAAATAAAAGTATTAGGGATACTAGGATTTATTTTTTTTGAAAAAACATGTGACTACTAATCATTAGCTATAAGTCTAATAAAAAGGCAACCATTTTTTTGGCTATATCTTTAAATTTTATTACACAAAAGTTGGCTACTACCTTAAACCTTTTTTTTTTTAAATTGCAAGACAAAGGGCCAAGAGATAGCAATTTGGAGAAAAGGGGTGGTTGGGGGGGTGGGGTGTGGTAAAACCAAAATCCAGTTCCACTTAAACGAGTTGCACTCGTTGCACGTTTCTCTCCACCTACCAGTCCCACCAGGGAGATGAACCTGTGATCCGGTTGCAGGAAGAGGCTGACCTTGTGGGTTTGGGTAGGAACTGGAACCGGACTAATCGGGAAGAACCTGGAACCGGTTAAAACTGGAATTTACCAGAAGACCCACATCAGTATCATTCTGTCCCAGGAGGAGCCTGACCCTGGTTGAAGCCAGAGGCTGAGCTTGCGGCCCGGATCGGTTAGGAACCGGACTTGTTAATGCGGTGAGAACTGCGACCGGTCCCCAGACTGGAATGTACCAAAATCCAACATCAATATCGAACCGGACCCGGGCTGTGAACGGTGAAACCCTAAAAGGCAAGCTGCTGCTCTCACACGGAGAAAGCGAGCGAGCAAGCGCACTTCTTCTTCTTCTTCTTCATCACTGGGGACGAGTGGGTCTGGTGATGAGAATAGAACGTTTCCTTTTTTCTTTTCACAGTTTGAGAACTCCGCCAGAGACGCGAGTTAGGTAGCAGTTGCAGAGGGAAACTTCTACTACTACTACTACTACAAGAAGCAGTACTTCGAAGGAAGCAGCAGCATGGTGGGTACTGCGACTTTCGTTGGGGCTGCTTTGGGCCTCAGCATTCAGTTCTTCTCCAATGGTGTTCGCAAGCTTCCTCTCATGCGTCGTAAGCTTTTCATTCTTCCTTTCCCCGCCAGTAGACTCGTTTCTCCTCCCCCCCACCAACCCCCCGGGTCATTTTTCAGCCTCTTCCAACAACGAAGCAGAAAGCTCTTAGACTTTTAGGGTAATGGTGTGTTGTATTTGTTTCATGGAGTTTTTTTTCCCTCCGCCCGTTGTGGAAGAAGGAACTTAGGGGACTGGATCGTGTGATGCAAAGTGGAGATACTGGAATTTATGGGTTGTCGTGGGTGATTTGTACTTGGCGGGGGGCGTGTGGGTTCTTAGACCCATGGGAGCATGTACTGGCAGTGGGGTTGGGGGCCGCATTTGGAAATGCGATGGCAAAATGGGAAGTGCACTTGCAACAGGAGTTGGATAAACGGCTGCAAGAGGTTCAAAGTGCCAACAAGAAGCGATTCATTGGTGCAGTCTTCTTTTCGCTTTTTATGTTTCTTTTTGCATCCCCCTTACAATAATCCCTTTCATTTTGTACCTTGGAATGAGCATCACCATGTGAGATCAGTACCCAATGCTTTAAAGGACTTGATCAGTGGAAGTTAGCCATTGCAACAAATGAATCACCGGTAAACTTGAACTGTAAGATCTGATACATTGGTTGAGAGCTCTAGAACTAATAATGCTACAATTTTTTGGTTTTCCCTGTGCTCATATTTTTATGTCTATACCATGAATAGGGTTTGAGTTATTCCTGGGTTTCCATTTGCCAATCCTGAAGAAGAAGTGCAACTGATGCTGGAATATTGATGGTGCAGGAACTATGAGAGCTGTGGAGGATTGATTCTGCCAAAGTGGATATATTTTCAAGAAATTGAGGAGCTCAATTATCTCCTGTAATAATGTACTTTGTGAGGCATTGATTATTACACCTCAACTATTTGGCTCTTAATTTATCACCCATCTTCAATAGTTTTCAAGAATTTGCAATTTGAAGTCTCACTATTATTATAGTTTTTGATTTAAGGTTTCTTGGCTGCATGAGTGACACTCATAAGGAGGTTATGACATCATCTCAGTCTTGTTCTGTTAGTTTTGTTTTGCTGGACCTGACACAACTGTTCTCTTCAAAAGTGTTGTTGTGGGATTCAACATGGGTTGTAGCCATTGTTTCTAGTGCTGCCAAATTGAAAGAATTGGAGAACTGGAATCTTTATGTGCGGGGTGAGATGTTGATATCTGAAGGGGTTTCTTTCTACAAGTTTCATTTCTGCCAAATTAGATAATGGTGAGGATTGAATGTTTCTGCATCATAGCCACATTTATGTGTATTCTGTTGATAGTGACTAAGTGATCACAAGGGACAGTTGTTCAGGGGAATCTAGTCAATTGTGTAAGCAAAGGCTTTCTCTCTGGAGCATGTTTTGCAATGTCATCAGTTAGTGTACTTTGTGGGAGTGATTCATGTGAGCAATAAGATTGAATAGAAAGGTGAGAGCGAGGACTCAATACTAAAACTGATCCCAACAGCCTATCCAATCACTTATTGTGTATGCCCAATGTTGACAGCAGAAACTTTGTTGATTCAGATTCAGTCTTCAGTTTTCTGTGATTGAAGAACCCTAAGGTTGCTGTTGAGGTGTATATCTTGTGTGGGGGATGGGACTCTAATAGGTGAGCATCTTGGAGCTCAGTGAGCAGTTGTGGTGAATTTGCAGTCTGATCCTAGAGCTTGAGGAGAATTGAGTATATAATCTGCGATGGCAGGGTAGTTAAATCAGATGCACACAAATATAAGTACCTCTCTCCGAGGTGTTTCTTGAAAACTGTGCAACCTGACGAGTTAGGTTGCTATTTGCAGATTACATGCTGTTAGATTTCTGGACTGGAAGCAGATCCATGCAGAAGAGCAACTGCAGAGAAGGACCTTGCACTGAAATTCACCTTAAGACTCAAGCAAAACATTGTAAACTGAGAATTGTATCATATTTTTATTTCTAATTCTTGGATTGAAATCAATTCATTATTGTCAAGATCAAAGATGCAAGGGTAAGGTTTTTCTTTTCAATTGTGTGATGTAGCCACACAGGCAATCATCCACAAGAGGAATTATCCAAATTTGCTACATATCAGAAAAGGAAAGTAAAAACATTTCAGAATCCTGCTATATTTTGGCACCTGCAGAAACCTATTGACTAAATATGATGATTTCAGGAAAAAAAAATTCCTACAAATCTGATAACTTTGGATAACTCTTTTCTCAAATATCCTATGTTTGAGTTGCACTGGATTATCTTTTGTCACCAACTGAAGAAAACCTGCAAAAGGAAAACATCACTGGTCAAATCATACTTCAACTCCTTCAAACTTCTTGGATTGTGATGTTCAATTCTGAAGGCTGCTATCTTTGCATTAGTTTTAAGTCAGGGTAGAACTAGAGTGCAATAACATAGAATACATCAAGACAAGGGGTTTTTTTTAAAAAATTAATCTGTTTTATTGGTTCCATAGTTCCCAATAAAGAACACTGTTGTGTAAATTGGGTGTTCCTGATGTGTTGGGTTCTGAATACGTTGGGTTCTGAATGTTTTGCCTCACTACTGTCTGTAGATCAAGGGCACACTCCTGCACCTCAACTAGGTGACCGGCTGCTATGACCAGGCTCAGGTGACAAATGCCTAGTCCCTAGTAATGCCTTTTCTCCAGTTCATGGGGCAAGTGATAAAAAATGTAAGAGTGACGGCCTCAGGTAAATCCCACACTCCACTAGGAAGACTACAACCCGCACAACCCTTCTAGGTTAATTAGTCTTATTCCCAAAATCAAAATCTCGTGTTTTGAAATCACTTGACTTGACAAATTGGTACTTTTCAAGATTTTGAAAAGCAACTCACCGATCTCAACCCTCTAAGAAATTCAAAGAATTCAGAGGGAAATACAAGTAGTATGCCACACCTGGAGGTTGAAGTCAAGAGCCTCATCACTGCAGTATCTATCCATGTGAGATCCACACCTTTTTAACCCCTCTAAGAGAGCACCTTGTTCCTGCAAAATTTGAGAAGAAAAAACAGAAGGAAAAAGGGAAACTTGCTTTGTAAATTTCACACACAAACCACTTTTTTTCTCTGTTTTTGCTAGAAATGAATTCCACAATGTGAGAATATTAAGTCTGGTCTCCAGTTAGATATGAGGCAAGTCTCATGCTTTCTCCAAAAAAAAAGCATATGATTGGAGCTTTATTTTCAACCTGAAAGAAAACAGAGTAAAACAAAATCTGCATATGTTCTAGCGGTCCCAATCAAATTGGGAGCATAAAAGTAGTAACTCTCATCTGCAAATGACTGACTTTACACGCCACTATACATATCACACTGAAGCAATGACTATCAATGACTGTCAACTAATAGTTACTATCACAACTGCACAACATCCACTTCATACTTCTCTCTCTATTTGATATGTTCTATGGACCCTGCTATTCTCATCTTGAACCATGTTCTTCTATGAAAGATGTTCTGCAACACACTATCAGTCTTTCCCTCCCATTCCTCAACACAATACGACCCTCACTCCCCTCCCAGAACAATGTGTAGTCCAATTAAAAGATAGATGATCAGTGTAATTAAGCTTACGGTCAGTGCCCTAAACAACATTTAACTGTGGCCACTTCCCTAACTCAGTTGTCGAGACATAGCGATAAACCCGCACCCTGTTGACAAGTGAAAGACTCAATGCCAAGGGTGAGTCTTTGCCTTCCAAATCTCCTTGGTCTCCTTCATCACTGAAGGCAGATACGTCACCAAGGAGCTCAAATGTCAGTGCTCTCACCACAATGGGTGCCTGGAAATCAAAGTAAAGGGGCATTCCTGCTCTAGCTATTGGTATCATGTACTCCCCTACTGGGACTGGCTGCCTTGTGTCCTGTCACATAGACAAAGGCAAGTGAGATATCAGACCTTGGCAACCTTTACCATAGATATTCTGGTTCTCTTTCTGAATTTGATTACAGCAAGAACTGACAAACAATAATAATAGTAATGTAACTTCACAGCAGTATCCATTATTTTACCATCTTGATCATCAGGGAGAAAGACACTTACTTGTATAGCACGGACACGGATACGTAGAATGGCAGGATTGACAAATGACTCATCAATGCAGCTACAGAGAGCATGGTCTAACATCCTCCCATCATTGAATGCTGACATTGTGTATTTTGCTGCATATCTAATTGCAGCTGGTGCATCCAACCGGAAACCCGCAACAGTTGAGGTCATGAGAGCTACAAGCTCAACTATCCGGCCACCCGCACCAGGCGGTCGCTCCTCAACTTGAACCTAATTGAAAATGGCATGATGCAAATCCTCAGAATAGACCCAAAGGTGAGCTGCTTAGCAGTAAGAGAAAACCAGCCAAACCCTCTGAATAACCAATAAAATGTCAATCCAAAACTGGACAGATCTGCTGTTCACTTACTCGGAGTCGGCTAAACCGAGGTGCCATCTCAAGCATATTCCTTAGAGCATTCCTCTCTGATGCATGTGGATTAACACCAACATCTTCATTGTTGAGAAGCTGCTTTCCAAGCACCATTATCCTCTTTGCATGGATATAGGGAGTCACATTTTGCAGTGGTGGTGATGAGTGGTCAAAGCTCAGAAAGTCAGGCACAACTGGGGAAGAAATGGACAAAGTAAACTTGAACCATATGAGGCGGCATTGCACAGGGGCTGGGAGTTTGTAGCGCAGTTGGCGCAGCATCTTCCCGTCTTCTGCAGGCCCATATGCATGTTGTGCTCCACCCTTTTCAATCGCTTCTTGCACGTTCCAGCGTCCCAAATACTTCCGCTCCTTATCCATCATCATGTATCCATACCAAATGTCAACCTGTACAAACAAACCTCATCTCTTTTCTGAGTTCCCTTTCAATAAGAGTAATATAGAAAGTGGCCCAAGCTTAACTTTGCCATTGGCTGTGAAGTTTCAAGACATGGAGTATTGCATAGCCACACTTACCATTGGAAGGTCCTGTGGCGTAAAGCCACAGGGGCTCACAAGTAAGACAATTGTTGAGACAACTGCAGGTGATGCCAATGCAACACAAAGCTCCACCATTGTGACACCTTCTGGCGCTCGCCAATAGGTTGCTGGCAACCTTGTACTCCAAGGTGATAGTAGAGACTGTGGTGGTTCTGAGCCTTCAGCAGTTTGCACCTGCACCAACTCACATCTATTACACTCTAACCTGCATCAAAGCCCACAAAAAAATACAGCTGCTATCTGTAGTGGACATGGGAAAGACAAAAAGGGTCTATGACTTACAGAGGTCAGAATTGTTGCATATGGGTACTCAGCCAGTGAAGTCTCTCCTCTAAGCACTTCTTGAATGTCTTCTTGGGTGCTCCCAGGAGTCCTCCAGGATCCAAGAGACTTAAGCTCCTTCAATGCCCCAATTGCTGCAGCTTTTACACGAGATCTGCGACGAGCAGAGGAAAGAACTCGAACCCGATCCAAAAGAACAGCATCATTAACAAGACCAGGAGCACACCGCTTACAGAGGGTAATATCCTCTATATGTAAGGGTGGGCCCCGAGAAGAGCTTCCTCGAAATAAAATGGCACTACCAGGGCCAGACATACATGCAGTGCAGGTCTGTTGACCACACTCCGAACAGTACTGCAATGAAGAACTAGAGCTGCCTGTCTTCTTGAAGCTGGAATTCTCAGGGCTGGGTTCCACAATGCGAACACCACAATTGTTGTTAGAGCACCCAGTTTGAAGAATATTGTCATCCCAGTCTCGGAAGCTCGTAGCCACCTTAGTCTCTTGTCCCACAGCTGACAATTCCTTGTCCTCTGCAACTGCTTGAGAGACAGTTGCTAACTGTGATGCAGCTTGCCATACCTGTATAATAAGCACCATGGTTCAAGAGATTGATAATTTGAACTCCCTGTAACATGCTCTGAGCATTAAACAAATGATTTTCTCTGTGTCTCTTATCTCTCCTTGGATTTACATTTAAATACAAACCTGGAACAAATAAGTGGGATCCAGAAGCTTATTGGGGTCGATTGAAGCTGGATCCCGGCCTAAAGACAAAAGAGCATGATCTCTCTGTGCAGCCGATAACCCTAAGTTCAAACGCCAAATATCAAGCTCCATTGCTTCTTGAAACGTCAAAGTATTTCCCTGTGGTGCACACCCCCAGAACACCAGTATTAAAGGCCTCTTCTTCACAGTAACTGCACAAAACTAGACAAGTGTCAATTTCCACACCTAACATGATTTGGACCTCAGATGCAGGTGTAGAATCACATACAGGATCTGAACCAAACTTTTTTTTTGCAATCTCAACATAATCTCCTATGGCAGCTCTGGAGACCAATGTTGATGGTGAGTTGGTACTCTTGGGCTGTTGAGGAGCTCCTGATCCACCTGTTGAGGGAGGTCCTGAAGCTAACTCTGACGCAAAAGGATCCCAGGTAAGGAACGGATTTGTAGCAGTATGAATGACATCGGAATCATTCAAAAAAGGATTGGTAGGTTGTATCTGCTCATCCCAGTGCCCAGTAAGCCAGTCAAAACCCTCAATTACTGGAGATGGTTTTGCAGCTTCCATATGTGGGAGTGGCAGAGCTTTGACATCTGGAGGAGGCATCATCAAAGTTTCCTGCTGCTCAGAGGGGTGAGTTTCAGACTCTGCAGCTGGACCTAGGTTAATCTCTTTGCAAATACCATCCCAGAGCAGTGAGACGCCCAGAACCTCCAGCTGCCCAGTCCCAAAACAAGACCAGTGTTATACAAGGCCCCAAACTGGGTAAAATACAGCAACAAGATTAGCATCAGAACTCAACACCAAGGTTTCCCTTCAGAGACTACTGAACTCTTGGTAGAAATCACTCAGCAATTGCTAGGATTTAATGGGTTGGTCAGCATGACTAACGCAAAATAGACAATTCTCATTCCTTATAAGCGAGTTCCAGTGGATGCCCATCAACAAGATAGAATGTCATGGATGAACGTTTGAGTGCTTAAATCTTTAACTCACCAAAGTACCTAAGGAAACTCAGAACTTCTTTACTTCATGAAACTCCTTCCTCAGGATGCAGCAGCTTGTGCATTCCTTACAGCGACCATATCTGAGAAAAAATCTCAATGGGAACAAATTCAGAGAAAGAGGAGGCATGGGCTCAATACCTCACCAATCGTGATTGGGGTGCGAGGGGTGCCTTGGTAGAAAGTGAAGACTGCTACACGCATGAGGAAATCCAGCTCACCTTCCTGTTCTTCAAAATCATAAAGCCAGCTCCAAGACTTTTCACCTATTCCAGCCCCTGTGACTGCAATGTCCTCAGGGTCCATGGCACCACGTACTAGATATGAAAGTTGAGTTCCACTTGCACATCGGGGTATATTGGCTCCCTACACTTCATCATACACTTGACCATTACTACCACCCTTCTTCTAGATTGACATATAATAGATGACGCTGAGAGCCAAAGCTGGGATCCCCTGCCCCAGATAGTTCAAACATCAAATATTTGCAACAGTTCAAAGACTTAACAAAAATAAGAAAAGTTAACCACACACAAATAGTACATCTCAGTTGAGGGAAAGCTAACCTCAAGTACAAGATGTAACTCATCAAGAGTTCGTCCAACCCGCAGATCAAAGGACACTGGAGAGGTTGTGTCATCTGCCCCATGTGCAGTTGTAAGAAGCACTTGACAAATATGGGCCGGCTCTGCCAGTACACAAATAACTTCCACCACCTCTGCCATCTCTGGACATACCTTCACTCCACAAAGCCCACTATTCTGAATTAGAGGTCCATCCTGTACACATTATGGATATATATCATATCCTACCAGTATGAAATTCTGCAAATCTCACTGTTGAAAGCAGAGTAGTGTAAGAACAAAGAACAAGGAGTTACCCAAACAATGTCTTTGTATTTGGAGGTAAGCAAAGCGTTTTGAGGGAAGAGTGTGGGGAACATGCTTGGCACTGGCTTCAAAAGAAAGGAAAATGGCCGTGTCAAGACCTGTACATAACACACAACCCATGGTATTCAAGTCCAATCATAGTCAAAAGATACTAATGAGTGGCTGGAAAAGGAAGAGGAAAACAGAACATAATGCCAATGCTCAATAAGAGAATGATGAACAAAGAAAAGCATCTGCATTGTTAGGCTGAAAATTATGATACCTGTAAAGGCCAATCTGGAAGGGATGGGAAATGCTTGTGGTGACGAAGGCCAAGGAAAATTTCAAGCTGCTTTTGTCGTGTGCTATCAACCAAAACATTCAAGTACCTACGTTGCAATGTAATTGCAAAATTTGTTGCTGTTGATGACTTTTTGCTCTTGCCTGCTTCCTCACTGAAAATCTCAATGATGTGACTATGCATTGCTCTTGACCCAGTGTAAAGCATTGCATGGATGTCACCTGCTATCAGAAATAGCTCAGCCATTTGAGCTATGGGGTATGGTAGGGTTGATTCCCGGAACTCCTCAACTGTCATATCAAACCGCCGCCAGGGTTCATCTGGACATGGGTGATTCCATGTTGTAGTACGAGTGTTATGATCAATGTAGAAAACTTGACCTGTTACATCATCACAGCGTTTCTCCCATCCAGGTGGTAATGGTCCAAGTGCCCCCCGTGAAGGGTCTCGGTTCCTCCCATTCACCATGCTTGGCTGAAAATGCTTGCCTGAATCCAATGGGAGACTCAGCATTCGGCACTGCTCCGTTAGAACCTGAACTGCCCCAAAAAAACTTGCTGCATTTGTTCGGTCCAGTGAGTCTGCACAGTTGAAGCGTATCACCCCTACTTGCTTGGAGATGATTCGGAAACCCCCAGGTTGAAGGCCCTTGTTGATCAAATTGAAGGGTTGACCAACAGAGTTTCCTGGAAAAAACTCACCTGTCCCAAACCCAACATCAATTGTAGGCTTCTTGAGCAACTGCCATAGCCCTTCCACAGTCCGCGGTTCCCCAATCAATTTTGTAGTTGCATGCCAGTCATAATTGATCAGACTTATCTGTGCATCTGGAAGCTCATGCTTTGACTTCATATATTTGATTGACTGTTCAAAATGTTGGGAGAGCTCCAACTCAGGCTTTCCAACTCCATTTCTAAGCAAATTAATGCAAACTAAATTTGGCTTGGCCCTGTTTACAGACTCCTTGAGAGCTCCAGCCTCTGTCAGATTACCATAGCGTTGCAACAACCTGCGGAAATAGTGTGCTGACCCCACATATGGGTCTGTTTCGGAAACAAAGATTTCTGCTTCTGCCACTGTGGACTTGATCTCTGCTCCCCACCATATGGGCACAGTTCCTCTCCGCCATAAATAGATGCTGAAGGGAATTGGTCGTCCTCGTGACACTTTTGATGGCCATACCAATTGCTCACACTCCACTTCATTTCCTGGCCATGCAACAACAAGCTTCAAATCATTGCCAGGAACCACAACATCAAAAGAAAACAGAAACTTGGTGAACACAAAACTTTCAAAACATAAACTGAAACAGAATATTGACCCTGGATATCCAACAACACATGAATATCAGAAAACAATTCCCAACAAAGTAAATCTGAATCATCAGAGTAGGTTCTGCCTGAAAAAGGACTAAACCATATTTTACCTCCACAATTCAAGGCCACACAATTCCACATCTCTAAAAGAAGATATCATCACTTTGAAGAATCTCAGAGAGGTAGCATCAAACAAGATTACAAAACAAGGTACTCACCAGTACTGTATGCACCATTCAGACCACGGGCTAGATAGCGGGTTCCAGGATGAAGCCTGCTTCGCCGGGCTGTGAGCACTATAGTCACCTGTCGGCCCTTATTATCTTGGAAATTTCTTGATTCTGCAAGACCCTGCATCAGCTCAACCAAGCAGATGGTAAGACTACTCATATACCAAATAGACGAACAATAGTTTACGGAAATTGGCCCTATAAGTCATCTTCTGCACTTCACATTTTAGTTGGAAAGTCAAGTACTGCTGTCAAGGCCACAATAAGTAACATCACACTCTACAGTGTCTCTTGAGCACCCTATGGCTACTGCCTCCTCTCAGGATGGACACTTTCTAACAACTAATTGGTTGCCCCATTATTTCTGAGAGCAGTTCAATAACCCTGGATCCCAAAAATATTCACCAGTTGTCAACAGAGTCAATGGCACATGCATCCAGTTGAATTTGGGCTAGAACCACAAGTATCAGCCTTCCCACCAGGCTATTGGCTTGAAGCTTTCCAAAGAAAAATCAAAAAATCTGCTGCCACCTTATTGGAGTGAAACCATACTCTTGAGACAATCCAGACATGAGCTCAATACTGATTTGCAAGAACAATACAAGTCATGTGAGGATGGAAATATGGGTCAGACCTGCAAGAGAACCATACAATGGGTCTCCAGCCCGATAGCCTTGAATGGTGAGGCCAACCATTCATTCCAAACAAATTCCTTGTCAGGATTATCCACTGCAAAATCACTTGGAAATGGGCGTGTGATATCCAGTGTCTCACAAAAATAGTGCATACCATCAATTTGAATGTCAGTCAAATCTGCAGCATTTTTGGCCTCCCCTTTCGCATGGAACTGAGGATTCCGGAGTGGAATCCTCAGCCACAGAGATTCCACAACCGTATACACGCAATCACCACATGGAAGCTCTGGAATTGAGCATTTCAGTCTTGTTGCAAGAAGGAGAAGCCCAACACTTCCCAAAGCAGCATAACCCAAAATTGCCTTTGAGTACACAGAACTCTTCACCATGCCTCTTGAAGTTTTAAGAAACTGCAGCGCATCGCCCTCTGATGCAAATACATCGAATCCCCATCGCCCTCTGTAGTGTAGGATGCCTGTGGTTGGGTCAATGCTGATCACTTGTGTATCCTTCCGTAATGCCAAGCTTGCAATAATTACAAACTCCCCAGAATCAAGCTCCACTACAAGTACTGATGCTTCCCTCATTCCTGCACCTGTATGTTCACAAATGCTCATATAATTATGAAACAAATAATGTCCACATGTCCTGCTAATAGTGTCAAACGTTTTTCTAAGAATTGCATTCAGTTGCAGGAATTCAGCAGAAGTTTACAGAGACAGATAATCCTGCCATCAAAGATCGGTGAATACTGTGAGAGGATGTGCATCAGATTGATAGATTTGTCTGAGAAGTAGCTAGCTGTAGAGGCAATAACATGGTGCTTAGCCCTAATTCAGACTCCAATTAGGTCAAATGCTGGCCAGAAACAAAGAAACTAAGCCCTGTTTGAAACTCCAAAACACTCATAACTCCTGCAACTGTGCCCACTGGATTGGCAGGGGAAAACAAATCCACCAACTACAGAGACAGAGAACAGCTTGAACTACAAGGACAGAAAACAAATATAAGCAACTTCTGAACTGACCAAAGAAATTAGGTCAACAGCATGGATGTGCTACAGCAGATTGCACTCATCTGCAGGGCGTTTACAAGCAAGAGATAGGAAAAAATGTTCTTCTGGACTGACCAAAGAAATTAGGTCAAAAGCATGGATGTGTTACAGCAGATTGCATTGCTGCGCAGGGCCTGCATGTGCAAGCAAGAGATATGAAGATATATTGATCCTCTAACGGCAACACTCAGTTTCCATCATCAATTCACTACTGCATACATCATCTGCGGGATGTGGAGGAGGGCATGCACAATTTGGAAAGAATACAATAAAGTAAACCACGCCCAGTGACAACGATAGTGCCCGATTACTGATTATACCAAAGCTTCCAGATGCAACCATGGAAGGTATAAGAGTCATCAAATCCGAGTGGCACGATGGAAAACCAAACCAGAACAAAAACAATACTTACCGGAGCTTTCCGTCTGCCGTCCCATACTTGCCATCAACCCGCCACATAACACCACTCCAAAATTTGCCTCCAAAACCAAAAGAAACCCGACGAATCAATCAATCATACATACATATCGCTTCTTCCTCGCTTCTTCATCTTCTCCCAAGAAACTTACAACGCGCGCAACATGAAACAGGGAAGATAGATCTAGAAAAACAACAAAAACGAAACGAAACGAAACCAGGAAACGGAGAAAAAGAAAGAAAGTTAGGTCTTCAAACAAAAATCTATTGCTTCCTGAATACTCAACGGATGTGTGCGAGGCAAAAAATGGCAGATAGGTACTGAAGTTACGCATCAGGGAGATGCAAAAACAGCTGAGAAAAGCCGCAGTCAGGCAGGCACAGAGGGTGCGAAGCGCCGCTGCTGCTCTTGCGAGAAACAAAACAGAATTGGGTTTGCTCTTGGGGCTTGCTGCCCTCCATCCCTCCCTCGCCAGCTAGCCCTTTGCTTGCACTCAGTCAAACGGTAAATTTTCCGTTCAGTAAAAAGTGAAAACCAAAAAAAAAACCACTTCACTTCCACATAAACTTTATCTTCCTCAATTATAAAGTGTTTTTTTTTTTACCCCTGTTTTTTCACCCGTTCATTGTGAACAGACTTTTCAATGAATAATGGATGAACTTTGAAATGACAATGGATGAACTTTGCAATGACTAATGGATGAACTTTGCAATGAAAAATGAATGAACTTCGTAATCTCTAATCAATCACCCCTGTAAATTTTATTGATTTCATTTAGTGGTGATTTATTATTTCATATAGTGAATTTTTTAAACGTTATCACCCTCAATTATAAAGTTTTTTTTAATAAAAAATTTCCCTTGGTTCATTGTGGACAGACTTTTCAATGAATAATGGATGAACTTTGTAATGAAGAATGAATGAACTTTGCGATCTAATCCATCACCCCTTACAAGTATTATCGATTCCATTTGGTAGTGATTTGTATGGTGAGTTTTTTAATTCATCTTTCTCGATTTTTTTTTTTTATAATTTTTTTCCATTTGTTTGTTGTGGATAGACTTTTCAATGAATAATGGATGAACTTTGTAGTTGAATCAATCATCATTGTAAGATTTATCAATTCTGGTTAGTGGTGATTTGTATGGTGAATTTCTAAAATATTCATGTTTCTTTCCATCCTTGAAGGAGGAGTCATTGAGCTTATGATGTTAAAAGGCACATTTCATAGAGGAGGCTAATGTCAAATTTAGGTTAATTCATCAAAAAAAAAATCTTGAAAATTAAAATTTATTCTACAAAAATTCAAAATTTTCAATTTCACTCAATGTAAGTTCAAAATCTTTTATTTTGCAAAAGATTAAAGGCAAAATAAAAACAAAGGTAGTTCATGTCAAACTATTTATTTTGATGGTTTTAGCTATTTTTACTTTAGTAATTTATCTCCTTTTTTAAAAAATATTTTGTTAATTTTGTTGCCTTTGCCTATTAGAAGGAAGAGATAGATTACACAATAGTCTAGGATTTGGCCATAAAATTTTGATTTGAACTTGTCCCAATCATTGACATTTCAAGTATTATGTGTGCATATGATGGATGGGCATGTTCCATAGAAATGCATATATTTAGATAAGAAGTTCTAGATCTATTAACAGAAGTTCAAAGTTTGACATTTAAATCTCCCATTAAAACAAAGTCATTATGCAATTAGTCACTTATTCATTGTTGGGTTTTTAAGTGTTAATCAATTTTTTTTCCCAATCTTAAGGTCCTTTTAGATAGATTGTGAAACCCCATTGGGTAACTTGAGTAAGTTGTAAAATATAAGTACTCATCTTCATTTTTTCTATTAGCACACAACTAGATGTAAAATATTGATAGCAAGATCTACATTGATAGCTTAGTGTTGTTAATGCATATCTTACATATTCATTGCATTGTATGGTCATATATTGCATCACCATTCGATTATGCAAATGATAGTCCAAAATGATGTGAAGTTTGAAATTTCCGTTGGTCACACAATTTTTTCAAGTATTGTTAAGTATACAACAACTTCAATATTCATTAAAGATCAAACCAAGATTTGAGTTTGAGGAGGAACAAACTCCAAACAAATAAAACAAATTTCATAAGTTTTAATATATATGTATAATGCATTTGTCTTTCACTAATTCCAAATGTCATGTACATGACATGATGTTACAAACTCAAAACTTGGGAAACCAAGTTAAGGTAAGATTAACATTAGTACTCGCAATTCATGAGGACATAGTTTAATAATGCCAAATGGACCAAAAATGTTTGCATAAGAAAAATAAATGTCCTTCAATTGATGAAGACATTCAAAACACAGATCAAGAAAGGAGATACAAACTATAGATGTGCATTTCCAATAGGAATTAAGGTTGTGAATGTTTGTCGATGTTGTAAAATACCTTACTTGTTTTGAATTCTTTTTACTAACAAATCTTCAATATGCATGGTGTTTTACAACTTTATTGATCCCATGAATATAGTCTTAAAGCACCAAATCTCTTATCCACATGGTAAGGAAATTGACAAGGTAATGGAAGGTTTTATGTGTTATTTTAATTACTTTCAATTCAAGGTGCCATTGATGGCACACAAATTGCCATAGAAAAAACCATCAAAAAGTCAAAAGTCCACTCCACCAACTATTATTCATCTACAAAAGCAATGGCCATATAAAGAATTGAAGATCAAAAATGAATTTTTTTGATATGTGCTTGGGGTTACCTAATTCCATTAATGACTTCAAGTTGAATGTTTATAATCTATCACAAAGTTCTACATGAAAGATAACTTTTCACAAAATGCAATAATCAAAGAACATTCACAAATTATACATCTTTGATAATAAATATTAATTTTGTTATGTTGGCTTATGTGCCTTTCAAAGACACTACACTACATACAAACCACATAACAAACATCCATCACAAAGGAGAGAACATTGTTGAGAATGCATTTGGGATCCCAAAAGAAAACCTTCCATGAGCTTGTTGTTAAAACCTCTTTAGATCCACTAAAATTTACCAAATATGGTGCATAGTTTGATACATAAAGGACACAATGTGGATTTAATAACTCTAACAAACCAATAGGCTTGCAAGAATGGTGGATTAATTATTTAGGCACCAATTTGTAATGTACCATCTAAAAAAGACCTAAACAAACATTTCAAAATTTATAAGGATTAATGAAATGAAAATGTAATGAAATTTCTATTACCAACAATTAACACAATATCTTGGACATCAATAAGGGTTTACTAAATAATGAACAAAAATAAACAATGTTTTTTTGTAAAAGTTAAATCTGAATTTGAATAAAATTGTCAACAAATTGATCCAAACACTTTCATTTTGGGTGAATGCAATGTTGAGTGGACCAAAATGTAGAAAAAAAAAATCCCATATAGTTCATTTTTCTTTGTATTCTTTTTTTTTAAAGTATGAGATTACTAGGTATTTGGGCAATAATAATCCATTGATTTCAAACCAATTTTTCCATGTATGTTGACCCCCAACTAAATATTATTATTTTGTACACATGTGCAAAAATATAACATAATTTTTGGAACTTATTTTCAATGTGATCATATATAATTAAATGTTAGTTCTTAACAACCATATGTATCAATGAATGAACCATTTTGAAATTCATATAAAAATTTGTAAGCAAATGGTGGTCCCTAATTTTTTACTTTGAAACTCCATAATTTATTCAACTTCATAAATGATGATAAAACAAACATGCATCACATACATATTGAAATCAATAATATAAAATCAAGTTCCTAAATTGGTAATTTCAACATTTAATATGTAGTTTACCTTAATCAATTACACCCACATTACAAAAATTATATTTGTGATATCCATATTGATATAATGTAATTTGCATTGACCTTTCAAATCAATATAACAAAATGTGTCCTTGTGTGTTAAGTGATTTTTGAATGAATCCATTAGTCCTAGTGAATAGGACTTAATGAGGATGTAATGAATTCATTAATTTAATGAACAAGGATTAGTGAATTACACCCACATTTTGTAATGGTGAATGCATTTTTTCCAATAAAATCATTTTTTGGTAAACTATAATAATGAATATGTACATTTGATATTCTAATCATCTATTTTGGCTTTAAAATTGAATTTTTTTTGTTATATCAATAAAGGTTAAAAAATGTTTCAAATTGAACTACATTGCAATTATTAGCTATGAAGTGGCTTTTTTTACACTTGTTTCTTGCCAAATGTAATTTGGTGTTGATTTTTTATTAAATTTTGTTATATTAATTGTGATTAAAATATTTATTTGTTGTGGTTCATTATTACTTGGCTTGACCTTATTTTCCAAACAAAAACATGACACATCACCTACAACCAATCTGATTGAAATGTGTCAAATTCTAAATAAATGATTCATCTGATATGGTGTGTTTGCTAGGAGCAATGTCCAAAAAGTCACTTGAATGTCATGATCAATTATTCCTTTCAAAGCAATCCATTCAGAGGTTCCTTGGGCATCACATCCACAAATGTTTCCAACAATTGTTTAACACATTTAAAGAGTACTCACAAGATTGAAGTCTTTTTAAGGTTTAGATTCATCCATTACTTGCATCACACATAACATTTACCACCTTTGTATTCATTCATTTTTCCAAGTTTGGGCTTAAATTAAATGGATTTGTGACATTTTTGCCCACACTAAGCACTTCATGTGTCTTCACACAAATTATTCCATTTTAAAATTGAATTGTAATTAACATATTATGGCCTTCAATGGACACATTAAGAATTCTTAATTATGAAGTCCGTATCCAAAACACATTTCCTTTTGCCTTACTTGAATACAATGAGATTTATTATTTCCAATTTCCAAATTAAAGAGGTATGTTCTTAACCTACCTTAAAGTGGGATGGGGGACTTTATTCATAAAATGCACCTTCATGGTTAATATAAGCTCCTTTGGTTTGAGTCCATTTGTTCAAAACCTTTTGTGTTGTATTGAATGAATGGGAGGCCTTTATGTGCAAAAGACGTAAAACCTCATGTTAAGAGTTGACGTGCTCCTAAATCCCTTGTTAAACCCACTTGAGGGTCCAATTATGTAGAGTTGTGGAAAGTTGGGACTTGGGGGCCGCTCCCAACTTCCAGCACTAAAAGGGGGTAAAGGGGCGTGTTAGAAGTCTTGGGATTAGACTAGGAAGAGGGATTAGATTATCAAGCTTGAATCTGCATCCAAAAACTAACCACAAAGGGTTAGTTAGTATTCGGGAACACCCTTGGGTGTTGGGACAAGCAACGGGCACTTTGACACACAAGACTCACCACGGCCTAGACTCAGGGGAAACCACCACCTTCCCCCATATAGTATTCTCTGCGTCTCACCACGGAGGCTACATCTGAATGGCTCTTTTTCCCGAGACTCCCAAGGAGGAGTCCCGAAACTGTCCCAGGTTGAAGTCCCGAGACTTTGGACGCTCATAACTCCTCACCTCAAACTCAGATCGGGACGAGGTCTAAACCAAAGTTGTAGTTCTCCTCGATAGCTTTCCAACTCCGTGTTGCACTCCTTCAAGCGATGTCAGGAAGAGGTCGATTCTCGACTTTTTGTGGTCGGGAGTCAAACTAACAGTTTGACTCCCGTCCCTTCTTTTGCCCCATAACTTGGGCTGCAGATGTCCAAATGGCACATGCGAGGCCATTTTGGGCATCTACACTTCAAGACCTTTTCATTGATATAAAAAAAATTTCAATGCGAGGTGTTTTGACCCTTGAACTCGAGCTATGAATTTTCGAGAATCCCAGAGGACTCTATTTTCCACTTTCGGGAGTGTGAGTTGCATTCTCACACTTAGCCCCAAAATGGGGTTGCGACAAGAGTTTTTTCCCTTCAAGAATATGAGTTTATTACCTTCATTTTATGTAAATTGATGGTTAGGAAATTTACCAAGTGGATTTAAAGTTGCATTGGTTCCATTCAAGGTAATATTTTGAATGATGTCCTATCTCATTGCAATTGAAACATGGCCCCTTGAATTTCCAATTCCTCAAATCACCTTTGGATTATTCTTTTCAAAAGGGTTGATGTTTTTCAAGAAATTCCCTTTGAATTTACTTGTCTTTTTGAACTATGTGGGTTTTTTCCCTTTTGAACCCTCATGTCCATGACTCCATTACCCTTCATGATGTGTTCATTTTTGGGCCCAAATTATTCACCATACCCCACATTAGATAACTTTTTCACTTTTGTGATAAGTTTTAACAATTAAGCATGCCAATTTTCCTAAAATTTCAATCTGGCCCAAATTGGAAGTCTCATCACAAATTGACACACTTAATCAAGCTCATGCATGTGAATGATCTATGACATGAGTTTGATGTACATTTTCACATACTATTGTGGATTATCATTCAATAATTTCCAAGGTTTCAAAATTGGCACTTCAAAATATAATTGGATTTCTTTGGGATAAATTGTAACTTAATACGATCATTGAAATTTTTTCAAGAATAACCATTGTTTCTAGCATTTTTTGGTTTCACCTTTTTCCACCAAGTTGAAGCATAACTCTTCAAATATGATTGAATCAATGTTGTGACCCTAATTTTGGGCTTGAAACCAAAGATAAAACATGAGACTTGAGAATGTGTGGGAATAGTGTTCCAAGATTCAATTATTTTTGTAAAGTGTTAGAAAGTTTGTCCCAACATTCTTGAACATTTTTTTATTTTGAACTTGAAGTCTTAAACAATTTCAAACTTTTGGGATAATAGTACAAGTACTAAATTTAGTCCAAATGAGGCTTTCAATATACCATTAGAAAGGTCTTGAAACTTAAATATAAAAAATGAACTCCCATTATCCATTTAATATTCTAAATTAAAAGTTAAATGCATACAAAAAAATTGAAAGTCGAATGGGTAACCCAACCATTAAAACCCAAAAAAAAAGGTCAAGTGACCTTAGAAATCAAGAATTTGAGGGCAAAAGCATCCTTGGGTGGTAACAATAGGAAAGTCACACCTTGATTTCTTTGGGTCCCTTTGAACTTTGAAAATCATAAGAAACATTTAGATAAATATTTTCATAATATTTTTAATGAATACAATTATTTAGTTTCATAGAATTTGAAATTTCATTAATATCAAGAATATTTTGTATTTTGATGTTCCTAATCATTACATTTAGAAAAGTTTCAAGGAAGTCAAGTTGGTTCCTGTCCTTGAATTTGTTGGTTAGGAACATAAATTTGAAACATGATTTGAAATTTTTTTTAGGAATTTTTTCCTAAGGTAATTTGGATGTCATTTTATTTTTAAGTTTTTATTAAGCGATTAATTGAATAAGTATAATTTAGTTATGAATTTTCAAAGTTAAGGCTATCGATTTTTGAAGGGACCATTTTATTTAGGAATAATTTTTATACACATTTTTTTATTTTTTAAATTTTTAAATAAATTTCAAACCATATATTAATGTATATAATTGATAAACATGAAGAAAAAATAATTTATAGTTTTGAAAAAATTTAAAGTAAAGGGCTTAGGAAAATGATTTGGTCATTTTTGGTTCCTTAACCATTCCTTGAGGTGGTTCATAATGATACAACACAAGGATGATTTTGCCCTTGATACAATGTTGAAAAGGTATTTGTAGTTGAAAAGGTATTTGCATTTGAAAATTGAAACTTTTGTGTTAAAATTATGAGCTTGTAACATTTTAAGACACATAACTTAAGCAAAACCAAAAAATTATTAAATTTTCAAAATCTTGTTTCTTTAAAAGTATTTTGGAAGTCCCATGAATTTTTGTCATTTTGATGCAACCCATGTTATTATTCACAAAATATATTATAGGAAAAGACCTGGTGATTTTTTTTCAAGTCTAGGTTACATGATGTGTTTTTTGAGTTTGGTTTGCCCATGGTTTAATTATGCACCATTTTTTTAAAAAATTGCATTAATAACCTTTTTTTCTTGGTTATACAAATTGATTTCACTTTGAACTTTTAGTTGTGGGTTTGTTTTAATCACATCCTAAAATTCTCATCCTAAAATTTACACCTTTGTTTATTTTTTAAAAGTTAGGATATGTGCCTTAAGTTTGCATTTTGATTCAAATTGAAAATTAACATGTTAAACACATTAATGCCATTTGATAAACCTAAAGATGCATAAGTTAATTCCACTACAAAATCCTAATCAACTTTCATGACACAAATATTGTTGCAACCTTAGTTTTGGGCTCACGACCAAAGCAAGGGATTACAAAGGTGCGAGCCAAAAATGAAGCCCAAGAGTCACATTTCATGCCCTCGAAAATGTAAGAGGGTGTGAGGGAACGAACCCACACATTCCCAAGTGGGCTCCCGCTTTGGGAGTTGGAGTTCCAATGGATTTTCAAATATTTATAAAGCAATTGTAGGGGTCAAAACTCATTAGATTGAAGAGTTCCTTATACCATTGAAAATATCTTGGAATGTAAATGTTAAAAATGTGCTTGCATATCCCATTTGAGTATTTAAAACACAAGTTATGGCCGAAATAAGGGTTGGGAGTCAAAGTGCCAATTTGACTCCCAACCATTAAACATTAGGAATCGCCCTGATTTACTTATGGGTAGGTAACGTGTCACATATCGTTGGAAAGCTCTTGATGAGGGCTACAACTTTCTTTAAACATCACCTCAATCGGAGATCTACACAAAAAAGTTATAGGCCTCCAAAATCACAAGAGTTCCAATTTCAAGAATTTCGAGATTCCCAACTTGGGAATCTTGGGACAAAATGACTTTTAGATGTAGCCCATGTGAATAATCACAAAAAATATTATAAGGGGGAAGTCACCACCTTCCCCCTTATAATATTCTTCGGTCGTGATGAGTTTTGTGAGTTCGTGTGTGCTTGTGGTTTATATGTGCACCAAAAGTGTTTTAATTATACATTAACCAACTTGTTGTTTAGTTTGTGCAGGTTTTTGACTAATCTTGTATTACCACATTAATTTATTAATCATAGCGATTTATGAAGCCATTGTTGGTTTTTATTATCCTATTTTTATTTGTCATGTGTTTATAATGAAAGGGATCATTAATGTTAGCTCCTCCTTATGGTTGTGACGATGGGACAATTCATGTTATTAGTCTTCACAATCATGTTGGAACTCTTCCTAAATGGTTTCAAATTCAACCTCCATCTCCTTAATGGATCTTTTCATGACAATTTTTAATTCAACCTCCCATCCCTTGCACTTGTTTTTTTATCCATTATATTTAACATGGGTTTATTTTTTGGATCAAAATTTTCACCAAATCTATGATACAAAGTGATGCACATCTAGGTTTGTTAAGTGGTATTAAGTTTAGAAAACCTTTTTGATTTTTTATTTTGCTAGTAAATCATTTTTCCAAGTCCTAATATACAAAACCTTGTCCCACAAATTGAGACACCTACGAGACTCCAACTCACAAAGTGAAAATCCATTTGGTGTCACATATGTCAACATTAGTTGATTCACCTTTATAACATCATTTCACCCATGACCATCCATAATAGATAATTTTTCATTTGAAAGATGAATTTCATACATCATCCATTTATTTATGGTTTTAAAAAGTTTTCAAAAAGATTATTCGGATAATGAGCATATGGAATTGTTTAGGGAAGCTTCCTTGGCCTAGGTCCCCAAAAAGGATATAACAAATTAGAAGACCTTTCATTATCTTTAGTTTGTTCAACAACAGTTTGAAGTATGATTTTGCATTATAGCCATGTTCATTTCATTTCATGTATTCATTTTTTTAATGTTATTAGAATAAAATTATATTTGAACTTTTATCTTGCACGTTTCATGGTCATGTTTTTTTTATTTTTGTACGTCTTTATATTAAGATTTTTAAATGTTTATTGCATAGTTTGTTTTGGTTTTTGTGTACCTTAAAAATCTTTGTCTTTATAGTTTTTGTACTTGTGACACTTGGGGTGTTCAGATTCGCTTCTTTACATTCTCCCACATTTATGAAAATGTGTTTGAGTCCTAAAACATTTTATCAACTTGGTTCCCTTTTCATGCCTTAATATTGGCCACAAACCCACCAATTGGGCTTCCAAAGCTTCCATTTGTTTTTGTTAATGGATTTCCTTCTCCCTCCTTTTTTTTGGGTTAATTGGCAACTCTTGCAATGAAATCATAAGTGCACCATTCTTCTTTTCCATATAATATCCTTCTCCTCTCTCCACTTAGTAATTCCCATCCAAAGAGGCCTTGAAATTTTTGGCTTGGCTATCTAAATGTTCTGTTAATGTTGTCACCCTCTCCAATTCTATCTTAGAATCCTTCAACTCCAATTTCAATTTGTTAATACCTTCAACCCCATGGGATAAAACATGGAGTTGTTGCAACAATCTTGCAAATCTTTCATTCCAATTCCTTCCCCCTTGGTTTTCATTTCTTAATGCCTTCACCCTCTCTCCTTGTTGGACAACCACCTCCTTTGGGCCTTGGTGAATTGAATAATCTTCCAAAGCAATGGCGGAGGACATATGCAAGCCTTGTTTTTCCGAATTCACCGTTGAAACCTTCATGCAATATTGGATGGTGAAGGAGAGGTAATGCCCACAAAGCAAGGTGCTCACCTTCCTTGCCTTTTTTCTCATGGCCAACTCTTCATGGATCTACCCATTCACAAATTTCGCCCTATTACAAATGACCCATTTACTTATTGCTATTATGGCATGCAATTGGTGACTTGTTAAGTAAGTTGGATGCAACTTCAATGCTAGCCCTTTGTACATAAATTGCATCCATTCCATCGTCTTTGGGTTGTTTGCCTTGCCACCTTCCAACCATTTGCAAGGGTTTTGACCTTTTCTTAAATTATGAAATAAGCTTGTGAAGTGGTACTATCATCTTTGAAACCATGAACTTCAATCTCTGACAAGGGCAACTTGAGAATCTCATGGAGTAATTGTGCATCCACCACAATTTCCTTCCCCATTACCTCCCCCACTTTCTCATTAAGTTTGTAGGATTAGCAAAATTCATTGATGAGGGGGGGGGGGGGCTTCAATGGTGCGGGCAATTTTTTTGACACCAAAAGGAACTAAAACAAACCAGCTTGCTTCTATTTTTTGTCGATGTTCATTGGTAGATATTCTCCTTCCTTTGATCAAGCCAGCACCCTATTGTTTAGGTTCGGATTCATTGTTTGGTACTATAATATATGAAAGATGTACTCCAACATCCACAAAGTATTCTAATATCCATTCAATAACCAAGCACTCATTCATCCACCAAAAAGTGCAATGTTCAAAATAACAACACATTAATATCCCAATGCCAATTCTACTAATATTGCCATATTTAAATTGGGAAATCCAACAACAACCCAATACATATGACTATCCAGACCAAAAAACAAGTTTGAAATGAACCAAAGAAAAACATAATTTTCAAGGCACACCACTTCTAATCACTTATATTTTGCATTTCAGCAATTAAACCAAAATAAAAGAAGAAGAAAAATAAAATAAAATAAAGCCCAAATTGACCCCCACAAGGATTCTAAAATCAACAATTGGGATCCCCAATTTCCCCATTGGAAGCATTCCCATGTTCACAACAACCAAAATTTGAATAAACCTTTGGTGAATTGTCAAATTTTCAGCCCCAATATGGTCCCATATAATTGAACAATTTAAGTCCCACCACTCATAATGCTTTGAATTTTACTAAGTCACTTTTGGGCCATTACATTGGTTCCCAACACACACAAAATTAGGTCTGATTTACTGTTTGTATCCGATTTTTTCTTCTTGGTCCATACCCCACCTTTACTACTTTGAACCAAAAATAAAAATAAAAATAAAATCATCCACCTTGCTTGCAATTTCTAGAATTCTTATTTGGTTTCTCCCATACCCACCATACATTATATGCCCACCCTTTTGGAGATTAATCAAAGGCCCAATGCATATCCACACCCCTCTCCATAGACAAATTTAGGTCCCATATTGAATTGTTTAGTGTTTGGAATACCCACAACAAAAAAGGATAGTTGCCACAATTTTATAACACAATCTTTTAATTAGTTTCAATAATCCCAATGGACAAAATTTACACAACCAAAATAGTTGTCTTCAAGGTAAAAAAAAAATCAATATTGAAACTTGGATTATCAGTGTGTCATAGCATGTGTCTCAACAACTCTTGGCCTTTGTTGGTTTGAAACCAACAAATGTTTTAAAATGAATATCTTTCTTTCTTTCTTTCTTTTAATTTAACATCAATACCCGTCTTATATCAATAAGACCACCCATTCACTACCAAAAACATTATTCAAAAATAAATAAATATTAAGAAAAGACAACTTCTTGATTTCTCAATGTCATAGCCCCATTCTTCCTCATCTATAACACGGCGTTTGAAAACCTAACATTGTTTAGTTGAATTTGATATTAACTTTCATTACAATGTGTAGATATTTTAATAGATATTTTAACTAAGACAATTGTGTTGATTTGTATGTGTCCATAATCAATGGGGCTGAAACTTGAAACCATGTAGAGTTAACTTCTTGCATACTAATAACTTTCATCACCTATTCACACACATTGCATAGTCCCAAACCATCTAGATTCCATTCTTTCTTTGCTACACTTGGCATGTTATATAAACTCCTAAGCTTGGACATTTAATAAAAGAAACTCAACATCCTGCCCCTCCCTTTTTGTTACAAGCCATACTTTAAAAAAATGTTCCCAACATAAAGACAAGAAATTGGAGTAGCCCTTCTCCTAAACATTGCTATCTCTTTAAAACTAAACCTACTGACCCATAACTAAACCTACCAAAACTAGTGACTGCATTTAGTTACTAACTTAATTTTTCTTCCATCATTAGTGACTACTAAATTTTATTGCTGATTTTAATTAATCAAGGAAAAACCTAATCCTTATTAATAGATAAACAAGTCTCCCTTTTTAACTTTTAATTTCACCATTGGAATGAGTTATATATTTGGTTTAGATATAATGAATTTTAAGCTGATAACCATTGATGCGGGTTGGTAACATATCACCATCAAGAGTTGCTATTTGGATGGACCCATTTGGAAAGGTTGTCACAACCTTAAAAGGGCCTAACCATTGCATTTTCAACTTGCTTGGAATTTTTTAAAATGGACTATTCTTTCGTCGATGTTGAATCATTTCTATATTTTGTAATGAATATCGATAAATTTCATCTAATTTTTAAAAATTGTACATACCAATACTAAAAATCTTGTCATTTGCAACCAATCACTATATAATTGGTTGTTGTTTGCAACTATCTTGGTAATGTTTGCAATTATAAATTTGGTATTGTATAATTTTTGGGCCATATGTTATGTGTGCAACTAACGTGCAATTAAATGTGTACAACATGAACACATGTTATGAAAATAATGGCCTAAACTTATACATACTTAAATTAATATATTTAATATGTCTACATAGGCTATGTATATTATGTACCTTTAGTACTAAGGTTAAACCCATGCTAACTAAGGTTAGCATAAACTAAACATGGCTAAATTAATTTGAAAATTATACTATCCATGGTTAAACTAACTTAGGTTAAACTAATTATGGCTAAACTAAATTAAACTAAATTAAATTAGGCTAAACTAACCATGGTTAAATTAAGTTAGGCTAATCAAAACTAAGTTAAATTAAATTAGGCTAAAACTAACTATAGCTGAATTAAATTAGGCTAGAATTAACCATGGATAAATTAAATTAAGTTAAATTAACTATGGTTAAATTAAGTTAGGCCAAATTAGTTATAGATAAATTAAGTTAGGCTAAAATATTTATGACTAAATTAAATTAGGATATATTAATTATGGTTAAATTAAATTAAGTTACATTAAATTAAAATAAAATTAACCATAGCTAAATTAAGTTAAGCTAAACTAAATTAGGCTAAAACTAATTATGGTTAAATTAAGTTAGGCTAATTTAATTGTGGTTAAATTAAATTAAACTAAATTAAATTAGGCTAAAAATAACTATGGTTAAATTAAGTTAGGTTAAATTAATTATTTATAAATTAAATTAAACTAAATTAAATTAAAGTAAACTAACCATGGCTAAATTAAGTTAAATTAAAATAGATTAAATTAAACTAAATTAGGCTAAAATTAACTATGGCTAAATTAAGTTAAGCCCAAATTAACCATAACTAAATTAAGTTAGGTTAAACTAATTAAAGTTAAATTAAACTAAGCTAAATTAAATTAGGTTAAACTAACTATGGTTAAATTAAATTAGACCAAATTCATTATGGCTAAACTATTTATGGTTAAATAAATTAGGCTGAAACTAATTGTGGCTAAATCAAGTTAGGCTAAACTAATTACGGGCAAACTAAATTATGTTAAATTAAATTAAGCTAAACTAGCCATGATTTAAATATGTATTGCAAGTTTTCAATTTTTATTCGTCAAATATATTTAAATAATTTTTTTGGCAAGTATAAATTTGATTCAACAAAAAAAATCATAAATATTAATATGATAATCATATATATATATATATATATATATTCAATATGTATAATATATTTATTATTTATTATTTATTTTAAAATATTTATGGTAAATAGGCTACAATAATTAACCTACAAGTACCCATACATCCTAAGCTAATTACTAGTTTAAGTTAGATAATTAAAATAATATTTTCATTATAAGTAATCATAATTATTAAAAATATCCTACAATCATTTTTTATGTGCAAAGGAAAAGGAATAATGAAAAATTAACAAAAAGAAAAGTAAGCTTTCCAAATTACAAAACATTCTTTTTCTTTTTTCTTGTCTTTGGACCCCTCCTACTTTCAAACCTCATAACTTTCTTATATCTTATTCATTTTAAACGATTTAAAGTGTTATAGGAGCACCACTTAATGTTCTACAAATCATCCCATTACTCTAATAGCAATAGAGCAACATACAAAGAACTTTTTAGGTGTTTAAGAACCGGCCTTTGTAGTGTTTTGGTTTGTTTTTTTGAGTTCTTCACCCCCTTTACTTTGGGGGCCATAACTTTCTCATTTCTAATCCATTTTCGACCATTCTTAGTGTGTTAGATGCGCCAAAAGGAAGACTTTAACTTTTATTTGGACACCAGAAACAAAGAAGCCTTCCCTGGGCCAGTCTACCCTAATATAATAGTTGCATTTAATATGCAACTATGTTGGTTCATGAGGTTTACAATGGAATTTTTTTATCCCATATGTTTTAGCTTCCAATCCAATTTTGGATAGTATATACCTAAATGCAATAACTTTCAAATACCAAATGCCATTGGGGATGAATGAAAAGAAAAAACCTAACATTAATTAAATGGTTAAGCCTAGAAATTATATTGGATTATTCCAAACCTACTTATATAGCCTAAACTTAACTACCTTTCAACCTACTTACATACCTAAGTAAACCTACCTACCTAGTGGGGTGTAATAATTACCTACTTACCTAGGCACCATGTGTCAACATTTTATTAACTTTAAATTAGATTATTTAAATTTCATTAATTAATATTTACAAATTAAAAAAAGGTGGGTTTTAATTATCACGTGTCACCATATAATTGGTGTTTTAAAATGGACACATGTCAAATGGTCAATGAACGTTCCATGGTGTGCCACTTGTCATCATCCTAATGGTAAAAAATTTAACGATTAATATTCATCCAATGAATTTTTTATTATGAAAACACAAAAATAATTTAAAAGTGAAACGTGTCCACAAGTAAACCATCCAATTTTTAAACATGTGTCATACTTTGATTAGTTGCATTGTAGTTGCGAGGAAAGTTGCATATAAAGTGCAATTACATTTAGATTGGTATGTATGGACGAACACATATATTAGTATTGTATATACATGTTTATACATAGTGTCACATGTAACTAAATGTCACGTGTGACTTGTCTTAAGCAATTACACAAATTTTTAGTTGCATGTGTCGCATGCAACTAAGTTTTAGTTACAAATGATAGTTGCAAAACCCAAAATTTCCATTAGTGTATTAACCCATAAGTGAATCATTTAAAGACAATTTTTCATTCAATGTAATTCAAAGGGAAAGTAACTCCAATTCTATTAGTAATATTACTTCTTGGCCATAAACTAAGAAATGGTGTATGATTAGTTGTGATTTTATAAGTGGTCTGATATGACCAAACAATTTTATGTCCCAATGAAAATCAATTCCCATTATTTTTTTGTCAAAATTGCACGTAATAATCCATTTGTTTTTTCGGTTTGACCTTTTGCTTACGGATGATAAGGAATATTTTTTCAATGTTTAATCAAATATTTTTTGGTCAATTGTTTAATAAACATTGTAAAAGTGTGTTCCATGATCATTCACTAATTCCAAATGACATCCAAATCAAATAATAATATTTTCATATAAAAATTAGGCGACCACTTTAGCAATATTCGTTCTACTAGCTTGAGCTTCAGCCCATTTTGTGACATATTTTATGGCACCTCAAATATATCATTTTGGTCCATTTCTTGAAGCTTGGGCAATTGTGCTTGAGCTAATATTGACACCAAAGGCATTGAACTTGATTTCATTGGTTTTCTCACATGTTGGCATGCATCACAATGTTTCACCCAATTAAGTGCATTTCACTATAACAAAACGTGTCCTTGTACGCCAAGTGATTGCATTGGATTTTGGATGAATTCACTGGTTGTAGTGAACGGAGACTAGTGAAGAAGTAGTGAATTCACTAGTTTAATGAATGAGGACTAGTGAACTGCACCCACATTTTGTAGTAGTGTTTATAAATAGGGTGGGCCACCAATAATCGACCAATAATGTTTTTTGACCTATGGAATTACCTATAAAATGTACGCCACAAACATCAACATGACACCTTTCCAATACAATTGGGATTTTAGCTTGCAAGACACAACAACATAAAAGTCCATCCTTTCATGATTTATATTATAAGGTTCTTCCAATAATTGTGTATGGAATTGTCTTCTAAATCAATCTTCTTTTCTTTTTTTTTGAAAGACCATTGGGAAATTAGTGCAATGATAAATAATTGAAAACATCGGCCTACTCCCCATTAAAAACCTCCCATACAAATAAAGTTGCATCTAGCAAAGAGTAATTTATTGGGGCTTTACTTAATTTAATATTTAATCTATTCAAATGATTTGCATTTTATATGGTTTTTTCTAGGTTGAACCAAAACCTTGAACATAAATTCTTGTAATAATATGACCCATTGAACTATGTGCCCACTTAATTGAAATTTATTGATTAGATATTTCAATGCATCATGGTCGACATGAAAATGGATAACCCAATAAATAGTGTCTAAATTTTTAAACATAGTAAATCATCCCCAAGGTTTTTATTTTTGTAGTGGTATAATTGATTTTTACTACTGTTAATTGCCTACTTGCAAAGTATATTGGGTGGTCAAATGATTTATCATCCTTTTGACTTAACACACTACCAATCACAAAGTTGGAAACATTCACATAAACTTGAAACTCTTTTTTCCAATTTGGAGCAACCAATATTGGGGCTCATGTAAGTCTTGGTGCAAATCTTTAGTCCACACCAATTCTTGATCTTTCTTTAACAAATTAGTTAATGGGCCAACCAAAATATCATACTTTTGGATAAACCTCCGATAATAACCAACATGCCCCCAAGAAGGCCCACACATTTGTAATTGTTTGTGATTGAGGTAAATTATCAAATAATAACTTCAATTTTTGCAAGGTTCATTGAAATTCCATCTTGTGATACAATGTGACCCAATAATTTCCCTATCAAGACCAAAAATTAGCATTTAACTGCATTCAAGGAAATCCCATATTGATTACAATGATCAAAACACAATTTTAATTTTTTTTCATGGTCTTTCAAGTTACTAAAAATGCAAAAGTCATCGAAGAATATTTCCATGAATAATCAAAGATAATCTTCGAATGTGGTCATCATTACTCTTTGGAAAGTTGATAGTGCATTTGCATAATCCAAAAGGCGTTTATATATATGAAAATGTGCCCCAATCTATGGTCAAGGTGGTTTTTGTTTTATCTTCAATTGTTATTGAAATTTGGTTATATCTTGAAAAGCCATCCAAAAATGAATAACATTCATGCCCAACTATAACATCTAATATATTATTAGTAATGGCAAAGGAAAATAATATTTCCTTGTTATTACATTCAAATTTCAAAATTCTTGGCATATTTGTATTTTGCCATTCTTTTTGGGAACCATTACAATGAGTGACACCCATTCATGATGGAAGATTCGATAAATAAATCCAACCTTTAAAAGCTTATATAGTTGTTCTTTTACTAATAATGAATATTTTGGATTTAATCAGTGTTAACATTGTTGAATCAATATTATGCCATCTTCCAATATGATGCAATGTTGACAAATATCAAGTGGCATTCCTTTAAGGTTAGTGGAATTCCATGCAAATGTAATTTTGTTCCTTTTTAAAAAGTCCAATTTTCTTTTTAGTTTTTCCCATATAATATCAACCTTAATGATAATTTTAATGGGTTGATGTTTTGTGGTCATGTTAATGGTTTTACAATGTTCTTTTTGTTTAAAACAAACCATCACATCACCTTTGGGTTTGTACCATTCAATTTCATTGGTGGATTCAAATGCTTCCCACTTGGATGCCTTATCAACTTGGAAGACATTTTTAAAATTCATCCATTTTTAGATGACACCATCAAAATCTTTGATGCTATCACAAATTATTTGATATTCTCCCAGTTGGCAGCACCTAATGTACATTTGGCCACTTTTAGTTTGTTTGGGTCAAGCCATTGAATAAGGTTGATAAACTTGAATAATAGGTGGGATGATGGAAGATGTGACATTTTCTAATTCAATGTCTTCTATTGTATCATCAACATCAAATGTGAACTTGGATTTTTCCTCTTGGTTTTCCTTGTGATATTAGATTGGGTACATTTGTAATATAATTTTGTTTTCATGTCATCCCAAAGTTAAGGTTCCTTTACCCCAATCATTTCTTACTTTGGTTTGATACAACCAAAGTTTTCCCAACAATATTGGGTATGAAAAAGTTGAAGTTAGTAACTTGAACACAATGTAATTAATCTTGTATTCAATAATTGCAATTATAGTGTGCACTGCCAATAAAACCCCCATGGGATTTACTTGACCTTGGTCAACCATTCTCAAAATAAGTGAAGTGGGTTTCAATTGGGTCAACCCTAACTCTTCCATAGTTTTTACACTCATTAAATTATAGCAATGACTAACACACCTTGTCAATAAGGATACAACATTAAAAAATGTGTTACATACCATTGTATATGTGAATCACAAATAAAATTGTGTTACAAAAAATTGACTTAAAATGGAGTTAACTCTGAGTGTGAATATATTATTACCTAAGCTAAACCTATGGGGCAATGGTATTTTTAGGGGATCATAAACAAAGCACACAAATTCATGTATAAAACATATTTGTCTTATGTCTTCTTTCCATGGACAACTATACAATAGTGAATGTAATTTTGGTATTATAGGGGTTTGCCCAAGGCAAGTTTGCTATGCATAACCTTCCTAGGAGGGGGACCTGTTCCTTAACATGAAAATTGAAGTTGGAATGTGAAATTAGTTGGTAGCTAGTGCAAAATTAACCATTGCAAGGCATATCAAAAGTTTGCCCTAGAATTTTCCAATTGAGTGAACTAACACCCATAAATGCACCACCATGCATGGATGGCAATTTGTTAGGACATTTTTTTCCTTTGGTTTTTTCCCCATCTAACCTTCCCATGATAACTGAGCATTGGAAAATTGTGCTATGGGTTTTTTAATTGGGGTTCATCCAACCACAAGGGTTTCAAAATAGGGAAAGGAGGTAATGCATTTATGGGTGCTAGTCACACTAGCCCAATTTTCTTTCATAAATAGCATAAAATGCCATTTTCAATTTTAATGAATAGTTGTATCATTAGTGTGTCATACATTTGTAATCATGCATTTGACACCATTGATCTAGGAAATGATTGTTGTTGATTTTTCAAAAACATATAAAAATTATTTAACATTTCTATTGAGCTAAAGTTTGATTAAAAGTGGTGACCATGGTGAAAAGATAATAAACAAATAAACAAATAAAAGAAAAACACTTGGAAAGGAATTAGAGAAAAACAAAGAAACAATTGAAGTCCAAACAAAAAACCACATTTGAAAATGCAAAACGCACAATGGGGAGTTTAAAAAAAAGGAAACATGAATCCTAGGACCTAAACCCATCGCCAATAACATAGACCAAGTCATGCAAAGAGATGGGCAAAAAACTTGGAAGGACACCAAGCTTTGAAAATGCTTCTCTTATTGCCACAACTGCGTGATGCAAAATAATGGTGGTTTGAATTCTCTAAAAAACCATTGACACCTTCTACCTATAAGATGAATTTATAATCAAAAGAAGAGGACTTTAAAAGCCTTTCGCTAATCATGCCATGTTAGCACATCGATGAAGGAAATCACTCGTTCGTTGGTGTCAACATCCAAATATTTCTACTATTAAAAGGATGAAATCATCCTTAGGGTGCTAGTTGCGATATGACACAATTTTTGCAAGTTGTTATCATTGCAACTACTCCTCGAAAAAAAGTGGCTTGCGAAACAAAATTTGCACAAATCGTGTCAGCAATGATTATGTTTACCAAAATGAGAATACCATTTATTGTAAACACAATATCCACTCATCATTGTGATGACCAGAGAGATGGCATCAAGAGAACATGTGTTTGCTTGTGAAAAACATGAGACTTAACATCCCTGATTTATGCTTGTATTTTATGCTTACCCTTTCTTTAGACCTCTTCCAAAATGTCGTGCAAAATTTCACATTTATTCAAATGTGAATGGCAAGATCTTCAAGTTAGTTTAGGGAAAGAAGAGGCATAGGGATACAATGCTAAGCCCTAAAGATTGGGGTTGTGTCTCTTGTAATTATAATATTCCTACTTAATGACTATTGAATCCCTTATGGTTTGTCCATCATGATGATGTTTTTTTTTTTTTTAGAAACGTTTCTTTTGGGCCTATTAACAATGGGTTTGTATCGCTATGAGTGGAAATTTTAGCATCTTGACAAACTACACCCATTTGTCTAGGCAAAACACTTGTCATTCCAAGTGACTTTCAAAGTTTCAAAACTCTTCACCACTCATCCCAAGTTGTAAAGAAATTTTGTTGTAATTTGTCGATTACAAGAGGTTGGACTAGGTAATTGAAGAGAGTGCACAAGTTATTGCGAATAGTCCAAATGCTTGGCCCATGTTTCTCAATTTGTAATAAATGCTAAGAAGATTGCCTTAATGACCCCAAATAACACTCAAGTGCAAGGACAAGCAAAAAAAAACCTCAAAAAATATTGGTCCCCCAAACCCTAAATGGTCCATAAAATTTACGACTTTTTCACCCTCACAAGTCTCTGGATAGAGAGAGACTAGGGACCTGAGGTAATACCAACCTTATAATACCAATTTGATGCCAATTTCAATTTCAAGTGTCTAGTTTGTACTTGTCTCAGATAGGTCAAAAATCCCGTCTTGGACCCCAGTACCCACACCAAGCTGATATGAAAGTGTTGAAAAGTGCCCGATACTAGGATCGGGCTGGTATCATGCTATGTACAAAAGTCAATACCAGTGTTGTGCGTGATTCATCCTTTTTGAGAGAGCATTTGGTCCACTTCTGACATTTAAAAATTTATGTGATGGTTCTCCGAGTATGAGTTTTGAATCAGGTTCTTCCAAAATTTGAACTTTTTTTTTCCAAGTTCTATCACATTTTTTTCAAATTTAAAGAACCTCTGGACCCGGTTTTTAATCAGGTCCCTCCCCTTCCATGTACACACTACACATTCTCCAATGCTAAAGATTATTATGTGAGTACAAAGTTTATGACAAATTAAAATAGGGGTCTATCTCAAAATAGAGTTGAACAATTAATTGAAATCAATAATTAATTGTAAAGTTCAATTATAATTATTTAATTATAATTAGTCTACTTATTAACTCTTGAAAAGAGTCAACTTTTTTACATATATGTCTTTACTCTGTTTTTAAAAAATATTTTTTCACAGTTCTGGTTCCGGATCTAGCAAAAACATTTTTTCCATGGTTCGGATCTTGTCCTGGTTCCAAACAAGTTGACGTCAACTCGAGTCCAGGTTACAAGAACCTGACCCTCAACTGTCGATTTTTACCCTTCAAACCGGATACCCGCCCAACACTGGTCAATACCAGACCCACACTGAAGTTCTCCATTTTTTAACCTTCCTTTTGGTGTAGGGTTTAACTCCCCAGTAATGGGGCTTTCCTGAAATAAGCAGCCCCCCAGGTGGAGCCCAGGGGAGCTTATTTTGGGAATGCCCTGCTGTGAGGGTGTTTTCAGGCATAAACCATCTGGCAAAAAATAAAAATAATCTTTTTCTCATGATACCCTGATAATACCCTGATGATACCCTCTGGGTATCATGGGGGAAAAAAAGAAAAAGAGAAAGAAAAAGAAAGAGACTTGGCATTTTGAGAAGTGAAATGCCTACTGAAGTGGTTGGTTCATTGTTTTTTAATTGCCCCCACCTCTTGCATAAGAAGAATGTACCCTCCAAGCATAATACTAGAAATTTTATACTAGGTCTTTATGGAAAGGGAAAAGGGGAGGTTGGTCCATCCCCATGGCTAGGTTAACAAGTTATTATCTATTATGGATGCGGGAATTGGGGGAGAAAAGGTGAGGGATGTGGGAATTGGCACCCAGCACTTGGAGGTGCAAGGATGTAAAGGGAAAGGTATCATGTCACTCTATCACAAGGAACAACCCCACTGATGGGACAATCATTAGTGCATTGAGCCCTCTTTGTGAGAAAGCATTGCAGCACATATTTGGTAGATAATGATTGTTTTTGGAGGACCTTGCCTTCATGGGTGCTTTTGTTTGAGCAACAACAACAATAGCTGGGCGATTCTGTGTAGGGTCAAACCCACAGTGGGCACTTTCCTCATCCAGGGGGCCATAGTTGAGTCTGGCCCAGCATTTTGGGAATGTCCCCCCACCCATGAGCTGTTCCCATCCTAAAGCATGAGACAAAGGTTCTGATAGACGTATGGGTGTAAGATCCCTTTCACTCTTAAGGAGTAGGCATAATATCTTTTTTCTTTTGATGGAGGAATTCTTATGGATATAAAGTACCCTCCAAATACTTTACCTTTGAGTGCTTTATTGCATGGAAGACATGGGCAGGTGAGAAGATTTTTAACTGAACCCATCAGGTGTTTCTTTCGTTGTGACTTGCCACTCTCATCATTTGGCTCTGATAACTTATGTGCACATTTGCAACAAAAGACATTCAGGTTTCAAAGTTGAAACCTATGTATGGCTCTAATATTTAGAGAGAGAGAACCCAATTGGAGTGTGCCAAATCACCCACAAAGACCATATGGTTCACTTGATACTAATTGGGGGTGGGGGGAGGATTTGTTTTTAGGGTTATTATTTCAATGGCCTAATCTTAGGTTCCCCAGTTTGGTTTGATATAGTCACACCAAAGACTCCCCCAGAAAAAAGGGGCTTCGACTCTAACTTACTTGGTGAGTTGGGGTCCATTCATTTTTCAGCCAGGTCCCCTCTTCCACTGAAGAAACATGACATCAACAAATTAACACTATTCCATTCTCATCATGCCCATTCCCAGGCCTTTTTTTTAAATTTCAAACATCACAACACCCCATTTTACACCATAGTTACCTTCCCTTCCTACCAAAGCCAATGGGAACCCTTGTTTTTTTTTTCCTCTTGTTTGGGTTTGGAGTTTTATGGTTAATACTGTTCAAAAATCTTCAATTTCATGAAAGGTTAAATAATTTATGTGACTAAAATTATAACTCTATAGTATGTTGTTTGGCACCAACATTCCCAAATATCCAAATTCTTGTTAGGGTAAAACTAAACTCCGTATGTATACTGTAAAGGGCTTGTGTGAGCAAGCATTAACTCAAGGAAGAGGTTTCACCTGCCACATGAAGTTTGCAAATATATGGTTCTCTATCTCTCTCTAACCTCAGCAAAAGATCCATCTTCAATACTGAACTAGTGTATCCTCTGACATTGAGCATTTAATGCAATGTACTTTTCCAAATTACATAGTGTATGCCAATGTTGGTCAGTTCTCATTGAGAAGCTGGCCATTTATTATGAAAGGTTCAACTGTAGGACATTCATATCTCACATCTAAGGTTTGAAGTTGGTGAGGAACCAGATAGATAGAGGCACTACTTGTCTAGAAGGTACATGTTTTGTAAAGACCCAACCAGACATTTATGAGCCAAGTGTTACATTGCGGGCCAAGTATTTCCTTTGGTGAAAACCAAAAATTGACTTACACCTTTCCATATTTCCTCCCAACAGGTTCTTGAATCCTTGAACATTCAAACTTGAAGGGCATCTCCAAAGGTTGCTATCCAAACTCCCCTGTAACATCAATTTGTAGGCCTGGGCCCTGGATGTATAATTTGGCGACTCGTACAATTAAGCCTGGTCCTAATTGCAAAATTAGAGCCCATAATTCAGCTGTCAATTTTTTTATCTTTATGTTGTCTCTCCCATTTTGTTACCCTTGCCTAATTTTATTTCTTGTTTTCTCACTTTGTGTTGTGAGTCTCTATGATTCTAGCTGTTGTTGAAGTACGTTGTGTTAGGTTTTTGCTACAATTGCAGGCAAATTTTGAAAACAATGAAAAAGATGATCAATTTGTTGTGCTTGCATTACATTATGTCCATGTAGAGAATATGGTTTGTTGGTTACATTGTGGAAGTAGGTAAGGTAGACAATCAAATGTTGTGAAGGATAGAGCACTTCATGATGAGCAAATAATGCAAAATTATTTTGTTGCAAACCTTGTGTATGACAATTTGCATTTTAAACTGTTTTTTTTTGGAGTGAAGTCTTTTTTTTGGGTGTTTTTGTAGTGGTTAGTATGCAAGATACATATTTCATCCAAAGGTGAAATACTTGTAGGGCCATGGCTTCGTTTGCGATCCAAAAGTGTACTATTGTGATTAGAATGTTACCATATAACATGACAATTAATTCAATGGACACAATGATTTCATTGATCATCTATGAAAGAAAACAATAGTTTCACATTTTAATAAACATTGAGCTTGCATCAAAATTGCATTTGAACTATTACATTTTTTTTGATAACCTCAAATCTCTATTAACATGTTCCAAAGTTCTACTATGCAATATTTAGAATTTGATGTTCAACAATTGTTTCCTTTACTTGTGTAGGGTTGTTTGATGAAGGTGCTATAATAGTTGTAGAGTGGGTAGTTGAAGCTAATGGAAGCATTGCAATTGGGCAAGTTACAACATTCAAGGCATCATTTATTCAAGCTCACAACTTTCTTAAGCTCCTTGGTCCTTTGGAGCTAGAAATATTCACAAGCTTCCTTTGGCACTAATTACATTTTAGCATAAACCATCATACTTTAATCTTCCATAATTGTAACCTTCTTTGATGTGGTAACAACCATGCCTATTATGATCCTTGTTTGAACCCTAACAACACATTTGTTCATGCACTAAATTTTTTATTGTATTTAATTACCTTCATCAATAATGTATTCAACATACATTACCTCTATTTCATTTTCATCAACTTGAAAGGTGGCAACAAATAAATTAGGTTTTTTCTTTTTATGGGTACAATTGTATTATTGGTTTCATCATGCACATCACCCCAACATGGCATGTCTTTCAACACCAGTCAACAATGTGAAAATGTGAAACTCAAGTTCTATGTTGTTGTTTTGTTTTATACAATTTTAGTGCCTTCTACAAGGTGTCCTCTCTATTCATTACATATTTGCATAAAGGTGCACAATATTGAAAGCTCCAACAAATTTGTTAACTTCATGTTTGATAATACCCCATTTCATTTCTAGAAATCTTGTAAACCTTTACCCACAAGTAGGTGGTTGATTCTTATTGTAATGTGTGTAGATCCTATTTTAGAATGTTGAATTTTTCTAACCATTCCTTATGATTGGATCCTAAAATATGTGCAAAAATGAAAAGCAAGTTGTTGTTATTTTTGGGGAAAAAATCCCTTTTTAAAAATAGTAACCATAGTACACATCCTCAATGTCCTTCAAGCCTTAAAGTTTATTATTGAATTTTAATTGATGAAAGTATTCAAATTGAATATCTTTTGCGTTACATGTTTAAACATTATGAAATCACCTTGGTAAACACCCATTCATCAAAGGTTCTTTAAATGTACCAAGAAAATGGCCAAAGGACCCATGGTTTGCAAGATTTCAACCTAACAAAATGAAGAAACAATCTTCCTTAATAGGTAGTAGGATGGTGGCACACATGTGTTAACCTTTAGTCTTGTAAATAGCACCCAACATCCTACATATCTATGTGTGAAGGAAAGTAGTTTGTTTTATAATAATGAGATCTACTAAACCAAGGTGCTTAAGATCATGTTCTTGGTGTCTTTGCAAAGCTCTTGATGAAGACGGGTGCACTAGCTAGGTTCCATGACGTTTGGACTTGTAGTGCAAAAACTTTTGAATATTGAATGATTTTTTCATTAAAAATTAAATTAAATTATAGCTGAAAATTTCGAAGGAATTGGAATGTGCCATTGGTGTTCTTAGAAAGATCTTGATGAAAAAGATTTAATGAAATTTATTTGGTAAAATTTGAATTTAGAATGTGGGAGATATTGATTTTTAAATGATTTTTTCCATTGAAAATTAAATAAATTCCCAAAAAACCAGGTTTTGGAAGGGAAATTTAGTTGAGGATGTGGTAACACTTGGGCCAATGGCACATGCCACATTACTATCAATGATACCATGTCATTAAATTTGGACTTAATAAGTAGTTTTTATTCTAAATTTTATTTCAACTTTTTTGGGGTTATGGTTTTGAAGTAAGGATCTAACTTAGTGGTTTATATTTGATAAAAATGTATGTACCTAAGATCATAGGGACATTTCAATTACACAAATAGATGTGTGAATTGTTTACAATTTTTTATTTCTTTTTATTCATGTAAAGAAAAGGGTTTTTGATTTTTTTACCTCAAGTTTATTAGTATACACATCAAGGTATTATCATTAGTTGTATTTGGCACCATTTTCCTTTGCACCCACATTCTCTAACACCACCTTAACTTTCATCGCATAAAACCTTGAATCCAATGACTCCTTTCTGTTTTTCCTTGAAAACTATAAGTCAAACCAAAACCTTGAACTTTTTTTTGATTCCTTCAAGTTGACATTTCAACGCATGTCTTATTTATTAAAAAATGGTCATTCTAAGATGGATTTTGAACACCTTTGGGACTATTTTCACCCAGAAGATTTAGCAAATGGATTCCCTCACTTGTTTAAGCTTTATTTTCATCTTGCATAAGGTCACATTCCACCTCGAATTACATGTGTCCTTGGAGCAGCCCACTTCTTAACCATGACCAAACTTTTAGGTGGAATTTGTCTTGTTGCAATGGGGGAAACATTGTATTGATTCACAAGCCACACTTTATGCTTTCAATTCAATGATGTCTTTGCAACACATTTTTCTTCACATCAATTCAAAGTTACAACTAAAAGCAATTGTGAAACAATAATCCATGGCATCAAATGCACCTTGAACCTTCATCCCGATTGGGTTGTTTTCTAGCTAAATGTGGCAAACACCTTCAATTTGGTGTCAAGAGGGGTCATATTTCAAGAACTTCGTGTAGTAAGTGGAAACATCATACAACTCATCCCCTTTGTTTGTGCATTCTATGCATTTGAATATCCTATGTTTTACAGTCATCATAATCATGAAGGCAATGTCATAATCATCCCATCTACCATGCGAACCTGTCAAGGTGATCCCTTGGGAAGGGCATTATTTGATTTAGCCCATTTTAAAGTTTTATTTTTTATAGTTAATCATTTCCTTTCTTGTCTATTTCCATCCATTATAGATGACATTCACATCATAAGTCCCTTTTCAATTATATCATTTGCATATGAACATTTCTAGACTAAATTCCTTGCAATAAGTGTTTTTATTAAATTTAAAAAATGTGTAACATGGTCACCTTTTGATTTGCTACTTGATTTCAACACCCCATCCCACTTTATCACCCCATTAAAAGGAATTAGAATCTTGGGGGTTCCATTGGATATCTCATCATTCATATCATCCTTCATAAAAAATGCCTTATTAAAGGATGTTCATCATGTGGACCTTCTCCTTAAAATGGATGATGTTCAGGTGGCCTTTGGAATTATAACACATTACTTCATGCAATGGCCATTGTATATTTTACAATGCACATTTCCCTTTTCCACCTTGATAAAATCATTGATTTATTTTAATTCTTACATCCTTCAAGTGTTTAGGCGCTTCTTAGGTCCAAGATCATTTGATAGCTTAAAAGGACCTATAATCAATAAACAAGTTTCTCTTCCAATAACTTTCGATGGCATCGGGCTCATACCAATAGCCACCATTGCCCTACTAGCCTATTTATGGAACTGGGCGTTTATAGCTTCATTCATAGCTACTAGGTTTATGGTTAATCAACGTCCTTTCCTTCTAGAAACCTTAGCACAAATCGATAACAACACTTTTCCATTCGAACAACACCTAAAGACAACATGTGATCTTCTACTACCTTAAGGTCGTATGTGTCTTTTTTCGTTTGAATAATTCATTAAACAATAAATAGTTCGACTTCAAAATTCCATCTTGGAGCATTTGCACCATCACACCTTTTCCAACATGCTCTTTGATGGGATATCTAAGGCCCATCGTGCTTGAATTTTATAATGTTTTGACTCAAGGGTAGGCATTTGGTTTACAATTTGACTAATCCTCTTAACCTTTCTATTATCTTCCCCAATTTTTTCCATAGCATTTCAAATGTGACTTGGACTACTTCATTCTTCAATTGCAGGTATTTTTCAATGCTTGTGCACACATCCAATCAACCTTATGTGTATCCACCTTTTATATTACGTTCAAGGCAACGAACACATGGGAACCCATGATGTAGTTTGTAACACTTTTGCTACCATTGCACGAGATGTTGGCTTCCATGTGGGATGAAAACAATTACATGTGCTTCCTTCAACCACGTTCAACTCCTCTTGCCAACAAGTTGACATTGTGCTCACTAAAGATGGCATTCGAACCCTAGTCAACATTGTCATTGCTAACCCAACATGAGCATATTTACTTCCTTGATCTTGTGCACCCCAAGGATTTACTACCTTTGATGCGGCTCAAGCAAAAAAAAAAAAGAACTATCACGACTGACATCCCATTGCTCAATTCCTCTTTTTAACAATTGAGGTATCTGGATGTTTACACAAACATGTTAATGTGTTTTTACACAATGGTGTCAATACCATTTGGAACTTGGAAAGGCTAGAAGGCCTTCATCTTTCTATCTTGATTATTTTTCTTCATCAAAAGATTTCAATCACATTACAAAGGATATAAACATCTTCCATCTTAAATCGGGCGATGCTTATAAGCTTAGCTACTTCTTGATTTCCACCCCTTTAGGACACACCTCCCATCACCCCAGTCGACCTATTATAGGTGATAGGTTTTTGACTTGATGAAATACAACCAATTTGCTATAGACGGTCAATTTTTGTCATGGAGAGATTTTGACATCTAGCTTGAGATAACTTGACATTTGGTAAAATCTCTATTTTCCTTTTTCTTATTCCCTTGTACAATGTGTTTATTACATCAATGTAAAAGAAGAACAAGCGGGTATTTTTTTGTGCTTTTAAAAAATTATTCTTTCTTAGCACAACACAAGTGTGCTCTATTCATTGATTGTGTGTTTTAGTCCAGAATTACTTTACAGTGATGAGCTTTATTTTCTTCTTGAGAAAAAAAAAAGAAAAAGACAAGGGAAATAAACAAGGGCAAGGAAACCCCAATTACACTTATTGCAAGGTAGATCTGGTCAACCATGTAGTGCTGTATTTTCTGCTCCCCTTTTTCTTTTTCTTTTTTGCATGTTGACTTGGAGTTTCGTAACCAGGTTCTTCTTGTTGTTACCCTAAAAGGAAAAGGGAGAAAAAACAGAAAAAAAGAAAAAAAAGAAACAGAGAAAGAGAGAAGAAAATATGGCCACAGTGAACGACCAGCACCCACCAGCGCACCATGAAGGATGAATGGTATGTGGTCAGTAAACAGTTTTCTGTTGGGTTCCAGTTCCCTAGCTCAGTTCCCTACCTACTAAAAACTCAAAAGCAGGGTGTTAGTAGGTAAGCTTTAAAAACAGCCCTTACCTACCTATAAACCATCTACTTACCTAGTAAGTTGCCTATTTTCCTACAGAATTGGTTACCAAGGTGAAACCAAATACTAACTCAGTTGAGATTCATCCACAACTGAGCAATAACGAGCATCCAGTGGATGGTTTGCTAGTGGGTGCTGGTTCACTGTGGCAGAAATATGTATATGTCCCTCCCTCTCCCACACCAAATAATTTGAGAGGAAAACAAAGCAAAGTCACAAAAGAAGACAAATTACCCAATGTGACAAATTCAGATGCCTTTACCTAACTTGGTTTCCACAATTGGGGAACCTAATGCAGAAATTCTCATGGGTTTGGATCTAGAAAATCCTTTTAATTTTCAAAGAAAGAAGACTACTTTCTTACTTGAGCACTATTGCATATCAATGCCAGCAAGTAACTTACCCACCCTGGGTCACTAAATGAACAACAAAAATCTCAAAACAATGCAAATTTGTGAATTGCATGGCACCGTATGTTGTTCACCCATTACAACCGCCCTTTCACCTTTGCAATTAGACTAGGATGCTTTGAATCATCTCCAAGAGATAAGAATCTGGTTGTTGCTCAAGTCCAATTTGAGACCCCCCAAATATTCATCACACCAATCATACTCATCATGTTAGGGGTATTTCCGATTTTCACTTATGCCAAACAATCTTTTATTGGATACCATTCCCAATGACCCATGACTTAGGTAAGCCTCCCCTCCCAAGGACATATCCTGAGAGGAAGGATCGGTTGAAGCTCAAAAAGCTTTCAAAGCTTGGTTCAATGTGTTGGTCAAGGAAGGCAATGCCTTAACTCTCAATAACAGAATCCATTCCTTAGTTTGAGTATTCCAAAATAACTGTTGTCTTTTCAAATAGAGGAAAGAAATAGTTGGCTATATATGCATGTGCTCCCTTACTCCCATTTTTCTTTCTCCACATCCCCTCCCCAAGGCAGGGGGAAGAAAAAAGAAAAACCCCTGAGCAGGTGTCGGAGATGTAAGGAAAGGAGGACCAAAGTCTAGACTCTAGAGATCATATTTAATTGCGTGGACTCAAACCCTAGGGCGTCCATATCCCAACAATTTAGGTTGGCTTGAAGAGAGTAAGATCTGAATTCATGGATTTTAACCACCCAAAGCACAAACCAACCAAAAATAATGGTGACCATGTCGCCTATCATGTATGTGAATTGGTGTAATGCCAGATGAAACATTCAGGATCAAAGATGGAGGTTTGAACTTTGAACCCCAAGCATGATGGTTCAATGTTACTAACAGTATCAGTTAACTCAAAGATCCTGAGTTCAAACCCAATGGTGAGCATGTGCTCCTCTGGTGCCCTTTCCCATTGGACTTGACTGGGGAATTACTGTTATGTTTCAAAGAAAGAAAGAAAAAACAAAGAGCTCAAGTATTTTACTTAGAACCCTGTTTGTAAATATCAGTTACACTTTGTTTCTTACTTCACTCAAGAAAACTAGAAAACCAAATTGAGACCATCTAATCCAGCAACCCCATCAGCCTGAAAAAAATAATCTTCAGGCCTACACACAACCGTACTCTGCTGAACATTGAAAAAAAAAGTGATCTCTAACTAGCATTTCCATTGCTCCTCTCAATTTCTCACAAACTTATCAAACCCTATTACACATTTAACTCATAATTCACTCAAGATAACCTTTTAAAAAACATTCAAACCACCAAATCAAACAATTTCATTGGCCATAACAATTTCTCTGTACACCGACACACAAGCCTACTCAACACCCTTTTCTATAGTAGTAAAGTAATATATAACAAGGTAATAAATAAATAAATAAATAAATATTATAAAACTAATACTATACTGTATACAGACAGGGATTTTTTTTAAAAAAAGAGTTTGTTTGATCATGCCAAAAAATCATCTATTCTTGTTTAGCAACATTATAGGGTTTGAAAATTGTGACTAGTATCATTTGTGGGCCGTTTACAATTATAATTGGGGGATTGACTTTGCAATGATTTGAACCCACAACCATTGACATGGTAGATGACATAGACAGAATGCAAGACTTAGCCACTAGCCCATTTATTGCATTCATAAATTCGCAACTTTGGGGACTATTTATTTTCTTTTTCTTTTTTTCTTTTTTTTGGGGTTTGCAGAGGGTGGTGGGTCACAATTTGCAAATATGGGACAATCTCAAGACAATCATGGTAAAGGAAAGACAAACTTTTCTCTCTTTTATTTATTTAAAAAAATAATAACATTGAACTTTATTTTCTTAAAAATTTCGAGCTTATCCCTTTGATGTAAAATGAAAAAGAGAAAGAAAAAGAAAAGCTCCATTTGTTTGGATCCTGCTCCTTTTTTCTTTTCAATTTCAAAAAGAAAGGAAATTGATTGCATCAGATTTCAAAGCAGGTAGGTATGTAGCTAGCTAGCTAGCTACGTATATTGCTAGGTTGGTAGATAATATATAGGTAGGTACCAGCTAAACTGGTGTAGGTAGCTACTTGTAGGGTGCCTAGGAGTAGACTGCAAACAAAAAGCGAGACTAGGTCTGTTGTAAGGCCGTCGCCAAGCTCTTGGTGTCGTCTAAGATGCAAATCTCGCAATTATTTTTGGCTGTTAATCCTCGTTCCTTGTCGTCGATGGAAATCTTTAGTGCATTCCGACTTGTTTGTGATGGACGTTTTGCTGCTCTCGGGACTTTCCCTGCGACTTGTAAGTATCTTGAGCGAGAGAGAGAGAGAGAGAAAGAGAACGTGTGTGTGTGTGTGTGTGTGTGAGATATAACCTTTTGTGATAGAATTGTACGTTCGGGATAGATCTTTTTTTTATACGCTTTGGATGAGAGGGTGGCGACCTCGCGTCTCCTCGTTCTTTGCCGCTTGCGCAGTGGTGATCGGTTATGGCTGTTTCGACGTGCATTGGATTTCGTTTGTGTTTTTGGAACTTTCTTTGGTGTGTTTTCGGTGCGATTCGGACAAAATTTGTTTGAGACTCGGTCTTGAATGCGGTTTCCTCCTCCAGGAAGTCCGAGCTTCGTGGATCGAACGTTGCACCAGCTAGCTCTTGTCGGTAGAGATCGAATGGCGCTGCGAGGAGGAGGAGGAGGAGCTTGGATGTGGACGCTGTAGACGGACGGTTTCCAAAGCTCGTGCGGTTCCATGAGAACGAGGAATAGAATCGAGGCGCTCGTGAATTTCTGATGACGAGACATCGGTGGATTGCTTGCCTTGGCGGCGCATCTTGAATTCGCCAAGAACGAACTCACTCCCCTGAGAAACGTGATTGGAAAAAGTGACAATGGCGAGTTTAACCCCTGGTGTTCTCTTGAAGCTCCTTCAGTACATGAACTCGGATGTGAAGGTCACGGGAGAGCACCGGTCTGCTCTGCTGCAAGTGATTAGTATTGTACCTGCTCTTGCAGGCAGTGAGCTTTGGCCGAACCAGGGTTTCTACATCAAAGTCTCGGACTCGTCTCATGCAACGTATGTCTCACTGGCAGAGGAGCACAATGATCTCATTCTCAGTGATAAGTTGCAGCTGGGACAGTTTGTCCATGTTGACAGGCTTGAAGCAGGCTCGCCGGTTCCTCTACTTAGAGGTGTCAGGCCGCTTGCAGGCAGACATCCGTGCGTAGGAACTCCCGAAGATCTCATTGCCACAATCGTTACCGCGAGGTCCAGAGACTTCCCGATCCAGCATCATCCTGATCTCATTCACCCGGATCTTTGCAATTCGGAGACCATAACCGGAGCTGGTCACCTTGGTGATCTTTCTTGCAGCTCCTCCTCATCGGGGTGCCGGGGAAATCGATCATCCTCTGCAGAGGAGAATCGTGTAGACAAGTCTGTAGAGTCATCGTCAGCAACTGCTCACCATCTCAAAGGCCCCAACCTTTCTCAAGCCAACACTTCTTCTTTGCAGGTGAAGAAAAACGAGATCATGCATGAACTTGCATCATCAGAGAATACCGTCGAAATCTCTTCAGACGACTTTGGAGCGCAGCTTACAGAAAGGCTGTCAGGAAGCTCGCGGGGAAAATCCAATCTCTCCACATTGGAGGAGAGCAATCTAGCAACTGTCGACGAGAGAGAAAATGATGAAGGGAGATCGAGCTTAAGACCAACAACAACAAGAGCAGCGAAATCCAAGGGTTTTCCAGATTGCTCCTCCTCACCTAATAAGAGCATGCCCCAGGCGGCAGCAACTCCGCCGGTAAAGCCGCAATCCCCAACCAATGCATCGTTTCTGGACACGACGAGGACGTCTGGAGACAGAGTATTGTTGTCAGGGAGAGTAATTGCATGCCCGGAAGATAGAAAGATCCCTTACAAGGAATCAGTTTCTTCCAGGTCTGCGGAAGTCTCTCCAACTCTAAAACGATCCGTGAGCGCGGGGAAAGTGGTGCAAGTGGTGGATTCGGGCAAGCGGCGCTCCATAGGTGCCGGGTGTCGATCAGGAGAGATCACTACTGCCACTAAAAAGTGTCTGAGGAAAAGCTGGGAGGGATCCAATGGTGTAAAGGATGCTAAAGATCGTACCACTCCAAATCAAGCCAAACAACAAGTGAAGGCTACTGCTCCTCGGTCGTCCTCCGTAAGCAAATTTTGCACTCTTCTCTCTCTCCCTCATACTGTTGGTACCTATTGAAGTAATTGCAAAGATTTGCAACTGGACATAGGGTTCTCCTTCTCTATTTCTTGACATACACTGACGATAGGTGTCCAAGTTTTGCATGGTTGTAAGTGCTCCAGCCTCTGTCATTTAGTAAAGGATATGGCAAATGATGTTCCATTCGTATGATTGTTTAGGAGCTTGTATACCCATGTCTGTGCTCCAAGTGGTTTAGAAAAATGAGAATAGCAGCTCCTATTTGGATTGTACAAGAGATAGGTTGTGGGTTCCTGACACTGTTGGGCCCTTGCCATGGAGGTTGCCTTTGGAGTGAACTTATGCATAACAATGTTTGTGCTTCATCTCTTTAGGGATGGAGCATGGATCAGATTATAATTTTCCTTGTCAACAGGTTTCAAGAGAAATAGATAGTGTCTTGAAATGCTCCTGTTGCTTGCAGAATTTGCACCAGCTGTTTGTTCTTCTTTTGATGTTATTAGATATCTTGTTCAGTCTAAAATCTCATCAACCTTATTATCACAGGTCCTCTGAGAATTCCTTCTGCAGGTTGATCAAACTACTATAGTATGGAGATTGCTCAATATTTACAGGGATAAATGGATAACCCTTTTTGTTGGTGGTCTTTGTTGGGGGTTCCTCATGACTATTGATTTTCTCTCTTGTTTAGGTATCTTGCTCAAGGACACTAAATGACATCAGCTCAAATGCTTCACCAGACAAGGGCCCTTCATTGCTGGAAGCAGTGCCTGGAAAATCCAACAGCAAAACAATCAATGGTGCTACCCATGTGACACCTGCTTCACCTCCAGATCCTACCCCAGCTCATACCGGGAAGGAGACAGACTTGATCTCAAAATTGACAAACAGCAGTGTCTCCTGGGGTTCACTTCGAGGAACACTTCAATCATTGGGAAAGGTACTCATGTGGCACAAGCCTGTACATGTAATATCACCAATGGCACATTTGCAACGCACAATATTACAGTATTGTTGATGCATTGGTCATTGAGGATGCTCTTCACAGCTAGCTCTTACATGTCTGCCTAGAATGGTATATTTTCGTAATCATAGCACCACTTATGGTATTGTTCATTCAGTCTCTATTGCATGACTTTCTCTATTTACATTCAAACAGCAACTCTTGTTTGGCAGGGTATTTTCAGCTTTGCAGCAATCAATGCCACGTGATGCATTGACATTTTTTTGTGCAATATTGCAGAAAGCTTTACAAACAAGAGATGCAGCTTCATTAGCTGCCACAGAGGCTCTACAAGAGGCTTCAGCAGCTGAGGGTGTACTTAGGGGCCTCAGGCAAGTACTAGGAGCTCAATGTATAGCTCAAATCACACATTTACAACAGCAACAAATTCAAACAAGTGGTTTCTGATCATACAGAATAATTCCTGAGAGTATATACAGATTTTCTGAAGTTCCTCAAAATGCCACTCTCTTGAAATCAAGTAATACCAGCTCATGGGAGTGGGAAGAGTCATTTGCAAAATGAACAGTGGACATCTCTCAAATTAAGTGATGGATACAAGAGGTGTTCAGCAGGTTAGGTTTGATTATTAAGGGTTAGTGTTCAAGCTGAATCTGATTATGTATGCAGAGTCAACAATTTAGAAAGAGCAGCCTATCGATGTCAGTAAAACCTTGGAAGAGTTTTGGCCTCACAGGACTCAACTGTTCAATTTAGCACTCTTTTTTTGCAGAAATGAGATGCCAGTTTGCCAGCTTCTTACAATACAAACTCTGTCACTGACGGAAAGTTGTAATTGTTTGCAGTATGTTTGCAGAGCTGTGCTCATGTGCAAAGGCAGAGTTCCCTCAGCAGTCTGTAGAGCAGTTCCTAATCCTTCACCAGTCTCTGAAACATGCAGTAGCAGTGGCCGATGCACTGGCCAGTGTAAGGAGTAATCCAGATACAGCAGCAAAAGAAATCTCCACTGGAAAGGCTGAAGATGCTGCACAGAAGGCACAATGTGCAGCTGGATGGGTGAATGCAGCCTTATCATCAGACTTGGCATCCTTCTCACTGCGGAGTAAGGAAGGTGGAGCTCGCAGTTCTGTTAAGAAGGTCATTAACCAGCAACTGGTGGTTGCACTGGATGGGACACCAGGCTCAATACCAAGAGTTCATAGTACCTCACCACCATTAGCTAAAGCATGTTTGTCAACAACCACATCTTCTGTCAAGTCCAGGACAGCTTTGTCATCTATGACACAAAGTGGAAATGAAAGGAGGCAAGATGCTGCAGAGTTGCGACAACAACCTCCATTGAAAGTACCAGTGCAGACTATTGCACGGCACAGTAGTAGCAGAGTGAGTCTGAGGAAGACCAGTGCAAAAGTTTCAAGCAAGATCACACCTGGAACACAGGCTAAGGTGCAAAATGCACCTCTTCCACCAATTTCCTCGCCTTGGGTCAAGGGAAAGGGCATGATGGAAGTAGCAGAGCTTGCAAAGCAGCTTAAGTCTGAAACACAACGCTGGTTCCTTGATTTTATGGAGGGGGCTCTTGATAATGGCTTCCAGGCTGCAAATGAAGGCTGTAAGGAAGGGATGGAGAAAATTATGATGAGTCAACAAGAAAACTTCCATATTGCGGGCATATTATCACAGCTGAAAAGAGTGAATGACTGGCTAGATCAGGTGGGTGTTGTGGAGGATGCAGTGCTCAACACCAAATTAGTGGATACCAAAGCCAGATTAAGGAAGAAGATCTATGACTACCTGTTGCAGCATGTTGAATCTGCTGCTTCTGCCCTGGGTAATGTATCCTCTGTTCTGGTGTTCTCAAATCCTCAACTAGTGAGTTGATCTGTGCGTTCATCTGATCCATCCTCAACCAAGAAGAGGATACATCATTGGCAATGCCAGTTATCTCTTCATCCTTGGGAAGGCTTGATCACAATCACTAGTGTACGTGCTCTCAGTCATTTTCGAAGGTTAATGAGGCCATTCTACTTCACTTGGATCTATGAACCAAGGATTGTCAATTACATTGTGCCTCTGTTACCTGTGTATTTCCTTGCATTGAATTCTTTTGTAACAGCTAGTAAAGTATCTGCTGATTAGAGAAAGTCCTGTGAGACCGATGATGCAATGTAATTATCATCAAGATTTAGAAACCATTGAGATTTAGAAGTCCTCCATTGAGATTTTGCCATACTTCCAGTACTGAAAATTGTGCTGTGAAGAGGTGGGATTGAAGTGTGGAATTTTTTTGAAATTCTGAAGGATGTGTCATGCATGTGCACTCCTCCTTACATGTGAGTCTCCGGAGACTTTCAAGTTGCAATATTGTTTGTCAGTTGACATGCTGAAATTTGTCAAGAGGGCACTTACTGAAGCTGGACTAGCTGAGCCAACCCTCAAATGGTAATGATTTCTTTCTCTTTCATTGTGTTTGATGAATGTGCACATTCTCTTGAAGATGATCTAAAGACTTTTTTGATAGTGTGCAGCTTCAGAGCTTAGTAAGAAGTCTGATGCATGTAGGCACTAGATACATGGAGGTTCATGAATTCAACTTCAATATATTAGCATAGAATTCCTGTATGAATTCCTTCTGTTCACTTTTTGGTTCTGTCAATTAACTTAATCAGAGTGTTCTTAGCTATCAAATTTCTGTTTGGTGTTTCCCTGCCTTTTGGAATCTTGAAAATGGGTATTTCAAGGGCTTCTTAATCGTAAGTAGGTGGTCAATAGTCAATACCATTAAATGCTGCTATTGAAAAGTGTTAATGGCTATTCCAAGTTATCAACCAAATCCGAATTGATGCATTTATGACGTACATGCACTTGCAATAGTTGATAGTTGTTGAGTTGCAATCACGTCTTGAGGTTCTACATGCTCCATGGTTAGATCAAATAAACAATGCGATGTAGCAGTTGTGGGTGGGTCAATGATTTGAATAGCCACAGAGAGATTGAATTTTTTTCTAAAGAAACAAGAGGCTTCGAACTTGAATCAATGGGTGGATGCCAAAAATTTTGCTCATCAAACTTGACATCCTTACTAATTAGAATCTTACGGGCAAGTGGATGATAACATTTAACCACCTCAATCTCATTAGAGTAGCCGACCATAATGCACTGCTTGATTTTTGAATCCAACTTGGTTCACTACTCATCAAGTTCATGCACATACACAACACAACCCCAAACCCACAAATGTTCCAACTTGGGCAGGACCTTAAACAATTTTTGATATAGCGTCATCCCATTGTTGGCTCTCTTGGGTGGTTGATTTATAAGATTTCTTGCTCATGAGCTCTGTAACAATGACATTCCGATTTTCATCAAAGGTGTACCCTATGAACCGAACAATATTTGGGTGTCACATTCTTGAAAGCAAATTTGCTTTGTTTTCCATTGCCTTCCTATTTGTGGTGTTATGTTTGAAAACCTCAGCAACTGCCATCAATCCCAAGAATTCACACTTGTACACTGATCCATTTGATCCAAGTGCAACATCAACCACATTAGCCCAAAGAAACCTAGGGGTCTATGCATCAACCACCATCAAACAAACCTTCTCAGGAAATGTATGGTTTTTACGTTCCAAAACTCCATTGTGACTTGATGTGTAAGCTTGAATCAACTCATGCGCGATGCTTACTTTAGTGCAAAAGGTGAGGAAATCTCTTGAGACATATTATCCCCCACAATCACTACATAGAGCCAACAACTTAAGGGGAATAAAATGAAGCTCCACTTTGGCACAAAAGTTCTTGAATGTTTGTAATGCTTCAGATTTTCGTTTCAAGAAGTATAGCCATGTGAAATGGCTAAAATCATTTATAAAAAAAATTAAATAGTGAGCACCACCAAGAGAAACGAGACGAATCATACCACAAAGATTTATATGGACAAGTGCAAATGAACTTGTTGCACAGCATTCAACAATCTTGATGATGGACTCACGTGATTGCTTTCCCTCCATATAGCTTGGACAAATCGAATTGTTTTCCAAGAGAAGAAACACACCATGCTTGAATTGTTCTTTGCCCAAGAATTGACTATTATGGTGATTGAAATGCCCGAAACATTTGTGCCATAGATAAGTTAAAGAAGAAAACTCCATAATATAAATAGGAAATTGTGGGTCATCCATGATGTACAAATATAGGCTAGTCCCCAACTCTCAAACTCCACAAACAACCACATGATTAGGCTCGACAAAAACTAAACACTTTTCATTATCAAAAACAATGACAAAACCTTGATCAACCAATGATCCAACTAAAATGAGATTCATTATAAGCCCTAACATGTAATAAACAACATTAAATTTTATTTCACCAGTCTTTGAAAAGGTCACATAGCCTTTGCCTTCTATTCCAAGTTGGTGGCCTCCAATAATGGAGACCAGACCAAAAATTGATTGGGCTTCTAAATTTGAAAAAACATTATTATTTCCCGTAACATGCTTAGAAGCAACAAAGTGTACAAGCCAAGCAGTGTCTGCTTTCTCTAAATCTAAAGAGGTAAGAATAATATTAAACACATTTACAACAAAAATGTTTTCGAAGTTAAACAGTGTTGTTGATAATTTCTTCGCTAACTACATGTGAATGAATTGTAGGTTCTAAACAACCATGATGGTGACAATTCTTGACATGCTTTACAAGCTCCTGCACCAAGTCATGACAATTTTGCATGAAATGTCCCCAACCACCGCACTAATTGTAAGGACTGATGTGATTACGGTTGCCATGTTGTGCTACTCCAAATGCTGATGGTCGATAATTATTGCTCCCATGATTGCTAAGCCCCACCCCCAACTTCCATAATTGGATGGAACCTTCATGTATGGAGAAAAATTTTACATCTTCAGGCCAAGACATCTTCTTTGACTAAAGCACTGAACCCACGTCTTGTGTTGATGTGTGTCTTTTCTTTAATAAAATGAATTGCAATGGTTTTGAAAGTGGGAAGAACATTTTACCCATTAAAAGCATTGTATATTGTTTCATAACTTGGAGGTAAAATGTTGAGCATTTGTTCAATTACAACAACTTTTAAGACACATTGATTTATGCCTTGGAGCTCAAGTTGAGTTTTTTGGATCTGTCTAAGATATTTAGTAACAGATCCTCTTTCATGCAAACACAAATTGATTAATTTATCTTTAAGCATAAGGTGAGCTGCATTATTTATAGATTGATATCATGTTTGAAACCTCACCCAAGCCACACAAGGATCAATACAATTTACGATCCATGCATAAATTTTAAAGCAAACATTTAACCCTATGGTTATTAAACCATTGATTCATCTTTGAATTATGTCCTCTAACTCTCTAGGGATAAGGGGGTTCTATATGGTAGGATCAACAAGTCGCCATGAATTTTCCCAAATGAGCGTGAATTTTAAGTCGATGTTTCCAAGTTTAATAACATAACAACACATTTTGGGTTTTGCAATTGGCTTTTACAACTACATACTAATCAAAAAAGACATATGCGACTAGTGACTAATGAGTTGCTAAACCCATATTGTTTCACCCATTTAGTCGCAAGGGACATTCAATTGCAAAGCCCAATCGTTTTAACAAGTAAGATTTTTAAATTTTCTTATAATATTGAAATTCCATGTCATCATTAACTTTGGTATGACGTGAAAAGTGCATGTCATCTCAACTTAGTCTTTTTATTTGATTAAGTGTTATAAAAGATGCCTTGATGGATGGATGACATGTATCAAAAACCTATAAACATGTTATGAATCATTGCACATAACCAAAAATCAACCTAGTTTAGCCCATGTGACTGACATAGCCAAAAATCAACTTAATTAAACTAGGCAACCTAATTTAGTTTGCCTATCCAAAAATCAACCTAGCTTAACTTGGCTAAGCTAACTACCTATGTTACACAACCTAGGCCACTTAACCTAGATTAGATGGCCTAAATTAAAAATAAACATTAAATTTCTAACCTAAAAAACCTAAATTAGGCTATCTAATTAACCTAAACCAAGTGGCCTAAATATCATAGGTTGCAAGAATGAGGACTTGAACCTCACCTTCACTTTGGGATTCAAGTCCTCATCCATTACACTACCACATTCTTTTAAACTAATTATATTTAACACAAAGTTATAAAATTCATAATTTTTAGCCTTGAATTAACCTTGGTCACCTTAGGTTGACCTAGGTCAACTTACCTACTACCTACCAACCTAACTTAAACCTAACCTCTTTAGGTTGACTTTAAAAGAACTAGTTTATCAAATTATATTATTTATTAATTGAACCTAAGTTAACCTAGGCATTCTTAAAGTAAAAAAAACTTAGGATAATTATGTTGCATCTAATCGCATCATAATCACATTTAGTCGAATCATAGTCGCATCTAATTGCACAAACTTGATAAAAATATTTTATAATGAGGCTACCTAGGTTGGCTTAACAAAAAACCTAAAACTAGGAACCTAAACAAGCCTACCTAAGTTAACCTATTAATAAAATAACCTATTCTAGAAGTATATTCAAACATAATGGATGTAGTAAAAATTTTGTGTTTAGTTAAGTAATTTCCAAGGTAGCCTAAATTACAAAGTAGGTTTTTATTAAGTAGCCTACATACATAGGTTAATTTAATACGTATGTTGACCTAAGTTAGTGTGTTAAGTAATTAAAAAGTTAAGGAGTTATGTGTCACCTTTTTCAACACGATTATTAATATTGTAATCATAATTACAAGTTAACAATAAATTGTTTAATACACATGCACATGTGTGTGTATTCATGACTTCAAAAACCTTATGACACACAAAAAATTATGGGCATGACATGATAAATATTGGTGCCATAAACACACAAAAACTTATGGTGTCACAAAAAATCATGGATTGCCATGAAAATTTGTGACACCTTGTTGCCAAATGGCATGCCATGTTATCATCACATGGAAAACTGAGTCATTATTAATCGCAAAGGATAACAATATTTTCAACTAGCTAATAAATAAAGTTAATTCATCAAATCAATGACATGAATCATGATGTAAAGTTAATGTCATAAGTCATGAGCTATTGGCATTATGAATTAACCTTGTTGTCATGTGGCATGCCACATCAACATCACATGACCATAAGTTGTTATTATTCACCAAAAGTTGCAAGAATCAATGGAATTTTGTTATTATCTAATTTTGGATGATTAAAAAAATATTAATTATACATTTTTTTAATTTTAATAATTGTGTAAAGACTATCAAGTCATAATATTGAGTACAATCACAAAATCATAATGCCACATGGCATCACAATGTCCTTTACAATTGTGTTGTCATTAACATGAATTTGTAATTACAATTGTAGTCAAAAAACACAATAGTCATTTTATTAATTGATTATAAAACCTAAGATGCGTTGTTGTGTAATCTCTTACCCCACTAAAGTTCAGATGCTCAAGTAACTTAGAAGATTGACAAGATTGAACCATGCGTACTAACTAAAACATGAAGAAATCAAATAACAAACCAAAATTAAATAACTCAAAAAAAATTTTAAACACCTTTATCACATAGACCATTATTCAAAAATCATGCACCATATCACCAAGAACAAGGTTCACTTATCAACAAACAACTAATCACACTTAGTAGGAACAAAGCTTCATTGCTACTAACCTCAAGCTCTCTTACCATGTAAAAATTTAAAGTTTTAATAAAAAATGAACCACACAAATGGATACAAACCATTACAGAGAGGATAAAATAGAGAAGAACAAATTCACTAATTTGGTAATTAACTACTTACCAACTTACTAATCTAACAACCTGATCAATCTTGATCAATCCTTCATCATCATTATTGAACTCATACACACTAAATACCTATATAATCAGGTGTGAATCATATGGAAGTTCCTACAACACCAAAGCCTGCCAAACGTTTGGGAGGTACACTTTCCTCTTCCCCACTTCCCCCAAGCTCAAACCATCTTTTCTTGCATATTCAAAAAAATTTACAATACTCAAATTTGTGTACTTCAATTTCTCTAGTAGAATCAAAGACTTTGGATCTAATGTTCAAGAGCAAGTGGTTCATCCAAGACTTTGGATCTAATGTTCAAGAGAAAGTGGTTCATCCATTGGCATCATATCGCAGTAATGCTCTTGACAAAATATGTTTGTAGGAGGGGTGTTGAACACACCAACTTCAATACTAAAGTAGAGTTTTGCAGTTAATGAGAAAAGATAGGCATCTTCTCAATTGTTTAGTTGGTTTGTGTGTGGCTTATGGTTCATTTGCACTTGTAGGTCTATAGAAACTTGGAAGAGATGCAATAGTTGGTTATGGCAAGTTGAGTTTCAGTTGTCTTGATTTGCTACTTCAGCACCAACAATGGAAGAAATTAGTACACAAATCCTGAATTTTTTTGTGTCTAAGTTTACGAGGGTTTGGGCATCATCCAAAACCAAGAGTACACAATCCCCCTCTTGTGAATTTCCCAAGAGAGTTATTTAGCCTTCCCCCTCAGTTTCCCCTCCTCACCCCTTCAGTCACACCACCTTGACCAGCACCATCTTGAGCACACTTCTGCTACTTGCAGGAGGTACATTGAATGCCTAATAAGTGATTGATTCATCATCGCTAGGTAGAATCAATGAAGTTATTACCAGGTTCTTTCATTGTTCCTTCTTGTGGGACAAATTTATTGTAGTTTGTTGTTTTCTGACATAAGTGTCGTGTGTTGCAACCCCTTTTCCATTCAATAAATGACAAAGATCTGCAACAGAACACATTCACTTTATATCATAATGTTCAAATCCAGACTCCAGAGGCCCCTCCGTTTGCCATGCAAGAAATCTATTATTCTTTATAAAGCAATAACATGAGTCTCTGGGTTGTGTGTGTGTGTGTGTGTGTGTCCTATTTCTCTCTGTTTGACACTGGCAGGAGTCCACAGAGAGGATCAGCGATTCAGCAGGCTCGCAGGTTCAGTGTTTGTGTTTTCTTAATGACATTTTTGGCACTGTAATTACTGGTGATCCTTTTTCCTTTAAATTTTCGTAAGGGGCCATAAACCAGAGTTGCAGGGTATCATTGCAAAAATATTGGGAAATTTTTCCCCAAAAAATTCCTTTTTTTTGTTATTAAAGCAAAATGTGCCTGCTTCAACAACAGTAGATTGCTCCATCCATCTTGTTAGGGATGATCGCCATGTTTAGAAAACACACTGGCAGAATAAATTCAAAGAAATGGGCTCACTAGTAAAGCAAAGATAATTGCAATTTCACAAAAAAGGGTATGTTATTGAAGATAGTGTATGAGTTTTTTTTTTATGGAGCACATATCTTTGTCTTAAGACCTCTTACAAGCCACAAGCTTCCTCCATTAGGTAGTATATGCTACCTATTAGTACAATCCTGGATGAGTTCAAGACACAGCATAGAACACATTTTTTAAAAAGATACCCAAATGCCAGATGATGTTTTTTTTTTGGTTTTGGTTATCAATAGTGTGTCATACAGAGGACAAAATCTGTCTGCTGCTGCTTGGTAGGTATGATGCTTGCAGCTTCACCTAAGCGTATGCAGTTGTCGGCAGACGATCTTAAGTCGCTGGGGACTTGAAAAATGCAAGCACGTTTACAAACCCTTCCGAGTTCCCAAATGCATTATCTGATAGGCTTTCTTCATGATCGTGGTTGGCTTCATATTGCGAACTCCTGGGGGGAACTTCTGGCTGATGACCATGTCTAAGCAACTGCACCGGTGCTCAGTATGTGACCCTGAAAATTAAAATTGGATAAAGAAAAGTTAACACATGGCCGTTTGGCTCCACAAATTGGTTTTGACCCAGCATTTTTACAAAGTTTGCTACTAAATGCTAACCCCTCCCCCCCCCCTCCCCCCTTCCAACCCCTCATTGCCTTTGGGTGCTCCTTTTGTTAGGGTTATGGTAAAGAGTAAGGTGCAATGGTCAGTTGGACTTGGCATCTTGTTTGTGATGAGCTTTTATTGGATTGCAATTGTCAAACATAATTCAAGTCCATTATGATGTCCATAACCCCAACAAAAGGAGCACCTATTATCTCACTCCCTTGCATTGATTCAAGCAAGATATTTGGAAACCTTGGAATAGCTAGTGGAGAACACGCAATTCAACACAAGATTAACACCATCTAAGTTAAAATGAAATAATCCATACAATCCCCCTATATATATCTTATTGGCATTTATTTTTTAAATTGGCATCACAATTGTTGTTGCATTTTTCAAATATCCTTTCTAGTAACAGTTATAGTAAGATTCTTGACATCACAGAAAGGATTGTCCTCCACAAAACTAGGAACATTTAACTAGTGTTCAGAATTTAGGGTCAACATGTCAAGAATGGTAATTAACAGTTTGCAAACACAACTAAATCAGATAGGCAATAGAGATGAGTAAGTTTTAGGTGAGATACAAGAGGATGCATGTAGTAAAGAGGTTGCAAGCACTTCTAGCAATGTTCATTATGTAAATTTTGCGATTCCGAGAACAAAAGAATGACTTGTAGGGTGCATAATGTCCTTTGTAACATGTTTGGTTATTGCATCAACACCAATAGGATTCTTCAAGAAGTGAAGAAATTAGGATGGTCAATGTGTATGAGAGAATTGGACATGTTCCAAAAGTTATACATTAATAGTTTGAATCACCACAAAAAAAAGAACATAAACAGGTCATTACACAATAATTAAACCAAACCCCATGTTCAATAGGTACTATACCTATTGGTTGGGAGGTAATGATGGACAAGGATGCATCTAATAAACAATAGGAATCAAAAACTCATGTTCACTTATTTGCAACCCTAGATTATTTCCAAAGAATGTTAAAGGCAGAAATCTTTTTAGATTAGTTAATCCTATAGGCCTTCTAGTAATGAAGTATTTATTAGTTGTAGACACATTTATTGTCTTTTAATTTAGAAGGTGAAGCCATTAGTTTAATTAGCCCATAGCACTAGGTGATTGACATTTGTCTACCAATCAACTAGGAAGGACTTATGAAAAGATTAAGATAAGCACGTACTTTTGTGGGTGGAATCTGAACCTTGTGTGGTTTATGGAAAAGGGAGATTAGGAGGAGGATACCTTTCATTCTTATATGGGGAGATTATGGAGGAATGGAGGAGAAGTTATATGTTGGAAAGAAAACAATACAAGGGAATGTGTGAAGGTTATTGAACCGATGGATCAATTCACCAACCAAGCATTGATAATCAATCAACAATAGTTGGAAACAACACATGTTACAACTAAAATGAATGGAGTGCAAAATAGGTACCATTTCATAGCGAGTCTATTATTTATGTGATACATGCTTCAACACCTACATGAACCATGCAATATTAGTTATATTAGCACTTGTCAAGGCAAGACCAATTATTCCACATGCAAGTATTGTTTCAACTTAAGCATGGTTTGTCCAACTTGTCTCTGTTGTTTGGAACACCCATACAAATGAAATGAGGAGGTCTAAAGGTGCACCCTTAATTGGATATGTTATAACTAAAATTCCAACATGAGGTTATCATCAACTAGTAATTTTTACACCTAGTAGAATACCTATCATGGTACCTAATGGAGGTAATGGAGAACAACCACTTGATCTAAATCCAAAATGAACAATTAGTCCTAGAGAAATTAAAAGAAGTATTGGAAAAATATTTCAAACGTCACCTTTCCTAACCACAACACCAATGTCTTATCCATACATTTTTTTAGTACATATGGAGTGCAACAAAACCTACTATTACTACAAGAATGTTTGTAATTAGAAACAATTATTCAATACTATTTAAAGGAATTACAATTCCATTGGTTAGTAAAAACATTGCACTTCTTGGAATTACTATGGGGAGTACATGTTGTTACCTACATGGGTACCACCTTAAGCAAAAAATGTTGCAACATTAAAACCCAAATAGATAACATACTAGGAAGCAACTCCCATATCCTCCATATGTCAAGGAAATTGATCATGATGCACATGTGCAAGTGTTCAAAGCTATAATCAAAGCCAATGGGAAAATTATAGACAAAGACATTGTGAATCTATTTGTGTTTACCTTACTAAACCAATCTCAATGTTAGGCTGAAACTTTTCACCTAAGAATAGCTTGGCTATGCATTCATTGAGCTATAAACACTTTTAGACGATGAAGAATGATGAAAAGGTGTACATGCAACTAAAGAATCCAAACATGACAAAACAAAGAAAAATGGAAGTTTATTACAAAAGATTAATGAAACTAGCTAACAATTTATAAATGCAAACAATTTATAATTTTTTAATTACAATGTTCAAATCTAAACTATAACCTTACCTTTAGATTGCAATAGTAAAAATGAACATGGTATCCTTGCAACAACACAAGGAGTTTGTTATGACCTATGAAGAGGGCATTGTTGAACAAAAAGATATAGTCAATTAATAACTCTAAAACTTTTACTTGTAATCAGGCATACAAATGGTAGTAATCTAACAACATGTTTTATACCAATTATAACTGCATGAATCATACTATGGAAACTTGTTGTAACAAAAAAAAGGAAGAACCTATGGTTATATTAGCTTTAAAGGTAACTATTTAATGTAGTCAAACTCTTAAACCCATGAAGTACCTTTGTCACATTTGTGGTGTTACTAGGAATAGGATGGTTGATTGTCCAAGGTTTAATAAAATGAAAAACATGTTTGAAGACAAGAACACAAAACTAGCAAAAAATCAACTTGTCGATGATAAGGAGACACCAATTACATCAATCAACATGGTTGTAGTGGTTACCCATGGTAAAAAGAATGAAGAACAAGTGTTTAAGGAATGAAAATCATTCAAAATCAAAATGTTGTAGATTACTATGAAAAAAATTTTAAACTAAAAAAGTTATTTGTGAAGACTATTCAACAATTATAAGCAAACAAACAACAAAGGGAAGTATTGGTTAACCTAAGGAATTGAAATACTAATTGGGTAGGGTTGCCTAATTTATTATAAGCATGATTGAAGTACCTCTAATGGTAGATACACCACATGTGGTGTCTAACTAAACCAAATCTAAATTGAAGGGATCTTTTAGGAATTGATAAACAAGTGTTAGAAACCAAGTATACCTTAAACTAGGGCTAGTTGTTAAAGATAACACCTAAAGGGAATTACAAACAACATTTTTTCTTCTAGTAAAAGGACCCAATTCTTCATCAAATGTCTAAAGTTGCAACCTAGAAATATGCATGAACCACCAAGTTTACACAACAAAGAAAATTAATCATCTTATAAACAATCTACTATAATAATTTTTATCCATTTTAAGGTGTTAGGAAGAACCTTGTAAACCCTTATACCACCCTTCTACTTATGACTAATGTGAGTCATAGCAAACTTTGAATTTATAACAAAATGAGAGTAGATGAAGGTTAGGCTTTTATCTTTCAATAACACATACAACCTTTTTTTTTTCCTGATTGTTTGTAGTACAATCCTTCCATTATTTCATCCCCATGTTCAATGAAAAAATTTAATGTCATCTATGCCTTTGTCTTCTTAAACAATTTCCATGTGTTTAACACATTGAAGTAAAAGGAAGTTCACACCTTCAAAATTGTTTAGATCCATTAGCACAAGAAAATTATCTCCAATAATAAGGTCAAAAATAAAAAAATTGGCATCATCTTCTCTACTCTAAGTTGTTGTCCTTAGGTTTGCATCACAACAAATATTAGAAGCTTGACAAGGTTCTAATGTCACTAGCTTCCAAGGCTTATTGTGTGACTTAAATTCACAAACATCAAATAGACTATCAATACAATTACAACAAAAGTAAGAGAAGTCTTTTTACCTCCAATAGGACATTGTTACTATATATGGTTAGTAGAACACACAAAATGCATAAAGTGTGAACTAACAATTGTCATAAAAATTAGACCATGGGTGTGATCTACATCACCAATGGTTGTCTCCCAAAAGTTTTGATGCACAACACTTTGTTTACTCCCTTCATAAGAAACATGAAGCATGTTCATGGAATCTTTGAAAAAAGGTGCCACATCATGAGCATGACACAAGATTGTAATTCCATATGGTTTTAATTACTCTTTGCATAAACATTGTTTTAAGCAAGTTCTAACTCCATCATGGGGTCCCTTCTCATGGCTAGTGCCCCAATAATTCCAATTCATGGAACAATTCTATTGGAAGTTCTTCACACATATAATTAAACTAGGGTAGCAAACCACATGGAACCATGATCTAGGTCCCTTCAATTGGGAGGATCAACCATCACTCCAAACAATGTGTTTCCTTGGTATGAACCTTTGACCCTTTATGTGCAAAAACATAAACTTAAACATTTTTGCACAAATAGGTTGTCATGCACCTTATCATTTGAAATGTAACAAAAATATTTAGTCAAAAGATGCTTATTATATTGGGCATTAATGGATCATAGCTTGGATCTAAGATTTACAAGTAATATGCACCAATATCATTAGCAAGAAAATTGTACCATGTTTTTCTTGCACTTCATTTTGACTTTTGAAACTATAATTTTTAACAAAGTTTATTAAACACATTACTTCCCTTTTGTTATGTTTTGGATAGACAACTTGTATTTTTTCTCTTACCACATAGTCACATGGCTATGAATGATGTATTCCCTCATCTTTGGGAGGCAAACAAAAATTCCATGGGATTGGTCAACTTGGTTCTAGTATTGTCACTTCTTTTGGTTATCTAGCCTTAGTGTTCCTTATAAAAACTTTTTCAAAGCATTGCCATGTTGTCATATTCATGCCAATAGGATCTACCTCTTTATCACATAATGGGGTGCAAGCACAAGCAATCATTAGCCACATTTGCACCTTTATGTTAGTTTGTTGTTAAAAAATATTCTTGACATCTTTATTAAAGTCTCCTTAAAATACTTTTAAAAATTCTAAAGTATTTTTATACTATTACTATTATGTTAGGGTTTATATTTTCAAAAACTCAAAAAAAAAGTAGGTAGGTATTAAAATTTGTCAAAAATAATTAAATATGATTTTTTTACATTGTAAAAACAATGGTTATAATTATTTAAAAAGTGTTTTTGGCTATTTTTTATTCATTATATTGATTTTAAAATTTCAACATGTGTATATCAATATATTGAAAATAATATTGTATAAAAACAACTCCAGTCGTAAAATTTTTTTCTAAAATCTTAAATACACAAAATTAAAATGTGGTTTCAACTACTTTGGTATATGTTTGTAAAACTACACCTAATGGCAAATTTTGGAAACCACAATGTTATCCATTCACCCCAAATGCACTTCAATTTTTTAAATGAACTAGTGTGAACCTGGTGCATAATGCACCCGTCGAATAATAACTGTCACAGAAAACAAAACCCATCAAAAAAATATAAATAAATAAATAAAATAAAATAAAAACAAAGGTCCAGGTAGTTTAACTGACATAGAAAACAAAACCCATAAAAAAAAACAAAGGTCCGGGCAATGCCTGGAAACTGCCCGGACAGACAGACAGACAGACATGTAGCTTTAATATATAAGATTACCTTTCCCATTGAGGATAATACGTTTTCTCGCATAGTTCTAAGTTCTCTTTGGAGGTGTGTTGGCTAATCTGATAGTTGATACTTCCTCTACCCACGACCCAATGCACAAAAGGTTACAAATAATTTTGCAACCACACAAACACCTAGAATCATCACCATTGTGCATAACCAATGCATGCATATTACAAAATCCAATTGTGATTTCAATCATTATTTGGTGATACTTACAACATGTGTTGAAATCTTTTTGTTTTTTAACAAAATAAAGTTTCAAGTTTTAAAATGACAGCAACCCAACCTCAATAATGTGTTGTGATTTGAAACTAGTGAAAAAACCAAGTTGCACATACAACAAAATTGTACAATCGGGATTCAAGAAAAAAATTTATATGATGCATCAAAAAACACGAAGGACACTTTATTAAAATACTAACATATTAGGAAATATAAAAGAATTATTTTAAAAATATTATCATATTAAGAAACACAAAGGAACTACAACTAATTGCATTAAGAGAAAAACTCAAGAAAACACAACACATGAAATTCAAAGAAACTTAAGAAATTCAATGTAATCAGGATTTGTTTTACCAAGATATTCAACTTGAAACACAAAGGACTTGCAACTATACATGAAGGAAATAAGGGAATCTTAAGAAACATGTAGGAATGTTTCAAAGGAAATTTAAGAACATATTGGTAACTCAAGGACTATTCAAGAAAACCAATTCTTCATGAAACCTATTGGACTATTTCAAAGGAATATGCATGAGCATTGAGAACTTTAAGGAAAATGCAAAAGATACATATGGTTTTTTTTTTTAAATGTCAAGAAATAAATGGGAGTACAATTGAAAGGAACTTTATAATTGCAAGATAATTTAAGGACTCTTTATGAAAGCTATAGATTCGTAGAATCATTAGGATTTGAGTGAAAACAAACAAGAGAGAACTTGAAAAGGATACTTACAAAAAAAATTCAAGAGTACATTTCAAAGAAACATTAAGAAATACAAAAGTAAGTTTTCAATTCTTACTTGCATGTTTTAAACAGACCATGGGTTAACAAGGCAATCTTGAATTAGAAGGTAGACTAACATCTGAATTCTTCTCTCCATCTAAAAAAATCTACAATCAAAAGTTATAAACACCAACTCTACACATGCAAATTACAACTTGGACATTTAAACTACTTAGATGTGTTTACAAAAGTTTTGTAACGTAGATTCCTCTTTAGCACATACTACTTTCTTCAAGGAAATGACTAGGACATGTCATTCAAAAGTTTTCAAATTAATTAATTTATAAACATGTTTCTTACAAAGGTTAACTCATGTTTCAATTGCCCACCACTATAAGATCATGATTTCCTTCATGTCTTTTGATAAAGAATTTGATCATTGTTTCTTATCTCCCTTTGCCCATTTTTTCTCCTCAACTTGGGCATCCAATAATTGCCATTGTTTAACAACCCTTTTCCTAGTTCTATTATTAAATCCCACACAATTTGAAGTTGCCTTGACGTTAATACATACTTTTGAAGACAACATTACTACCTCAACAACATTCCTTATTGCATACCTATATTTTTCAAGCCCATACTTCAAACCATCCCATGCAAATGTTAAAGTATCACAAATAGTTGCACATTGCAACAATTTATTTCAATTCATAACAAATTTAGACATGATAAGTTGTAACAAAGTTTGCTTCAAAACTTTGTCAAACACTTGAGCTTTTGAAATTCTAAACCTTTATGTTTTGTTTGATCATGCAAACTTAAGGCAAGGCGTCGAACATATCTTATGATAGATCTCTTTACTTTAATGTAAGCCAAGTCCTTTTGTTCTTTAGCAAAAGAGACATCTTGTTCCAATTGATCATTTTTTTGCTACTCCAACCGAACATTCTTTTGTTATTCCAAAGAAACATTTTCTTGCTACCAAATTTGTTGTTCCACCTAAACATTCTTTAATTGCCCCAACCAAATGTCTTTTTGAATCCTTTTATGAAAGACCTAATTGTCTTGCTAATTTCATGCGTTTTTTGATTGACCTTCGACCTTTGCAACTAAAAAGTCTTTAATATTTTGACCAACAGCCTTCCTTGCCCATGAATGGGCCATGACATTCAAGAATTGTCCCTTGAATCAATCATTCAAATTGACCACTTCCATAGCTTTCATTTTCCCAAAACCCCACATTCAAAGTTGTAAAACAATGTTGTATTTTAGGGTTTCTACACAATTTACCACACATAAAAGCCAATTGTCTAACAAACATTGGTAATGGCTAACAATTTTAAAGCAATGCAACCATGAGCATGAAAAGCAAGACAAACATGAATGACGATGGATAATGCTTTCAAAGCAAATCAACCTTGAGCATGGAAAACAAGGGTTTAAATGAAGTACACTCCAAACCTTGGAAAGATTCTAAAGTTGTTCGTCATCTTGACCACATAAAATCCACCACCTAATGATTACAACATATGTCTTGAATGTTAATCCAAATTAACACACATAATGTAAAGTTTTTGAAAGCAAAATCCACTTGTTCTGGTTTGCATGTCGCCATTTGCACACCCAAAGGATGCACATCCTTTGAAACCTTAAAGACTAACATATCTCCAATGGATAGTCTATTTATGCAAAACTAAGGGATAAATTCCAACAAAAACTCATGTTTAGGTTGCGCTAGAAATAAATTGGACAGTAGTTTGGAACCATTGAACAACAAGCTTTCAATGTCCTTAAGATTATTGTGAACAAGCAAGTGCATGCACAAACGGGTGGAACAATTTAGGTGTCATGTAAGCCAATTCTACCTTGTGGTTACCATCGCAATGCCCATGTTGTTTTATAGATCTTGAAATTTATTAAAATGAACTTGGTTTAGAGATTTTAACTTGAATATCTACATGGTGCACAAAATCAATTTATAAATCTTAAAAAATTGTAATTTAACATGGACTTTTGAACTCAAAACTTATGGATTGTACCTCTAACTCCCATTTCTTTGTGGACTATGATATGATCCATTGATTGATGTGGTGTATGTTAGGGACTTAAAATTAGTAAAATATCATAATAAGGAAGTTAAGGGTAAAAAAGATAATTAATTGAATTCTAGGATTATCCTTATGGACTTTTGAATGGGTTAATTAAGAATATAAATCCATATCATATTGGAGGAAGAGGTGTTTTATGGTATTTTTGCTTACATGCTTTAAAAAAAAGAAATTCTAGATGAAACATTAATGACATGGAAAAAATATGGAGAAAATAAATGTAAACTAGTTGTAATTGGTTGCTAACATGTTTAGATGGTAGGGTGCCCATTGCCTAGTTTTTTTTCCCTTTTGTTTTTGACAATAAGCATCCACATTATCAAAATTCATGGAGGTTAATGTCCTCTCACCATATTTTGGGAAGCAAGAATGGGTTTTAAATAGGGTAGTCCATTGAAGGCTACTCTTGCCCTTGGTTTGATACAATTTCGCAAACAATCAATCTTGTTGGTCAAAAGTGCGTATGTTTGCTTGTTTTCAAGGGTCAATTTGGTTTTGTGAGCACCTTCAACAAGCCCAAATCATCTCGTGTTGTGTTGGGACGTTTGTAGTTAATGGTCATTTTGTGGCTAAGTAGTGCATCTAACATATTTGTTGGATAATTATGTAACGAAACACACAACTACCTTTAGTTGAGCTTTGGGATAAAACACCACGACATCTAGAGTTCGCATTGAATACGTATTGGAAGATGCTGCACACCACAATCACGTGTGACAAATGTTATTGTGCTTCATGCTTCACTCTCATCTTCATTCATGCTTTAGACTATTTGTGTTGTTTGAATTTGAGGACGACTTGGGGTCTGGACATGGCAATGTGGAAAAAATGGACGACTTGCACATGTTACAAATATAAAATGTATGTTCCATCTTTATACTATCTTTGCGTGCACCAAAACCACAATTGAAGTTTATATGTTGTCCTAAGGATCCAAGTAGCAAGATTTTAATCTCGTTAAGTGACATAGAACGATCCATAGCACAATCCAAAATGCAAGATTGATGATGCTCCCATTTTCTATGCACAATTAAGTCCATATTTACATGGTCCCTTTGTCATTACTATAAGAATGAATACGGAGATAGTTGGACATTGATTAATGTACTTCATTGCTTGCTAGTTTTCAATGTGATAATCACAATTGTTGTTTAAGGTGCTTCCCAAATCAAGGGATTCTTGTCATCTTTTGATTTTTGTCTTCTTACAAAACCATGTTGCAAAATTGTCCATAACTAAATATGATGTTTGTCCACTACACCAAAATTTCTACCTTGAACTTACCTGGGCTATCTAGATTATAGCTCCTTACGGATTTAGTAGTCCCCTATATTATATGCTTTCAAATGTTGCAATTGTTTTCTCATGTATTTGGTAGATCATGCACTTTGAATCTTTAGTTGTCAATTGCACATGGATTGTGGATCTAAAATATATAAAATGTAGTTTCCCTTTTGAATATCACCATCTTGATTGTATATGTGAAAATTGGGTACATTGCCTAATATACAATCTAACCCAGCATGTAAAGATGTTGGTGCTTGGATTAGATGTTGTGTGTGGGAAAACCCCCAACCTCCAGGTTTGTAATTGACCCATTGAATGGTCATTGTAATTGGTTGTAAGGTAATTTAGATTTGCAGTTAACTATGTTGCTAACTGGATTGGACTATTGTGTTGTAATAACATCTATGCACATGCATGATGCAATAGTGGTGCCATTCCCAAATCCTAATAGAGAACAAGGGCTGAACTCTCGGTAAAAAAAACCCATTTAGTCTATAGTGGTTAATGTCAATCAAAAGTGCATTTATTTAATGTGATGCACAATATCATGAAAGCACATTTACTAAAAGTGGGATGTAGAACCTAATAGTTCAAGTGCCAAAAAACAGCAAAGGACATAGTGCAACATTGATGGTTGTTCAAGTGATAAGGAACTACCCAACCTCCTAACTACCAACATGATACATGGACTTTGAAACACAATTGTATGATCACAAATTGTCATGCATCATTTTGTTCTTTAAGCTTAATTGTAATAATGGTTATTGTTGGCATGTGAGACAACAAAGTTAGAGAATCCAGAGCTTGAGAGGCTTGAAGGTTGATATGTCCTGAAATGTGTTTCTAATGGTTGAATTTGAATTTATTGCAATTAATGTTTATGTTTAAAGATGCATAATCTTGAACAAATTGTATGGATGGGGTAAATTAAGCTTGGCATTGAGGTATTCCTAACAGACCCAATTGCAAAACGAAAAGCTATAACTATAATGATTTGTGGGTTAAATGGAAGCATGCTTGGAGGCACAAAAATTCTTCAAGACTTTGTGGCTATGAAAGTTCAGGATGTGTTTATGCCAGATATAGTGGTTCCAATTGTTAGTGAACTGTTTGGGCCTGCTGATCCCCACCGATTGCAAGTGAAGATTTCACTTGGGGCTATAATTCCCTAATCAGCCAAATTCCTCAAGCTTGGTCATGATGTGCATGGTAATCATGTGGTTGCATTATAGGTGCTCCATTAGACTCCTCCCCCATAAGGCTAATGTGGGCAAACATAGTTGTAAGATTACTAGAATATGTGCCATCGGACTGTTTATGTTTAATAGTAGGATTTTGCAAGTACAAAACATGAAAATGGCTTGATGTTATTGTGGCTAGATGTAGCTATTTGTGCAATGAGTAGAATGGACATTGGGATTCACTATTGTCTAACCAGTCATAGGTGTAGTCATGAATGCCATGTTCCGGTGTAGTGAATTGTCCATATTTTTAATTGGGCATGTCCTAATAACATTTAGTGAGGCTTTGAAGGAAAACATTGTTAAAAGATGTTATTTTCTATTCCTCTTCTTTGCAACTCCAAAATCAAAAATTTCTACACTTCAATAATTATAATTTTTTGGTATGTATGATGTTATGCACACAATGCCATTAAACATAATAGCATGATTCTACATTACATATGAAATTGGTGCAATTTTAATAAAAATTTCCATTCGTTATGTTGATTCTTTACAACTTATTGTTGTTGTAAAACACCAAATATGTAAGTTTTGTAGGACTTTTAAGGACATGATCAATTGTTCCAAATTGGATTTTTTTTTAAGGATTTTAGTTTGGGCGTTATAATCTAAGATGACATATGGTGACCAATACTTGACATCAAAATCCATTTTTCTTTGATTGAAATTCCAAGATGTAATCCTTTGATAATTAGACAATCTTTTTTGGTTCCCTTATTATGATCTTGCCCAAATCCAAGAACTTAATTTGAAATATCTAAAATTCCACATTGTAAGTATCTAAATGAAAAATTTAAGATGTACAAACAAGACATGCAAGTGAAAGGGAAATTGACCTATAAGCCCTAATTAAAAATAACAACATCAATACGAGACCAACAATGTGAATCACTTCAAAGGCTCAACTAGAAGAGAAGACAACATGTAGAACATGTGGATAGTTCAAATGATTCAAATCCAAAACAACCTAGGTAGTTGACATTGGACAATGTGTCGAATGCATAAAGAAGACCTAGAATAAACAAACAACATTCAACATGTAATAATAAGTAATTGAATTTAATGATAATCTAGCAAATCATTAAAATCTAATGGTTTTCGATGTTTTCACAAAACAAACAATCAAGATGTATTGAATCATTGATGGAGATAAAATCCAATGGAGTTGAAATTTAGAGTAAGATCCAATGTTTGGAATCAAGTGCATCAACAAGTTCTTCAAATCCATCACTGGATTTTCCAGTTAATGCATTTTTTGAGATGCATCATTGGATCATAATGTTGTCCTTGTTTCATGGCCCACTATTGCATCATAATGTTGACACCATTGTTGGAGAATCCCCAACTTAAAATCACAATGTCAATAACATTTTTGGGGATTCAATTTTGATCATACTATTAACATCCTTTGAAGTTGTGTTATTGGATCATAATGTTGACATATTTTCACACAAGAAAAAATCTTGGGTTTTTCCACTACCACCCATTGCAACTATTTGTCCAATTTGACCACTATTTGACTTATTATCATCATGCACAAATAACAAGTGAAATTGTTTACTAGGTATTTGTGCATAATTTCCATAGTGAAAAAAATGACTACCTTGTTCATTAGCATTGGATTTTTTCCTCCATGTTGAATTTTATAATAATGGAAAAAAGTTTGACATGGAAAATATCTCAACCCTAGACTCCTTACAAGAATGTTAATATTGTTTAGTCATTCTTTTAATAACTTTTCAACTATTAACATTTAGCATAAGTTGAATCAAAGTTTGATAACAAGTAGAGAATGTTACTCATAAGCTACACCTTGAACATACACAAGAATTCACCTTATTTTATTTTTTAATAATTTCAAATTGTTGATGTGAAAATTAAGGTAACATTTAATTTTATTTACACATTGCACTATGAGTTGAATTGTACATTTGTATCATATTGAAACCATTGCTCATAGGTTGCATTTTACACTTATCATATTTTAGTAAAACACATGCAATAATTTGTAAAGACTTCACATCTTTTGAACTATCAACATTTGATTATGCGTTGAATCATTCATTTTCAATGTGTTAAATCCATTACTATCTAAATGCATTTTACATTCACCATAATTTTTTTAAATGAATGTATAAAAATTTGTTAAGTTTCACATTAATATTTGAATTAAAGATTAAGTCAAAATGTTCATATATCCAAAGTCTAGGGTCCATGTAGACCTTTATATTAAAATCAATGTTTAAATTTGTACATTTACATAAATTTAAAATTATGTTTTCTCCCTAGTTTGTTCATCATTGGACAAGTTTTTTATTACAAATGTTTATTATGCCAAAATAACAAAAAAAAATTTTAAAAAATCCTTAAATTATTTCCTCATTTTATCTCTTGATGTATGAGAAATATAAATTTTAATTAGATTTTTAAAAAAAGAGTTGTTTGGATATATTATTATTCTTATCATTACCACGATTTAACATTTTTAGGCTTGTTTTATTACAAGTTTATGTCTAAGTATTTAAAGATGGATTTTTTCAATTATTAAAAAAATTTAAAACATTAATAATGGCGATTTAATAATAATGACATCAATGAATTATTATTATTATGGGGGTCACTAAGTGTTGGAGTTCTAAACCATGTGCATCAAACATTTTTTGGAGTGTATTATATGATTGTTTAACCTATTGGTTTTCACCCTATGATTACCTAATTTTTAAAATATACACATATTTAAACCAACATATATTAATTATACGTTTTAATTACTAATTATTACATAATCTACATAAATTATAAATATATTTTTGAATAAATAATCTCTTTTACCCAATAACCAATATATAACACCTTATATTTTTATTCACATATTTTTTTATTTTTGAAAGGAATGACCCCCCTTGAAAAGTTTTTTTGAAATTTCATTATTTTGAAATTTTTCCTTAGAAAGAACCTCCAACTTGCGAAAATTTGCCACCCAAGATAAAACAAAAAATATTGTTGACCAAAGGGTAGAGGAAGGTAATCCAACTATTTAATTCCAAAATATCAACAAATTATGTTTGTTTTATTTCTACAGAGGTAAAATGTATTCCTACATTATTTGAATAAATAATATAAATAATATGTTGTGATATGTTTTTCAAAGTTGTGTAATTAATCATTTTTATTAGTTTATAACTAATGTTGTTAAATAAATATGATGTTGAGAAAAAATGGTTATATTGATTATTTAATTAATTATTCTTCTAGTGACCA
>Ga0116227_10000137_pt1 | contig 121533 bp, 90 predicted proteins | sample S1TSphgellanicum_FD_89693 | JGI IMG/M metagenome (GOLD analysis project Ga0116227, IMG submission 89693) | Host-associated microbial communities from peat moss isolated from Minnesota, USA - S1T2_Fb - Sphagnum magellanicum MG | ecosystem: Host-associated > Plants > Peat moss > Unclassified...
AAATTATAGATCAACCAGTGTAATTTGGTAAACATTCGCGGGTAAAGAATGTTATGACAAGGTGCTAAATGAAGAATTTTAAAGAATTTTAATGTGCAAAATGAAGAATGTCATAACTATGAAGTTTACCTTGCACAAGAATATTTGATGAAATAAGGTGACCTATGAAGTTATTACCATGTTGAATGATTTTATTGTTTTGAGAGACCTCCAATTTTGGTTCTAAAAACTAAATTAAAAAGGTTCTAGTTCCAATTCCAATTCCACAAACAAATGAAATTATGAATTTGGTTTTGAGTTCACTTCAAAATAAATTATGGTTCTAGTTTTGCAAATTAAACGTAGCTTTGACTAATCCATATTGTAATTGGTGATTAATTATTAGTTAACCTTTGGTTAGACTTTTATTTTTATTTTTTTCGAATTTTTGAAAAATCTTGGTTCTAATTCTAGTTCCACACATAAATGGAATTAGGAATCTAATTTTGGGTCTAATTTTTCAAAATAATGATGATTTTAATTTTAATTCCATCTTGTAAGAATCAAACTAAAATTGGCTACTTGCCCAACACTACCTAATAAACATATTGGACACCAAACCAATTTCAATTTCTCTAATTTCTTTTGTGATGTCAAAACTGAATTTTTTTATCCAAAGGGAAACAATTGTCAACATGGATTATTTGTAGTTTAAGTGTGCATATGCATTGTAAACAAAATGAGCACCCATAGTGATTAGGGCACAAATCAACTAATGTCATGACCCATCACATGTTGCACTAGTTATTTAAGTTAACTAGTTGTTTTATAGTGATTATAACAATGACAAAATGCACAACTAATGTCTTAGAACCTTGTCTATAAATAGCTATTACATATTGGTTATAAGTTCATTGAAAACAACTATAAATTTTTTGTTCATAGAACATCAAATCTAGCAATCTCATTAATCTAAAAGTAATAATCTTGAAGTCTACACACAACCCTATTCCTCTAAACATTGAAACTAATATCCTTTTTTAGCACTTCCCTTGGTTTTTAAAAATTCTCGCAAACCTACCAAACCTTATTACACATTTAATTGTTATTGTAATACCTAGGTTGGGTAGGCATTAATTAATTATTTTTAAAATTGCCAAAAAAATCTAAAAAATCTACATGCCATGACAAAAATCTAGCTAAAACTTTCAAGCACACTAGCTTCATTATTTAGTGTAGTGCTTGATTGTAAAATATTATTATTATTATTGCAGAAAGTAGATGACAAAAAATTATTATTATTAGGCACCTTGTTGCCAAACCAGCCTAAGTATTAGGGTAATTCCCTCAAGATAACTAAGAAAAAAATTCAAACCACCAAATCCCTCAATTTCATTGGCCATAACATTGTTTTTGCACACCTACACACAAGCTATTCAACACCCTCTATATATTAATACATTAATATATAACTCTTGCTTGTATATAGACAAAGTTAAGAAAAGAGCTCAATTGGAAGTGTTCATTGTAAGGTACATTATTGTCTTGGAACCACTTGGTAGCTAATCACTATTATTGGGTTAAGGGTTAGCCCAACTTAGTGACAATCTATTGGCTAGCATAAACATTATTGGGTTTGTTGTAGGCTTGTGGACAACTTTGTTAAAGCCTATCCATGTCATTGAAGGTTATTGAACTTACTCGAAAGACAAGGTGAGTGACTGTATGATGACCTTAACTCATAATATACTTATGTATTGATTACAATACCATAATTGATAAGCAAGTTCGCCAAAAATTATATTATTTTTAGACATGCTGAAATTTTCAAAAAATATTTTTTTCAAAGAAATGTTTTTTGAAGGAAAATGAGGGAATAGTTTGGAATATTTGAAAATATTCTAGTTGTCAAAATGAAATCCTTAAAATTAAATAATTATTTGTTAGAGACCTAATAAACTTGTTATTCAACTATGATATATAACCATTGCATACATTAATGACCATAACAATATGGCTACACATAGAGACAAAATGCTTATTTTTGGTTCTTTCAAAATTCACATAAGCTATAAGAGGTGTTTTCATGTCCAATGACCAAATTTGTGTACAACTACAAACATAACAAATGAGTGCCACCATATGAATGTGAAATGGTTGCATAAAAATGATTAAAAAAAACTTTTGATTCACACAAAAAAATCTCAAAGTATTCATTTCTAATATATTCATATGGTCAATTTAAACAGTGAAAAAAATTTCAACATAACTTTTTTCATGAAAATAACATTGAGCCAAAATCATGATACGACACATTTTAATGCACCATCACTTTGAACTTGTTTACATGTTTTAACCATGTCACATCATCTTGTGCAGCTCTTATTCCATATACGTCTAGTTTAAGGTGCCGTAGAAGCATTGAAGATCCTTTTGTTGGTGAAGAAAGTTATGTCACCAACACATGTACAACACATTGCAGGACATGCATGTTCCATATTGATTAGGGTTTCTGCATTCATTGGGTTTGCCATTTGGGGACGGTCACTGATGTGGACATCAAATTTGCATAGGCAAAAATAATCCCATTATAATTGTCAATGTGACATTCATTGAAACACCACCATAACCAAGTGAACATTATGAATCCAAATCTCATTAATGTTTGTTTCACATCAATGAATGAGTTCCCAAATTCTACAATAGGGGATTTTTTGTGGGCTTCTTTGCATGACATGCACAAGAATTCTCACAAACATGAAAACAACATGAAAGCAATTTCGTATACATCAATTGTGAAAAAGTGGATGATTTTTTAATAATTATGAATGATAAATGCATTCTCATTTATACCCTAACTAAAGTCCATAAGTTATCATTGTGAATTATTATTTGTGGCCTTCATAATAATAATGTTCTCATCTTTTTTAAATGTTTATTCAATGGTTTAGGATTGATCAGAATTTAAAAAATTCTTAGGACTGGAATTTCCTAGTGTTCTTGCAAATTAAATGTTTTTTTTTCAAATGTTTAGGGTTTTGTTAAGATGAAAAGAAAACATTTCAAATGTTTAGGACTGGGTTCTGCAAATGTTACTATAATTGTACAACCAATAAAAAGTGGCGCCGCTACCTATACCAACTACATTCCAAAACACCCAAAAAAAAAAAACCAAGAAAAAAAACAAAAGATAAACTAACTAGCATACTTTGTTCCAAAAAATAACAACTGCATGCCTAACCCTACCCCCTTCACCTCCACCACCAAATTCATTATTTCAAAAATAAATGTATACTTGAATTTTTTTTCTTCACAAACTAACAACTTGTTTAACCCCAACCAAAGTAAATAAATATTCATTTAATTTAAAAAAAAAGAAAAAAAAGAAAAAAAAGGAAACTAGTAGAAATTGTTTTTAGATGCCAAGTTCAATTCTGCATCCAAGGTTGGGTCTGATTCCAGGCCTAAGGTCAAGTTTTGGTTTTTTATATATAAAAAATTTAGAACCCAGGGAACCAGACCAAAAAACCAGAACTAGACAACTACTGGGTGTTGACATCCATGGTCTTTATGGATACTGTATGTCAACACCCATGGTTACCTATTGGTGTGGGGGTAAAAACCCCCTGTATTGCTCACAGAGGGGAGAAAGACAAAATTGTAGGATGGGGTTAATTTAAACCTAATTTGAGTCATGGTAGTCATTATTTAATCAATAGTCAGTTTAGGGTTAAATAACCCTCAAATTTGGGTTAGTATATAATTTGGTTATAGTCTTTCGTGGTTCCAACTTCCAACTTCCTTTGTGTTGTTAAAATTGAGTAAAAGTCCACAAATGCCAAGCTCCATTTTGTAACAAACTAACTAGCAATGGACATGATAAAATCATTTCAAACTTTTAAAGCATGTATGTGCTTTGAAAAGCTTTTGTGCTATTACGAATGATTAAAATAATGCTATTTTCATCCAATTTTTTTTCCCCACCTATCTACTTAATGCAACTAGTCATCCTCCACACCCCAGAAAGTCATTCATGCCAAACAAAGAGTTTGACATCCATGAAAGCAGTTTTCTAAGACCAAACCATATTACATCATTCTGTGAATGGATGAAGACACATTGGATGACAACCTAATTTTAATGGTGGCAATTCTATGACTTTGTCAGGTGAAGTATCAACTTTTTGATACTTTATTGACTTCTTTATTTTATTTACTTATTTTAATTAATTAATTAATTTCGTTAATTTAAGTACTGTGATTAGCTAATTGACCAATTCTTACGCCACCTGGTTGGGTGGTAAATTTTTACTTACCCCGCGGGTATTAGCCTAACGATTCGTTGATGGAGTTAAATTAATTTACCGAGGCTTGGAATTCGACCTGATTCATGCATTGTCACTCACGCTCTGGAATCGTAGATGAGAAAAAAGAACGGATGAAACGAGTGGATGAAAAATGTGTTAGTTAACTCGGTCACCAAGGCCGATTCTTTTATACACCTAAAGCGTTCCCCACATAATTGGTGGAAGTTCAAGGATGAGAAATTGGAAGGGCTTCATCTATAAAGGCGGCAATGTGTGCATCATAATAATATCCAAGGCTGTGGGAGGTCATTTAACAAGAACAGGAACTTAGTAAGAAGCTTTGCATTAAGACTTGGTGTTCGAGGATGAGAAGAGAAAACGGATGATACCAGTGGATGAAAAACGGCGTTTATTAAATCTGTCACTTACGCCAATTCTTGTCTTATAGCGAACTTCGCACATTGGTGGATGAGAAATTGGAAGGGCTTCGTCCACGAAGGCACCAATGTGCGCATTAATAAAATCCGAGGGTGCGGGGGCCATCAATCTCCGGAGTTCGTGGATGAGAAGAAGGAACGGATGAAACGAGAGGATGAAAAAAGACTTAAATCAACTCAGTCACCGAGACCAATTCTTGTATACGTAAAAAGTTCCCACACAATCGTGGGAGTTTGTGGATGAGAAATTGGAAGGGCTTCGTCCACGAAGGCGGCAGCTGCACTTCATAATATCCGAGGTGCGAGGGCTATTTTAAGAAGAGGAATAGGAACTTATTAAGAAGCTTTGCAATTAGCACTCAATCTCCAGAGTTCGTGGATGAGAAAAGGAACGGATGAAAATAGTGGATGAAAAACGGCGCAAATCAACTCGGTCACGGAGGCCAATTCTTGTAATACCTAAAGCGTTCCAGCATAATGCTGGGAGTTCGTGGATGAGAAATTGGAAGGGCTTCGTCCACGAAGGCAGCAGCTGCACATCATAATATCCGAGGGTGTGGGGGCCATTTAACAAGAGGTATAGAAATGTATTACAAAGCTCTTCGTTGTTGTTGTTTGTTGTCCGTCGGAAATACATAGAACGAGAGAGAGAGAGAGGGAGGGAGGGAGAGAGGGAGAGAGACGGGGCAGGAGATGGCCGGCGATGGAGGAAGGAAGTGTTGATGCAGGGCGGAGACGGGAGTGAAGGAAGAGAAGGGGAAAAAGAGGAGATTATGATGGGGTTGTGAAGGGTAGGGGATTTTTTGGGGGGTGGGGGGGGGAGGGGGGCGGGGGGGAGCGTTTGTTTTATGGAAACGCGTAGTCGAAAGCGGGGGGAGGGCACGGCGCATCGGCCATCGCCTGCCACAGCTGGGCGTACCAAGAGAGCAAGGCAGTCGGTTAGTGGTTCAACATCGGTAACTCCATCTTCAACTCCAACTCTTTCAACTCCTATTATACCAACAGTAGCAGTAACAGGAAGGGCGGCAGCAGCGGCGGCGGCTGCGGCATCGGTTTCTGGCGTGAATCTTCCTCCCTCTCGTACTCGGCCTTCCACTCGTACGACGACAGCAGCGGCAGCCGTTGCGGCGGCGTCTGCGACATCCACAGCGCAATCACCGTCGGAAGTAGCGATGGACTCCAGAACGGAGGGTTTGGCGTCGGGTTCCAAGAGGGATCAGGCGAAGGCAACAGGGAAGAGAGGAGATGATAAGGCTTTTAAGCATCCTGTGGAGAAAGATGAGGGATACGGGTCAGAGGATTCGGACAGGGAGAAGGAAAAAGGGAAGGAGAAGGAAGGGGAAAAGGATAGGGATAGAAGCGATAGGGATAGGGCACTTGCAGCAGCTACTAGCGGAGGGGATGAGGAGAACGATGGTGAGGCTGGGAGTTCGTTACATCAGAACCTGGCCTCGGCGAGTAGCGCTCTTCACGGGTTGCTGAGGAAGCTCGGTGCCGGCCTCGACGATCTCTTGCCGTCATCGACTTCGTCATCACATCAGAACAGCAAGTTGAAGCGGATTTTGTCCGGACTGCGGGCTGAAGGCGAGGAGGGACGGCAATTGGAGTCCCTTTCCCAATTGTGTGAATTGCTTTCAATTGGAACAGAAGAGTCCCTCAGCAGCTTTTCCGTGGATTCTTTTGTTCCTGTCCTGGTCGGACTTCTCAACCACGAGTACAACCCTGACATGATGTTACTAGCAGCCAGGGCTTTGACGCACTTGTGCGATGTGTTGCCATCCTCCTGTGCAGCTGTGGTCCATTATGGGGCTGTGCCATGTTTCTGTGCCCGACTGCTCACAATTGAGTATATTGACCTTGCAGAACAGGTACATCACCACCCTAGGGTTTGTACAATCTTGCATAGGATCACAATGTGTGTAGACCAGACAACTAGTCTTTCCTTTGTCATCTAGTCCATCTATGTGCTTATCTGTTTGCATGCCTATTGCATGCAGTGCTGTTCAATGCCACATTGAGTTTTACAGCCTCTACTATAAGTCTGGCAAAATTTACAAGGAAATCACTCTCCTCTTCTTTTAACAACTGGCCTTTGACAAGAGAGTATAATATGTTTGGCTGGATGATATCAATGATCCTGAGGTTTTATTGAACAAGTTGTAGAAGTATGTATAGCAGCGCCATCACCATTGCAAGAGTGGGTGAAGGGTATTTTTTGAATGCCCTGTTTAGTTTCAGAATTCTGTGGATTTGATTCTTGGACACCTGGATTAATCTGTTGTGTTTTCATCCTGCAGTCCTTGCAGGCATTGGAGAAGATCTCTCATGAACATCCAACTGCATGCCTTAGGGCTGGAATTCTGATGGCTGTCTTATCATACCTAGATTTTTTCTCCACCGGTGTTCAAGTAAGGACAAGATAAACTAGTCCAGTGTTTTGATGGAAGAACTTGCTTGTAATTGTTGCATGGTTCCATTGATTTTCCATCCTTAGGTTTAACTGTTTTCTACTTCTGTTTCAGAGAGTGGCAGTTTCAATTGCTGCAAACATCTGCCGGCAGCTCCCCTCAGATGCTGCAGATTTTGTTACGGAGGCTATTCCGCTTTTGACCAACCTGTTGCAGTACCAAGACTCTAAGGTGCTTTGAAAAACATTGTTACAGATTGCATGGCTGTCATTGTCATCCATATTGGAGTTATTTCATTGGATGCTTTTGAACAATAAGTTATGTGGCTTCAGCAGTGCTGTTTTGGGGGTGTTTTCTTCCAGGTGGTGGAGCATGCATCAGTGTGTTTGATGCGTATTGCAGAGGCCTCTGCAACTTCTTCGGAGAAGCTTGATGTGCTATGCTCTCATGGTTTGATACCCCAAGCTGCCCGACTGATTTCAGTCAGTAATACAGCTGGGAGTTTGGTCCCTCAAACATCTCTCAGCACTTCAACTTACACGGTATGGGGATGCCATGGTACTCCAGAGGAAGGAGTTGGTGCATTGCATTTATTTTGTCACTGTCTTACCATTGTGATGTTGGTATGAACTGTGTTTGTCTGTTTTGGCAGGTGTTGATTCGCCTACTTTCAACCTGTGCCAGTGGTTCTGCAGCTGCAGCAGAGAGTTTGTTACAGCTCCGGATAAGCAGTATACTGAAAAACATTCTGGCAGGGTCTGGGCTTGTATCAAGCACCTCTGTATCTCCTTCATCTGTGAATAGACCTCCGGAGCAAGTAATTTTTCTCTCTCCTGAAGGATTCTAGTATTTTTCAGACTTTTGAGACAATGGAATGGACTTGATTGGGTGGTGTGCTTTCTGTAAATTTATATTTTATGGATTTTCTGGGTTTGATTTGATTTTGGTGGCACTGAACCTGTGCAGTTGTATGAAATTGTGACATTAGTCAATGAGCTGCTACCTACCACCCCAGACACACAGGGAAATCAGGTTTCTCCAACTTCAATTGTTGGCACTTCTTCCAGAGGTGCAGGAAGAAAGTATTCAGCAGTAACAATAGGCAAAGTGGAGGAATCTGGGCAAGGGGCAACACCAGAGATCTCAGCTCGAGAAATGCTATTGCGCAATCAGCCAGAACTGCTCCTGCAGTTTGGGACTGATCTCTTCCCCATGCTTGTTCAGGTACATGATTATTGGACCTATCATCTATTTATTCTTGTCTTTCTGGCAAGCACTTTCTTGGTGGAGACTAATGTCTTCAGTCTGCTTTGGGAATAGGTATATGGATCGAGTGTAAATCCACCAGTACGACACAAGTGCCTTGCTGCCATTAACAAGCTCCTATACTTCAGCACGTCAGAGATGTTACAGTCTTTGCTGACTGAGTCCAATATTTCAAGGTGAATCTTCTTATTCAAGAGCTCCTCTTGTGCTCCATGACCTTCCCCTTAAGTGCTTTATGCTGATGAGGATGACTTTGGTGTTTCAACAGCTTCTTGGCAGGTGTGTTAGCATCAAAAGATGCATCCATCTTGTTAACAGCATTGCAGATAGCAGAAATGCTGATGCAGAAATTACCTGATGTCTTCTCCAAGATGTTTGTGAAGGAAGGAGTTGTGCATGCTGTTGATGTTTTGATTGCGTCCGACCAGCTAGGGCCCCCATCTCCATTGCTAGCATCAAAGTCAGATACAGCAGCTAGTGCTGGTGGAGGTGCCCCAGGACCATCCAGGTCCCGGAGGGGAGGGGCAGGTAGAAGGAAGTCAACTGGAAATAATGATATTGCTGTAGAGGAGGCAGGCCTGTCAATGTCTGCTCCATTACCTCCAGTAAGCTCACCTCCTTCTGCAGAGTCTGCCCAACACACATTACGCTCTGGAATGCGAGCATCTGCAATTGCATTAGCCAAGCGGTTCAAAGCAACATATTTTCCTGGTGATGCTGGTATTGCTGATGCTGGTGTAACACAGAGCCTGTGCAAATTGAAGAGTCTTTGTTCTAAACTGAATGGTGAGGCTGTAGTCGAAGTTAAGGGCAAGGGTAAAGGCAAGGTGAAGGCAGCAGGTCCAGGGGGTATCAATGAAGAGCAGATGACGATGGTGATGTCTGAGCTACTTGCTGAACTTGGTGGAGGAGATGGAGTATCAACTTTTGAGTTCATAGGGAGTGGAGTTGTGGGAACTCTGTTGAACTTCTTCTCCTGTGGCAATACTATGAAAGATAACATGTCAGACACAGCTCTCAGGCAGCAGGCATTGCAGAGGCTGAAGGATTTTATTACAGTGGCTCTGTTGCCAGATTCTACTTCTAGCAATGAAACTGCACCCTTAACCTTGCTGGTGCGGAAGTTACAGAGTGCACTGGCATCACTAGAACGGTTCCCTGTTGTCTTCCATGCCCCTCGGTCTTCTAGTGGCAGTCACAGCATTGCTGCTGGCCTAAGTGCACTTACTCAACCCTTCAAGCTGCGCCTTTGTAGGGCCTCTGGGGAGAAATCTCTGCGAGATTATTCTACAAACATTGTACTCATTGAGCCCTTAGCCACTTTGATCGCTGTGGAGGACTTCCTATGGCCACGTGTAAAACGTCATGACCCATCAAGCGTAGCCACAACAAGTACATCAGAGCCATCTGCACCTATTGCTGTTCCAACTTCTGAGCACCGTCCTTCAACCAGATCAAGATCTGCAGCTGCTGTTGGAAATGTTAGAGATGCAGACTTAGATGGTAATACAAGTACAACTAAAGGGAAGGGAAAAGCTGTCAGCAGAGGTACTGCAGGAGGTCGTGGTACTGATGAGCCAAGGGGACCTGAAACTCGCAATGCAGCAGCTCGCAGGCGCGCAGCAGCTGCTAGCGTATCAGTTGCTAAAGCAGTTCCAGAAGGTGAAAGTGAGGTGGGTGTTATGCATGGATTTTCAGATTGACTTTTGATTTGTTTGCCATCCTTCTGGCAATGTCTACTTGTGAATTTTGTGGAGTTGCATGTCAGTACAATTTCAGACATGGGTGGACATTCACAGTTTCATACTTGAAGAATACATTATCAACAATGACTGATGGACCCCCTTCTTGAAACTCTGGCATTCTGTATTCTTGAGGCACTCAGAGTAGCTGGAATGGGGAATTACAGGATGAAGAGGTGGAGGTGTTACCTGTTGACTTTGAAGAGGCTGTGACCATGGATGAAGATGAGCTCTCTGAAGATGAAGATGAGGATGAGGATGAAGAGCATGATGAAGTAAGTTTCAATCTCTTGACATTTGTTCACATTTCTGTGCCAGATGTAGATACGTGTTCTGTCTAATGATGTTTGCCAACATCATGATGTCTGCAAGGTTGAGGGTCGTCAGACTTGGGGTAGATTTCTTGTGTTTGTCTAATGTAATTTGGAATGAGCAGATGTTTGGGGAAGATCCGGTGCCACTGTGCAAAGCAGATCGTGTTCATGATGTTCAGTTAGGAGATGGAGCAGACTCTGGGGCTCTTGCATCAACTAGTGAGGTGTTGTTGCAGCCAGTAGGTGGAGTAGGTGTTGTGAGTAGGTCAGCCATTTTGACCTCAGCAGCTGAAATGAGTGGGATCAGAACTCTAGGAAGCAGAGGGTCATTATCATTTGCTGCAGCTGCTATGGCTGGAGCTGGCATTAATGGAGCTCGCAATAGCTCTCGCAATCGCAGATCATTTGCAGCAATTTCTGCAGCCAATGTCCCTCCCAAGCTTGTGTTTTCATTAGGAGGAAAGCCGTTAAACAGGATGTGGACTATCTTCCAAGCTGTTCAGCGACAGGCTCATGCTGATGAGGATGAGGAGGAGCGATATACTGGGCCAGGATTCCCATTGGGTAGTGGCCGCAGATTGTGGGATGAAGTGTACACAATTACATACCAAAGGGCTGACAGTGGTGATTCAACACCCTCTGGTGTAGCCAAGGCTGCTAATGCAGGCCCAAGTAGTAAGGCAGTGAGTGGCCCTGAAATGGACAGTTCTTGGCAGCAGGCATCACTTCTGGACAGTGTTCTCCAGGGGGAACTTCCCTGTGACTTTGATAAGACAAATTCAACATATAATATACTTCTGCTCTTACGAGTGTTGGAAGCTCTGAATCGGTTGGCTCCACGCCTACGGATCCAAGCTGCAGTTGATGCTTTTGCCAAAGGCAAAGCAGACAGTTTTGATGAAATCCAGGTAGCAGGATCTTTGGTGCCTAAAGAAGAGTTCCTTAGCAGTAAATTGACACCAAAGTTGGCACGACAAATGCAAGATGCATTAGCACTGTGCAGTGGCGGGTTGCCTGCATGGTGTCATCAACTCACACAGGCTTGCCCATTCCTCTTTCCCTTTGAGACCAGAAGGCAGTACTTTCATTCAACAGCTTTTGGCCTGTCTCGGGCTCTTCAGCGTCTGCAACAACAGCAAAGTGCTGATGGACGAGCTGCTCATAATGAACGTGAGCTGCGAGTAGGTAGATTGCAGCGGCAAAAGGTGAGGGTATCTAGAAGTCGCATTTTAGACTCAGCTGCCAAAGTAATGGAGCTGTATTCAGGTCACAAGGCAGTTCTGGAGGTTGAGTATTTTGGGGAAGTTGGTACTGGTCTGGGACCTACCCTTGAGTTCTACACCTTACTCAGCCATGAACTGCAGAAGAGCACATTGGATCTGTGGCGCACAGAGTCAAGCTCAGTGATGGAGGTGGATGCCCCTTCAAGAGATGTGGACATGGTTGAGGAACACACAGAGGAAAGTTTATCTGCTGTTGAGAGTCACCATTCTGACCCATTTCTTAACACTACAGAATATGTTAATGCACCTCATGGCCTGTTTCCACGTCCCTGGCCACCTGATACAGATTCAAGCAACACTAAGTATGGGAGAGTCTTGGGACACTTCAGACTTCTCGGTCAAGTGATAGCTAAGGCTCTTCAGGATGGGCGCCTTTTGGACCTGCCCTTGTCAACTGCATTTTATAAGCTTGCACTTGGTCAGGTGTGTTACCCCCTGTGTCATCTTTCAGAAAGGGGTGCTTCTTGTGTTGGTGTCTGGTCTGTTGGCAACAAATGAGAAACCAACCACTAGCTATCCAGAAAAATGGAGGACATTCCTTTTTTTGCATTGTTTTCTGAGTTTGAGCTAAGCATGGCTTGTTGTGCTTGTCCACAGGATTTGGACTTGTATGATATTCAGACCATTGATCCAGAGCTTGGTCGGACTCTGCTTGAGATGCAAGGTTTGGTGCGCAGGAAGCAGTTTTTGGAGAAGGAATCAAGAGATGCACGTGAGGCAATCAATGGGCTCAGGTTTCAAGGGTCCAGTTTAGAGGATCTCTGTCTCGACTTCACTCTTCCAGGATATCCAGAATTCACTCTGAAACCTGGTGGAAAAGACATTATGGTAAAGTTTATGTAATATAGTTGCTTCTGTGAGTTCACTTTCAGGTAAGGGAAGGTTAGACTTGAGTGGATGTGCTGTATTGTAGTTCAATTTTGATTGTCAATGGGTTACACTGAAATAGAAAATGGTTTGCAGGTGGGACTGGGCACTTTGGAAGAGTATGTAGCTCTTGTTGTGGATGCAACAGTTAAAAGTGGTATTGCAGCCCAAATTGATGCTGTTCGTGCTGGCTTTAATCAGGTGTAAATCTCCTTCACTTTCAAAGTTCCTTGATACATGCAGATGATTCCAGGACTTTTTCTGTATTCTCAATTATAACTGATGCTAATGTCTATTGTTGAGTTTGCAGGTGTTTCAGCTGTCTTCCTTGCAAATATTTAGTGAGGAGGAACTTGAGTACTTGCTTTGTGGTAGACGTGAACTATGGCTGGTGAGTCATGTCTGATTCTTTTACTCTAGCTTATAAATGTTGGACTTCCCTCAAGATTTCTGTAAGCATGCTTTCATGGATTACCTCTTTGACATCTCCAATTTCTTGTGATGTCTTGAGTAATGTCTGCACTCACTGTTGATGTATCTGTGACCATGTTGCAGCCAGAGTCACTTGCGGACCTCATGAAGTTTGACCATGGGTATACTGCTTCCAGCCCCCCTATCCGAAATGTAAGTCAGACAGTACTTTACCTTGTGTGCTTACTTGTGTGCAGTTACTTAAATATCACCCATGCCAAGGAAACTGGAGTAGAGGACTACCTTACTGAGAAATTTGTTGTGTGTACTTGGTGCAACTCTTCTTATATTTAATTTGATTGTTGCAGCTGCTTGAGATTATGGGGGAGTTCACTCCAGAAGAGCAACGATCATTTTTACAGTTTGTAACTGGAGCCCCACGCCTGCCACCTGGTGGCTTGGCAGCATTGAGCCCCAAGCTCACAATTGTGCGGAAGGTAAATTTACAATGAGAATTTCCATTGAGATTCTGAAAGTAGTGCTGTTGAAACATCTTTGGACTTTAATTCATCATGGTTAGTCCTCACAGTAGCTCTTCACAGTTGTCAAGCTCTTGGGTGGCTTTCAACCCAAATTCTGTTCATATTGGAGGTTGTGATGAACTCACCCATTTGTCATGGTGGGTAATGTTGCCAGCATCCTACAGGTACAAGTGGTACACCACTAGGATCAACACCACCAGGAGCTGCAATAGGCTTGGGGACCACACTGGCAGATGGGGATTTGCCTAGTGTAATGACCTGTGCAAACTACCTCAAGCTTCCTCCATATTCTTGCAAGGTAAGATTTTGCGAATATCCTGCTGACAGGTTGCTACTCTTGTTATTTGTGTATATCTATTCACATGGCTGTTCTACTTTGGGGATATGCAGGAAGTAATGAGAAAACGATTGCTGTATGCAATTTGTGAGGGCCAGGGATCATTTGACCTTTCCTGAATGTTTTATTGCAAGGATAAGCAGAATAAGATAAATCTAAAGACCTTTGATTGGAGAGCGCAGTAGGTGATGCTGCGAAGGTGGAATGGTTCATGAGAACCAGATTATACAGACAATTGATAGGATAGAGGTTCTTTTGCATATCAATTCATATTCTTCAGAGCCACATTGCGTTGTTTGTGGATAGCGCAACCTAGCTGAGCTAGTCCAGGTACTGGAGGGGTTTTAGACCTTTTGTACAGCTTTTGCTCTGCAATGGCTGGTTGTGAATCACCTTGCTGGCCTGCCATCCAGCTTGGTTCTGAGCATGTAGAAACCTGCTAAGTGCTGCCAGGCACTCCATGTTCATAGTGGCTGTTGTTGGAGGAAGTTTCCAGCAGGATCTCCAGCTATTGTGCACACCGCAAGGTTGGTTACTAGGTGGTTGAGGATTTGGCTGCTTTCAGGGCATCAGTTCCCTGATAGAAAGAAGCAGCCCTGACAAGAAACCATCGGTTGAAGGTTTATTAGTAGCTATTTTGAAAGGTTATGCTACTGTAAAATACTGACTCTCTTTACCTCCTTTTACAAAGGACCACATGATGTGCTTTCCTGCTTGTGTGCATTAGAGGCTTGCAATTGGCTCCTTTTGGAATTCAGTCCTTTTGCATGGAGATATTTCTGGTCAAATTTTCTTGCACGAAAGATTGGGGGCACAGGAGGTTGACATCTAGTTTGTCTCTGGCAACATAGTTGGCACACGTGATGATTTGTGGAGCAACTTCATAACAAAGATCCTGCCTCATGTGCACGTGTTGTGTGGGTGTATTTCTGTTTAATTGGAGGGGTGGCATGCATGCAGTTGAAAGTCTCTTTGCAAGATGTTGTGAGTTTTTTTATCAGTACCTTGGTGTAGAATTACAACATCATTGGAATTACCTTGATGTAGAATTACAACATCATTGGAATCATGACATCATTGATGTATTGCTATTGAATTGTTGCTGTGGAGTTTTCATCACCATCTCATTGATGCAGAATCACATTGTTCTCCTTACAAGAACCCAATCTTGTTCTCTAGATCTTCATTATGTTCCTGACAACGTCTTACCTTTAACCAAAATACTCCTGCATATGTACTTATTCAGCTATAAACCGACTTTGAGAGGTGGCCTTCCGCTGTGAAATATGTTATTGCAGTGCTTTCATTTATTGTGTATAATTGGCAAGAAAGAAATAGTATGTAAGCACAGTTCTTGGTTTCATCACAAAAATCTCCTTCCATTGTTAAGAAACCAACTTCTTCACGATCTATGTAAATGATGCACAGTGCATAATGCCTACTAACTACTAACTTTTGGGATCATGTGAACCATTGCACCATCCATTAGCAAGCTATTATGACTTGTTTGTGCATGAACCCATGAGTGAGTTACCAAGGTAACCTATCCTGTGAAGCCTCCTACTTCCACCTCACACTAGGTAACTATCAGTGTTGGGTGCTCAACTGCCTTTTTTATGAAAAAAAAACTCCAGTTCTGTTTTTCTAAAAAATTGTTGAAAAAAATCTGAATCAACAAACCTCTGGCTGTGGTTCGTTCAAAAAGTGTCAAGAACTGTTAGTTTTCATGAAATAACTGGCAAAGAACTCACACTTTTATGGAAAGTTGCTTGAACAGTTCTTAGTGTTTATGAGGACTGTGATTACATATTTTTGAGAACCATCAGTTGTCAGCTTGCATTCCAATTTTAATAGTTGCCCAACAGTGGTAACCAGTAACAACACTACCTTTCTAAGTGGGTATGTATCATAGATAAAGGTAGGTAATATAAGTGATCATATATCTTCTTCTAACTAAAATATCCACGAAATTGTTATGAAATTGTTGTGAAATCTCCACAATAGCAATTTGAAGGTGTCATGTATAAACTATAAACACATTGTGCCTATATTCCATCAAGCTAGTCATGATTGGAACAAAAATATGATATGAGAATCATATGAACACAACATTTAACAACAAATGAATCTACAAGAAAATAAGTAAGCTTGTTAAAAAGTCGCGATCTTCCATTTTTATTTGCCCCCTTAGTCCTTGACTTCTTTCAACGTTTAGCCTCCTTAGGGAACTCGCTTGTAACAACCTTTTTGTCTTGCAAGTTAACCTTTATGTGTTGTATGATCATAAACACAAAATCAATAGTAGGAGCTCTATTTGATTTTAAGGCTCACGACCTTACCAATGTCCTCAATTCCTTCTCCATAATGTCATATTATCATAGTACTTGGGTAGGTTCAGTACACAAGTGCTGAACAATTAATTATATTTAAAAGTTGGCATTCGGATGTGAGTTATTAATTTCGGGCTTTTTGGCATATTTACAGATTAAATGCGTAATCAATATCATGATTCTCTTATTGTCCTTGTGGTAAGTGTGTTCACAATTAATGTGTTTATTTATACCAGGCCCATGCTTCGATTCTAGGTTCTTGCAATCTGAATTTTTGAAAACTTTAATAATGAGGCTAATATTTTTCAAAAATTGGGAAAATAAAAAATAATTTAATTCATGCCAAAGTCACCCATGTACTATAGTAGTATCGGACTACTTGCATGGGGGGACACTCTCTTTTGTAATTGAAAACTATGTGGATAGAAATTATAGTTCAATTGTTTTATAGTAGGATTATGTATATTTTCAATGTTTAAATATAATTAATATAAGATGTACAATAATAATAGGTATTACTTATTAGTAGGTTCCATTATTAAGATGGAAAGGATATAATTTATATTGAAAATCCATTTGCTTAGGTTGCAATGCACACCTTGTTTGCTTTGATTTTGGAACTTGAAAGCTTCTTTTTTTTCAATGCATTTTTCCCCTATGGAAGCAAACTAAATGCTCATGATCTAATTTTATGAGTGTTAAACATGGTTTTCATCATTTGAAATGTGATTTGGTACTAAAATTTTTATTGATGTGTTTTTAGGATTAAATTTGAACATTAAATCATTCGTGATTTTTTTTTTAGTCATGCATGATCACCTTCTTCCATAACTCCTTGTGGTTTCAACCAAAACTATAAATTCAAACAAATATATGGTGCCAAAACTCAAAACAAATTAAAATTAATTAGAAATTAAAATTAAAATTTTTTGTTTGTTATCTATAGATTACCTAAGTGGTTTAAATATGTGGATATTGAAATTCTAGACAATAATAAGGTGAGAGAATTTAAACCTCCTTCACATAGTACTCCTAAACAATACCCACCTTGATGTATGTCATGAGAAAAATAAACACAATGTCCCCCTCAGATTATTTGTTCCATCACACCACTTGTGGCTACCATTAGCCATTTCATTCATGCATAGGCTTCTTGTAATGATTCATTGAAAGGTTCAGGCACAATGAAGCAAGGTAGTGAATGATCCATTTTCACAAACTAAAAAAAAAAATTGCATTTTTATATTTTAAGCTTTTAAGCAATGCCATAAGTTTTGGATGTACTACCTTATTGGATAAACCATATGCAAGGTCATCTTTAGTGTATTCTATTTATTTTCATTATTTTATTTATTTATTACTCCAATTGATGTTGTGCATTTTTCAAATCAGACAATTCAAATGATCTATTATTAATGTTTGAACCTTTGTGCACCTTCATACACATTTGTTGGAACTTGAATTTGGATTATGACAATATTAAACCTTTGAAAAGAAAGTTTTAACTATGTGAATTGGACTTGGCACTCAAAACATACTTTTTGATAAGAAGATATTGATGATAGGATACCTCATTTTCCTAATGCATTAGCATATCAAAATGTTCAATAGGTTTTCCATTCATGGACCTCTCCTTGGTGTTTATGTTCAATATTCCTATAGTCGTGCATAGGAACCTTTACCAAGGGTTGGAAGAAGGATCTCCATGCCATGAAAAGATTCAATCTTGCATATTGCATATTCTATGTATCACATCACAATGGGAAGTCCTAGATCAAATCATCCAACTCAATGGACTCCACTTCATTTGAAACATTCCATCATTCACTAGAATATTGAACCTAATGTGTGCCCCAAGTTCCTTGTTAGATCCAAAAGGGGTCTGATTATGTTAAAGAGCGGAAATAGTTGGAACTTGGTGTTGCTTTCAGTTTCCAGCACTAAAGGGGGGTGAAAAGGGCGTGCTAAAAGCTTCGGGATTAGACCAGGAAGAGGGACAAAATACTTAGTTACTCGGTCTTACATTCAGAACCAATCAACAAGTTGGTTAGTTCACATTCAGAACACTCTTGATGTTGGGACAAGCCATAGGCAACCTTGGACTCACTTGACTCACCACAGCCCGGATTCAGGGGAAGCCACCACCTTCCCCCATATAGTATTCTTTTTGCCTTTCTGCCACACTTGCATTCGAATGGCACTTTTTCCTAGGACTCCCAAAGTGGAGTCCCGAAATTGTCTCGGTTTGGACTCCCGGGACTTTGGGCGTTCATAACTTCTCGCTCCAACCTCCGATTGGGATGAAGTCTGAAACAACCTTGTAGCTCTCCTTGAGAGCTTTCTAATGGTGTGTCGCACTTCACATGCACACATTGGGATCGGGTCGATTCCTGACTTTTAGTGGTCGGGAGTCAAACTGCCAGTTTGACTTCCAGCCTTTCTTTCAACTATAACTTGTGCTGCAAATGTCCAAATGGCTCATGCGAGGCCATTTTGGACATCTACACTCAAGACGTTTCCAATGGTATAAAGAACACCTCAATGCGTGGTGTTTTGACCCCTACAATCGAATTCTGAATTTTTGGGAGTCTCGGAGGACTCTTAAGTCCCATTTTTGGAAGTGTGAGTGGCAACCTCACATTTCCCTCAAAGTGGGGTTGCAACAAGAACCCTTTTTTGTGTGACCGCTTCTTTCTTATGGACCTTTTGATATTGTTGTTAAAGCCTAAACAATTTGTCTCCTTGAATTTGAACTTTGCATTTCATTATAACAAATACACCACTGTTACATTTAAGCATGTTAATAAATTCAATCGCTACTACAAATCATGTCTTATCCATTTTTTTTGTGAATGATTTTAATAAAAAAACACACTTAGATAAGGTGATGTTACTAATAAAAAAACCACTCATTATGACAAGTTAAATAAACATTTACTATTATTTCAATCAAATCAAACATGATGGAGTGTCTAGTTGTGTCCATTATGTCATGGGTGTTGGTTCTTTAGGGTGTCCACAATATGATCAAGTATTATAGTGGTTTTTGTATTTTTGAAATACCATTTTGGATTGAAAAATGGATAATTATTTCCATGCATAACAATAGACATTAAGAATATATTTATGTTTATATTTATGTTTTATTATACCTACATGTGGGTCACAAAAGTTGATCAAATGTGCAATACCCACATTTAGGGTTGTTGTTTATTGATATCAAGGGGTCATATATGATTAAAGTGGTTGTTAATTCATTAAGTGCAATACCTTCATATTTTGTATATCATACATTGGTAGACATTAACATCGTGTAAATAATAGGTAGGTAGGTGAGTAGGTAGGTGGGTAGGTAGGTAAGTAAATAGGTGTGTAGGTAGGTTGGTGGTTAGGTAGGTAGCTATGTGTACAAATCAAAAACAAGTTAGGTCAATAATGTAACTAGGCCAATAAGATAGCTATATAGGTTGATAGGGTAGTCGAAAAGTTTTGTTAAAATATTTTGTCAAAAAATAATTTTAAAGTTAATTCAAAAAATATAAAAGTTTTGTTGAAAGGTAAAGGTTTTTCCAATAGGTATAAGTTTAACCATGATTTTTTTTCCCCCCAAAAAATAAGAATTTAACCAAGAAAAAATAAGGTTTTGCCAAGCCATGAAAATATGGGAGTTTTGCTAAGAAATATAGGTTTAGCCATGAAGAATTAATTTTTTTTTCAATTTGTAAAGGTTTAACTAAGATATAAAAGTTTAGCCAAAAAAATAAATAAAGGTTTTGTCAAAAGGTAAGTTTAACCAGGAAGAGTTAAATAAAATTCTAAGTGGTAGAGGTTTAGCCAAGAAAAGTTATAAATTTTATTGAAAGGTAAAAATTTAACTAGGAAAAGGTTAAGGTTTTGCTAAGAAATAAAAGATTAGGTAAAAAAAGATAGAACTTTTGCCAACATGTAATGACTTAGCCATGAAAAGATGGAAGTTTTGTCAAGACATGTTGGTTTAACTAAGAAAAGTTAAAATTTTTGCCAAAAGGTAGAAGTTTAGCTTAGAAAATATATATGTTTTGTTGAGAAGTAAAGGTTTTACCATGAAGAGATAAAAGTTTTGCCAAGAAATAGAGATTTAAATAAGAAGATATAAAGATTTTGCCAACATGTAAAAATTTAACCACGAAGAGATGAAGGTTTTGCCAAGAAATATAAGTTTAGCCAAGAAGAGTTAGAAGTTGTGCCAAAAAAAAAAGTTTAGCCAAGAAAGAGGTTTAACCATGAAAAAATAGAGGGTAAGTAAGTAAGGGGTTGGTCGGTAGAGCCAAGATGTAGTTCAATAATGTAACTAGGTCAATAGGGTAGCTCCAGAATTAAGGTGACTTAGGTTGGAGGGTAATATCTTAAGGGTTGAAAAAAAAAACCCCAAAAAATAGAAAGGGTAAAAGGTCAGCAGCCCAAAAAGGTTGACCATGGTACAATGTTAGGTTAACAGTGGGTCAGGAACCGGATGAAGAAATGCAGCCCATCATATGGACAGAATGGTCAACTGGTACACTGGTGGGTGCTGGTTCACTCTGGCCCAACTGCATCACATGTTACTTCCTGTCAACATTTGCAGTCATCATGGAAGAAACATGGCATTCTAATCAACATGTCCAACTTCCAAATGAAAAGAGTTCAAAATGACTATATTATCACTGCTTTTGATTTTGCTTCTATTGTCTTAGATCTTAGATTGATCAATTCAAACCCCTTAAACCAGATCCCTAGCGATTCCTTGGTTTTCAAGTTGTAGCAATTCCAGTTGTTTTTTTAACTTCCATAATCTCAAGAAATATGAAATGGCATGTCAAGATGCTATCAACAACAATGAGCAGCTCAATATAATTTTGGTCAAAAGATCCATCAAAATTGAACCTCAGAAACAAGCTCTTGATAATTGCCACAAAGATACACATAAACAACTCTCCAAAATTCCCATACTTCCCCACCTACTTTCAATTTTCAAATGCAAAGAAAACAACAATATTTGGCTCTCATTGTAGCTGGACCTACTTCCTACCCCCTCATAGCTTCCATAGAGGGCATAACCTTTGTCATGACTATTCTTTTATCATGCATTCCAAAGCAAAATTATTCCTGTAAGTCACATGAAGTTGCAGTGCATCACTGCTTTCTCCAACCAACATTCTCTTTCACTGGTTCTTTGCTTGTTTGACAGACCAAAGATAACTCCCAAACCTTGACTCACCTTGATCTATTAGTTGTTTTACATTCTCATCCTCACAATAAATCTATGGTAGCGTTTGAAATCCCAACCATGATCTTGATCGATGAATGAACTACATGCACAATTGAGCTCCACAAGTCTTGTTCTGAGCTCAATTGTGCATTTATCACATGTGAACATCCAAAAACTCTTAAGTCTACATTAATGTGTCCACAAGTAACTATAGTTCTTGCTTCACCTTAATACATGGCCAACCTATTTACTTCAAGGTGGATCCAAATATATGGTTAGATCCTTCATTTTGTGGTTAAGTCAACAAAAGAGGGCCCCAAATAACCCACTCCATAACTTATCCTAAATCCATAATCAATGGGCCATCAATTGGTACACATCTAAGATCATTTTTTTTTGGTGAAAAAAAAAAACTATGAATTCACATGAAGAGCATGTAATCTAATTCTAAAGTAATCCAACATGACACATACTGATTAATGCATAGTATAGGTAGATGGGCCTATGCGATTCCCTACTATGGGAACAGAAGGTTAGAGTAAGAAATTACATAGGGACAGTTATCCAATTCTCCCCCAACAAGGCTTCACTTGAAAAAAAACAGAACTTCTCAACACTTCTTAAAACATTTGAAGGACAAATGTCCTTCAAAAAAAGCAAATCAATTAACAAATGATCATCTGTGGGTGAAAGACTCAATCCAAGCCTTCATCAATCCTAAGGGATAGTGCATGACATGATAAATTACATGCCTAAATGCCCCATTGACAAAAAACTCAATACCTGACATAATCATGACAAAAGTAACACAAGAAAATCAGCGTGGTCATATCCTCATGTGGTGTTGCTCACAAAAGGTTAGACCATCATCTTCATCATGAACAATAGCAATGAGCTGACAAGACTTTCCACTGACTTCATCACCCACTCATAATTAAATGGTGAAAGATCAACTTACCTGTTTTGGCAACAAAACCGCATTTAGATAGCTCATATTGAAAAGTGAAGACAATGCAAATTCAAATCAAAATACCAACTCGATCTCATGTTAACAAGGGAAGACAATACAATTTAACTTGATCTAAATACAAGGGCTTGGGGATGATGTGTAGGGGCATTGCTGCCCCAAGAAGGAGAAAGGGTGTGTTTCCTACATTGTTCACTACCAAATTACTAGGCTCTCATGTGTAGTTCCCTACTCTGCTCCCTAGTTAACTGTCCCTACATAATTCCTTACTCTGCCTTCTGTTCCCATGTCTAATCACAGTTTAAAATTTTTCAGACTGGGAGTGCTGACTGTTTCAATGTTGCATTCCAAAAGGCAGTCATGCTTTTTAGACATGGAATGACGGCAATAAGAACATCATGGGTAAAACAAAACAAGAACAAAATTTTTGTCCAATATCTAAAGTTGCAAACAACACAGATCACACCACCTTGCCTCTCCCTTTCTCTCTCAAGTCTCTTCTTTTCTGTCTTGTCTCTCTCAGGATTTTGGTCATAGACCTATTAAACAAACAACGTGAACACTTTCCAGGTAGTCTTCGACTCTCATCTGGCCCCATTCTTTCACAAATCTTGGCTCTCAAACACCCAGCAAAGTCAAAGTAACACTACCTCCTCTTTGTGGTGCCTGTCCTTTTGGCTTTGATAAACTTGCGGTTGGTCCTTGAGCTAGTGTCTTGGCCTGATGATCCCAGCGCAAAGGGACTTCCACTGAAGTTGAGGCCACCACTGTTAGGCTGTTGTAGAGCAGGTGCAAATGGGTTAACAGCGGTAACAGCAGGTGCAAATGTGTTTTCCACTGCAGGACTAGGCTGGGCCCCAAAGCTGAATACAGGTGTGGTAGCTCCAGCAGGAGTGCTGGATTGTTGACCAAAAAGAAAACTTCCTGATCCTGTTGGAGCACCAAAAAGAGGTGGGGTCTGCTGTGGAGGAGCAACGCCAGATGCCATTTGTGAAGGTGGAGGTTCTTCTGCCATGCTATCCTCCATGTGGTTTTCAGCACTAGCATCACTAGCCATCGCTGTGTTAGGAGAGGATCCAAAAAGAGGGGCCCCGAAGTTTGCTGACCTGAACACTGGTGGTGATGACAATTCAGGCTTTGCTCCAAATGAGAAAGGGTTTGGGGGTGAAGAGCCACTGGTAGCACCAAAGGAAAATGCACTACTTGGAGCAGCAGCTGATGACCCAAAGGCAAAAGGGCTAGCTGTTGACGAAGTAGATGGAGCTTCAAATGAGAAGGTGGAAGAGGGAGGCGTTGGGTTCAGATTTACAGGTGCACCAAATCCTGATCCAAAGAGAGGGGCAACAGGGGAGGGTTGTGCTTTCACATCATTGGAGAAACTTCCAAACATCTGGTTGTTGGAGCTCTTTACACCAAAGGCTGGGGTGCTCAATGCTCCAGTCAATGTTGGAAGGGTGGATGATCCAAATACAGAGGTTGTCATTGTAACAAATGAAGAAGCTGAACCAGTTATTGCTCCAAAACCAGTTGGAGCGCTGCTCCCAAAAGCAAAGGGTGGAGGAGTCATTGTTGTGGTAGGAGTAGGAGCTGAGAGAGCTGTTGTAGCAGGGGATAAGCCAAAAAGGGATGGTGGTGATGCTGCAGATCCACCTGGTAATGCTGGAGTTGAAGAACTCATGCCTTGACCAAATGCAGGTATGGAGAAGAGTCCTTGAGATGGAGTTGAGGCTGCTGAGGAACCACCTGATAAGCCTTCTGCTGGCACCACCGTTGAAGTTGAGGATGTGACAGTTAACCCAAAACCCAAACCTGTGGATAGTGCACCTGTGAAATAAATAAAAATAATATTAGAACTAAACACTACCTATTTCACTTCTACCTAATAAACATGAGACTCACTTGAAAACTAAGAAATAAATAGTCAAAGGGCTTGGCCTGTTGCAGTTGACAACAACACTCAGTTACAGATAGGTACTTGCACAAACCTGACATGTTGCCAGAGCTGCGTGACTTCTTTGCATCGTGGCCATCTACTCTTTCCTGCGAATCGCCAGCATCAGTTGAATTTGTTGGAGGTGAAGAGGTATGGGATGGAGGAGCTGAGATTGCTCCAAACTGGAAAGGAGATTTGCTAAGTTCAAAGGCAGAGGAGGAACCGAAAGTGAATGGGGATGAAGGGGCAGCACTGGATGCTAAACCAGTGGTACCAGAAATGCTGCCACTGGTGCCTTTGTCGGCAGTTGGTTGAGCAGGTGGTACTGATGTGGATGTGGTGCTACTGAAACCAAAAATGCTGGTGTTGGAATGTGTGGTGACTGGCAAGTTCTCATCCAATTCAGGTTTGTCGTGTGGACTTGAAGTTGTCTGCTGCTCAGATGTGGGGGTATGAGCAGCAAAATTAATTAAGCTTGTTGATGTGGAGTTCCCTGCAAGTGCTGTATAATTTTGGAATTAGATTTTGGTTCTCAGGCACTCAGGAGTGCTAGTAGTGCAATTTGTCATGGTTGCAGCAGAAACAGTCTTCCAAGGACCAGTGGCACAAGAACTAGAAATGATGCATGCAGCTTTCCTCAAGGTGCAGCCAGTCATACAGGTCCTCAAAGTAAACAATCTCTCAAACAACACTACTGGTGGAATGGGGGAGCAAACTGTCAACTCCTGACTCCTAACTCTATGATGCTAATTGCTGAATCCATGGTCCATTGAGAAGTCATCTTACCTGCTTCGGATCCTGCACCAGCACTAGAAAAGCTGGGTGTAGGGACAAGAGATGTTTTAGTTGCCAGAGAGGTATGTGGGAAAAGGGAGTTCGAGGTCAGCACTCCAGTTGTTGAAGAAAAGTCACTTTTGGTCATGATCTCAGCTGGTTTACATGATTCCAATGGTGAATCCTGGGTTGCAGGTGATTGAGGAGTTCCTGAGGCAGCTGCAGCTGCAGCACTGCAATAATGTGTGTATAAGAGTTCATCAATAACAGTCTCTTGGAATAACCTCTGTGAACCTGTCAAGATCCATGGACTGTGCATTGAACTGCCAAAGTTCCAAAACAAGCTGAATGCCACTACTAGTAGACCTCTCCAATCCACAGGCTAATGTTAACTAGACCAAGAAGTTGTGTATCAACATTTCTAAAGCTGTGAACTAACTAAACTGCTCATAGATCTCATACCTGAAAATGAACTCTGGCTTGCTGTCAAACTTAAAGTCCAATTTGCGTTTTGATGGATCAGTGTCCTCAGTTGCTCCTAGTGCTCCCAGTTTGCCCACTGTAGGGTCGGAGAAACGCTTGAAAGGCTGACCCCCATCACTCCTGGTTGCAGAGGGGAATGGCTTCGGTGTTGAGGGAGGCTCCAGAAATGCACCTGGCGGTGTTGTTGAAGGAAAAGTAAAATCGCCTGGACTGCCAGCTTGGGAGCTGATAGGATTCCAGAGTGTTGCATGGGTCTCTGTCTCCAGACTGGCTGGAGAACCCACAACAGGTGAAGTTATCGTAGGTAATGGCTTAGTATGGATGCTACCAGAAGATATAAACTGAGAGACAGGATTGACTGAGAAAACTGTGCTTGTAGTAGAGACCATTTGGCTTTCATCATCTGACCCAGATTCCTGTGCACGATAACATGAAGGGATCACTTTCAGTTGCATGTACTATCTGGACAATGAAATCTTAGCATTTGAAGTAAGTTACAAACCTCAACCATGTCAGAGCTAGCAATGCAACTTCTAAAACAGCAGCACTTGAGAAGACATGATTTTCCTTGCTGGAGACAGTGAACAGATAACTCTGAAACAACACAATAAAAAAGCTCCCCTATATATCTGTCCCTCTTAACTTTCAATGTGTTTGAAGATGAGAAAGTAAAGCTACATACATCAAAAGCAGCACTCATTCGGAAACCTTTGCTCTTGCCGGTGATTGCACCAACACCAGCCAGATCTGGCTCTGGCTCCTTGCAACTTTCCTGTGTCTCTTTGGTAGACCCTTCAATTATATCCAAAGCATCTGGTGTTCGATCTGTGACAATAAGCATGACCCTAAGTAAATTCTTGACACCAAAAGCTTCACTAACACATTATCTCTTCTTTCTCTGAACATTCCCCAGAACAGACCACAATTGGCATATCTGTTATTGTGAACCAAGGTCAATTTGCACAACCTTCTTTAGTGCAGAATCAAGTTTCACTTGTTTTTACACTGGGAACCAATATCTCAAAACTTCTCAAATCTAGAACTTGAACTGTTGATCTTTTGCACTGCTGTGCAAAAGCTTGATAAATTTTTAAACATCATTTCCAAAATGCATCAAGGGCCTAGGACAGAAGCTATCACCAAAGACTGACCACTGTCCCATATTGGCAGCAAGCTCATATCTCTGAAATTTCTCCACAACAACAATTTGAAGGTAATATGACAATGATTGCAGTCATAACCTTATGAGAGTCACTCACAAGGTGTCAGATCATCAGCTTCACGATGAATAGTAATGAGGAGCTGGCGACTTCATCATCTTCTGATGGTGGATGTCGACAGGCATATAATGCACTGAAAATACCAGATAAACCACTAAACAAAATCGGCATTCTAAGTTGCTGTTGCACTTCTGGAAGCAACAGGAAGACTCAGTTATGATGTTGGCTAGCACTCAAGAGACATAGTTAATCAAGTTCATTGCAGCAAATTCAATGCAACATGTTAGTGCCACTGAGAAATGAAAGAAGTTCCACAAGCAATATGGTACCAACCTGTTGCATTCTCATAAGACTCTTCTGTAGAGCCAAATAGTGGAGCCTTGCCATTTCCTTCGAGTTTTGTGCTATGGTCAGTTCCTTTCCATCCAAATTCTTCAACAGAGAGAAGATCCTTCTCTACCTTGCTGTCTGAAGGTCCAGCATTCTCTACTTCATGAGGATCTGGAAACTTCCAGGTCTGCGGATAAGGTAACCACAAATATACATTAATGAGTTAGACTGGCTCATACACTCAAAGAGGTGACTGCCACACAGTGACAAGGAATCTGACTTTGCCATAAAAGGTGATGAATCTGATCACCATAAGAGGCAATGGAAGAAGGTAACAGGGAATCTACCTGCATGGTTAGGGATGCTTTATCATTTAGCATACTTGAAGTGAGTACAGTAGGTGGCTGTTCTCTCACAAGTGCCAGTTCCTCTTCCAGTGACTTGCCTCTAGGCGAAGGAGTCATTCTTTCCAAAGTTTCCAGAATTTTTCGAGCTGTTTCACTAGACTGGGCAGGAACAAAAGAAAGACCACCAAGTGGCCCCACACTGCCTCTTCTTTCCTCATCCCTTTTGTTCTTGATTTCAGGTCCATTCTTTCTTGCCTGATAGTCACCAACATGCAGGTAAAGTTGTTTGATCCCATCATAGATTAATAAATAGTGGTGGTCAGAACAATAGTAATCTTCACTGCCTAATGCAGTGGGCAACAGGACCATCTGGGGATTACAGTTCAATTAAAACTATAAGTCTTTGTTGCTGCACACATGAGACATTGTATATATGAGAAATGTTGTGTTGGGCTGAGACTCACGGTGCCATTAAGAGTTAGACAATCTCCCTACCTCTGACATAACCCCCCTCCTACTGCGCACAGTACTTTGATTTTGCTTGGCCTCCATAGTTGTCATTTGAAGAGTCCTTGCAGGTGGGGGAGGAAACTGGTCCAATCCTGGTTGCTTCTGCACACCCTTGGCTGGACTTGGAGTGTACAAAGAAGATCGTTGTCTCAACCGTTGCATAGGTCCACCAGAAGAATAATCTGCACCATCTAGAGCTGTGGCTCTACGCTTTTTTGATCCCTGCAACAAGATTATTCATAACTTGATTAGTTACATGCTTACAATTCATTCAGCATACCCAACAGTTGATCGTGCGGGTCTGCAAGAAGAATGTCAACACCTCTTGCCACTTGCAGCAGAAAAGAGTTTTATCAAAGTTCCAACTTAAAGGAAACTGAACTATGTGGAACCTGTTCCCATGTAAATATCTTTCATAAGAATAGAGAAATCTCCATTCTCACAATGAAGAAGAAACAGCAAGGTTAACCTGTTCCCATGTAAAATCACAATATAGATATCACAATTGTTTTTATCATGACCAGTCATGAATAAGTAACAATCTTTGAAATGGGCCATCATATCAGAGACATTCTTCAAAAAACAACATGCCAGAAAGGATGAAGATACCATAATCCACCATTCAGCAGGATAAGCATCTAGACAGATAACTATTAAAATTCTCAAAAAATCCTGCTGCTGGGATGATTGACAACACACACAGGTGATGGATATCTAGGGTATAAAGGGATAGTGATCTTGTGCACCTCAGTATGGGGCATGTCAAGAGCTGACCCAGCATGGGTGAAGTGATGCACAGGTGGGAGATAGTCCAATGCCTGAGAGACAGGTGGAAAAAAAACTTTGTCTTCTAACACACTCTCCTGAATTCCTCTTATTGCAAGAGATGTTGGCCTTGCAACAGGAGGCTGGGCAAGCTGGTAGGGTGAAGTTGCCCTATGTTGTAATTGTGAATTGTCATGTCGGAGATCTTTCCTCAACCATCTTGATGATGGTGATCTTTGTTGGTATGGTGAAAATCGCTGAGGGATTACATTTCTCTCCCTTGCACGTACTCGAGTAACTCTCTCATCCATGTAGGCTCTTGCAAGATCTATCGGTGAAGCATCAAGAGCCTCCATGTCCTACAGAGACATAAGGAATCATAGCATGCAGCTTCAGACTTTTGACACAAATGAAACCTAAAAGAGATTCAAACTTTTGCAGCTCAATTAACAAGATTAAGTCAACATAGATACTAGGATTACTTAGAGCTCACAGAAAAAGTGCAGAACTTGTTTGGAGGTGGGGTTGAGCGTACCTCAGTTCCCCTTGCAGGAGGAGTACCATTCTCCTTACCAAATCCATGAGGCCAAAAATTAAGCTTTTGTTCCTGCCAATTTTTCCTAAGCTCCTCTCTCAACCTTTGTTCATCTGACTGTAAGCTATTGCTGGGCTGAGCTTCATTAGCTTGCAATCGCGTTCCATGGAGCATATTAGGTGTGGAAGATTTCACCTCAAGGTTTGCAGCTGCTGCTTTCTTTGTATCCACTCCATTGTCCACAACAGAGGACCTTAGAATTTCTATCAAGCGGTCAGCTTCCTCTCTACAATTGGAACAAACAGAAGGAAAATGAGGAATATTCACTGCAGCATTGCAGATTCTGTGTGTTGATTCTGAAGTCTGAGGTTTGCAATATATGACCACACAACCAGAATATCACAGTTCATCATCCATTCCACATGCAGCAAAAAAAAGAAAGTAATACCCACCTACGAAATGTTCTATGCTTCATCCATCCTTCAAGTTCTGAGATCTTCATCCTGGTGTCATCAGATAGTCTCTTTTCCTTCCCATGGTTATTTCCAGCTTCCATGGAGTCCTGTGGGCTTCATCCCTCAACCAACAAAATTCAAGTTTCACATCAGTTTTCCCAATATGAGCAATCACATTCCAGTCTTTCTTGTGAACGGATGAAATCAATGGTCTGCTACTTCGTTACATTGACCACCATAGATTAGAGACACATTTGGAATAAAACCTGTGGCATGCCCAAAATGTCAGTCAATACTATGGGGACTGTTCTATTTGTGTGTTTGTGTATGTGACTCATGACTAATCATCATTACATTTGTTCCTACAATCATAAATCCTCTGTGTTGTTGACCATGTTCCACATATCTCAGGATCGCTGGAAAATTAATTACCAATGGTCCTTACAGCAGCTGAAAGAGACTGATAATTCACACAACCTGCACCATATTGGCAATCTAACAGGATGAATTTTTAACTGCACACCTTCCTGTTGCATTTGTAAATATAGTTCCATTGCTTTCTGGCCATGCCCACATTTCAGATGTCTCATAATGATGTAAATCCAAGAGACCACACTGCATGTGGGCATCTTGTTGAACACTCTCCAAGTGTCCTCCTTGCTCCTACTTTTGACACACCTCATAGGCTACTTCCCACAAAGAGGACTCCTGAATGCTTCAAATGGGACACTACACTAACAAACACATGCATTCAGGACTGACAGGGTTGGGAGTGTTCATTGTTGTTGAATTTTCATCAAAATACAGCCTACAGCCCTTTCCCACTGCTTATATGTCCCAAAATCATGGTATCATCCCCAGAGACCACATGACTTGCAGGCATCTTGCTGAACTCTCTCCCAGCAGCCTCCATGTTCCTGCATTTGGCATTCTTGTCAATGAGGCTATCACCCCCAGAGACATTAACTCTGACTCACAACCACTTTGAATGATCTGTTCATGAGAAGATGTAACCCCTTCAGAAAAGTGGCACTAGTGTGCCTGCTAGGTCAAATTTGTCACATATCAATTTAATTTTGTGATCATGTTACTAGGAAGGCACATGTAAGTTGTCTCTGACACCTTCTCTGTAGCATCAGTCATTTGGACTATTTGGCTGAAAAAGTCCTTATGAACAGTACATGGAAAAGGATGAGAGAAATAGGGTTTCATGGACCTAAACATCTGCTCAGTGACAAATACTGTGTATATCAGCTATGAAGAAAGATGGGCATATTATTGTTATTGGGCAACTTGTTGAACCAACTCCAAGCAACCTCCAGGCCCCCCATTCATGTCAATACTATTCCCCATGAAAACACCAGACTCTGACTCACAGCCACTCACGGACATCTTCTTGTTTAACAATCTTCAAGCACCCTCCATGCTCCCACATTTGGCAAGCATGTAAAAGAGGTTATCACACCAAGACATCAGACTCTGATCCACAGCCACTTTGAAATCAACTATTCATGAGAACACCCTCCCTCTTCAAGTGCCGTTACACTCAAACACACATTTAGGGCTCACAGCAAAATGACAATAAGGTGCCTGATAGACCAGATAGATCAGTGTGTCAGATGAACTTTACTGTTGCTCTTGTTGACAAGTGATAGATGTCTCCCATGATTTAGCAGTGTTCATGTCTGCTTGGACATGTCTATGTAAATTGAGCAGAGTTTAGGGGTTACATACAGACATGTCAAAGCATCAATGAAGGAGCCAAGACCACAACATCCCAAAAATAGAGGATGGAAAAAGGAAATACCTACAACTTCAGCAACTCCCAGTCTCTGTGCCTGTTTGTTCTGCCAGAACCTGATTACAATTATGCCCTCTGAATCATCTTATCCATCGTACACATGCTCCATGTTCCCAAAATTGACTTGCATGCCAATGAATTTGAATCTGCAAGCAACGCTCAAACCCTAAAACATCACTTAAGACTATGTGAAGTTCGTGAATCAAAAAACCTATAGAAAAAACACTACCGTAGTGTAGAAAAGAAAAGTAAGAGGTAATAGCAGGGAAACGAAACACTGTAGAAAAAGCTGCATATTGGTCTGTCAGTCACTAGTTGCTCGTACAACTGAAACCTAACTTTCGCACTGTGAAAATCAAAACATATTCCGAATTCTGTCTATTTAGAGCATTGAAAATGAATTAATCTCGATTTTTTTTTTAAAAGGAAAAAAGAAAAAAAAAGAAAAGCATGATGACAGGTCTGTGATCACGCTCAAGAGAGTCATGAAACCAGAGCAAACAAGCCTGAGACGACTTGTTGGTTGATAATGTTAAGCGATTCATCATCATCATCATCAAAGCGTCAGTCAGGTTAAAGGGCCTGAAAGCAAGACTGATGATAACAGATGCTGCTGATGAGAAGGACATAGCAAGGTACATAACATACCTTGAATAACGTTGAATCAGCTGTTTCAAAGGATCAAGGATCGCACCGAGTTTTTTTTTTATACAAATCGCCGCTACATAATAGAGAAAATCTGCGACAAAACACGAAGAGGAACACGAGAGAGAGAGAGAGAGAGAGAGAGAGAGAGCGCGTAGTGAGAAAACAAAATGGACTTCATACGAGGAGGAGGAGCATCTTCGCAGAGTTCTTCTTCAAAGCTCTCATCCAACGGCAGAGATTCATTTCCAGATGCACCACATCCCGGTGGACGGTGGATCGTCGCCACCACTTCCAGCAAGCTGTAGCATCCAACGGCTGTGATATCTCGCCAGATAGGAGTGCAGACTGGGTGTTGGACGGCGGATCTTGGTTTAATTTAATTTAATGGTTTTGTGTCCCGCAGAGAGAGAGAAAAAACAACAATTTAATTAAAATGCATCATCCAACGGCACAATTTAAATCACCAGATGCGCCAATCGGGGGAAATCGGTGAAACTCACGTGCATTTCCTAAGGTACATTTAAATAAAAAAAACACACACATTTTATGATGTGAAATGCACCTAGTAATGTAAAACCCTAAACCCTAAACTTCAAATTCCAGGCTTTTGATCTCAAACCCTAGAGGCAAAGATTTTGAGCCTTTTAATTTTAAGGCAAAAGTCAAAATTATTCACAATTTCTTAATCTTTAAATAAATAAATAAATATATTATTAATTGTGGAGAAATTTAATAATGTGGAGAAATTTTGATGTAACATAGAAGCTGACTCAAGGAAAAAAGGACAAAACAACATAGGTTATTTTTTAATTTTATTTCTCGGAAAGCTCTTCTTCTTTTTAAACAATTATGTGACCACACAAATGGCTACAAACTTGTGACCCTTTCTCCCCTCGATTGCTCTAGGTAAAACAGGTGGTGTACCTGATGTCAACAATTAGGTGCCATGTGTTTTCTTACAAGGATGCCAAAAGTTTTAATTGGCTTTAGCCTTTAATCTAGGTATATGGCAAATTGAGATATTAAATCAAAATAAAAGGACTATTTTAGCACTCCAAGGTCTTTTCTTCGTATTTGAAAGTGCTTCCCTTCCCTCCACGGAAGATGCTTTTATCAACTGAAGGGACCTTTCACCATTCACTTGCAAACATTCCACCATTCAAATAAAACACCTTCCCTACTTTACTTTAGGCAAGGATTTGAATATTTCAACCACACACAAAATCTCCTCTCCCCTGCTGCCAACAAAACTAGGTCAAGTGTAGGGGAAGGCCCTAGGGTGGGGCATTCCCCCAAATAAAAGGCCTATGATGAGGTAGTAGTAGAGTCCGGCCCCACGTTTCAAGAATGTGCCCTCAGCCTATATAACCCATTTTGAAGCACCAAGTGAACCTTATTACCTAGAAGGCTTAATATAATTATATGGAACAAGAGAAACCTTACCCCTACAAGAAGCTTCTTACACCTACTAAGGGCTGCACATAGGTATATAAGAGGCCTCTTGTAGGTTCCATCCTATTTTAGAGGAGACATTATTAACATGTATAATATGGTGCCCTCCAAAGACATTAGGAAATCTCTTTGTGTACTTTGGGCTAGTTTCCATGTCTACCGGCCACCCTCTATCCAAATGCAATTAATTTGGTCAAATTATTATAGGTGCAAAGGTTTTTTATGATCACCTCACTCTATTTCTCAACTCAGTCTAGTTCTTAAAAGGCTTAGAACCTATCTAAGCTCACTCTAGCTTTGAGTAAATATGTAGAGCAAATCTTTTGAGAATAATGTTATTCACTCAATAAATTCTGAAAATTGACTTCCTATTTCAATTTTTTATGTACATACATAAGGTGCATGGTATAGGCCATATAGGTGTGGTCATAGACAAGTTAAGAACATGAGTTCCACATGGCTATGGTGGGTTTCTTAATTAACCCTTTTTTGACCCAGTCCAGTAGCCTACTCCAAAGCCCACTTGTTGGGCATGGAGTCAGAATGTGCCTCTGTTGTTGCCAGTGGCAATGCAAAAACAAGGCGCCAAAGAACCGTGATGAAAAGTAGTGGCACCATTTGTGCGTGTGACAAAATCGGATCAGGTCTTGGAGGCCTGATAAAAGGTCTTTGGTTGATATGCTCCGTGTGACTGGTGGAGGGTTCGGTTCTTAGTGGTTCCCTTTCCACCTTGTGGCCCACCTTGTTTGGGTTTGCTTGCTTGCCTGGACTTGAGTCCTTGCCCCTTGTTTCTTTTTCTCTTTCTGGGGGTGCTTTCCAGTGTTGGGCGGTTCTCACCCATTGCCTGAAAATTGACGTCAATTTTCAGCTCCATTCTCAGCTTGAACTGAATATTCAGTTTGAGCTGAGAATGGAGCTGAAAATTCAACTGTCAAGAGAATCGGATTGAAAAGGGTCCAGTTCTCATGGAAAAAAATAAAAAGTAAATATTAGAGTTATCTGGAAAGTTATGTCCTGTTGGGCCTGAGCTGCACCCCCCATTTGATGCTTCATCCCCTCTTGGATGTTGTCCGCAAAGTCATGAAATTCTATTAAATAAGGGTATGAAATTCTATTAAATAAGGGTATGAAATACTGAGACTCAGCATTAAATGCACCAGGCTCCACAACATTTATAGCTACAGTACACATAGCAGCAGCAGTGATTGGTTGAAAGCGTTCAGGAAAAGAAAAGACAGGGCAAACTCAGTTTAGCACCAAATTTGCTGCTAAACTGAGTTTCATGTCATTTAAAAAAACGCTGATTGTAAGAAAAGAAACACAAAACAACCAAAAAAAAGAGAAAAAGTAAAATAATAATAATAATAATAATAATAATAATATATATATATATATATATACAACAAAAAAACCCATAATTTGTGAGAGTCGACTTGTGAAAACCGGCCCTGAAAACCATGAGATCCGTTAACCCTGAACATCGCCTAACCGGATCTTTTTAATTCTGAAAACCGGGGCGATTGATTCTCAGAACGGGGAATTTTGTAATGAAGAACCGGGCGGTTCTTAAAACCTTCCCTAAAAACCGGAACTGAAGGTTCTCAAAAAGTGAGAACCGGCCAACAGTGGTGCTTTCTTTTTGTAAAGTTAGGCAGGGTTTCATCTTGAGGCTCCCAAGAAAGCCCACGGCCTCCCATCTTTATCCGACACAGAACAGGTTTAGCACGATGTTTAGACAAAAGGCCGAAGAAATCATGGCTTAGTAGACCACCAACTTCTTTCTAGAGGATCTTCAATCCCTTGTCAGTGATGTGATTCCACCCTAATAACAAGCAGCTCATGACGTAACGACTCATGACTCTGCAGCCCCTTTATGGCAGGTTCAAACTTCAATCTCCTGGATTAGGTCTACTGGATTATATTTTCTTCTCTAAATGCATGCACTTCTATAGAACATGCCCCATCCATCATATGCACACACACATATATATAGCACTCCAGACGTCACTCAGACATTGGGTCAAGTAGGAGCAAAAATGTTATGCCCAATTTGTGCACCAATGCTTTTTAGGTAGTCTCTTCCTTTTGGGCAGAGCTAAAGGGCATACAAAAATTGTGTGAATTACAGGAATCTCTATTTGTTTGTTTGTTTCCCCCCTTGTTTCTTCTCCCTACCAGAAGATGCTCGGAGGAAATCGGATTTTATGATTATCATGGGATGGTTTTGAATCTGGGTGGTGGGTATAGCTATTTGGGGAAAAAATGGTTTGTTGGAGAAAGTTTTCCTCTTCCCCAAAGTTGCAACCAAATTCAAGGATTTGCATGTTTGTTTGAGGGTTTTGTGTTGTGCATCTGTTGTGCTCCAACTGGCAGACAGGAAAAGCTCATCTTTTGGATCCGGTGGAGCTCGTCTCTTGGTGGAGCTTCTTGTCTCTTGGATTGGGTGGAGAGTAATCTCTTTGGATTGGGTGTGTGTTTTTGGGCAAGTGGGCAAGCGTGTTTGCTTTGGGTCACTAGCTTTGTTTGGTTTTTTGTGAACAAAGACGTTTGTTTTGAGGTTGCGAACTCTGTGTGTGTGTGTGCGTGCGTGCAAATTGAGAGCTCGCTGAGGTGGATCCCTTCTTTCGGGGGTTGGAATTTTCCTCTCGCAGAGAACTCCTTGTCAAAGGCCCAAAAAAAGCTCCTTGAAAGTTTGAAGCAATGATTTGGAGTCTTTTTCAACTTGCAGAAATCTATGCCTGATCGAGCTTTGAGAATTCTATCTGTCTTGTATGCTTTTCCAAAACTGATGTGTGTGAGTTGTTTCAGACCTGAAAGCTCAGAAAAGTTGCGAATTTTTTTGGGAGGGTTTTTGTAGAGTTTTTTTTTGGGAGTTTGCAGTTCTGAGAAAAAAAGTGTGAGAGAGAGAGGTTTGTAGCTAGGAGATATGGCAGGAACAGTAAAGAAGTTGGAATCAAAGGATGAACTGGACAGCATACTAGAAGCTCAAAAGAGTAACAACAACAACAACAACTTGGAATTGGTGGTTTTGCATTTCGGAGCTGCATGGTGTGAGCCATCTCAAGATATGGATTCTGTGATCATCCAGCTCTCTGTTGACACACCCCGAGCACAATTCTTCCAGGTATGTATATATGTCCTTACCCATAATTCTATCCTCTCTTTGTTCACTTTCATCATGTTACTATCATTATCACAACTAGGGTTACTGCCATCTCTCAGAGCTGGACACCTTCCAATTAGCCAACTTTTTTTGTGCGAAATTATTTATTTTAGATGCCTTTTAGTTCACCTCATTCTGAGGAGAAGAACATGAAAGTCATCATATTTGGACACTGGGTTCCTGGAGGTTGCCAAAACATAGCAGGATTCTAGAAAATGTCTACTGTCCTCTCTGATCTGTATACAAATTTGGCTCTTTCCTCTTGTGGATGGTTGCTACTATGGCTACATCACAAAATTGGAGGAAAAAAAAAAAACCCTGCTTCCAATGGTCATAATGCATCTCCTGGAGTGACTTTGGTTGTCTGATCCTTCTGCCAAAGATGTTGATGACCTCCAGGGTTCACACACTACAGAAAACCTGGAGATTGTTATTTATAATCACAACAATCCAATTGAAAACAGCCAGTCTGCGCCAATTAGGGTTCAAGCTCACAAATACTACTTGTGGGGCTGGATGATCAGTCTGCTGGATTAGGCTTGATGCTATGTGATAAAGATAGGTAGATTAGGGTTTTTTTTTTTCCATTGGGTACCTCGGATTTTGGACTTCAGTTTGACTGTGTAATTTTATTGGATTGTTGTCCAATGTTGCAGGTTGAGGCAGAGAAGCATCCTGACATTTCAGGTGCTTATGAAGTTGGGGTAGTTCCCTACTTTGTGTTCTTCAAGGTGCACCCTGACAACCGCACTTTGAACTTTTTCTCTTTTTTCTTCTCTCTCATGTATATGCAATAGGATATGTGCCCAGGGTAATGGGGTTCCATGCAATGTGAACAGCATCAGCCAAATGTACATGGCTGGCAGCATTTGTAGGGTTGCTAGATTGTCACCACATGTGCTTGAATGGAATGCCTTTCATTGTTACCAGATTATTCTCTTCCTATCAATTCTGTCCGTGATTTCACACTAGTCATTTATCTATCTCCATTCTGGTGGTTCTCAGGATGGTGTTGTTGTTGACAAGCTAGAAGGAGCTAACCCTCCAGAACTAGCCCACAAGCTCTCAAAGTTGGCCACCGATGTGACCAAACCAGAACCTGCAAGTCAGGGACTTGCTGGGGGAACAGCTGTACTAGAAGTGCTAAAGAAGGAACTGCCACCTGCCAGTGACACTCCACCAACTGTTAATGGAATTGCGCTGAAAGACAGCCTCCCTGAGGTGGAGAAATCAGAGCTCCACAAGCTGGTGAACTCAAATCCTATCATGCTTTTCATGAAAGGAACACCAGAGGAGCCTAAATGTGGGTTCAGTCGCAAGGTGGTTGCAGCTCTCAAGGATGAGGGTGTACAGTTTGACAGCTTCAATGTTCTAAGTGATGAGACTGTCCGGCAAGGGATCAAGACATTTTCAAATTGGCCCACATTTCCTCAACTCTATGTCATGGGAGAGCTGCTTGGTGGCTGTGACATTGTACTTGAAATGCACAAGAGTGGAGAGCTCAAGCAGGTCCATTTGCAGCTTGCTTTTTGCTTTTGGTCTTATGCCTCTCTACAAATTGCTGTCTATCTCAATTGCACCATTTGTCAATCTGATTTTTTAGATTCACAGTTTCAGAGTCACAGATGAGAATAATAAGCTCACAGTTTTTTTGTGATCAAACCAGCGGCTTTTGGAAGAAAAACCTCACATAAATCTGTTCATGTTCCAATGTTAGGTGTTTGAGGAAAAGGGTCTTTCACATACTGGTGCTGTGCCCAATGATACTCCAGAACAAGTAGTGCCAGAGACTGTGCCAGCTGTTCCGCTTGTAGAAAGTGCTGCTACAGAGAATGCCCCCCCCAGTGGTGATGATGAACTGAAGGCAAGAATCCAGCACTTAGTGAACAAGTCTCCAATAGTGCTGTTCATGAAAGGGACTCCACAAGATCCCCGGTGCAAGTTCAGTCGTAAAGTTGTTCAAGCATTGGGAGAGGAGGGTGTTGTTTATGGGAGCTTTGACATTCTGAGCGATGAATCTGTGAGACAAGGTTTGAAGGAATACTCAAACTGGCCTACATATCCTCAACTTTATGTCAAGGGGGAGTTTATTGGCGGCTGTGACATAATCCTGGAATTGCACCAGAATGGAGAGCTAAAGGAGGTGAGACTCTTGCCCTAATTGACCCATTTATTTCACTATGCAGTTCTTTTGATCTTAATCTCAACAAGACAAAGGCCGACATGTCACACAACTCAAAGAGAAAATGTTGAATGCAGAGAAAAGTGTATTTTAGAATGTGGGTCTACTTTTGATTGTGCAAAAACTGGTCGCATCAAGCACCAAGCTTGAAGAATCATCATGCTGTAGGATTCCTGATTGAGAAGGGCTTTGTTGGAACAGATAGTGGCAACAGCAGTGGTGGAAAGTAAGGATGCGACTGAAACAGGGCTCAAAGGTCTAGCTTAAATATGCTGATTGCAGCTCTGAAACTGCATGGAGGAAATGAATGGAATGCATCTCTGTGTTGGTGTGTCCAGCACCTATGTTTGATTTGGCCAATCAAGAGTAGTCATTTTGATGTTTAATGCCTTTTACATGAGGTCTTGTGCACATTTACTGGCATTATTGGCTCTCTCTGCCATAAATTGGTTGTACTTCATTCAATTTCACAATGAAAAAAAAATGCCATTCATGTATTTAAAGGTCTTTGGCTTTTATTTGAACCAAATTAAACACACATATTTCAAATGAGATTTCATTGATCTCATGTAGTAGGATGTGCATCACATGTATCGTTCTGGTCATTTGAAAAGACAATCTCTATTTTCACTGAAGGATAATTGAGTGAAAGAGAACCATGGAATTCACCGATGTTTTGTTGGAGCAAGTGGTAGAATGTGACCCTCATGAGCTGAAATTATCTTCAAAATTGGCTGCATTGTGCTCCGCAAAGGTCTGCAATGCTAACAAGGAGGGACATGATTATTAGGTGATTGGGAATTGAGTATCAGATTGAATTTGTTGGGTCTCTGGGGTTAGATGTCTATTACACATATTCATCTGTGAGATGGGCTGTTTGAGGGGAGTCTGAATCGGCAGCTAGATTGGCAAAGCTTGTAGTTGACCATGTGCTGACTGCCCCTTAAAAATGTTTGTTGATTTGTCCCTAGGATCAGTTGGAAATGAAGAAGAATTGCAAGAAAATGGTGACACAGTTGTTGACATTCCAAGCTGAAAATCCAACCTTTGATTGGTAATGACCTCTTAGTTGATGGCCAGTCTGCAAGGAGTAAAATCCATAACATTTTAGCCATTTGAGTGTACACATAACTCTTGCAACTTCAAGGTATCTGCACCCCAGCTCCAAATTGAAGAGAATGCTTATGGGCAGCTTTATAGAGGGAATGACTGGTGGAGTTTTGTTGGGTTGTCTAATTTTGGGTCCCTTAACCCATCATTGGTGATTGGGTTCCCAATGAGATGGATTCAGGAGCATATCTAGAAGAGGCCTGGTAACAGCAACAGCATGTGTAGAGATCACCAGACAAGAGATCAAATGTATACCTATATAATTAGGATAGACAAGGCCCTAGCTTAAGCTGTGAGCTTGTCCAGGGTTCACCAGACATGAGAGAAAGTATATGCTTACATAGGTATAGATTCATCCAGATCTTGGGTCAAACAAAAAGTCCCACTTTTGGCATTCACAACTGCATCTCATTAGTTGATCTGTGTGTCATGACCGAAATAGAAACAATTTGTGTTCTACAGTGTTTAGAGTGAAATGAAGTCTAGAATTTTATCTTGACCAAATAGAAAAACCCAGAAAGAAAACCAAACAAGAAAAACTGAAGAGATTGATCCAGAGTCCCACAATAAGAACTCAAAAGAAACAGTAAAACAATGCAAAACAAATTCTGATCCTGGTTGTGTGGTAAAGATATGAACTGAGTCTCTGGATGAACTTGTCTTCAGAAGGCTTTCTCAGGAATGAGGATATCAAGGGATTGCACCTCACTGGAGAAAAACCTAACAGACAATCTGCTGTAATTTCATCATTGACTTTTCAGGAAATGGATCAATGTGATGCAATTGAATACTAGGATTATGTGAATCACTTGTAGCTAGAAATAAATATGAATGAGTTGAGCATTGCACTCTGAGTATTGAGGTAGAGAAATTGGAAGCTTGCAGCAAATGGTGACATGGGTCAGGGTAGGTGGCAATCTAACCAAGACTCTCTCTTACCAACTCATATGCCAGAAAACATGCTGCATTGGCTGGAACACTTCGGGCCATGGCAGGACCAAATCCTCTGTACAGTCCTTTGACACCTTCTGCTGCAACTACCTTTCGGAATGCATCTATGGTTCCTTTATACTTGGGGTTTTGGTAATTGTCCACTTGAATCACACTCTTAATCACATCTGTTGGGTACACAGAAACCCAGAACATTGCACCTGCCACTCCACCAGCCAGAAGCTGCGAACCCCTACTGAGCTTTGATGTATCTTTCCCTGCCACACGTACAAAATAGGTGAAAAGTCAGAAATCAAGAACAAGTAGATGATGAACTCTCTCTCTCTCTGTGCACAGCTTCTTTGTGTAGGAGCTGTGGTCTGGGTGAAAAACACAAGAAAAAAAAGAAACTGCTTGCTACACAGGTTCTTCTCTTTGGAGAATTCACAGATCTTAGGGTTGCTTTCTTCTTTGCTCCTTTGAGTGAGAAATTGAAAGGTTGGTTTTAGGGTTCAACCAGGTTGTTTGAGGTGATTTCCTTGTTTGAATGTAGAAGAAGAGAAGCATCACTTCCTGATGCCTTTTTTTGCTGGAAGCTGTCCCAGCTTTTTGCAGGAGAAAGGAAGAAAGAAGAAGAATTGGGATGGAGATTAGGGTATTAGGTACCTCCTGCAATGTACTGTTTTGTTGCTTCATAAGCACCGAACATGGCAGCATTGCCTGGCACTTCACGCAAAAGAGTGGGTGTCAACCCTTTGAACAAACCAAGAGTCCCTCCTTCAGATCGCAACACATGTCTTGCAACATCAAGAGGCCCATTGTATTGTGTAGCAGCAGGAATTGCTGCTGCTTTGAAAGTCGCAGCGCTCGTTGTGCCACCGGCCACTCCCACTCCTGCCAACGTTGCAGGTGCTGCTGCTCCTTCAGTAACTGCGGCTACTGCAAGAGCACTTTGAGCCTGAAGCCTACACTTGACAAGCTCGGTAGGGCAAGCGACAAAGGAGACCGCGATTCCGGCGCCTGCTCCAGCTACCACTTGTTGAGAGACCGATAACGGAGAGCCGGGTGCATCACGAAGAAGAGCTTCCATCTGACCTCTTGCAGTAAACAGGACAGCATTGAAGACTGCAACTGTGGCTAATGGAGCTCCCATTCCCTTGTACAAGCCTTTGGGTCCTTCTGCTTCCAATGTCTTTCTGACTGCATCCATAGCTCCTGCATACTTGGGTGGTTGGCCGGGAGGTGGAATCGGTTGGCTCTGTAGCTTCACCTTGATTGTATCAAATGGGTGTCCTACCAGAAGCTGTGCAATCCCTGCCACGGTTCCTGCTGCTAGATCCTTGGCCACTGCCTCCGACATTGTTCTTCCCAAACTGTTACCCCCACTCTAAAACTTCAATTCTCACTCCCAAAAACTCCACTCCACAAAACAACTTCACAACCAAAAGAACTCCGACCCAAAAACTTCACACCCAAAACTCCAACCCAAAACTTCACATCAAAAACTTCATACCACAATTTCCACACCAAAACTTCACGCCAAAAACTTCAAACCAAAAAAATTCATACCAAAAACTTCACATCAAAAGCTTCATACCAAAAATTTCACACCAAGAATTCCACACCAAAACTTCACACCAAAGCCTTACACCAGAACTTACACAGACTTCTAAAAGAAACAATAATGTATGAGAAACTCAACCCAAGAAACTCTGCAGAACTTCACGGCAAATTTCCAATTACCTATGTGTGCAAAAACTCTGCAAAGTTCAAGCAACTTTCCAATTGTGTGTGCAAAACTAATTGCAAAAAACTCACACAAATTTCCAGTTGAGTTTGCAAAACTCTGCAAAATTTCACACCAATGTGCATTTGATTGTGCAAAAACTCTGCAAAACTACACACAAATTCCCAATATTGTATGCAATTGGGTGCCCAGAAAGCTTCTCAGAACACACCTTGTGAAGTTTTCTTTCTTCAGTTTTTTTCTCAGAAAAAGGAAACAAGAACAGCAGAGCTATGGGGGATGTATGTGGTGGGAGAAATTTTTTTCTCCAAAAAGCATTTTAAATTTGTTCTTTCCAAAATTTCAAAAACCCTCCCCCACCTCCTTCAAACTTCAGAGATCCATGCACCAGGCCAGGACACCATGCAATTTTTATCTAGTTTCTTAGTTTTGTAGCCACTGCTTTTCACTACCACTACCCTTGAAGCCTAGAATACTAGATCCCCAAAAGAGAGGGAGTTGGGGGGGAGGGGGGAGGGGGAGGAGAACAGGGTTTTTCATAAAACCCTCCACCAAATGTTTTTATGTTCATTTTTTTAACAAATGAGTTTTTAAATTAATTTTTTTCAACATGTAAGGAATATATCTACTAAATTTTCAACAATTATCACAACTCTCTTGTTGTCCTCATGGTCAACTAGTTCATAACTAATGTGTTTGTCCTTGCTAGGTTAAGGTTTGATTCAATCTAAATTTTTGAAAATTTTGACAAGAGAGCTAATGATTTTTCAAAAAAATTGACTAAATAAAAAATATTTTAATTTTTGCCAAAGCTACTCATGTATTATGATATTGAATGACATTCCGTAAAACTTGTATTGAATTGAAATACATTGAATAGAATTACAATTCCATTGACTTCAAATTTAATTCATCTCAGGTTTGTATGGCATACAATGGCTTCGACCATTTCCCAATGAGTTCTTTGTTTTGGTTGTACCCAAAACAATCAACTGCAATTTTTCTTCTTTCGTTTGAACAAAGTCCACAAAATTGGTTGAACCCCAAACATTGAAGGCGACAAATTTTGAAATAATAAATCTCTAGCTTAGTGATGTGCAAAACAAAGAATTACCCAATGTCACTGAAAGGAGCATTCAAATTAAAATAACACTTTCAACACACATATGATCCATGATCACTATATAATTATCAAACTTCAAACAAAACCCTAAAATTCATAGACCTAAAAACAAAACAGCCCCAACCTTCTATAAAAAATCATTGTTTCTTTTTCAAAAGAAAATCAACAATAAAAAATCAGCTTCAAAATTTGAAAAACAGAATTTTGGAAACCTTTTTTGGAATTTTTTTGGCCAGAGTCTCATCAGGTTCCAACTAGGTAGCAAACAAAATAGAAGGATGCCTAAATGTTTTAACTTTCATATTTTATAGGTGAAATTTGGCTAAACTGATCACAGTATCACGAAATTGGAAAAAGGATGATTTGCAGAGTGGTTTTTTACAACAAATTTTTTTGTTTTTAAAATATATATATTGAAGGGAGAAACTTGGAAAAATGTATATTTCTTGTGTAAATTTGAATAATTTGACTGATTTTGGATGTTACAAAATTCTGAAGAAAAGACCCGGACTATGTGTGGATTGTGGGTGGATGGATGGATTGATGGATGCTAGTTGATGAGAAATTGTCTTCATCATTCTAAAGGGTGACAGATCTAAAGTTGTTTCTATGTGGCTTTTCAACCCATGTTGGAGTTAGGAGGGAGCTTGTAAAATGAAATGGATGCAGGTGAGAGACATTGGGCAACATTGGGGAGATGGCTGGGAGTGTTGAGCAATGTTGAGAAAATGTTGGAGGATGGTTGGAAATTTTATTTATTTATTTATCATTTTTTGGGCAACAACAAGGGGTGTTGAGAAAAAGACTGGATTATGCCAAAAGAACATTTAGTAACTTAACTCAATTATCAAAATTTTATGAGCAATTCCCTAATTCATGCAACATAGTCACACTCCCAATCTCACAAAAGGACCAAAAGAATTGACAACATTGAAAAAAAAACAAAAAACTGATAACTAAAAGTAATATTTCAAGCTATTTGGAGAGAGAAGTTTTTGAGCTTTGAACTGCATTTTAGATTTTGGTTTATGAACTTTTAACAATATATTTGAAACAAATATAAACTTCTATGTGTATGATCCATCATAGTTTTAATACTTATTCTCTATGATTTTATTTCAGTGAAATTCCATTTGCAATACATTCTGTGTTTTAAATGACAATCTATTAACGGCATTTTAAATTACTATATAACTTGGCAGCACAAATTATATTAATTTTAGAAATGCTGAAATTTTCAATTTTTGTTTTCTCAAAGAATTTTTTTTTGTGAATGAAAATTAAGACTCTTTTTAAATAGTCAGAAAGTTTTTATTTTTCAATATGGAACTTTCACAATTAACTAATTAATTACCTATTTGGCAAATATGTGTTCATTGTTGAAGCTGCCCCTTGTGCTATGGTATTTTACATTCTATGAGTATTTCCGTGTGTAAAATTGAACATATTATGCTCCATTTATTTTTTTCAGGTTGTAGTTTTGAATGAAATTTTATTTGCATTTTTTTTTGAATTATGGGTGGATGCACATTGTAAACACCTACCATAGGTACATACACAACTTAAAATAGACCCCATATTTTGTCATGACGTGTAGTGTTGTGACGTTTGGTGTCGTAAAGGTGTAAATCCATAATAAATTCTATTGAACAAAAAGATTAAAACCAATCAAAAGTAGAAACTAATCAACCAAAAAAAGATGCACGCACATATATATACATTGCACAAGAGGAGCTTGAGATGAAATTCTCATGTATCCGCCCCCTAGACCTGAGCTAGGAAAAGTGTGGCATGGTCTGAGTAGAAATCAAGGTGTTACAGAAGAACATGATGAATAGTACCAAAGGTTGGCGGGAACTTGAGTGAGCTTAGGCTTGAGGCAAAATAGATGATATCCACCATTACAATTATCACAAATCAGCATTTGATTAGCATCGTCAGTCCTTTGACATACCTGACATGGATAATCAAGTGTAGGAATCCAAATCGACATGATGATGGTAGGATCCAAGTTCGGTAGGTGGCAGGGCGCATAATTTTTGGAGTGATTTTGAATTATGCGTCCGTTAATTCCTTACAACTCTAACACACTTAAAGGCTTGATCGCCTTAATCCTTAAAATATTGCGACTGGAAGAAGTGTCTAGAGTATCATTAGGTTGTTGTTGAAGATACACAAAATCACCAACATCAAATTGTCTCACCTTAGGTTTGTAACTGCCACCTTGTGTGTGTGCATACCGTAAGGTGTCTCGATGTTGTGCAATGGATAAGTTCTCCATGGCCATGGGCATAACCCTCATGAATAGAGTAGCCTTCTTTGCAATGATCCTAGCCCAAGTGGATGGGGAGTCCAAGTTCACAACTTGGTCCATTTGAGCAACAATGGAAGAGGGTGGAATGGGATATCTCCCAAAAAGTAGAAAGTAAGGAAATAAATGAGACGAATAGGCATGTTTGGACATCCTGTAACCCATGGTAATGTAAGGTAAGGCCATGTCCCAATCCTCTTTGTTCCTAGTGAGGCAAATATTTCGAAGTCCTTTCTTGCATGTCTTTACCATCCTCTTTGTAAGGCCATCAACTTGGGGATGATCCCTTGAAGTTCGACGATGGTCAATGAGAGCATGATCAAGTAGGTTTTGGAATTCTCCTCTGAATTTTGATCCTTGATTAGTAAGGCACTCAACACAAGCCCCAAACCTACTAAGGACCTGTTGTAAAAAAACATGACTGTTGCTATGTGATGACTTGTTTAGTAGCGCAACAAGTTCGACCCACTTTGAAAAATGTTCAATCATAATCATGATGTAGACATTACCCCTAAAGGTTCGAGGTAATTCTCAAACTAAATCACATGACCAATGATAGAACATGCCCTGAATAGAGAGTGCAAAAAGTGTGAGTTGTTGTGAAGAGAAGGAAGTTTTCACTTGTTCACACCTAGCAATGATGTCTGGATTTGAACATGCATACCTCTCCAATGGTAATGAGGAGCGAGAAGACTATAAGTACATTTAACTCCAAAATGTCCAAGCTCCAAGTGTACCTTCTGAATAAAACTAGGCCGTTCACATGGTGGAGGAACCATTCTACCGCCTTGTGGTAAACATTAGACGAGGTGATTGTCCTTCCGAGTAGTGTTTGGACCGCTATTGTATGCGATCTCGATGATTTGATGTAACTTGGGGAGGGTATTCCGCATGTTGAAGAAACTTCAGAATGTCCAAGTCCTCCCATATATCCACAATGGGATGCTCAACCAGGTTACATTATAATAGTGCAAGATAACTAGATGCATAAGATACATGTATTGTTGGAATTTGGTCGAAGTTTTGCATGGTTTCTAAGAAATTTTCAAAGGTAGTGAGGGGTTTCTGTGACATGGTATCCACATTTTGATGTGTAATACCAGGTTGGTGAATAACCTTGAATTCATATTCCTGAAGTATAAGCACCCAACGAGTTAACTTACAAGTGACCTTGTCGTTGGTCATCAACCACTTGATAGGCTAGTGGTCAATATACAAAATGAACTTGGTGCCATAAAGATAAGGCTTCAAATGTATGATGACCCATACAATAGCAAAACACTCCCCTTTTGTATGAAGAGTAGTTGCTTTCAGCCTTGTTGTTGTTTCGGAATGCATAGGCGATAACATATTCTTTGCCTTCTTCATCAAGTTGGCCGATAATTACACCAATACAAGGAGCACTCTAATCACTGTGTAGAATGAGGACCTTGCTGAAATCAGGTCTCCTCAAAATAGGGAACTTTGAAAGCTTTTCCTTGAGTGTGTTGAAAGCTTCCTAAGCCTCTTCATTCCATGTTCAAGGAACATCCTTCTTTAACAATGCATAGAGAGGATGACCAATAGTATTAAAGTCTTGGACATAAATCTTATAGTAATTACATAGTCCGATGAAACTCCTCAAAATGTGAACATCAGTAGGATTGGGCATCTTTAAAATGGCTACTATTTTGGCCCAATGAGCCATAATACCACTTGGCAAAATTATGTGTCCAAGGTAGACTACTAAAGTGACAACATATTCACACTTTTTAGGATGGATCTTCATATTGACTTTGTGGAGCCTCTTGAATAACTCCTCAAGATGAACCAAGTGTTGTAGGAGTCCCTTGCTATGCATTAGGACGTCATCTATGTAGCACTTCAAGAAATCTACCCCTTTGAAAACCTAGTCCATGACTTGTTGAAAGAAGACAGGTGCATTCTTTAGTCAAATTACATGGTACCTCCTCCTCCCAAACACGTGTAGAGTGTTGAAGATAGGCAAGTGTACTTGGTTTGGGTGCCATGTAATCGCATCGCTAGAACTGCAAGCTGATTGAATCAATGCTAGTGTTATGTACATTTGAACAAATACACAAGTTACCAACAACCATATAAGGGAGTTTAGGTCCATGCCTTTCCCCAGTTGAGTGTTACGCTCCAATTTAATCACCTTGGTGTGACTAATATTGCCAATTTAAAACCCCATAGCCTTTTCTCTTTCTTTTGGGCTTGGTTCATCCCAAGTGGCTGAAGCATGATGATACACCAAGCCTGGTCCATCTCCCTGAAAGGTGTGTGTTCCTGGGAAGGAAACAAAGGTGAGCCAAACACCTCTTAATGTTCCTATTGTGTTATTAGGAAACCAAGGAGGTTTCTCTTACCTTGTAACTTGTTGGCAAGAGCTTTGATCATCCAATATGTGAAAAACTTGCAAGTTGGGGTCTCTGATGGTGTATTTCAAAACCAACTGCAGAATTGAGAGTGGTGCAAGGTTGGCCCACCAGTTACACAGCCGATGTGCATAGGAACTGCATTGTGCCGCATCGAGTACAAACAACTCTCCTAGGTAATGCTTGACCAATGTGTAATGCTCTTGAACTTTCTCCCTCTAGTCAAGCTAAGAAGGGGTGTTCTCAATTACATAACCAAGTGTAGGAGAAATGGATTGAACCTAGGTGATTAATTGTACCATGTCCATGAAAAGACCAGATCTTGTGTCACTCAAGCCTTCTCCAAATCCAGATGTTGAAAATCCTTGACCCTCCCAACCTGAAATGATGAGCTCCATGGGGCCAAGTAATTCCATATGTTTTTTCTAAATTAGTTGTATGTTAGAGGGCAAGAAAGTGAAACTAGCTTTTCATGTGGTGGTTGCAAACTGTTGGGGAAATTTGGCTGTGAGCTTTATCATTTTCGATGCCGCCACTTGCTTTGCAATAAGATCAATGTCTATGTAGAAATACTTCCGAACCACCATCCCTGATTATAATAGGGCTTTAAGACTTGTACCAATACCACCAAAGAGTTCTAGTACTGTAATCCCCTCCTTAGGTGATGTCTGAGTGATTAGTTGATGAAGTATTGGCTTAATCAGTTCGCCATGGTTCTCCATGTTCTCAAAACTAGACAGAGTTTTGAGCAAGGGCTTGTGGGCTACTTTGAACCTTTGTAAAACCTCTAGTCCGTGTTGAATGTCCGTAGGAACCACCTTCAAGCTTTCAGTAGCTTGGGCGTAAACCGTTTCCTCTTCATCTCCCTCTATCCATTCGTGGCTAGCTTGTGGGATGTAAGAAATGGTGTGTGCTTACTTGAGTATACAATGGTGAGCCATAGGACTATGGTTCCCATGTAAATCAAAGGGTATGTATCCCAGGTGGTGGCCATCAGTCTCCCAATCCATTTGATAGTACGCATGCTCAAACTAGTTGTCAATTGTGAAACCTGGTGGAAACAGAACCTCTTGCCCAATGAACACATTGTAACTGGTGGCATTGGTGATTAAACATCTTACCTATAGGCAAAGTTCCTAATCTGTACCTTCATTGAAGTTAAGTGCAATCAAATCCAAGTTCTCCCCAAGTACCTCTTCTACACTCCCATTTGCCACATAGATTTTCGTAGTTTGGAGTTGAGCATGCCTATATTTTTGGCGAATTGAACTCCAAAAATCATTGGTTGGGCACTTGTATCAAGAAGTATCACTGTGGGTGTGTGTCCTCCCACTTGGCTTGCTGACTCAATATTATCAATAATGGCAACTCTGGTGGCGATGGAAGTTCTCTCACTATGCACCACCTTTGGAAATGAATGAAAGACTTTGTGGAAAGAATGGCTATCCAAAACACTTTTGTTGAGTAACAAATCCATAAGTGAGGTGTTCTTGGATCCTTTTTGATATGTAAATGTATAATCAGAGGTAGGAGAGCCCATTAGTTTAGCCATGCTAAAATTAATGACTAGATTACAAACGCCATCTACAACACGTGAGCCAATCGAATGTTTCTCCAAGGTGTTAGATGGGACCCCTGTAACATGTGGATTAGGGATTGGTAGAGGACCTGATGTAGTGTTCAGGGTATCTTTTAGTACTATAATTATGTCCTTGGTGCTTAGCTTCAAATATTAAAAGCTAAACAACGGTGTACTCACAAGCTGTGCACCATTTCACGCATTTGAAGTTGGCACTCCATAAGCTGATCAATGGAAAATTGTGTGTTTTCTTGATGTACATGTAATTTTGAGACACGAGAATTTGATGCCCTAGCAACTTGTGGTGTAGTAGTCTCCTCCCCCCTTGCCAATAAGGTACATTCTTTTTTCGTGTTGAGAGGATGAAAAGATTATGGCATGATTGCTTAAGCTCCTCTAGCCTTGGTAATAGGACTTGAACCAAATGCGAGTCCACCAGTTTGAATTACCTACTTAGTGGCAGAAACTCTGGGTGGCACACTAACCTCTTGTGCCACAAAATAGGAAAGGTAAACAAAAGTGGTAAATTCTGGTGTGAGACTATAATTGTGTGCACTGGAAAGAACATACTCCCTAACCATGGCATCGTGTGAGAGGCCATATAATGATCTAGTAGGTCCTTCCCATGATCCTGAACCCTATACAAGTTGGGCATGACTAGTCGGTTGTGAAGACTTGCCTTTTAGATTATCAAGTTGGGCTTTTAATGATTCAAGTTCATTTTCTAGAGTTTAAATTTGAGCGGCATGGGTTTGAAGCACCTCCCTTTTGTTAGCATTGTGTTTTTTCTTTTTAGCATTCTTACTAGAATTACCCTTGGTGGGGAAAGCTTGAGTGGAAGGTTGAGGTGCCTTCGTTTTTGGTTGAAGGGCATCAAAAAATGCTGGCAATTTGCCATGGTAATCGAAGCTATTTTTATTTCGGGAATTTGGCAAAACTAACAGCTTCTTGATGTCCCTCTTTCCCATAATAATAACAAAAGAGATCTTTGGAAGGAATATTGCACTTACTAGCTTTATGGGCAGGATTGCCACAGTAGTTGCAAGAAGGTAGGATGGGTGCAACCGAATGCATCGCTTTAGCCCTTGAAAAAGAATGTGATGATCTGGTTGGCGCAACTAGTGGAGGCTTCATAGTACTAGCCTCATAGTGTGCATGAGCTAATTCCAATTTTTAGAAATGTTGTACACATTCAACAAAATGTATGAGTCTCCAAATTTTGTAAAAAACTCGTTATAAAACCTATGCATGGAGTGTCATAGTACCTTCCAATGAATGAAGATATTGATGGGCAGCTTCCAAGTTTATGATGCTTTGAGTATCCTCTTTAAGCTTGAGAAGCCTCATGTAAAACATCTTGAAGGTTTCATCCTTTTACCGAAAAAAGGTGGCAAGCTGCATAATTTTTTCAGAACTTTTTACTGAAAATTCCAGCTCAAGAACATGAAAGAATTCCCCCACTAGATCAACAAAAGCTGGTGCATCAATGGTGGGAGGAATGTTTATGGTAGCAGTAATGAGTTGTTGAGGAGAAAGGTTTACTAAAGTAGGTACCGGATTTGGATTATTGGGCATAGTCCCATGATGTGCAATAGCAACTTATAATGTAGCTTGAGAGGTGGTGGTGATGGCTGTGGCATAAGTTGGATTGGGGATCTGGGTGACACCCAAAATCTTCGAAAAATGTTGGTCGTAGACATCTAATGCTTCATAGCGCACATAACGGGCTAATTGTTTGAATGCAAACGCCTCAGTGTAATTAATGCCATACTTGAGCTCCAATTCACAAATTACAGTTAAGAAAGTTGCCTTGAATTCCTTCAAAAAAATGGTACCTAGCCTTTTTTTGAACTTCTCCATTCTATCAAAAGAATTATTGACCTCCATGGTGTATATGGGGGTACAGGTAATAGTTTGCAGTAGAATATACGGTGATTGTGTGAAAGTTGGTGTGGCAATAGGCATACCCCATTTATTAACCCCTCCAAATGGACTCTGATGTATTGTTGATGTAATGAAACCTGAATTTGAGTTCTTGGTAGGAATTATACTGGATGACAGTGGCATTGTAGATGTTTGATGGTATCATCGTGAAGATTGTGAATTCAAAGAAATTGGCTCAAATGATTGTGTGTTACTTCATAGCTGATACCTTGGCTTTGGTTGAGCAGTAATGCTTTCATCACCCAAGGACATGGTGTTATCTCATGCCCCAAAATTTTGTAGTAATACAGAGCACTAGCTACAAAGTTTTAACACAACCAATGCAATTAAATGTAACCAAAATGGAAATTGAAATGTGATGTGCTTAAGGAAACATACCCTAAGCAATTTTCAGTTTCTCTAATCACTAGTGCTAAATGACGAAGTAGAGGAAGAAATAATTATATATTTATGTATTAATAAGATTACGTAAGTGTATGTATTAATATAAAAATAATGTAAATATATGTATTAATACAAAATACGCAGACGTATGTATTAATACAAGAGTATGTAAATGTACATATTAAATAAAAAAACCTATATACGATTTTGAAGAATACGTACATACGGTTTGAAAAATATGATATTGTTGACGAGGATGAACGATGACGGATAGATGTTGGTGGACGGATGGAATCATGATGGACGGATGGACATTGGTTAGGCGGATGTTGATAGATGGCGATGACAACTAGATGGTGGACGGCGACATGACAGCCATGGCATTGCAAAGTGATCCGCGTCCACAAATTTTGTAGCGATGGTGGATGACAATGTAACGGATGGCGAAAGGTGACGTGATGACCACAACGCAGTAGAGCGATCTGCGTCCGTGAGCTCTGAAGTGATGATCCACGCTCGTGAGTTCTACAATGATGATTCGTGTTTATGAGCTTTGTAGCAATGGTAGACGACGACGTGACGGACAACGGCGGTGTTGTAGAGCAACCAACATTCATGAGCTTTGCAACGATGGTGTGTAGAAGAGAATTTTTTTTTGAAATGGAGGGTGAGTAGATTCACAAACTGAAAATTTCAGCATGAGGAAACAATGTAGAATTTGAAAGAGAAATCCTAAAGTTCTTGTCTCTGTGTGTGTGAATTTATAACCATTGGAAGATAAACCCTTGGTTTCTTCCTATGTTAGTTACAAGACTTAGCTCTCTTCTGGCAACAAAGGATAAAAGAAAGTGATGGCTTGGCTTGGTTTGACGACGACGATGATGATGATGTAGAAGAGTTCTTAAGCATAGGCAGTTAGTTTAAAGGAAGGCAACGCATGAATAGGCAATTGAGTAGCAAGAATTTGTCTAATCTTCACTTTTGCGACGATGAACGACTTATTCTTACTCACAGGAGCGCATTCAACTACTGTCATGTAGATTAGAAAGGATCTATGAAGCTAGTGCACCGGTGTTATACACAAAGAATGCACCTCCTAGAAGTAGATTTCCAAGAAGTGTAGCCCAAATGGCTAGCCCTGGTATTCTTCTTACGTAGGAGTCACCATTTTCTGACCATTCATCGGGCGCGTAGATGGGACTATAACCATCTACGTTTGCACCATACTTTTTCACTAACTGATAAACACCCTTCCCCTTGGGAGTCCTACTTGTAGCATCCACACCCTTTTGCCACTTGACATCCCCAAAAGGACTGAAAGGTTCTTTGCATTGAACTTTCTTGCTAGCCACAATTTGCAGGGAAAACGAAGAAGAGAACAAATGAGAGTGCATAGTGCGTGAATGCAAATAGAGATAACGCACACACGTACACAGAGATACAAGCAAATCTAAATGTAGATCAGTGCGTAAATTCTCAGTGGGTACTCACCTAGTGCGTGAGTGAGATCGAAAGCTTAAGCTTACAAAAGCTTGTAGTAATAGTTGTTGTGGGCTTTTTTGGTGTCCCTTCTCCCTTGCTTACGCTGTTGCTAGTTATGATTGTTGTTCTTGTTGTAGGTGCAGTACAAGAATAGAAAAAGAAGAAGAAGAAGTAATAATTCAAGAACATAAGAAATTAGTAAGCAAAAGAAACCCAAGAAATTCAAAGCTAGGAAAAATTTGCTGCTTTCAACATTAAATGACAAAAAGTAGTTTTTTTAGAATTAAATTGAAAAAAAGGAAAGAAAATGTAGTGTATGTAAACGGTGGCCGTGTAATAGCTCCCATGAACATCTAGAAATCTAGTTTGATTATGGAGGAAACCCTCCCTGATAAAGGAATTTTAGAAGAACTAACAAGAAAAGGGAAAAGCTTGACCTTTTATATAGCTATCAACAAGCTGAAACCCTAAACAAACAATAACCTTAAAACACCTAATAGCGTACAATAACCTAAAAACATACATTAACCCTAAAAGGCATGATTGGCATGCCCGTAATTGACCGTCATGTATGAGGCCATGCATATGAGCATGACAATTTTTAGAAATATGTTTTTTTTCTAAATGGCTAGATTTTTATGATAAGTTCCAATAGGTAGCCAAGAACATAGCAAGATTTTTTTTAAAAAAAACTTTCATATCTAGTTTATAGCCAAGTATGGATCAATTTTCTCTTGGATTGATTGTCACTTTGGCTACATCACAAAATTGAAAAAAATACAAAAATAAAAAAATAAAACATCGCACCAAAGACTATTATCATAGCACTGGGGCACTTCCAGCAGCACATATACGTCAAACAATTGATTAATTTTGAATATTTCATTTAGAAAACCTGAATTTTCCAGAAGAATTTTCATTTTCCTTCACAATTTTTTTTCTTTGTTCTTTGAAAAAAGTTTGTTTTGAAATTTTCAGGCATTTCTAAAATTAATGTAATTTGTGCGAAAGCCACTAAGGTACTATGGTATGTGACTGAGTCTACATTTGATGATTAACCCTGAATCTAGATTAGATAATTGATAGTTAGGATTTAAAAAAAAATTTAGTATGGGAAAACATACGACCTAGATTGGATTGGATGACCCCTTGTTCCGCTCTAATAGGCCATTTTCTAATATGAATTAGTTTGGACTATTGTTTAAACTTACCCTCCATCAACCCACTTTCAATTTTCCATCCACACCCCAAAGTCCGACATCTTGAAGAAGCAACAACACTTGAGCGACAGAAGAAAATTGCAAGGCCTTGTAAAAAGCTTCTAACTAACTCCATATTGGAAACCGTCCTTGAGGACTCTTTACACCCTAGATCTAGTATATCTATACAATATCGCAGCAACCCATTTTCTGTCGCATTCTTGGGAAAATTGACCAAAATTGAAATTTGCTTAAATTTTGCTGAGTATATACATTAAGGATGATTATATCACATACTTGCAGTTTTGCATGGTAACTCCTTGGTGCCCACCCAGGCAGCCCTTTTTAAAATTCAATGACAATTAGGCTCATGAAAGTTACTGAAATTTCAGGAGGATCTCCAAATAAACTCTTCTCTTTATTCCTTTGGTTTCAATGTTCAATCTAGAAAACAAAAGAAATTCTTGCACCTTCGACAAAATTGTTAAAGACATCCCATCAACAATTTTCTCTCATCTTCCACCGCATTTTCAGAGACACCCATCATCACCAGCCATACTTCACAAATGGATCCAGGTGCTACAATCAATATAAAATTGGTTTCTAGCTATGAGTATCATCTTCCTGGCTTTCAAGCAACAGACAAAGTGATATATTTCAATGAAGATGAACCATCCCATGCCATACTCTCGCTTCCACTGCCTCAATTAGTGCTGTGAACCAGAAACCATCCAATGACTTGGGCATGTCCAACACACTTTCATGAGTTATGAATCTTACTTGTTGCAACTCTTGCTAGGAATAGGTGAAGATGTACATCCTGTCTGATGAATCACACATCTGTGGATCAAGAGAAGGATAGATCCAAACTCATTCCAAGCAAATTGCCACCTTAATCTCTAGTATTTTTTATCTTAAGACCAGCAACTTCTTAAGTCTCCACAAAGAATGCTGTCCTACAATTTCAAAAAATTCTTGGACATATCCAAGGTTATGAGAACTAAAGCTGAATAACATGACAAAATCATGGCACCTGATGAAGTACCAGTTTGCAAACATCTGAAGCAGTTGGCAGAGGACATGCATCCCCAAACCCAAAGATGTACAATACTGAACCTTCAGACAGTTGCACAGAGTCTGTAAACTGAAACCAGGGAGAAACCAAGATTCAAACAAAAGTTTGAGAAGATGATTGTTGTCCTCCAGGGCCTAGATCCCGTCAATACTGGTGTAGCCACATGGATTCAATTTCTGGTCTGAAAATAGAGATCAACTATACTGTCTGTGCCTGAATGTCAAGCTTCGAAGTAAATGGTCTGGCTTCAAACATGGGGCTTACATTGGCCTTGTGAACTATGACTGACATAGAGAGAGTACATTCTCAATTGATTCGTAACAGGAGTTTCTTCAAAGCGAATAACACCTGAAAACAAAGAGGGGAGGATTTACTAGAGCTTGATGTTCATGGACATGATGTGAAACAATTGCTAAAGGTTTGCTCCTAAGCTATTGAGGTTCTTCCTTGATTTAATATGTCTTCCCACTGTTTGAAGAAGCTCTCTTGCTCTTGTCCAGATGCTGACTGGTATCCACACTGCAAAACCCTTGGACACAACCAAGGATTACCATAAAGATGCATTCCCTATTCTTGGGAAGGATTGAAGCTCTTGGTCAACCAAAATGTCTTGGATACAACTCACAAAAGAAACAAGATGATTTCTGCGATGGGACAAAAAAGAATTGATCCCTCATGCTGAAGCACAGTGAAGAGAAGAAAGGATTCAAGGGAAGTGACATGGTACCCAGCCATTTGTGAAGATGGCATGAATTACAAATTACAATCAAACTGATCCCCACATATTTTTACAGAAAATATTTATGAAAGGAATTGAAAATTTAATTTAAAAAAGTTTTGGCATAGTTTGTGAGTGTGTAAAATATATAGTAAGAAAATGGTTGTGAATTTATAGTTGTACATAGAAAATAAATAGGTGAACATATGTTTATGTACACAAAAACATGAATATTCATAGTTATGTAATAAAAATACATAGTTTGATCCTACACTTGTTTGTATTTCACATATGCCCCAAATTATTGTGAATTTGTAATATTTGTATGAGAATATATCCACCTTATAGTATATAAAAAATTTTCAATATAAAAATTTGGATAAAATATGCAACATGATGTAAAATTCATGATGTCCATTAAATATGGTTCAGGATGTGTATATACACTCCAAGGAACAATTTTATATAGAATTTCCTTTTATGGATTGGTTAGTGATAGTGATTGGTCCATGTGTAGAGACTTAATTGATTTCATTTTTTTAAATGATTTTTTTCATGTTTAAAGGTGAGGACAAATGAACAATAAACAAATAATTGATTTAGTGTAAAGGTGTAATTTATTGCTATGTAGTGAAGATGTTCTAAAATGTGTTGAAATAAACATCACATATTTTACATGTAATGTTTGAAACCATAAAGTTTACTAGCCATAACATATTGATGGAAGAAAACCCATATTTTGTTGTAATGTTTTCTTGAGAACTAAAAAAATTGGAAGTTTAGCATTATGAAGAACCAAGCCCAAAACTAGACCAAAAGTGATTTCGATCAAATTACAAAAACTATGAGGGATTGGAATTAAAGGTTCCATATATAAAAGATTAGTTGGAACTAGGACTTGAAGTTCTTTTCAAAAATTAAAATCGATCAACATTGGTGTAAAACAATGTTGGGTGATTATGTACTTTTATGAAGAACCTTTAATTTTAGTTTGTAAAATATATTAAAACGGTTTTGGTTTCGCTCATAAATTAAAATAATAATTTGATTCTAAGTTTAATTCCTAAAAGATTGCAATTGTTCCAAAACTCAAACTTGGATTTAGTGCTATTTTATTAATTACAACTAGAACAACTAAAGTTAACAATGTTGACCAATTTTTACTTCTCAAAAAAACCTCCAGTCCCAATTCTAACTTTTTTAAAAATCTGAAAGAACACTTGGTTTGGATTCAAGAATTAAAAAATTATGTAATAGAATCTTTGGTTTGGTTTTAGACCTAGTTTTTCACATTTCAAAACCATTGGTTCTAGATCTTTTTTTTTCCCAAAAAAACACAAAAATCCAATAAAAGAACAATGGTCAGAACCATCACAGGGTAGACAAAAAGGGAAGGCCAAAGAAAGGCCAAAAGATGCACAACCCGTAGGAACCCAAAAAAGGGTAGGAGTTAATCCTTTTCATGGTAGGAAGCTATTTCACCCACGGCCCGTTTAATGTCACTTGCATGCAAATCATGAAATCTAATGTAATGGGAGGTCTAGAACAAGCATGACCCATTAATGCAATTTTCATCTCTATAGCAAAGGCTAAAACATGTTGAAGAGCAATACTAACATGCTGCTTAAAAAATTGAATGCATAAAGCCAAGGATAAATGACCTCCCGATTGTTTATCATGAAAAAGATAGGCACATTCTTTGATGAAACGATCCATATCATGTTCAAGTGTGCCATGCACCTCCATGGCCATTGGAATAAAGTGGTGTCCTTCATGAAACCTTTTATATTTGTGGATTTTAGCAATGGTGCTAAGTTTTGCAATTGCATTTACTAGTCAATTAATGACACTTGAAGTAATTGTTTTTGCATCGGATCAATAAACATCACGTTAGCAACAAAAACTTGGTCCTCTTAGGTCATATAAAAATAGACTTGTAATGAAATTCTTGATGTAAGGGTGTACCACCACTCTTTCATATAGCGTGTCCATTTTTTCGAATGAAAGCATACATGATGTTTCAAATGGCGTCATGTGTGGTTATCCGCTAACCTCCAAACATGCAATGAATTAAGTGTGTGCCAAATGCGTCCAACTTGTGTCCACATTCACACGTGAGAAGACTAGATGTTGATGGTTGAATTAAATTGAGATGAAAATGTAATGCTGAAGTGAAAATAAAGTGTGTGATACAAAACGAATAAATAGATGGTTTAACAACCAACCATAGCCTTGCCCCCTTGCCCAAACAAAAACAAATGCAAGCTCTGGAAGCTAAGGAAATGGAGTCATCTTCCAAAATAGACCTCAAGGACGTGTCGTGGTGGATGTCCATCAAAGTTGCATGTACATTTGGGGCATTGGTAACTTCCAAACTTTCAAAAGAAAAGTGCATTTCCTTGGCTATAAGAGGAAGTCCATCTTGTGTTACATGTAAACATGGTTGAAACAAGTGTGGGCCCCCTTCAACCTAAGAAACATATTTTTCCAAAACAAGTCTGTTCAAAATACAAAACTTAGACCACAAATATGGAGTCACTAAAATTCAATTCCCTTGAAAAATAGATGGGGCACAATCCTCCATAAGGAGAAGGCTTATATCACCAAAGGATAGGCAGTCAAATTTGACACTTTTTTAAGGGGCCCTGAAAAGACTCCCATGATCATGGATCGATAATGTCTTCACATACCTGCATAATTCTCCTGTCAAAGTTTGCCAAAAAAGACATGAAGGAAGAAAAAGAAGGTATTGTCCGTGTGAGATAAGAAGGTCGACGAGTTACACATGAAAACAAAATGCCCAAATCAACTTGGGCGTTTCCTAAGAGAGGAAGATCATTGATATGCATCATGTCGTAAGATAAAACTTGATCCAAAAAATGAGTGGCAAAGTTCTGAGAACTCACCAGCTCATCTAAAATGTGTAAGCCATTTGTGACCAAAGTGTAGCCTTGAGGAATCTCTATGAAAGATCCATGATGGATGCCAAAGCTTACATTTTGACACCTTAACCTTAAGCCCAACTAGGGTTAATTGGGTTGAAAGGTGCTCATAAGCATGAGTAATTTCATTCATAGGCCCCATGATGTGGGTATCATTCACTAGGGATGGAAAAATGCAGTTAGGGGCTTGCATGATGGTTTTTAAGAGAGCTTGATGATGGGCCAAAATAAATAAATGACCTCTTAATGGGTCACCTTGCCTTGTGCCTAAAAATGACTTAATAATGGTGACCCCCTCCACATATCACCCATGTTGGTAGTAAAAAAAATAATGAACACCATAAAACAACCTGGTAAAAGGGACAATGTTCACTGAAGGCCCCCTGGTCTCACACAACTTTCTAAAAATAACAGTCTGATAAATGTTATTAAAAACATTTTCGATGTTGATTTACATCACAACTCAATCAAGGTGTACATTGAAAAAAAATTCAAATGCCAAAAAGGATGGCTTCACAACCTTTAAAGGTTAATATTTCAAATTGATGGGAGAATAAGTGCTTTTGAAACGACCCCTAAAGCTATAGGACAATGGAATGATTAATAAGTTGAAAAAACATTTCATTTACAACAATAGAAGAAAAACCGCCATTATATTTTTACCATTGCCAACAATTTGCTAGCCCCTAACACTAGGGCCACCAACCTAAGAATATCCTTACAAAGAAGATCCGTTTTGAATCTTAGGAAAAATAAAATTGATAGATTTGTTTCCAAACCAAATCCTATTCAACAATACCTATGAAGTGTCCAAAGTTGATTTTTTTCCCAAGTTAAAGTCACTATACTATCAATAAAATGTGATTACCTATATCAACTACATGCCTAAACCCAAATTTCTTTTAAAAAATTTGCATACTTAAGACATGACTCAAAAGTAATAACTACATACCTAATCCCACCCCCAAATTATTATTCAAAACAATGTATTATTATTATTAGCAAGCCTGATTGTTTTCTCAATCTAACAACACATTGTCTAATCCCAACAGGAAAATAAAATAAAATTTTATTTTAAAAAGTTCAGAAATTGTAACCTAGATAAAACAGGCTTTGGGTGCCAGTTCTGGTTCTAGCTAGAAGTTGGTTCCTGGTTTCAGTTCTGAATTTTTTCCTCAAAATTTAGAACCGATGATGATGGGGTTAAACCCTAAACCCTACCCAATAACTGAAACCGAACAAAAATCAGAACCAGCCAACACTGGTTCCAACATACCAATCTGGGTACTTGGCCCAATACTGGTGCAAACCTAACAATGACCATTCCATCTCAAGATGATATCCACTAAATGTTACTAAACAAATATATGGTAATGTTGCAAAGTTTTAGTGCAAAATTGTATATCCAAATTTCGCCGTCTTCTTATCGAATTTTTTGTGGGAATTTTTTTCTATTTGTGATTTTCTAAGGAGAAAAAATGGTAAAAATGTGTTTCTTCAGTCTGAAATACATTTCCCATCAAAATTTCCCCACTTTTTTGTGAACCAAAGAAAGAAAAACACTTGAAGTTCTACATCACAAAATTGATAAGAAAAATATTTTTTTTTTGCAAGTGGCCTGAAATATCTCTGGGATGATTAGAAGCAATCTTCTTTTGTTGGTGATTTTTTTTTCAAAAATGCAAAAAAACAGTGTTTTTGGGGATGTCCAATTGCCAAATTTTGCAAAATTTTCACCACATTCTACATCAAATTCTAGTAGGTGGCCAATAATACGGAAGGATTCTTAAATCTTTTAATTTTTATATTTTGAGTTTAACCAAATTTGGCTCAATTGTTTTGTGAAGAAAAGCAAAGGATTCAAAAATGGTGTCTTATTGGCCAGAATGAACCAGCAGCCAGCAGCACACCATCCACTGGATGGATGTCGCTTATGACTCAGTTGTGGATGAACCTCAACTGAATTCAAATCTGGTTTCACCTTGATAACCCATTGTGTAAGAAGATGGTTTACAGATAGCTAAGGGCTGTCTTTAGTATTTACTATTTACCCACTAGGTAACAACCTTCTTGCCTATTTGAAGGTTGGTAGTAGGAAGGTAGTGAAAAGAAGCAACTGAACTGGAAGCTAACAGAAAACTGAACCATGATTAACTAAGGGACTGGAAGCTAACAGAAAACTGTTTCCTGTCCACTTACCATCCATCCTTTATGGTGCAAATAGTAAGTGCTGGTTCACTTGGCAGCTGGCTTGTTAAGGTACAAGAATTGTTTGCACAGCAATCTGACATGCAATGATAATTTAAAGATAAGGGCTAAATTCCCTTGAAAGATTTGTATCATGCTAAGTTTAACTAAGTTTAGTTTCCGGCTCTGACAATGCAATTTTCCACCAAGTGTTTCTTGATTATAGTACTTCAATGCTTTCCTTGTGCAGATATAATAAAGAGGAATTGAAGGGTTTAATTAAAATGGATAGTTTACTTGTCATATGGAGCATTTTTTTTTTTTTGGAGACAAATTTTATCATTTGTTGAAAAAAAATAAAAATAGGAACAATTTGGCAAAAATTGTGTTTCTAATGAAAATATAACTAATCTTGCTATCTTGTTGGGAAAATTCGCCAAACTTTTGATATTACAAAATTGGAAAAAAAACCCTTGTTACGTTACGTGCATTCCTTAATGAGCCCATGTAGCTCAAATACTTGACTACCATTCTTGGGTTAGGGAGAGACTATGAACCCAATGACTCAATGTGTTCTTCACTTGGTGCCGCATTTGGATGAATGTTTGCTGGGTATTTTTATGACGTACTTAAATTTCAGTTTAATTTTTGTGCTGCATGTCCTTCCTTTGGTTGAACTTGGCCATAAGGGGAAGAGCCATTATGCAAATGAGCTGCTTGTTTCTTGACTGCAACTGTGCAGGGATATATTTCATGTTTCAGCTGCCACACTCATCATCATCTTCGCCTTTTTCATTCAAAAACACATGCAAGGTTCACTATTCACAAGGAATTTTGCCAAATGACGTGCAAAATACTGACATGCGCAAATGAAAAAATAGAAAAAAAAAGTTGATGTTGTAGTACTTTGTACTTCAAAAATTTCAAGAGTGAGACAAAACTTTTCAGGCTTAAAAGTGCACATCATTGATGCTCCAATTTTTAGAATCACACACCTGATTATGCTGTTTTTTTTTCTTTTTTTTTTGGGAGATTTTGGGGGCTAATTAATTTTATTTATTTTTTCAATTTTGTGATGTTGCTCATGTGGAGATCATCCATCAATATATTTAGCTAAATTTGGCTATATTGAAAATATGAAAGTAGAAAATCCTAAGCACCTTTTCATATTGTGAGCAATTGCGACGATTTTTGGTGATTTGTGAATTAAATTTTTTTTTTCCCTGGTTGTTTTTTGTTTTTCAAAAACCAGGGAATTTGTGATGGAATAATCTTTTTTCAGATTTCTTAATTGAAACTCGCAAAAATTCTCTACAAACTGCTATTGTGACATTTATGATTTATTCATTGAGTTTAATATTTTCTACAGAAGGCATTTTGAAATGGTACCTACTCAGGTGTGAATGGGAAAGTATGGCTGAACTGGTCTTCTTCTTCCACAAGCCCTAACATCACTTCCTCTTTCATTGTTGCAAGGTGTTGCAAGCTCTATCCTCAGCTCTACAGTAATAGTTCAAGTTGGAGTAACTTTGAGAGCTGAGGAGAGAGCTTGTGTTGCAAGCCCTAAGAGGAACTGATGTTAGGCTTGTAGAAGAAGAAAACCAGTTCGGGCATACTCTTCCCATTCACACCTGAATTGTTACCATTCTAAAAAGGCCCACTTTGTATGGAATGCAACAAAATAATATGACAATCTTAAGATTAATTAAGCTTGCTAATGGATCAGTTTGATGGATCCTCAAGATTTACTCATCCCATTCCATGCAAATTATGTTTACTGTATAGGGGCAAGGCCTCAAGGTGGGGGCCATTCACAAAATTAAAAGTCTAGCGTTAGGGTTTTAAAGTTTGGCCTTGCATTTTTGGGAACGTCCCCATCCATGGGTCCTACCCATCTAAAACATGAGGTGAACATTATCATAAACATAGATAGATCACAATTGTTGCTTTCCTTTCTTGCCATTGCTTTTTTGCATTCATTATATTCTTAGTGTGTAAATATTAATCTAAGTTAAATTGAAGTTACAATATATTAAAGTACCAAGTTGAAATTGGGCACTTTGAAATGGGTTTCAGTATTTGAGTATTCAAGCATCATCTCTTTGAATTGCATGCTTGACATAGGCTTTAAAATTTACTGTGTGAGCCATGCGATTGGTGAGGGATGTTGATGAGTCACATGAGGAGAGGTTTGGCTAACTCAAACTAATGTTTCTTTTTCCCATGAATTTTCACCATTGGCAACAAAGACAAATCTAGTGTGACTCGTTCAAAGGAATTTTGTGAAAAAAAAGTGTCAAAGTTGTCAAATCTTAAGGAAAGAAAAAAATCTGAAATCACCATATTTAGGCAATCTAGTTGTAGCACGTCACCAAAATATAGCATGATTACTAAATTTTTCTACTTTCCTTTTTGACCTGTAGCCAAATTTGACGGATAATTGCTAGTATGGCTATACCACAAAATTGAGAGGAAGAAAACCTAATTATTCAAACCATGAATTGGGTTGTTAGATTTAAGCTTGTAAGAGATAATACAAGAAAGTTTGGGCATAAATAGAAGCCACATTATTGCATCCCCCAATCCATATTTCAATGTTCCTGACTTTGCAATTATGCATACAAAAGACAAAATGTTGATGGAGTACATTCTCATCTCTTGCCAAGTTGGGGGCTGGCTGGAGGAAGGGATGAGAAATGTAACTTGGAGTTATGTAGTTGGCAAGTTGCAACAATCTTCACTTTCTCTTACATATTCCATCAATGGACTAATGGAGTGTTCTCCAGTGGAAGGTTAGCCATCTGAACCCCTGTACACTTTAAACCCGAAAAAGATCACCTGGAAAAGTTGAAGGTGTACAGGAGTGCCTCACACATATGCCAATGAAAAAGTGTTTCCTATCATAGTGCACACACCAGGATGTTGCATGGAGCTCTGGTTGGTGTTGGTCCACTCTGCCCTGCAACTTGAGCTCCTCTCCTAGCATTGAGGAGAGGTGGGTTGGCCAGAGCAGTAAATGACCTGAAAACATGACAAAAAAAATGAACAAAAGGCACGTAGGAGTTGAAATCATTCATGATTTTGTACCCACAACAGCAAAAGGAATCAATATTTCACACATCTTGTAATTGTAGGTGTCAACTATATCAAAGTCAAAATAAAATAATGATGAACCATATGAAGGGAATTTTTTTGAAGAAAAGGCACGTAGGAGTTGAAATAAACTCAACCATGATTTTTGTACACAGTTGCAAGGAATCAAATATTTCAAACAGCTAGCATGTAAGAATTGGAGCTGATGGTTCTCTGGAAAAATGAGAACTGTGGAACACTGATGTGAACTATCAAAAGTTAAAAAGTTGAGTCTGCTATCTGTGTGATCAACTTAGCCTTGGCCCTAACCCTGTAGAAGGGCTGATCGGTGATGTTGTCAAGGGTTATCTGTTGATTTTGAGAATAACAAGTAGAGAGACAAAGGGGATCTGTAACAGACATCACAATCTCGTGTCTTGAGCTGAAAGAGAATATCCAGGATTGTGGGTCAAAGTGGCATTCCAAAAAAAAAACCCATCCTCCCAAGCAAAATGTGCTAAAATAAACAAGTTTACAATACAAGAGAATGTGATTTTTCTTGTGGCACATGACACATGTGTGAGATAAACTTTGTGGTTTCATTCATTACAATATATAGTATATGGTGTTTATTATTGCGTATATTATATTAAAATTACAATTTGACATTAAGTTACAACACATATTACAAATATATTTTGTGCCATAAGTTCATGTCAAATTATAATTGTAATATAATATATGTCACAATACACACACCACATATTGTGCATTATAAGATATGAAACCACAAAGTTCACCTCTTAAATGTGTCATGAGCCATCATAGCCTTTGGTGTGAGAAAAATCACATTCTCTTGTAGTGTTAGGAGAAGTGTCATTTGCATTTTTCCTTTGCAACCTAAGAAGCCACTGTGGCCCTTCCAGCCACAGTGAACCAGCCCCGACCAGTGCACCATCCACTGGATGCCTGTTATACTCAGTTGTGGATGATCCTCAACTGAGTTATTACCCGGTTTCATCTTGGTAACCCATTCTATAAGAAGTAAGTCTAACATATAGACAGGTAGGCAACAAAATAGGGGACTACTAAGTAAGTAGATAGTTTATACATAGTAAGTAGGCGCTGTTTTTACTACCTACCTAGTTGGTAGGTAATAAGTAAAGCAACTGAGCTAACCACCATGGTTAGCTAGGGAGTTGGAACCCAACAGAAAACTGTTTTCTGATCACTTATCATCCATCCTTGATGGTGCACTGGTGGGTGCTGGTTAACTGTGGCCCTTCCATAATGAATAGAATTGAACACACAACTCATTATATGCTACAAGGTTCTCAGTTTCTAGGGGCAGTCTGGTTACTAATCTGATCAGTTGTGAGGCATGCCAACTTCCATTCCCCAAAAGGATAGCAGCAATCAACATGTTAGAACATCAACTTGCTGAGTTGAGTTGCTCTAAGAAACTTTGGTGAACAGCCCTTCTACTTTATACTAAGTCAAACCTAGGGTTGGGAATTTTTTTCAATATTGTGTGTGTTTATGTAAAAATAATGATAATAATAATAGTCTTCATTTCTTCAGCTCATGGAATGGAAATTGTTGTGCACTATTAGATCAGTGCACAACACTTTCTAAACTAGCAAAGTCACACACATAAAAACAAGCACACAATTGATGCCAAAGTTTGCACTATGTATTTTATGTTTTGGGTTTGGATTCTAGTGATTGTAACTGAGTTCGTTTTGTAAAACCAAAGATAAGCGTCCAAAGACATTCCTTTAGGATAAATACCCTCCTTTCCCCTGGCCCCCCTTCCCCTAAAAAAACACACACAAAACTCTATTTACATTAAACTAAGTCCCAACAACAAATTGGTATGGATTAAAATGCCATCAAATAGTCCATGACAAATCATGATGCCTAGATGATTTAGGTGACTTAAATAGTTCTAATCTTATGGTAGATGGGTTTTATTTATAAATATTTCTTGCATTAAAGTTAAATGTAAATAGTATCTTTACAATACATTTAAGAAGCAAATGATTTCACTCTTTAAAGGTTAAATGTCAAAAAGTCCTCGAAATAGAGAGATCGTTTTATACATACGACTACATATTTCAAAATCACACAAAGTTCTGATTCTCTATGTAACATGAATTACTTGCACACATTTGAATTATTTCATTATAAAGCACAGCCCTGAGCAAATGCACTAAGAAAGTATATTGCCCTAGAAAGCAGAGGAGGGCCTTTGAAGAACAATTTTGTTTGCAGAAAAAGTATCATTATGTACAGGGGGCAAGGGTGCATGATTGAAATCTCAATCTGCACCATGCATTGCATTGAAGTGCTCGGCGAGCTTTACACTTTAGTGTAGGGCCTGCAAAGGGTGATAATAATAATAATGTGTGTTGGAGACATGGGGTGGTCAGACATTTTACATGGGTTCACTTGAATGTCATCACCACCCCTTGTTTATGAAATTTGTGGGAACTGCCAAATTGTTGTTGTTGCAAAGTCTTTCCAGCCTTTTCTCTTTAAGGTAGAGACAGTAGTACTACTAGCTGTGATATTTTTGCTGGTGAATTTTTGAAAAATTTTGACCTGAAAAAGATGTAATTTCAACCTAGACAAAGGATTCTTCATGGCAAAAATGGCCCAAATTTGTCAGATTTTGAATTTTTTTCTTCCCAAATTACCAGATTTTTATGATAACTTTCATTAGGCTACCAAGAATATGGAAGGCTAATTATTAATTTAAACTGATTTCTACATCTGGTGTATAGCCAAATTTGACCTCTTTTTTCCTGGATGATTACCACTTTGGCTAAAACAATTGACCAAAAACGCACCTGGGAGAGTACTAGGATACATTTCCCTCAAAAGCTGATAGAATGAAAATCTACATCATGAAATCTGCAAGCTAGCCTGTGGTAACAAAACTTACAAAGGCAAATCTCGTTGACTAACCCGTTCCAGAGAGATGCCAGAAATTGTGTTGTATTATAATAAATTTTCAGAGGATTTTTGCCTGTCTTGCATCCAAAACACAAAGTCAAGATTGTGAGCTGCAGCACATAATAATTTATCTCGAGGGTGACAGGTAATGAAAGGAAACCCATAGTTCAACTTGGCGGTGGTAGTGTGCACGAACTTTTGCCAGAGTCCTTGAAAGAAGTCAAAAGGGTTTAACTCATCACTGATCAAATGTTGGCAATCTCATTCATTCTAGTTTCATGTAGCCCCCTTTGAAACTTAAACCCTAAACCTGGGAGCTGACCAATTTGGTCCACTTTTCAGTTTATATTTGGCTCTCTCTGACATCTAGGGGTTAAGAATATGCATTGCAGTTGAGGGTGGGAAAAAAACCTGTCAAGCCTTATTTATTGTTATGAGCTGTGGGAATATTTCTTCTGGACAATATAGTTTGGAACATACACTGCAAAATACATAAGCAAAATACTTTAGTTATGGTGAGTGCCAACATGATAAAGGGTCAAAAGATGAATTGGGTCCCAACAACATATAAATCTAACAAAACAAATTAATGTTCTGCAATACATACCAATTCCCAACAACAAATAAATCTTACAAATTTTTAAAAAAAAAGTTCTGCAATAAATAGCTGACCTGACAAGGAGCACCACATTTTGGTTCACACAATTCTACCTTAACAATATGTGCACTCTCATAGTGTTTCTCACAAGAGCATGTGAAACTATGAATCATGTGCTACTTTTTTACTCACACAATAAGGAGTGTATACTCCGATGGACCCTACCATAGACTAGGGTAGACTAGACAGGGTGGTAGACAAAGTATTCAAATTATTTGCAACTGGGGTGGCATAAATTGAGCCTGACAAAACCATGCCTCCACTTGAGGGTCAAATTCTGCAAATTACCAGGACCAGCTGCACTTCCATGAAAGTCTGTCGGAAGCACATTTCCCAAGCTCTTGCAAGTCACAAACCATGTCTCCCATACATAACAGTAACGTATAGCAATGTCACATTTCTAAACCCATTATGGGTGCCTTGAAATTTTATATCCATGGTATGGCCTAGGTGTCTTCTAGTGCATCTACCTCTTTATAATGCAATTATCTACAAGCATATGGTTGGTTACATGGTCACCTTTCATGTGGATCAGACCAAATTTGCACTTGAGCTTGGAACCTATGCCATGCAGTACCTCATCTTACAATCAAGTTTGGATTGGGTACAAACACCCTCAATCCACCACAGAGGGAGGGATTCATGAGCAATGTAGCTCATGAATACCGAACAAGCATGTAGGTAATAAGGCATCTTTGCTCTGTGTTGCCTCTCCATTCCTGTTTGATAATCAGAAAATTGAATGTCCTGAGTCTTCCTTATGGAGGAGGGGCCCTGAGTGAACCAGCCCTAATTGAACCAATAGCCACCAGCACACTATGAGGAATGGATAATGGATGGATGAGAAACACTTCACCATTGGGTTCCAGTCTGCTAGTTAACCAAAGTAGTTCACTTGGATCCTGTTCTTTTTTTTGGGGGGGCTGATAACTCTGATTCAATAGCCTCAAAACCTAACCACCAGGGTAGCTGACTGTCCTCACAGAGCATGAGAAGGGGTCCAGTTGGGATTTGAACTCCTAACAGCAGGATTCCCAGCTTTACCCTTTAGTCACTAGGGTAGCTGAATGTCCTCCAGTTACCGTTCTTTACTACTTTGACCTAATAAAAAAACCCAGCCACAGTGAACCAGCACCCACCAGCACACCATCCACTGGATGCCCCTTATTACTCAGTTGTGGATGAACCTCAACTGAGTTAATATTTGGATTCGCCTTGGTAACCAATTCTGCAAGAAATAGGCCTCATATATTGGTAGATAGATAGGAAAATAGGTAATTACAAGGTAAGTAGATGGTTTATACATAAGCAATGGCTTCTTTTACTACCTACCTAATAACAACTTGCTTGTGGATTGTTAGTAAGAAGGTAGAAAAAAAAGCAACTCAGCTAACCACCATGGTTAGCTAGAGAACTGGAACCCAACAGAAAACCTTCCTGAGCATTTACCATTCATCCTTCATAGTTTGCTGGTGGGTGCTGGTTCATTGTGGCCAAAAAAACCCACTAATCCTCTCCTCATGTACTAACCATATACATCTTTCCATTATACAGATTCTGTGATCACAGCAGCTTTCCATTATGTTATTTTTCAATTAGCTGTGTGTGCAGAGTCATCTCACAACACTGTCAGAGGGCTATGAGAGCTGTGGGTCAAAATGTGACGACTCATCAGACACTTCCATTTGTCTTTTTTTTCATGAGAACTTGTGTTCCCAAAGTTCATAACATGATTAATTACATATTTTCAATACACTTGCAGCTCTCCCAAGCAACGTGACAGTCTCTCTGGAGCAAGGAATTAGGCCCTATGTCAGTGGCTTTCTATCACGCTGCTCCACAGAGACTAGGCCTTATGTCAATGGCTTTCCATTACGCTGCTATAATCAGAGTAGCCTAATGGAAAGAGAGACCCTTACTTAGTAGCTAACCACCTATTATCCTACCTACCTACCTACCTACAGGACCTACATTCGCATAGGACCCATACTTTGAAACCAATTTAAAAGGCCAAACCCAACATGAACTCAGTTGGTGTTAAATCACCCACAAATGAGTCAGATTAGTTACAGGCTTCCCATGAATGAAAATATTATTCATGTGTTACGTAGTAGGACTTTAGAAGAGAATTTCCCAGTTAAAGAGTGGGCATTATTAAGCTAGATTTGTGCAAAGAAATGATGATCTGCACCAAGTAGGTTGGATGAGCACTCATATTCAGCTCAGCTGAGATTTGGTTGGTATCAGGTACTATGTGTGGGGTTTTTAATAAAACAAAATTTACTCAAAAAATCCATGATACAAGATGGGAGTTGATGACGCCCTAAAATTGTGAGCACACTTGGAGGAGGAGTAGGAGAAGGAGGAAGAAGAAGAAGAAGAAGAGGCGGAGGAGTGGGTGGGTGGTGTTACATTGGTACTGGACCACAGCAAGGTAAGGTAAAGCTAGCTACAAATGGTACAATGCGGTTCATCACAAGTCGAGGATCCGCAGCTGGAAGATGGTGTCTGCAGCAGCAGCTAATGCTCGAGACTAGAGAGATCATGATTCTCGACATGTCTAGCTAGCTGTAGTATAATGATCTGCGTCATTGAGCTAGAACCTGTTGTTGTACCCATAGTTCTGAGCTATTTCCAGCTCATGTCAACAAGCTGCTGCTGATTATGCCTCAGTCGCTTGAAACTGCTCCAGATGGACTTGCATGCCGAATTCAGTGCACTAGTGGAGTACCTTATAATGTGTTATTTTGTCGAGCTTTTTTGCATCTAATTTGTTGGTAAGCGAATTTGTGGTGGTTGTGACCATCCTCGGCTCATCGGCCTGTCGCACAATTTATTTAGTCAAAGTGAATCTAGAACTACTCGTTGTCGCTTGACGGCGGCGGCGGTCGGAGTCGTGGGTGCAGCGAAGTCCAGCAGCACGTGACTGCCGCATCGGGGACACTTGGGGTTGGATTTGTCGAGCATGACGTACATGAGACAACGCGTGCACGCTCCCATAACTAGTGCGGTGATCATCGACGACGACGACGTTGCCTGCAGCTGCAGCAGCGAAGATTCCGTAGCAGCTGCTGGCCGTTTCTTGCTTTCCGCCTCATGACTTGCAACCACGACGCTGAGTTCACAATTCAATCAAACCAAGAACAAAAGAAATTTCAGTCTTGAAGATCATTTTAACACTACTGCATCCATCGAGCTCCGGTTCCTCAGAAACAATTTTCCTACCAGTTCTAACACCAATTTCTCCAGATGACCAATATATCTACCAGACACGCGGGAGCTACAGTAGCTGAATTGTTTGCAAAATCACGCTCTATAATTCGGGAATCCCCGAAGAAGCTGAAGGCTGATTCAAGGAATTTTTGAGAGTGGCACGCGGTAATGAGAAATCATACCCTGCAGTAGATGCTATTTTGCTGCCGGCCTGCTGAAAGTCGTCCTGCAAGGCGGGAGCAGTTTGGGTTCTGTCTAAACGCGGGGAGCGTGCAGAAGATATGCCGGCGGATGAACTGCTGGTCGATGGAGATCCAAGAGACCATGCCGGCTCATGAGACCGGGCTGAAGAAAGACTAGATGAGAAAGATGGAGAAGCTGCTGCGGCGGAAAGTCTGGAAAGGACGCCGGCGATTGGCAATTCCGCGCCAGAGATTCTCGACTTACGGTCCATCTGACCAGCTTGATCCGCACCTGCTGTTCGTCGTAGTGCCCTCTGCACCATCTCCATTGTGCATACGCTTTGCTCTCGCTGCTGCTGCGGCTGGCAAGAAGAAGCTGCTGGTGAGCCGCCACCACCAGCTGTGAGATTTAGATCGAGTTCTAAGTTCGATCTCTCGGCCTCTTGGTCCGACTCCGCCGGCAGCAGATCAGAATCCTTTACCAGGCTCACGTTCTTGTCTTCCAGGTGAAGATTCCATTGCTGCGTTCCAGTTGAGAACGATAACATCTGCAAATTTTCCCTCCACCTCCGCGCCGGGCAGCTTCCATCAGCTGCACCACCAGAGGACGTCGACGAGGATGAGGCTTTCAGGCTCTCCTCACAGAGGAGAATCTCGGACTTCTTGCTCCTGAGAAACTCATGCGCGCGCGGGGAAACTGGGGACGTCGTCGTCGCCGTCGGCTCCAGCGCAGCTGCAAGCTGCTGGGGTACAACAGCTCCCATGATATCAAGAGGTTGCAGCTTTCGGGTCCGATGATCGGCGTACTTCTCCCATGTAACACCTGTTGTTTTGTTCACGAACGACATTATGCCGGTCTGCATCCAGATCAGAGGTGGGAAGCACAGGCACTGAAGTAAGCCTTTGATCGCAAAATGCATTAGCTGATCTTGAGGACACATGAGACGTTTATGTCACAAATTCAAAGCCCAAGGATGCAGAAACTCTCAGAGAACACATGATTCCCGACATTGTCCAGGCTATCTATATACATAACAAGAAACGACAAGTGAGGGAATTCAATTCAGTCTAGATTGCCAAAGCTTTCACGTCTGAATTTTCCGCAAGAGACGAAGATTATTGTAAACAGAGAAGAGCAGCTGGGTGTGGCGGACATGACGCAGGTTATAAGAAGAAGAAGAAGAAGGACCACCTTCAAGTCGAGACACTTCTTCCAATCGGAAGGAAGTCTAGGCTGCTCAGGATCATCATCAACTAGAAGCTCGAGGAAGTCCGTGGATGTACCACCGTTCTCAGCACTAATCGGGCGCGAAGCTGCTGCTGCACCACCATGAGCACTACTCTCTCCTCCTAACAAGTCTAGCGTCGTCTTGTCGTCATCTGCAGCATTATTCATGGCTGCTAAACTGGTGCAGTTGTTGTTATTGTTGTTGTCGGCAGTCGAGTGCAGCTGACCCATCATGAGTTGTACCACTTTGTGGGCATCAACGCCCCATGAAGCTCCTCCTCCTCGCTTCTTCTTCATATCGAAGAGTGCTGGACCTCGTCCTCGCGGACTCAGCTGATCTGCAGGACCTCTCCAAGCGACCTCCATAGCCAACGTTCTCTTCTTCTGTCGACGAATCTAGTACTGGACTCCCGGAGCCGGTTGCATAGGATTGCTAGAGAGATTGCTGGTGCGATTTCTAGTCTCGAAACCTTTTTAACCTTGAGGATTCAGAGTCTAAAGCTGATCATCAGCCTGCAAGCTAGCTGCAGGTGAGCAGCCCTTGATGAAATCTAGAGAGCTTAGATCAGCAGCCGACAACGTTCATAAATGAATTACCATCGACACTCATGTCCGGAGTCTTTGTTTCTAATTTCACACGAGCTACTAGAGGTCGAGATGAGGGGGAATCAATCCACTCGACTGTCGAGAGGACGAAAATAATTTGGCTGGTGAGAGAGAAAGAGAGAGAGAAAGAGAGAGAGAGTATATGCAGACAATGAATCATAAGTAGCTCCAGACAGCCAAAAAATAAAGAAAAAGATCAGAAGCTAGAGCTCATGGAACCACCGCCCAATCCCCAAAAAGCTACCTATTCCATCATGATAGATGATGCTAGAATACGATAGATGATAGATGATGATTCTTCCTCAGCCTCCTAGCTATTAATCCCACCCCATGAGCAGCTGCTGATGCAAAGACAAAACCAGTAAAACTTCAACAAAAACAGCCAAGAAGAAGAAGAAGCAGCAGAAGAAGAAGAAGAAGAAGAAGCTGCAGAAGAAGGAGAAGAAGAAGAAGAAGAAGGGGGTGTGGGGAACAGGGGTGAGGGGGGAGACTTGATTCAAGGCTAGCTAGCTAGACTGTAGCAAACTGAACCAGATCAGGAAGAACGCCAATGACCCACCCAACAAAAAATAAAATTAATAAAACATAACTCTCTCTCTCAACCTCATAAATGCCATCATCGTCTTCTGCTGCAGATTTTTCCAATTGCAGTTAGGCTTAACTTAGCTGCACAAAATTGCACCTAATTTTCTACTTATAACATACCATTCCTGCCGATTCCCCCATGCAAATGGAGCACCTAGCTAGCCTAGCTTAGCTACAAAACATTATTATTATCCACCTCGCTCCATCTGTGCATAGCAGCACTAGGCTAGTAGTATTGCACCCAGTCTAAGTGTTACCAAATCACCTCCAACATTAAATAATAAATATACCCTCTAGTACAAGGCCAGCTTAAACACCTGTTTGTTGAGTAGTTATTATTATTATTATTAATTAAATTGGAAGATTCCAAGTCCAAAAATAGGATGTTCCCCCCCCCCAATCCCATTAGATTCTCTTTTTCACAAACTTTTGTTCTTTGAAAAAAGGGTTTTTTTTTGGGGGAAAATTTCAACATATCTACAAATAATTTTAATTTTAGTGTCTAAGCGCCCAAGGTTCTATGATATATTCATAGTTCTAGATCAGCAGAACCTATAGCTCGATCAGTTGGTACTTAGTACTTAGTTTTGTTCTTCAACTTCCCTTTCTGGAGCCAACTCGAGCCAAGCCAAGCCGAGCCGAGCCTCCATCAGGTAGGTAAGTAATTTTATACTTGCTGCCAGCTTTTTGTGAGCCTCGCCTCAATCAGTTAGTTAGGTAGGTAGGTAGGTAGGTAGGTAAGTAGGTAGGTAGTTTATACTTTACTGTGAGATTTTGTGAACTGAGTTTCAATCAGGTAGGTAGATAGGTAGGTAGACAGGTTTATATTTGCCTTTGGTGAGCCAAACCTCCATCTAGCAGGCAGGCAGGTAGGTAGGTAGGTAGGTAGGTAATTTTACACCTGGTGACCTCAAATTTTGAGCGGACCCTTGATTGGGATTTTCATACCTTCTGCCCTTCTGTGACCCAAGTTTCAATTAGCACATAGGAAGCTACATTTTCTACCTACTGCCCTTCTGTGAGCCGAAGGCTCAATCAGGTAGGTTGGAAATCATAATACCGAGTGACCCTTTGTGAGCCAAGGCTCAATCAGGTGGGTAGGTAGGTAGGTAGATAGATAGGTAGGTACATCCTTCCCCCGCCCCCAGCCCCCCCTACTTATTACTTTTTTGGGCCCTGTGGGAGCGGCTGAGTTGGAGGAAGTAATAAGTAAAAAGAGGGGATAGGGAACGGTGGTGAAAAAAAGAGGCCGGTGAAATAGGAAAGACTGACAGTAGTCATTTATTACCAGGAATCAGTGGCGCGCAGACAAGGGTAATAATGAATAGTTGACCTAATGCATCCTCTGTCACTCACAGTACACTACAGTTACCGTTTTACTACCCCCCCCACTACAAGGCCAGCTTAAACAGCCCTCTCAGCCAAGTCCCTTTCTTTGCCTTGCCTTGCACAAACCAAACAATCAAGTTAACTTCAGCCAAGTCCCTTTCTTTGTCTTGCACAAACCAAACAATCAAGTTAACTTTCAATTATTAGTCAGCTTTTTTTTTGTGTTTTGGCTTGCTTTTTCCTCTGAAAATGTCATGAGTGAGAATTGGTGATTTCTTCTTCACTTCTGAAACCCCACCCACTGGAGTGAGTCTGGAAGGGAAGGCCTGTCCTTTTGAACCCCCCCCCCCTTCCTCTTTTGTTTTTTTTTTTGGGTGTGTGAAGAAGAATGGTACTGAGGTCTTCTTTTGTGGGCTTTTTTTTGGACCTTTCGGTTCCTGATTGCACCTTTCAAATTTGCACTTTTTATTATCACTGGGGTCACCTCTGCCCTGCTTCTGTTGGTACTACTAGTGTCCTCTCTTGTTACCCAATTCATTTCTTCCTAATCATACCTTTAAGTGTGCCAACTCCCCCCCCACCATCTTTTCTCAAGCAAAATTTAGTTTTGATTTTATTGAATTTTCAATGGCAATTTTGTTCACCATCAAATAACCCTTGTGTCCTAGCTTGTCTAAACATTAGCAAAACCACCTTGGTGCACCTCTCCTCATCAAGAGCTTTCAAACAATATCAAGAGTGCAAGTGAGGGACACTTTGGTTTGGGAGATCTCAACATCACAAATTAACTAACAGCATTAATAAAGAGACTAGTGTGGCTTGTGTCATTGGCCCAAGCATGAGCAAGATTATGCAACTGTTTCAAGTGTGAATAGAACCTTGATGATAAAACCCAATTGTGAAAATTTTGTTTAAATTTTAATTAATTTCTCAAAATTCAATATCTTCCACACCTTCCAACTAAAAATTATTAAATCACATCCAAAAAATCTCAAAGTTGAGCCTTGGATGAGGCAATAGTTTAGTTTAGCCTTGCATTTTGAGAATGTCTTCCACCCATGGGCGTTATTGATCATAAAGCACTAGGCAAATGCTACCAAGAACCTAAACATACATAAATCATGAGACATTGGAGCTCGATGGTTCATACACTTACAGATAGGTTCAAAAGTAACCTTGCATGCAACTATTTAAGGGGAAGGGCAAAAAAAAAGAAATGCATGGATTTTTGGGGAAATTATTCCTTCCAAAAACCATGTGAAGTTTTATGTTAATTATAACTAATTAGGGTTTGACTTTGGATTGGTCTTACATTGTTTTAGTTGTTTAATTGAAATCAAAAGAGTTATATGTAAGCATTTTGTTAACTACATGTACATACCCATGGAAGCACATAAAGATTACATGCAATAAAACATACCTATAAAACTTGGTGTTTCAAGTTTCAACACCAAACTTGTGACATTTATTTTGGTGTATTGCATCGAATATCCAAAGACATAAATTTCTTATGGTTGCTAAAAGGTGTTATTTTCAAGGATTGGAAGGGATTTAAGGAGTACAAAGGCCCATTATAGAACCTATTTAAATAGTTTAAAAGCTAGTTTTTAAAATGCTACCAAACTAAAATCAGAGTCCAAATGTGGCCAAAAAAATTCAAAATTTAAAAAAAAAAAGATTTGGCTATATTTTTCAGGAAAAATATATATTGCAACAAAATTTATTTTACTTTTTACTTGAGAGGTTGCTGCCTTTAAAAGAGAATTACCATGAGGCGTCATCATCACACATGGTCCCTTATTTACACACCACTAGCCTATTTGACGAGTGTTGCCAAAAGTTTTTTACTTTTCTACCTACTATTTACCGGTTTAGAATGTACCCAATCATTCATTCCTACCTACCTGTGATCCTACCTACCTCCCTACCTACTTATATAGGGGAGGTGGATTTAAATTACTCTTAGGTGAAAACAAGAAATCTCCTTCATTTCATTTAATTATATTTAATATTTTTGCATCCGTTTATTACTTTTTTAAAAAAATATTAAACAATCACTTACATAGCTTCATCATCAAAATTCAATAAGGAATTTAGGTCATTTCTTAATAATAATTAAGAGTGCATAGGATTTTATCACTAAATTTCACCCAGTCACAATTTCCAATTTATATATTAAATACTAGTATGTACTACTAGTATTTGAATATTCAAATTATTTTACTTTGTTCATTTCATAAATAAAAAAATTCAGGACAATGTGTAGGTTCTTAAGAATTTTTTAAAGAAAAAAGTGAAGTAAATTCTCTATGCAAACCAAATTTGCCCACTAATTGGAAAATAGTTGAAATGAATATTATCATTCACATAATTCAACATTAGTGGGTTGTGTGGGTGACAATTCACATAATTATTCTAATTTTTGGATGTGTAGTCTAAATTATGTTCATGTGGTTCAAAATGACATCAAGATTTGGATCCCATTGATTTTTCATTTTAAAAAAAATCTTGAGTTGTTATTGGTTAATCAAATTAGAAGAATTTGAAATTTACTTATTGAATTGTATCTAATGTGGGCATGTTTTTTTCCCCCTACTTTATTCATATAAATGCTTTCCAAAATTTTAACAAAATTATTTGAAATTACTCTAGGAAACAAAATCCCCATTGTTTTGTCGAAAAAATGATAAAATTTGCTAGAAGAAAACATCAATAACTGTGGGACTTCATTTTTATTATATATTTTTTTAAAAAAACTTCAATTATGATAAACACAAAGCATGAAATTTTAAGATTAACATAAATTGAATGGATAATATATATATTTTAAAATCAACAATTTTTTTTTAATGATAATTATGTCATAGGGGAATATATTTGGATGCCAAATTCTTGAACAAATGAGGAAAACCCAATCGCAGAGTAATTACTTATAAGTAAGTGCTTCAATCTTTCCAATATTCAAGTTTGAGATGAAATTACAAATTATCACATAATTTTTCTTTATTTACAAAATTCGTGGGTTTCTTGGTGGTTTTGTTGCTTTGGATACATCTCAATTGGTGGAGCACAAAGCTACATCTTTTTCACCTCACATAATTTGCAATAATGTAATAAGACCAAAAAAATTAGTTCTTGTTTGTTGTTATTTTCCTTTCATGGTATTGTAGTACCTTAATGAACTAACACCCCAATGTTGAATAATTATTTGTTTATTTTTAATTTATTTTGGAAGATTTTTTTTAATATTCAATATTTTTGGCATAAATGGACTCATTTGTGGTTGGGGTTCCAAGAAAAAGAATAAGGACTCCATGATTTTTTAAGGGTTAATTTTACAAATTGCATTTACAAGCAACAAATTTAAGTGAAAAAAATTGAATAATAATAAAAAAGATAATTCATGTGATTTTTCACATGTTTAGATAATTGTGCATCAATATTAAGTTTATGAATGCAAACAAAAAAAGTGTAAAAATGGGTTTTTAATGATAACCAAACATGTTTTTTTGTGAATGGCTATTTGTTGCACATGTGATTTGCACTTGGAGTTAAAAATTATGAAACTAATGAATATAAACAAGTCACCAAATGCTTTAAAAAAATGTCTTTTTACTTGGAACTTTTTGGTTCAAAATTTGAAGCCTTTGAAATTTTGATATAATTTTTTTTCATCAAGTTCATCCAAAGAACATGTGCTTAAATAAAGGGATACATGTTTGTTCTTGTAAAAAAAGTTTGAAATTAATTACATGATTTTATATATTTTTTTAAAAAAAATGCAGTGAAGACAATTGATATAATTAGTTCAAAGACTAAAAAGACATTTACATAGTATTCATATATATTTATATTTAACAAGATATCATTTTAATTAATGTTAGACAAAAATTCATTACAATTATACTAATTTAAATTTTTAAAAATTCAATGGTGGACTTTGGAGTGTTTTAAAGTTAGGCATTCCTTTTTAGGACCACAATAGTAAATAAGCCGAATGAGGATGTCAATTTTGCTTGCTTCACCTTTACAAATTTCAAAACACAATGGATTGCACTAAGATAGATGTGAGGAGGATTTTTATTATTGACAATGGATGAGAGTTTTAAGCATTGATTTTTTTATCAAACGTCTTTTTAAACAATCTTGCATTAAGTTTTAACATTTGCACCCACAATAGTCCATTCTCCACAAAAGTTTGAGGTCATACTATTGGCCAATTGAAGCATGCATAATTGTGACAACAAATAAATAAAATAAATGAAGAACTTGCTAATGACCAATGCTTAGAATCCTTAGGTTTCCAAAAAAAAAATTGGCATTATGCAACTTGAAATTTCAAATTTTCAGCATTTGGGGGCACTAATTTTTCTCAAAAAAATCAATAAATTAAAAAATATAAATTAATTACCAAGGAATCCATTAAGGTACTAGGGTATATCATTTGGACTCTTGCTATAACATAATCTTAGTTGGAAAGTGTGAAACCTTCCCCCAAATGCCAAATTCCCTCCTAATTACTTAAATAGCTAGGTCCATGGGAAGGCCACAAAGAGAGTGCTACATTATCTTCCATTTTTGGGAAGGTCCAATGTGTAAATTATTTGTTTTGGGTGCTATTGGAATCATTGGCATTCTTTTTAACAACAAATAAAGTTGTTTACAATTTTGTGAGGACATGGACTAGGTATACAAGTCTAGGTTAGGCATTTGAGTTCTAATCCTTGACAACCATCTTCTATTGTAGGGTGGGGCCTAAGTAGCTACTAGCAATGGTAGGACAAATATGATTCAAAGAGAGAAGGCCTAAATTATTTCAGCACACAAATTCATTGGATATATATATTTGTCACTTCTTCCTCCTCCTCCTCTTCCAGCCCATTAAAGATCTCCCCAAGTTTAGGCAATTTTTGAAGCACATCCAAGCATTGCTTTATTGCAATTCTCTTTTGTCTTATGCTCTCAAATATGAAACCTGCTTGCTTGCTTGTTTGCACAAAAGACACATCCAACATCAAATGCAATAGGGGTGTTGCATATGCTGAAGAAGACATAAATTGGGTCCCCCATTCAAATACCATGCCAGCTACAAGATTGGGTTTAAAAAAAGGGGAACAAAATGGTACAATTCTAGTGCACATGTTTGTCAAATTAATGAAATTTTCAATTTTGAAATTTTCATTTCAACAAATAGAATATTCCTCTAAATTCAATATTTTCTTTCACAAAAAATTTGTTCTCTGAAAAATAAATAAATAAATAAATAAATAAAATTTATTCATCATTTCTGAAAATAGTGTAGTTTATTATTATTATCATTTCTGAAAATATTATCAGAGCTGCGAAGGTAGTAAGTACTATGGTACTAACCTATTTGAGTGGGTGTAGTAGTACCATTTGGCTGTTCCCATACCATGCAAGAAGACATAGGGAGGAATGATAGATAGGGTGGCATTTTGTAACCATTTGGTGAAACCTTTTTGTTCCTTCACCAATAGCAACAACCTCCATTGTAGTAGTAGAAAAGGAGGGATATGGGTGATGAGTAAAAGGGGGTATTGAAGCTTTGCATGGGGTGGACTCAACTAGGTACTAGGTACCTACCTACCTACCAACTCTCTCAAGCCCTTCTCAATGCACTCTGAGAAATTTCCCAAGTGTATTCACTCACTTCCATATACATTTAATCCCATGTGAGTGAGTGAGTGAGTGAGTAATTTGAAGATATCATGGCCACATTGCAATTTGGTTTGTGATTCTGAGCAATTTTGATTTTTGGCTATTATTGCATGACTTTTAAGGCTTTGAGCAATTTATGGTCTCTCCTCACATATGAAATTATTTGCTTGTTGCATGAAATTCTGTTGCCCTTTTGGATCATAATACTCATTTCTTCATGGGTGCATGATGGTGGGGGTGGGGAAGGGAATAAACTAATTAATTTTTATACACTCTCTTTGCAGGGCTGGGCTATAGGTAGGTAAGGAGCCTAATTAAATCTGCATGGTTTCTCACCCACATGCAATAAAATTCTGATTTTAACTGTATATAGTAATACTGTAACTTTTTTAAAAAAATTATAAAATATTTTACTATTTGGTTGGTAATAAATTTTTTTTTTTTTTTTTTTCAATTTTGTGATATAGCCACACTAGTGTGGTGATCAACTATGGAAAGAGGAATTAGCCAAATTTGGCTATAGGTCAGAGATGAAAGTAGAATTTTTTTTAAGAATCCTGCTATATCTTGGCAACCTGCTAGAACCCATTCTCTAAATATGGCGATTTGAGAATTGTTTTTTCCTCAGAATCTGGTGACTACTTTGGTGCATTTTTTCCACAGAAATCCTTTGCATGAGTTACACTGGATTTTTCTTTTGTTGCAAGCATTTGCAACAAGAAAAAAATTAATTCTATTGATACTATCAAGTGGGTGATGAAAATTTAAGTGGTAGGCAAAATGTGCAATTCTCCAAACAATTTCTCAATTTTTCATCAAGGGTGGCATCATTTGCGTCCCGTGTGAAAGTTTATTGAATTGGTTGGATATTGAGGAGCATTAATAGTTGGGGACTTCTTTGGGACATCAACAAGCTATTGCTCACCTGCTTGTTGGCTACCATTGGCTTGGGATCCCCATATCAAACCCTAAAAACTGGGGATCCTCATATCAACAACCAAACATGTGTTGGGATGTTTGTAATTCATGGGGTGGATGAGTGGATTCATCCTTGCCCCACCCTCCTCAAAAGAAACAACCTTGAGGCTCTTGGGTGCATGAATATATTATGTTCCTAAAACTATTTGTCACCATTTTGGGTCTAGCCAAATTACTGGAAAGGGAAGTACCAAGTATATCCCAAATACTATAGTGACTTCCCAAACTTTCCCCCACAACTACCCAAATTTTTTTTAAAATCTTGGTTGAGTTTTTTTATCTTGAATGGGTGCAAGGGAAAATGGTTTGAGAATAAATGACTTGACAAACTTATAAAACTATAAAAGAAAATTATGACATAAAATTGTTATTAAAGAGCCTAAGCGACAGATAGTAGTTGAATATGCAAGTTCATGGATGCATAAAAGACAACTTTGGGTGAAGGGAAGGAAGATGGGTGAATTTTAAAACCATACCTTTTTTAAATGCTACTTTTTTATGTGAACCATCTAGTTTGTAACCAATCCTTTGAGTGAAAGGAAAGGAAAGACCATGGTTCAAAATCTGAGTGGAGATACTTTTCCACTTGTTCATTGTTCCAAAGCGTCGTCACCTTCATCAATTGCCAACTCGTGTTAAAATGCTTAAATTTTTTTGGAAAGTTTGACAATCCATGAAAATGGATTCAATGGGTGGGGAAAGATAAAATTGTGCAACTTTCACTTCTTCCCTAATTCGTGCATTTCTAGCTTCTCTAGATTCAACTTCCTTGAAATCATCCGTTGTCTCAATTCCTTAGGTACATCCAATGTCACTACTGACTATGTTTTTATGTTGTTTCTTTTTACTGATTTTAGTCATATTAGACATTGACAAAAATAGCTTTAGTCAAAATAAATCAATTATTTTTCACAAAAATTTGACTAAGTTCATTTTGATTAAAAATGACTAAAGATGACTAGAGATATTAGTTGACATAAAAATTGTATAAAATGACTAAAATGAGTGAAAATATTACTTGATGTGGAAATAATAAATTAAACATTATTGCGTTTTTATTTATATTATTATTATTATTATTACAATGAAATTTTAATTAAAATTAATTTATGTTAATTTCCTTTTGGTTAAATTATATAAAATTCCAAATTCCAAATGTTAAACCATTACATTCATTTTTATATTTTCGTTTGGGAAAAGTAATAAGTAAATAAATATTATGAAAAAAAATTAAATAAATTTTATTTTTGAATTTAGGCAATTAAAATTCTCATTTATCCAATTTTATCAATTTATTTATTTTTATAAAATTTTAATTTAAATGAATTAGATTTTTCATTTGTTTCATTTATATAGTTATGTTCTACTTTTTATAATAAATTAAAATATAACATTTTAGTTTGATCTTCCATTTTTCACATAATTTTGTTATATTTCAATTGATTTATCCCCTATTTTAATTTTTTATGTGAATCATTATAGACATCAACCAAGAACATGACACCCAAATTTTATTTTCAATTTTTTTAGTAATAATTGTGTTAAAAAATGAATTATATATTAGAATATTATTTTAATATTGTCACATCATACAAAACAACATTACTGTCATAATTAAACATTTAAATGATTGATTTTAATCACATTAGTCAAGTTGAACAATTCCACAAGGGTGCCATATACACCACATGCCCTACATAATGTCTATTTTGATTAAATAATTAACTTTTTAATCAAAACAAACATAACTAAATTTGATTTTGGTGAGATCAAACATAATCATTTCAAGCAAATAGACTTCACTTTATAGTCATCTTAGTTGTGATGCTATTAGCATAAAAACTATGTTTTTGTAATAATTTGTTCATCAACTTTTCAACTTTTTCAAATTATTTCATTGTCTAACTTTGAGAAGGTGAAACCCCACCACCTAGAGTTCACCGTTGTCTATTTTCCTTCAAGGTATCAAGCCAACTTTAGTCTTCCCCATGATTCACCCAATATTTAATTTATTTTTTAGAATTGGCCACTATGACACTCGAGCAACAAAATTGGGTGAAATTATTTGGTTGTGCTAGAAATTGTGCTAGACATCCCATTTCTAACACTATGAGCCTTTAAATTCATCCACTATCCCACCTTTCACAAAAAGTTGGGTAATAACCCTATGTATCTAATGGAAATTGGGTTAAATTCCCACATGAACAACACAACCCATGTTTTGAAGCATTGAAAATATTGGAATCAATGTAAACATAGCAAATTACCATTGTTTAACTTGTATTTGAAATTGTCAATCCAAAAAATGAACATTTGAAAAATAATATCTTCTCTTCTAAACCAATCCTTTTTACTAAAATCATTTGGATGTTCTTGTGATGTTCTTCATGGTGTATTCTGACCCTATTCATACAACTTTGATACATATTTGATCTCATATGTGGATTTTTCTTTTGCTTTAACATAAACACTTGAGTCAATTTTTGTAATGTAAGCAAAGGCACTTTACCTAATGTAATTTTTCCTCAATTGTTTGTGGTGAATTTCAAAAAATTGAATTCTTGGGTGTTTTGTTTTTCTAATGCCCTACAATATTTTTTTAAATTTTTTGTTGATATACCTAGCAAGCACCCATTAGGTATCACAAGAAAAAAGATAAAAATTAAAAGATCAACATAGGTCTTTACGCTTGGTAAAGCCCACAACCTTGGGCTGTACCCTACACAATGGCATGTTTTACTTAAAGACTTCTAAAATCATTTAGCTACAAATATAAACACATAATACATATCAATTTAAAGTTCTTTCAACATCCTTCATGAAAATCAATTGGTGAAAAAGTCCCCACCTTCATTTTTGTTTTAACATTAAAAACTTGACTATGTTTACATCCTCCTCTTAAACACACTTTTCTTTTTAGTTTTGTGAGGTAGGTGATTTCCCACAAGAAGGCTTAGCCAAATTTGACTACGTGTAAAACATGACCACTTTATTTATTTATTTGGTGAATTATCACAAAAACTTCCCATTGGCCAAGGGCCAAACACATCATCATAGGAAAAAACACTTGAAGAACTAGCTATTTTGCTAGAAACCCTATGTGCCATCATAAGTGGCACTAAATAGTTGTTTTGCATCTTTTGCCTTTCATTAAAAGCTTCATTTGATGATGATTTGAAATGTCAAAAAGACTATTTTGTAATTGTAAGAATACCTATAGGATGCATCTCACCCATCTAAGTCATTATACTATAATTCAATATTAAGGTAGGTGTAGCCCTCACCATCGCTCATTCCTTTGCAATTCACCAACCCCTCTTCTCTCCCCTCATAAGCATTGATCATCTACCCTTTTCCCTCTTGCCTTGGATCTTGTTGAAATAATGCAAGGATCTATGAATTTATTGTACTTGTGCTTTGATTGTTGGCAACAAAGGAATGTTGCAAGTTTTATGTTTTAAAATGTTATTATATTCTTAAAAGTCATTCGATTGCCACTTCAACTTTGAAGGACTACACAAAGCTTCAAAGACATGTATTGTGATGGATCTTGGAGGCTAGACCTTGATTTTTGAGCAAGCCAAGAAAGTGGATGAATGCAATGATAAATTAACATCTTTTACTAGTTCTTGAATTAAATGTGATTTTATTTTTGATTTTCAAGTTTTTGCATTTGCCTTTGTGCTCAATGTGCACTTTACAATCTAGAATTTGATGTTTGTCTTCAAGGCTTGAGCTTTGAGCTTTCTTTATCAAATATATTACATGCATTGTGTAGGGAATCATGAAGGTTTAGATGTTTAGGTTTAGGATTGAGCAATGATTGTTCATTGATTTTTATTATTATGTTCACACAAAGTTGCATTAAGCTTTGATGAGGTTCAACCATCAACATTCCTTGTTTCCACTAAAACAAAAGCATGTTCATTTCACCCCCACCCCCCTCCCCAAATCATGACCAAGATGATTCTAGAATAATTTCAACATGATTAACATTAATAACTTTGTTTGTTTTGACTAACCCAAAGGTAACAATGTCAAATATGTGATTAATTTTTTTTTTTAAATTCAAAATGAACATTGCTACCAACACATGGAGCGTGGCAAATTCATGTGGAGATAATAGTGTTCACCTCATGATAATCACAAAAAAATGACCTTGATGTGCCACTATGTATGATTATAGTGACTAAAATATACATCACAAACTTCCCCCCTTCATGTATCTATGCTCTTACAACACTTTAACAATGTGTTCAAGGTTTTAAATGCTAACAAAGTGTTGATACAAATCATTAATATGATGTTTTTGATGACATTGTAACACATTATGATGATTGATCAATGTATTACAATGCCATTACAACATCATATGAATGATAGATCAATGTAAAAACATAGATACATGAGGGTGGGGCAAGTTTGTGATGTACTACTTGTGTCAGATCCTTGTGGCATGATGTATATGATCCCCTCAAATTTTTAATTAAGTATAATTATGAATTAGTAACATATGAATAAGGCAATTATTTGCTTACAATCCTATTTAAACAAAATTTTTTTGTTTGGCTTTGTTTCCTAATTTTGAGTGATGAATAGTTTTTATGATTTATAGATTTCAAAATTCCAAAATTTGGAAATTTCAGAATTTCAGAATTATTTATATAGTAATTTAAAAATTTTGAGAAAAATATTACCATGTAAACAAACATTATAGCAAAATGAACATGACACATTTCAGGCAAAAAACACATTACATATTTTAGTCATGATCAATCACATAATGATAACGATTAAAATGCTAGCAAATTGTTTGCTTAAATGAATGATGAAGCCAAAAATTGTTTAGTGTTTGTTTTGATTAAAACTTTTGTAAATTGAAAATGATAGGATTGTTGTAATGTTCACATTTGTGTTCCATGCTTTGATGAATGATTGATGATCTTTATAAATCAACAACCTACAATTTACAAGTGTGTGTGCACATGGTATAAATCGATCCTAGATTCAAGTATGCTCCAAACTCCTCCCTTTTGGGTTTGTTTTGTACTTTGTGAAATTCAAGTCACATGACATCTCCTCTTTAAGCCCCAAGCAACTTGAAGTTTCATTTTTTGTTTGGTCAACATAATATCAAGGTTAGCAATGTTGTTAAAAGTAACAACTAAGGTGCTATGAAGGCTTTTAGGGACACATGGAAGTCACTACTGATCATGAGGGAGGTCCATCCCAAATTTATTTAACCTTTGAAGTTGAGCCTAAAAAAACTTCAAAAGAAGTCAAGCTTGAATGTAAGAAAAGGAAAAAACACTTATGAGTTGAATGGAAGTTTCAAGATGTGTAGGTTGCAAAATTGCCATGGGTAGATAATGTCTTGAGTGAAGATAGGTTTGTCACCCATGTTCAGTGCAAGGTTTGCGCATGTTATGGGTAAGGAAAAGCTTCGTACTCCTAAGTTTGATTTTCTTTACAAGCATGATACTAAGAAAAAGGTTGTTGAACCCCCATGCTTGATGTTTTTAAAGATATTTTCTACTAGGTTAAGGATTGTCAAAATTGTGCTATGAATTATGAATTGCTATATGTTTCTAGAAGTGAGAAAAATATGTAGGACATGGTATGCAAGGTATGCCGCATGAGGACTTGAAAAAAGTCATTTATTTTGTCACATTTCCCCACCTACCATGAGAGGGAAAACCCATGATTGAATATGAAAGCATGAAAGGCTTGCTACACTGCAAATCAAGAATTTTCCATAGAAGCATTGGTGTGATAAAACTAGCTCATCCATGGTTGAAATAATGCACATTAACATTGTCAAAGTGACCACTATAGAAGTTATGAAAGTAGGAAATTACATTGAAGTTGGTAGAAATTGCCATGGTGCAAGTTCTTAGTTCAATTAAGGATGAAACATACTTTAGCAATTTGAATTTCATCAAATCAAAGTTTTGCAATTGCCTAACCATGCATCTAAACCTCATGGTTAAGATGTTTATTAACAATTTTACATGCTAAATTTCAATTATTGTTTCCAAAAAAAACCTTTGTAAGATTTGGACTATCATTTTTCGCACTTAAAAATTGACATTCCTAGATAATTTTAAATGATATTAATGGCATTAATTAATGTGATCATGAACCCATCTCCCAAAATCCCATTGTATGTATTAAGTTTGAATGTGTATATGAACACCAAGTCCATATAATCTTCAAGTTGGTCACAATCTAGAAAAACTGGAAGAGCATGAGTGATAGTTTGCTACAACTTTTTTTGAAAAAATAATTTTATACCTCTCTCCTTCGAGTACAATTTTTTCCTTAAGAATTTTTGTTTTGTAGCGAAAATGGCGATCATTCATTGGAAGATATAGAAAAAGTGATGATCATCCTTGAAAATTTTAGCCAAATCTGGTTATAAACCAAAAATAAAGGACAATTTTTTCATCATCTTTCTATATGTTTGCCTAAAGAATGAAAACCACATATACGAATGTGACGATTTTAACTTTTTCTTTTTTAACCGTCACTTCTAGTGACTGAAAGCCTCCAAAATAGCTTATTATTTATAAATAAATAAAATCACTTATTGCCAATATATTCACCTATTGGTGATATATATATATATAGTTAGGTATTGAATATTCAAATTCTAGTAGCATGTCTAGATGATTAGAATTTCATCAAGGTAGGTTATCAATCCGAAAACCCTAAATATGTTTATGACATGTGGTAGTCCCACCATGTATTTTGAGGTTGAATGTAGGTATGATGTTTCACTATACCAACGGTTTCACTAGCTCAAATCTAACTTTTTTTGAGCTTAATATGGCCATTACAAGGCCTTACTCAAGGTGAATGTATCAAAGTGAGTGTTGATTCATCCTGGTTCACAAGCATGGTGTTATTTGGTGGTAGAAGTTCCAACAAAAGGTGTCCTTGTACGTCAAACAATTTCACTAAATTTTGAGTGAATTCACTAATTATAGTGAACAGGGTCCAGTGAAAAATTCACAGGTCTAGTGAATAGGGACTAATGAACTACACCCACATTTTGTAATAGTTAAGGTAAGCTACATATCTACACATGGCAAGTGTGAATGTGCACCTACCCTGGTAGTAAGTCTCATAGTGGCTATATTTAACCTGATAAATGTAAAATATGGACACAGGACAAGATACTTATTGTGTTTTGTAGGGAGTAGCAACCCCAAAACCTTTAGGGTTTTCAACATGGTAGCCTTGGGTGCTGATCCACTCAAGGCTAGTAACAAAGGATCCAAACAAGCACCAAGTGATATAACTACCTAGAAACATCACCTAGTAGTACTACACAGATACTACTTGACAGAAGTTAGTAGTTATACAAGAGACAATTAAGTTTACAAAGGACTGAATTGGGTTATAAGAATGACAATTTATCTGATTCAGTTCACCCATGTGACAGTAGGAAACCAATTAATTACAGGATGAACTTAGAAGAAAGTCTTTGATCCATGGCCTTGGAGCTTCTCTTCTCAACTGCCCACAGTAAGTGCCAAGGATCAAAGATGGGCTATTAAAAACCGCCATATCTTCTTGCCTCCCACCCGAACAACCAAACAGATCCCAACCAGACAAGAACAGTAGTATTAATATAGGCTTGTTGTACACTAGCCGTCATGGTTAACTGGCTTTTGTAGACTTTTTTAATATTAAAAATTGTGTCTGCTTGATGAGAGGGGCAGCAGATGCAACAACTGTTGTGGATCCTGCTCCCAAGACTCAACAGTAGACTACTAAGGGTCCCAATTTCTGTCGTCGCCCTTCTTTGGAGTTTGGGTAGAGCTTGAAGTTCACACCATAGCATGGTTTCCTCGTCCCCTCATTTATAAACTTGTCTTAGATAGAGTTGAATTGCACAGGGGACATGGGACTGTCTGTTTCCCTGTAGACAGAATGCTTTAAGTGGGACAGCAGCCTCAACCCTCTCTCTCTTATACGTTTAAGAGTGGGCCTCTGTTCCCCGGCCCCTTGGCCCAAGTATATTAAACCTGCTGTAAGGTCACCCATCCCAATGCTATTGTTACAGCTGAGGTGGGTTTAGCTTAGAGTTTGTAAGGAACCTTGATAAATCAATTTCATTTCTTTAATCAATTTTCAGAGACAAAAATCACTCTAATTTCAATAAATTTTTTCTCAGTTCATCTGGAAATTGTGAAACCAAAAAAACATGCACATCACTTCATCTGGGCTTTCCAGTGGTACCAAAGGGGTCATCAGTTCCAAACAAACAAAACAAAATAAGCGGCTTATCTCATCGCACAATGACTCTTGTCCCTTATGGCAAGTTCAAACTAAAAGCTTCCCTTACTGGATCTATAAATTCTCATATAGATGCATACACTCTTATGGAACATGCACATTCGTAATATGCACACATAATACTCGAGATCTCACTCAACCATTGGGTGAAATTTGAGCCAAAATCCAAATCCTAATCCAAATTTCTAAACCCAAATCCTGCTACACCAATGTGTAGTTCCGTCTCTTCCCTATGGGCAGAACCAACAAACAAACAAACAAATGCCTAGATCTTAATATATCGATAAGTCCCATTTACAACCGTGTGACCCAAGAGACTGACATGCACTACTAGTCCCTGGAAGCATGTGTTGTTTAAATTTTAGTGGTCATTCTTAGCAACCAGAGTTGAGGTTCTTTACATGATCAATGAATGAGACTACTAAAAAAGTTTGCCAGATGGATGAACGAACTCTTTTGCTAGGCCCTCTTGAACCACCATGTTGAGTGTTTTTCAAGGCATCAAAATTTTGAAAACTGTTGGGATGGGTCAGTCTATCTATCTGTTGTTAGATGTTTAATGTCTTTTGGAACTTTGTTGAGTCCAAAGTTGAATACATGAATATATTCTGGGTTCAAGTAAATCTAGGTAGGGCCTAGTGGGGATTGGGAGCTGGGTACTAAAGTTTCCTTACTGTTGCAAACTTGTGATGAATAAGGGGGTTGGTGTGATTACTTTTAGGGTAGTCCACCCAACTAAGTCACAAACTCTTATAGGATACTTTTAAAAGTAAAAAAATCTTCAAGATTTTTTTGAATTCAAGTGAACTTGAACCACAAATGTTTTTAAAATATATATATATATATATATATATATATATATATATTCCTAAATTCCAGAAATTTTGAAAATACTAAAATAAATTAATGAATATTGATGTTTCAAATATGAAATATGAAGACATACATGTTAGTCTTATCTCAAGTGAACTAAAAAGCTGAAGTAAGTCTGTAGGCTTGAACCCTACTTCCAGCCAGAGTGAACCACCAGTCACGGATGCACCATCCATTGAAAGCCTCTTGTGACTTAGTTGTGAATGAACCCCAATTGAGTTGCAGTCAGGTTTCACTTAGGGAAACTATCTTGTAAGTTGTACAGGATAGAACACATGGGCATGTGGGTAGGATAAATAGGTGGGTATGAGGGTTTTAGATTCATGGTAAATGGTTTATTAGTACATAGGAAGCCAAGTGCTCTAGTGTGATGTTAGTAGGTAGGTAGTAAAAGCAGAACCTGAGGTAAACCACAGTGGTTAGCTAATGAATAATTAGCTAAAAATCATTGGAAAAAAGTGTTTCTCATGTCCACATGCCATCCATCCGCTCATGGTGGGCTGTTGGCTCAATGTAGCCCCCCGACTTTCAAGGTCAAAAGCGCGATGTTAGTAATTTTGAAGCTTCACACTCAACCAGCACCTCCTCGGCTATTTATAACATGCAAACAAGCTCACGTGGGGCAGGAGCCAGAAGCTTATCATTCTAGGCAATGTCATTTTGTGACCTTCCCACCCCTCCACATGTGGGTTCCACAGTCCCACTTCCTATTTGCCACTTCACTGATTACAAAATTTATTACGGTCCCACACAAGTCACAATATTATAGGCAACAAAATTTCCATGGAAAACTTTGACATCCAAGTCATTGGGAGGAACAAGTTATATATAAGGTAACAGCAACCCTAAAATAGATACCAAATGTGGCTATTTAGAGCTTTCCCTTGTTGTGTGTGTCCCCTAGTGTTGTGGAAATCCTTTAGAAGAGGGTAAAGTTTAGGAGCTTGAATTTTTTTGGCATAGTAGTTGCATAATAATAATCCTAACCCGCAAGTCATGTATCACCCACATCTGATCCACTAGTGTGAAAGGCAAAAAGGAAAAGGTGCAACCGCAAAATACCAAAACTTCTATAGACTTCTATAGTAAAATTTTAAAGAGCTTGTTTTCTTCATTTGTCGACTTCAACTGATAGGAATCTAGAATTAATAGAACACCCATCTTCAATCATGTGCCTAAAACTACTTTACTCTTCTATCATATAGTCAAGGGAGGCAAATGAACCATACATCTGCAATATAGTGTTGTGATAGAACGTTTATTAGTGTCAGCGAGTTGACCAGCACTTACTATTGAGCTTCTGGTGGGAAAAAAGGTTCATTACCCAATGTCGATTGGTTGCTTTCTTTGCTTTCTAGAATGCGAGGTGTCCAACTTGTTGCATCTAAGAAACCATTAAACACCAACATCATAGTCAAAGTGTGGAAGTCCATCTCTTTAGCCCTAGAAAGGAATTGTGGTCTTTTATGATCGGACTTTGTTGCAAGTAGCTTGCTCCCTTTGGATGACAAATAATTAGAATAGCTTTTTGTGATTTTAACTCATACCTTGTTTCAAGTGGCAAGCAATGAACCCATGCAGTCACTTAAATGCAGCCAAGTCTTGTGTCTTGACTCTCCAATGCAAGTAGTACACGAGTTTGAGCATGTTGTCCATCATCCAGTCAGCATTTTATTTTTTTTGGTGCAATTTTTTTGTCAAAATGCAAAAACATTTTTTAATGGGAAGATTGTGACACAATATCAATATTCCTCATTTTCTGAAATTTTTTTCAAAATTTGAAAACTGAAATTGAAATTCCTTTCACCATATTTCGACTCTGATTTTTGTTTGGTATCATTTTAAAACTAATTTAAAAAATATTTTATACAGGTTCTAAATACCAGTCATTTAATGCTAAATCGCTCTTGGGTTGCTAACCAATGATGCAACATCAGAAAATGTGAGAAATATATCACTGCCTCCAGCCACTGATTTCTTTCCGACAATTTTTTTGGTTTTTAATATAAATTCAACTCATTTGCTAATTTTTTGGAAGAACTCGCCAACTTTTCAATGTCACAAAATTGAAACAAAAACTTCTGCCTCCAGTGATGCTGGTTGCAGTGGCTTTTATTTTTATTTTTAAAAAAATAATTAAATGGTGATTGTTTTTCAAAATGGTGTAAAAAAAAAGAATGGTTTTTGTTTGACCAAAATTCAGAAAAAAATAGGTAATTATTTTCCAGATTCCATATTAAGCTCCAATAGGTAGCCAAAAATATAGATAGATTCTTGAATTCTTTTTACTTTCATACTTTTTTCTAGCCAAGTTTCATTGACTTCTTGATAAGTGCATTCAATGAAGAATTTCATGTATAGTTCATTTTTCATCATTCATTGCTTATATTTACATGCATAACTCGTAAAATTCCCAACTTAAAAATGGAAGGAAATCTTGCATAGTAAATATTGAAGGAATTTTCAATTGTTCCTTTCATAATGTGTCCATACATCAACTAAAAAAACTAATGCATGCCTTCATGGTGAGAGTTACAACCACACAAAAACATGTTGTATGGCTACCGACAAATTCATTTCAAAATTTACACCTTGTTCTTATGTGCCATTGTGTTTTACACACAATGGCAACATTGGTCTTGTCAGATGAAGCTAGTTTCCATATACTCTTTAATTATGTGCCATTGTGTTTTACACACAATGGCAACATTGGTCTTGTAGGATGAAGCTAGTTTCCATATACTCTTTAACCAAACCCATCTTCACATTGGAGTTTTTAATTCTCTCTCATGAATTTCTAGAAGGAGCATGCTATTGTCTTCACTTGTGGTTATGGTGCTCTGGGTGATTTTAACTTCTCCAATCCAATTTTCAAATTGCATTGCACAAAGGAAATATTTAATCTAATTATCATTAGGGAATTTTTCAATTCAATATACACTGGGTTAGAAATCAATCATAATGTTGTTTACTAAATCTGAACAAGATGCTGGGTGGACTAATAATGCAAGATTTTTTTTCCATTTTCAAGTTAATATATTGGATATTTCAATACTATAACCTTTTGAACTAAGGTGCTAAAAGCATATTTGACTTTAAACCTTTTAGAATTTCTCAATTTCATGATAAGTTTTAGAAAGTATTGTAATCAATGTTTGTTTTGGTAATAGGGAGCATAACTCAACAACGGACTGAACCCAAAATCACTTACAAATGAATGACTGATTCGTGCCCTAAGGTCATCCAAATAATATAATAGTTTATTCACCTTCAGTATTTTCAAATTTTCAAAAATTATTCAACAAGCAAAACCATCAATTTATTTGATGAGACGATGAATTTATCCAATATTTTTTGCATGTGCAACAAATTTTGAGTTTTAAAAATCCAACAAGGTGCCAATATGAAATATGAATCATAGTGTGCATAACCCAAATACTAGTCATGACCATAATTGAGTTTAGGGTTGAGGTCAAGTCCATTGACCTCCAACTGGGTTGGTGAATATTTCAGGTCTGCTTTGATATCAAATAAGTGCATTCAACATTCTAATCTAATATTGTCTAATCAAATGAGGGGCATAATGTTAGAAGTTATGGTGAATTCACACTTGATGTTAAGTGAGTGTTCAATGAAAATCTAGGTGGCATCTTAGGTGACATGTAATATTAAATAGGTGATAGCTATTGTTGTTAAGTGAATGTTAGCTTCACATAGAAATTTCATGGTACACAAGTTTATGTCTTACATGAGTAACATGATGTTATGATATTCAACACCAAAGTCCCTAAAACCAAGTGTGAATGCACCTTTTAGTACAGGTATTGTCAAAATATGGTAAAAGTTTTCTCAGAAAGATGGTTTTCCTTCAAATTTAAGTTTTTTTTAAAAAAAATTTAAAAAAGAATTTGGCTAAGAAGGAATTTGTGAGAGAAAATTTGGTAAATGTTCACCAAAAATAAATCATTGTACACACAAGCATAGCTTAGGTAGGGCTGCCAAGAGTCATCATGGAAGGTGGAGGAAGAAATTGGCTAATAGCAATCAAGGGCTTCAATCATCAATATCATATATAATGCATGCAATTGGTCACATCCTCCTCACTTCCAAGTTCCAATCTGAACCTCAAGGGTCAATATTAAATTTGACCTCTAGGCTCTATATTTTTAATTTAATTTTTAATTTCCTGATTACATTTTATATTTTAGTGAATTTAATTTGGAATATAAAGATCTCGCACATATTTTTCAACTAATCAAATGTATGTATATACATTGCAAATGGTTGTGGATTCAATCCACTATTAGACAATTCTAGATGTTGCCTATGAAAACTTACCCAATTACATCGGGGAGCTAATTACAAAAAGTGGAAATGTTGTGAACATCTACACTTGAACACATCTAAAATCAACAACATTGGTTTAGGTTCATCATAGTTAAATAAAAGTTTGAAATCACATAATTGATTCAATGCCAAACTAGTGTTTTACCCAAAGGAACTACAAAGAAAAATTCAGTTAAATCTAGTGCCAAACTAAACTTCAATACAACTATAGGTCATAAATTAAAATTAAAATTTCTATAATATATGTATATCAATAAATTTATTTATTTTACATGTGTAAAAATTAATATTATTACACAATTATATTAGATTATATGAGTATAAATAAATAAAATTTATAATTTCAGATAATTATTTAATATTTTAATATTTATTAATATTATTATTCAAATTAAATTAAAATATTTAGATTAAATTTATACATGATATTTAATATGATTAGTATTTTAAAATTATATATAAATAGATATAATTGATTTATGATCCATTTATAAATATTTTATGTGGATAAATTATATGGACTCATACATCTAAATCAAAATTTATTATTAAAATTATGATATATTGGAAGAAATTTGTATAATATAAATTCATAAATTAAATGAAGATTTAAGATATGAAAGATATATTTTATTTATTCATGTATTAGCCAAAAGGTTTTTCCAGTTATAAATTATGTGTTTGAATTTATATTTTCCAAAAGATGGCCATTGAAATGTTATTCAATAACATAATTCAAATAATTTTTCTTTTCAACTAAATTTACATTTTTCAAAAATAAATTATATAGTTGGTACATTATTGAAGGAAATTTATGAATAAAATTTTAATTTTTTCATTTAAAAAAATTATCAATAAAATATGAATTATCAAATTTGAGGTTTTATGTTAGATTTAAATGAAGTATGGTCTAAATAAAATAAAAATGAAATTACTTTCACAACAAGCGGAGTGGCTTGGTGGTAAAAGAATTGGATTCCATCCATGGGGTCCAAGGATCAACTTCACAAATGACATTTGTTGTGATCAACATTGGAATATTGATTGAATATTTTATACTTACCTAAATTACCTAGGTTAGGTGGTTACAAGGTGGGCCTAAGATATGTAGATAAAGTGGTTTAATTAGCCATTTAAATTAACTTTTAAATTTAGCTTAGGTGATGACACATGTCAACAATTGCTAAGATGGAAAATAATGAGATTAAAATAATTAAAATAAAAATATATCTTATTATTAGTAAAATATCCAATAAATCTATACTAATATTATAAAATTTTAAAAAAAATTCCCCAAGTTTTTGGGTTTAATTTTAATAATAAAAAATAATTAAACTATCACTAATGACTTCACATATGTCTTTTATGACTAATGGATGATATTTGCCACATCACTATGCCACATCATGTTTTAAATGCTTATTGTCTTAAACAATTCATCATAACGACTTCAAGGGTATTAGTCTTTTTTTTCCTTTATGATTGGAATATTAATTATAAAGTAAATCATATATTTGAAGATTTCTACTAGACTTACTAATTAGTTAGTTGGGGGGCTATTTATTATAATGCATCAACGCCTACTTAAAGATTGCAAATATATTAATTATAGTACATATGGCATACATAAAGGCTCTTTAAAGGCTTCCTAGATTAACTAGGGTACATAAAACCCCACCATGGGTGTACCTGGGTGGGTGAAAATATGAATAGGTGGACTATTTGGACTATCACATTTGTAATTTTTCTAAATTACATACAAGTGTAAAATTTAAAGCCATATTCAAAATTAACATTGTCAATTTCTTAATCATTCATGTTGTCATAAATTTTAATGGGAATTTTTAATCATAAAATTTTTAGATGAATTTTAAAAAGATTATGGACTTGTAATGGACTTTTGAAATGACAACACTACCTTTGTCAAACAAAATAAATGAAAATGTCGATTCAAAGAATATGTCAAAGTAGTGTCAAAATAAAAATTAATAAATAAAACATCATCAAATGAAAAATTTATCAGTGAAATGAAATTTTTTGCATATATATATATATTTGATTTTTAGAAGTTTTAAATACATGATTATTGTGAATTTTTATATTTGAAAGTCCGTTTCATATTTAAAATTTTAATCTTTTGCATGAACTTTTTCATCAATCACATGTTTAGGGATATTCATAGGTTAATTTATTAATATTTATTATTAAAAACATAGGGATAATTATAGGATCTATGGTTTGATAATTGTTAAAACCACAAAAAAACTTAATAATGTTAGATTATGGACTCTCAAATGCCACTTTCCAACCACCTAACCATGTTTTCACCCATATTACTTAAAGTACCTAAAGGTTGCTTAAATTACATAAGTTATTTAAAGATTGCTTAAACTAATTAAAGTAACTACAAGCTTACCTAAGGGTTACCTAAATTAATGAAAGTACATAATGGCCTACTTAGGGGCTATTTAAATTGCCTAAAGTATTTAAAGGTGTACTTAGGGGTTGCCCAAATTACTTAAAGTACTTAAGGGGTACTTAAGGCCTATTAGACTATCTGGGGTATGTAGGGGCCACCTATGCTATATAAGGGTTTTCTAGGGGTCATTTAGACTACCTTGGAACCTAGTTAAGGGCTCTCTAGGCTACCTAAGGGTTGTTAGGTTATTTAAGGGCTACTTAGGCTACCTAGGGCCAACTTATGAATTATCTAGGTTATGTAAAGACTACCTAAGGGCTACTTAAAAATTACTGAGACCAATTAGGGTATTAGGGCCATACTTAAGGTCTATGTAAACTACCTATGGGCTATTGAAGTTAAGTAGACCATATTTACAAATTTACATAGGGGCTACCTAAATTATGTCAATTGCTTAAAGGTTGCCTAAGTTTATGAAATCTAAGTTAACATGTCATATTGCATGTAGTAACCAATCACTAACACATGTACATCTGCAACTATGATATATAATCATAATTCAAGTTGAACAAGATGCCAAATGTTGTTTAGTCTTTTATGAAGCACATTACCAATCACAAAAACAATTAAATTTTCATTTATTATCGAATGCCACCATTTGTGAATGATATGAACATGCTTTTCATTTTCATTTTCATCCAAACCAATAACAGTTGCAAGTCATAGTTGCATCTATCACCTAAAATCATGTTGTAATCAAATATGTGATTACAAGTCATTTTTGCCAGGGTGGATAGTTGAAATGATAGTTGTGAAATAATTTTGGTGTATCACACAATCCCACTTTGCTATCATTCAAAACCCTTGCAAATTGTGGTAGATGGCCACAATTTATGACACCATGATAACTTGTGTGGTTCCATACAACATGATAATTGAGAATGAAAAAAATATAAATTTGGAATCATCATTTGATCAAGCAAATGTGTCTTAATTAGAAAAGGACTAACTTTTCAAGCATACATTGAAGGCACAAAACAATTGTAGAATTTACAAACACATTACAAGTTATGAACATATCTAGATTTGGTAAAACATTTGTAAACCTAGGTTTCAACTATTTTGATTGACATTTCTTGCACTATGTTTGAGTTATTGAGGTGTGAAGTTTGTTTCCATGTAATGTGACATTCAATTGTCTCTAAGGGGAAAATTTATTATGGGACGGGGGGAAGGGGGGGGACAATGTTAAAAGTGTCACAATTTTCAAGCATGATTGTAATCATTGTTGCAATTTCTCTAGCTCTTTTAATTGTCACAACTTTAAATATATGCATTTTTCCAATTAGTACAACTCTAGGTATTCATGCACTTTCTTTGTTTCCTTTCCTTATTTTGAAAATTGCACACAAATGATAGTTTCCATACATAAAGAATATTTTAAAAACCCAAGTAGTGCCCTTAGCCATAAAAATATTCCCATAAATAGAAAGAAATATTACATGTCATCTAATGGCCAACAACAATGGCCCTATTGTAATTTCATACACATAAAAGACAAGAAGAAAAACACTAACATAAGTAAGCCAAATCAAGGCATTGGCTAAATTGGCACTCATCCTTATTAGCCAATACAAGCTTCTTTCAACATGTAAAGCATTGGCAAAAAAAATTCTAATCTATCTAGAGGGCATGGTATCAAGCAAAACTTTTCCTTGTGCAAGAGGCAAGGCATAATAAAATCCCCACTCTAATAAGCATTTCTCTTGTCATAATGCTTGACCTCTTCTTTTTTCCTTTCATACCATCTGGGTTTGTCTTGGGCATCATAAGAAAAAACAAAAAACAATTATTTTATACCTAATGTAGAAAACCCTTTATGTTAGGTAACACTCTCAACGCAAGGTGTTCCTTGGAAATTAGTGCTCCACCTTGCATGGGTGCTTATTTTGGGAATGCCTCTCCTTAGACATTATCTTACATCTAATCACCAAGCAAATTTTAGGCAAAATAATTTGACAACATTAAAAAAATCATAATGTTATTGCCTAGAAACAAAGGGCATCATACATTTTAGGGTGTGTTTTTTATCTTTTGTAATGGCCTTCCCTTTGTAGGTGATGTTTAAAATCTTGGTCATTGAATATGGAGAGAAACTTTTAACAAGTCGACCATGTATAGTAACATGCAATAAAACCTTAGATTGGAGGCAATACTAAAAGAACTTGGGCTCCACATCACTATCGATGACAATCAACTAATGAGAAAAAGGAATTCATTTTGTGAAAATAAAGTTCCATTTGAATGAAAATATTGAATGGCATTGCAATGCAACCTTTTTGAGATTGAATTAAAATTTGATTGATGAAAAATGGGCCGCAAATTGGTGCAGAAGGTGTGCGACTGACTATGATTTTTTATTTTATTTATAAAATATTTATTTATTTATATAAATAAAACTTTGAAAAACACAAGTCCAAGAAGACATCTTTTCAATCCTCTTTACTTTAAAATTGTCTAATGACATATTCCAATTTGGAATGGTCATCTTAAAAAAAGAAAACTTACAAAACCTAAAGTTGTTCTACTTAAACCAGCTCCGATGAATTATTGTCCCTGGAAACAGTTTAATATGGCAAAACCCAAATCATCTGTCAAGGGGCCCTCACAACTGAGAAAGTTTAGGGCATTATCTCAGTGTTTATTTTTTTAGGTTTTTCTAATGTAGCATCATTAGCCATAATCAACTCAAAAAAACAAAGGATTTAGTGTTAATTGGCCACATATATCTCAAGAACTGTGGACCCAAGTTGTAGAAAAACCTGTTGCCTGAAAACTAAAACTTGGGTTGAAATTTGGCAAATTTCTTTGTTGCTAGTTCAGAGAATTTCTTAGAAAAATTAATGAATTTGTGACAGAATATTCTTTTATAAATTTTTTTTTTGAGGTCGGAATTTATTGAAAATTTTCCACAAAATAATAAGCTCTTCATTAAACGCAGTGTTTTTTTCTCCAGAGCTTAATTTTTTAATTTTTTTTTCAACAAGGAATTGGGAAAATTTTGGGATTTTTTTTCCCAAGTATAAATTTGACTAATCTTGCTAATTTGGCTAAATTCTTGGAAAATTAGCCAATTTTTTGTACCATAAAACTGGGAGGAAAAAAAAAAGCCCTGATTTTACCTTGTGAACCAAAGGTGGAGTTATTATTACAATTTCTTGTTAACTATGCCAAGAACTCAAGCTAAAAATTTGCACAGGTTTCACAGGAAATATATTGTATATAGCCTGAATTCTAAGTATAGTTATGCCATTAAAGCCAACTGGAATATACTGCACTGAAAAAGATCATGGCAACTATGAGTGGACATGCAATAGAATACAACCAGGTCCAAACAAAGAAGTCTGGATGTGAAGGAAATGCCAAAGCTGGAATGCTAGTAGCTGGAAGTCCTTTGTTTGAACTTAATGCCAAAGCTGGAATGCTAGCAGCAGCTGGAGTCCTTTTTTGAGCTATGTTATGGTGACTGAATGAAGGACAGCTTTTCTAGTACCACAACACTTTGAGACCACCAACAACAACAACAACAGCAAATTATAAGGTGAAGAAGTGAAGGTGGGTGACTGGTAGAAGATGAAGCCCAGCAGCAGCAGTTGGAGCGTCATTGCATGGCCTGACTCCTCAAAGTTCCATTTTTTTCAGGTGGCAGTAATTAAAGCCTGAAACTTGTCTTTCTCATGGGGATTTTTTAACCTTAGAGATTGGAGTTCTCCTGAAAGTCACATGATTAGGGGGCCAGAACGGCCAGTTTCAGCATATTAGGGCATCAAACGCATAACTGGCAATGAAAATTTTTACAAAACGAAATAACTGGGACCCAAACTAGTTTTTTCACCAATTTTGGTGGTAAACTGAGTTTCATCATGTCTTTCCTTTTGCCCGAGCCTTTTTTGCCTATGTGCCTCCACTGCTGCTAGGTATATTTTCACCGCTCCTACCTGTACAACTACTATAATTATTCTTGAACCTTGTGCATTAAATGCTGAGTTTCAGCATCTCATACTGAGATTTAATAAAATTTCCTTACTTTGTGGATACCACTAAGATTTCCTTCCTTTACCCTTTGGGGATAGGGGGTGAAAGTAGGCCCAAAGACAGGGTGAAGACAGGGTGGCTTTCTGGATAACTCTATTGCTTCCCCTATGTCTTCCAATGAAGGGGTTGGAGAAATGCTGGTACCAGGGTAAGTGGCGGGAATGTGGGTAATGTGGGATGTGGCCATTGAAACTTGTATGCTATGTGATATTTAAGCATAGGTAAATGTTTCAATTGTCACCTCCCACGTTACATAAACCCTAAACCCTCCCAAGTAGACATTTAAAAAAAGAAACCCATCAATGAATTGAAAGGTAAGTGGTGGGAATGTGGGTAATGTGGGATGTGGCCATTGTAACTTTTATGCTACATGATATAAAAGCATAAAAGTTTCAGTTGCCACCTCCCACATTATAGAACCCTAAATTTTGAAAACAAACCCATCAATGAATTCAAAGGTAAGTGGTAGGAAAATTTGATCACCCTATAAAAGTTTCAATGGCCACCTGCCACATTGGTAGCACCCTAAATTTTGCAAACAAACCCTACATGCCATGCTCAAAACTTGGTGGAGCATATGGAAAAGAGTTTTACAAAAATCAAGCCTCCATCAGCCATTGATATTAGTTCCAAACAATCCATCAAGTTCTTGAATATGACAATGAAAGTTATATTTTATGCAATCTTTTCATATTTGTTTTAAGTTTTAAATGTGTTTCAAAAATTTATTGTACAACACATTGTGTTTGAACCATGTAATAAACATGAAATGAGTATAGCGTGATATCATTTGCTCATTTGCACACCATCAATTCTAAAACGTGTGTAAAAAAATTGCCTTAAAAAAGAATAATTTCTTTTGCCAAATTAAACAAATTGAGTGCCATGGATGAATGTTTTATGTGTGGGGCTTCAATTTGATATACCTTTTAACCATACCCACCAATTAAGCTTTCAAGGTATTTGTATGTAGTTTCTCATCCTTGACATAGTTGCCCCTGAAATTGGTCTGAATTCAACTTTCACCCAAAGAAATACCACATTACACAAATTGAATGGCATAGACAAAGCTTGTTTGATGTGGGGCATTCAACCATACTCACTAATTAAGCTTTTGAGGTGAATTTTGTACCAAGTTTTTCAATTATATCCTTGATATAAATGCCCTGAAATTGACTCAAATTCAACTTTCCTGAAAATATAAGGTGTGAATTCTAAAATGTTGAAGTACGCAATGCAACAATTATATCATATTATTGGAATTTTACATTGGATATTATTCATTGATGGAACAATGATTCAATTTGAAATAAACATTGATTTATGATGTGGGGTACTACAAGAAAACATAAGGGGACACAAATCAACTTTATTTTAAGTATCCAATGGATTCCATGTTTAATTCCAATTGCGAATTCGTAGATGATGCAGTTTCTTTTCTATTTTTTAATTTGATGAATATGTCTTTTTTATTCAAGGATCATGCACTTGAAATACACAAACTATGACATTGTAATTAGCCTTTGTCAACTCTCCAATAGCTTGATGATTAATTTCTCGGTTTTTCTTTATTTTGTACTTATCTTGTTTCATCAATGGTTATGATGTGTGGTTATTTTGTGAGAATGTTGTCACATTTGCATTATGCTCACATCATTCATGTCAAATAAGTTCTAATTCTAGTCATGGATCTTATCATCAATGTAAACACAAGCATTTTGTAATTTGCCATATTTCAGATTAAGTTTTCATGACTTGGTATAATTGATTGCTATCAACCAGTGTTGTTCTGTTATCAACATACATATCCTATGGATACCAATAAAGATTTTTAAAAAATTTGGAAAAAAGAGGATATGTATTCCAAAAAAAATTCAATTTTACTACAATAGCCGGTTACACATTTATTTTCTAAAAGATTCTTTTGTCGATTATGTATATGCCAATTTTCAATTTTCAAAACATGGCGGATATGCACAAAAGATATGCATATCAAATTTCCAAGTATATTGCTTCATAAAAAATTTACAACAGTAGCCTACTTTTTCAGCCCAACAAAATTAGTCATGATCAACCTTCAATTCTTCAAACAAGTTATGTTTTTCCATTAAATTGTACTTTTCTTTTCCCAAAGATTCTTCTACCTTTGAGTATTGTTTGAAGTCTAAATGTGGCTTTGCAATTGGCACGTGGGTCATTAGGCTAATTCTTCACCACAATAATAATCCGGTCCATGTTTTCGACTTGCAAATGGTAGCGTTTAAAAAATTGTCAGCACTTTAACATGACTAAAAATTTGTTTAATTTTTACTTGGGAACTCGGAATTCCCAAAATTTGTTTTGGATGGAGATGGATCTGCACATGCAAGTGAGGGAATAAAAAGCTTCCTAAACAAAAATAATTTTCTAGTGACTAGTGCTTAAGAAGATTCCTCAATTGAGGCCCCCACACTAAACATGTTTTCTTCAAGTTCAAGTTTAGGCCCTACAAAATCAATTGTAGCAACAAATGTAATCGCAATAGGGTTTAGCTGATCAAAACACACCATCAAAAGAAGAACAACAACCTTGACATCATATTTACACGCCAATCAAATTGCATTCAAATGTAGTCATAATCAAACAAGCCAAAAAGCACATTGGGCGATTGCCAAATTAACTCTATAAATATTGTAATTTTGTTAGATATATTTTTGCAGTGCCACTTTAATGCCATGTTAAGCATGGAATGTAGTGCTAAATGATTAATATGAATGTTAAACAATTCAAAATAAAACTTCAAAAAAAATTATTTTGGGTTTTGGTTTTAATAAAAGACCTTTGAACTTGAACAATAGTTGCATCAAAAGTAGTCAATTTTGTAAACTACTAAGCTAAAAACTCTATTTATAGTACCCTTTGCATCCATTTATCATTCAAGAAATAATTATTGGAGCAAAAATATCCACACTGTTGCAAAACATCCATAAGTTAAAACTAGTAAAAATTATAATTCAAATGCAAGATTGGACAAAACATGATGGTCGATGGTCTTTTTGACCATGGCTAGCAACACTTTTTCCATAAGAGAAGACCAAGAAGGAAATAAAATGCAAGGGCATTGGCATGACATTAACCTCGAAAACCAAATATTATCACAAGTGGACAAGGACCTCATGTAACCCTTGCAGATATATAACACCAAATCCTCCAAAAATTGTTGTTGATGTTCATTAGTTTTTTTAGGGGTTTGTGGCACCCAAAAATGCAATAATTGCATAAGTAAATAGACTTGTTCTTTTCTTCCCAGATTGTTGAACATGAATAGCAAGTTCTACCAACTTTTCACTAAATTGTTGTTTTCTTGGAGCAAACAATCTTGGATGTGTAGTTTGCACATGAGTAATCATACGAATAATACTGTTTATTTTGCCATGCTTAATCCTTGTGGAGTGTAGATCTTTGAACCAAAACATCATTAGATGCCTACTCAGATTTGCAAGTTATGCACTACAACATTTGCAGTTTCACCAAATCCACATGCAAGCCCTCATTGATAGCAAAAAGTCCCCAACATATTGATAAGTGACTGTGAGTCTCTAAGCCATAGCTTGCACTTCTACAACAACAAACTGTGAAATACCATCATTTGACATGTTGGGAACTTATAAATGCACATTTTCAACATCTTGAATAGATGAAAATGGCGTATGAATTGGAGCAGACAACATATGACCAAGGGTGAATAACGTATGAACATGAAAAGTTGATGGAGTATTTTTGTCAACTCCACCAACATTTTCAACATAACATTGTTCCTTTTCAGCCATTACGACCTAAACACAAAATTTGAGTGAACTGAAAAGGTGGTGGTGGTGTTATTATTACCTTAGAGCAATTATAATAAAACCTTAAAATAGCTACAATAAAACCTTAAAGTAACTATACAAAACCTTAAAACAATTGCAGCAAAACCTTAGAACAATTGCAAGAGAACTTAAAGCAATTGGAACAAAAATTCATAACAATTTAAAATAACTATAGTAGAACCATTTAGGTAGCTGAAGTAGGATGTTTCAAGCAATTTAGAGTAGTTGTAGTAGAACCTTACAATAGTTACAACAAAACCTTAGGTAGTTATAGTAAGCTTCATAACCTTAGAGTAGCTTGAAATAGCTATAGCAAAACCTTAAACAATTATAGCATACTACTAAAACGTAAAACACCTTAAAGCAATTGTAATAGGCTATTAATATGTAGAGCACTTTAGAGCAATTGTAGCAAAACCTTAGGTAACTGTAGTAGAACTTGCATGGATTCAATCAAACAACCTCATAATTCTTTTGTCCTTTCTAAGCAAACATTAAATCAATGTTATGGCAACAAGCAACTACCATTCTCATCAAGTTCAAATCAAAACATCCAATTCAAAAATCCAACACTAATTAAGATAGAAACCTTAAACCCCAAATCTAAAGACAAAATAAAATAAAATCAATGGAGGTTGAAGTTTACCTCTATTAGAAGTTGCGGCATTACAAAAGATTCTTGAACAGCTAATGAAGTTGATGCAACGAGCGTTTATCAACAAACAAACACCAAGTAGCAAAACAAACCAAGAACAAAACACAAAAGACATTATAGTTTGTTGGCACTATCTAAAATAAAAACCTTAACTCCAAAGACAAAAAAATAATGATCAAAGGAGGTTGAAGCTTGAAGCTTACCTCTATTAAGAGCTATGGCACTTGCTGAAGATTGTTGAATAACTAAAGAACTTGATGTAATAAGCGTCAATCAACAACCAAACACTAAGTAACAAAACAAATTAGGAACAAAACCCAGAGGAGCAAAACAGATGTCTGATTATAGTTCGTTAACAAGTCAATGCAACAAGTACCAAGGAATAGATGAATGTTAATGAATGTTAAACATCAAAAGAAACCAGGAACAAAACCCAGAAAAACAAAATAAAATTTACAAAGCACATGTCCAATTGTAGTTCATTGGCAAGTTGATGCAACGAGCACCAAGGAATAAGCGAACACCAAACATCAAAAGAAACCAATAACAAAACACAGAAGAACAAAAGCAAACTTGCCAATCACACAAATCAAACGCATCATCATCAAGTATGCAAAAGTGTAAAGGAAAATTGTTGAAAAGAGAATGCGATGGGTTGTAGATTCTAGCATTCTAGCCTTAAACCTTAACCCTATACAACCTAAACCCTAAATCCATATCTGGCATTTTCAAAACCCTAATTGGCCAAATACTATTACTTATTAAAGGTCATTCAACTGGATATGGTTACACATAGGATGTGTACATAAAACACATCCGATGGTGGTGTATATTGTTAGATATCTAGAACTTAAATTTTTTTGGATATGGATTCATCCATATTCGGTGAGTATCTGGATGCATAATTATATATATATATATATCCAACCAACACTATTATCAACCATAACAAACCATGGAAAAATTGAATTTCAATCTTTTTTTCTTCTTTAATTTGGAGGCATTTTTAAAAGGTTTTGAAACCACTTACTAATAATGGATTTGGAGTGATTTTTTTCACTTTTAAAAAGACAATATTCTCAAAAATTTATAGTGAAGGAATTTGGATGGTCTAGAATCTAGAAGTTTCCTTTGAATTTATCCATTTGTGATCATTAAATTGTTGCCAACATGGAAACATGCATATAAGTTGTAATTGGGGTGAAGCATAAATTATCCAAAGCTTTTGCAACAAGCACATGTAATTAATTAATAAGCCACCCATGCAAAAAAATCCTTCAAATGGGCCAAGCACATTAAGCTAATTCAAATTGCACATGAGAAAATGAATTTGACATTAAATGGCTCCACAACTTGTTTGTTGTCACCAATATGGTAATGACTGATTTTCCCAGAGGGGGGGGGGTCACTAGTAAAAAATACATGAATAAAAATATAGGGTGCAATATATTGGTTGTTGGATAAAAATATAAATTAATTAGATAAAAATTAGAGTACATTTTATTCAAATAATCAATTTAATTATAATATAAGATATGCAATACTTTGAAATAATGGATTATAATTAGTATAGGGCAGCTTTAATATGTATATATTAGAGAATTAAATAATAAAAAAATAATAATAAATGGGTTGAACAATTATCTGATACCCCCAAAAAATGATCGTTTAACACACGTATATCCCAAATTTTACACTAAGTGTCTCCCCGGGCCAATTCTATCAAGACTTGACCCTTCCAACAGATAGGTGTTAATCACACCCTCTGTCGCAACCCCACTTTGGCCAAGTGTGGGGGTGAAGCCCAACACTTGGAAAAGTTGGAGGTTGGGCGTCTTCCGGGACTCCCGAATGTTCAGAGCTCGACAGCAAGGGGCAAAACACCTCGCATTGGGGTGTTCTTAGTGTCATTGGAAAGGTCTTGAAACTTAGATATCGAAAATGCCCTCGCATTGGTAATTCGGACATCTGCAGCCCAAGTTATGGGCAAAAGAAGGGCCGGGAGTCAAACTGCCAGTTTGACTCCTGACCACTAAAAGTCGGGAATCGACCTCTTCCCGAAATCCGATTTGAGCGTGCGACATGGCGTTGGAAAGATCTCGACGAAGGCTACAGCTTTGGTTTAGACCTCGTTGCGATCAAACCCCGCAATCGGGAGTTATGGCGGTTCAAAGTTCCGGGAGTCCCGTCGAGACAATTTCGGGACTCCATTTCGGGAGTCCCGGGAATTTATGCCATTTGGATGTAGCCTCGGTGGAGAGGCGCAGAGAATACTATAGGGAGTATGGTGGTGGCATGCTCCCGAGCCAAGGATGTGGTGAGTCCAAGTGAGTCCGGGTCCCCGTGGCTTGTCCTAACACCAAAAGAGTGCAAATGGATTCTAACCAACTCGTGTTGGTTTGTGATGTAGGTTTGTGTGATCTAAAAGCTTGATCTTTTCCTAGTCTAATCCCGGGGCTCCCAACTCGACCCTCTACCCCCTTCTAGAGTTGGAAGCCGGGAGCGTGCTACCAAGTTCAACTTTCCGCAACTTGATTTTGTGAAACCCTCAAGTGGGTTTCACCCCGTGACTTGGGAGCGCGTCACCCTCTCTCCAATTATCAATGCTTTGGAGGCAACATCTAGTAGAACAAGTTGTGTCTTCTTATTAAATCATTATGGATCATCGGGATGAAGTTGGGGATGGAGTTGGGCAAACCATTTGTCATATGTAAGGCATGTAATTTGTCATTTAGTTTGCATCCTATTTTTAGAGGCTATATGCCAACAATAATTGAGTTGTCATTATTATTTATGGGTTAAATAGGTTAAAGGCAAGGAGGATAATGGATTTATATAATAGTGTTCATATCCAAACGATAAGTTATCACATTTGCAAAGACATTTCTTGAAAAACTTGTAATGGATGTTGCTAGAATTTCACATGAAATTGCTAAACCATGAATGTTATTGACATGTGTAAAAACTTTGCTCAATTCCAAGCTATTATAACTAGGTTATCGAACCAAGCTATTGTACCATCTAGCATTCAATATCAATAAGAATAATACTAGCCACAACTTATTGCTAGGTGGCCATGAATCCCAACTGCTTGGGCTTTTTAGCTTGCTTGAACTTATCCATGATTGAAAGTGCATGTCCCCATTGAAAAAATATTACAATATTAAAAAGTAGGTGGAGTGATAAAACTCAAAATGTGCACCATTGGGTTGTTTGTTTGTTTGTTTTGTCTTTTTAGCCATCATCATCATCAAACACAAGATGAAAAATAGGTCATTTATCCAAGCTTGTGTATAATAGTACAACAAACATGAGCACAAACCATAGTGGCAAAGATTGTTGAAGATACCTAGTCAAAACTCAAAAGGGGTAGTGTCTCAATTAGGGTACAAAACCATGAAATGGATGATAACTTGGCATTCATTTCACAAGTGTAAGTGGCCCCTTTTCTCGATTATAAACACCCATCCATGGAGGATGGATGGGTTTAGGGTGGAGGGAACTCTAACTACTGGTTGGAAGTTCCCTCTATTGTAGACACACATCCATGGGGGATGAATGGGTCTGGGGTGGAGGGAACTCTAATTACTCTTCTCAAGTTCCCTCAATATATACACACATCCATGGGGATGAATGAGTTTAGGGTGCAGGGAGCCTCAATTACTCATGTGAAGTTCCCTCTTCTTTCATCCAAACAGGCATTCGGTCACAATTATCATTCATAGTATTCCCGCCACAGTGAACCAACACCCAACAATGCACCATGAGCCCGGATGGATAGTGGGTGGACAGAAAACACTTTTCCATTGAGTTCTAATCCTTTAGTTAACCACAGTGGTTAGCTCAGTCTGGCTTTATTACCTACCCACTAACAAAAACACTAGCCCTTTGTACTAACTACCAACAATCTACAATGCATCTATTTACCCAATAACCACCAATCCTTTAGTTAACCACAGTGGTTAGCTCAGTCTGGCTTTATTACCTACCCAATAACAAAAACACTAGCCCTTTTTTCTAACTACCAACCATCTACAATGCATCTATTTCCCCAATAGCCACCAATCCTTGAGTTAACCACAGTGGTTAGCTCAGTCTTGGCTTTATAGTCTTTTTTTTGTAGCTTTCTTCTTCTTTTTCTTTCAACTTGATGTGTTCTTTTCTTTATTGTACAAAGGATCAAATGTGAGATTTTAGTGAAGTGAGTGTTACAATTTAAGAATTATCATTATTTATTTGTAATTTTTATTTTATTTTATTGTGGTCATTTCTTGCTTTTCCATCATGTTAGGGAATGTGGAAATGGACAGAGAGGTGGAAACAAAGGTAGGGTGTTGAAGTTTACAAGGAGTGAATATACATACAAGACTTGGCTAAATGATTGGAATCGAAGAGTGGAAATGAGAAGAATGCATGATCAAATGTTCTTAGCAAGATCAATCGAATGTAAGGTCAAAAGATAAAGAAATTGATGAAAGAAAGCTAAACCCTAAATCATATGAAGGAATGGAAATATATTTTTCACCTTCCATCCATTTATGTTTGTACCATGTGTTTTTGGTTTTAATTCTAATTTTTAAAAACTCAAATTCGTTGGTGATTTTTGGGAGTTCAAGAATTGTCTTAAGAATTGGTCCGATGATTCTTGAGGGATTGAAGAATGTAACAAGAACCAGTTCAAAGCTTCTTGGGGGTATTTCAATGGTTCTCATGACTTACTTGGTTGGTTTTAAAATTCCAGTTCGTAAATGTGGGTAGTAAACAATGAGGCAATTTTGAACAGAATAATGAACAACTATATTCTCTTGATTTGTTGTTGCCATTGCAGGGAAGAAAAAAAAAAATCATTAATGCTCGTAATGTAATCTCAAATCCATTAGCCTCATTAATCAAGTCATCCATACACACTAAAACTTTGAAGCAGATTAAAACTCAAACTAACGAGTCTTATCAAAATAAGAACTGTTAGAACTGGGAATCAATGGTAAAAAAACTTGATTTCTACTCGAAATTGACAATTCTTTTAAAAACCTAAACACCGAGCAACATTGATTTGTAGTCTCTAATCTTGTATTATCTAAAGCTTAAACTCTTTAAGTTTATACTCTCTAGTAAAGCTTGAATTCAAAACATTTTAGAACCTTTATCCATATCTTGAAAATTTAGCTCTAACATTTAAAAAAAAATCCATACATTCTGAGTAAAGTGTGTGAATATTCTTGCAAATGCCATCACTTCACTAAATACAAGTGGATTTTTATTTTGGGCAATTTCAACTTTTTTTTCTAAGGCATGATTCTTTTCATTGCGTGGCTGCTGAATCAAAACCCAAAAGAATTAGGTGGCAGATGGTTGTTGCATTGGTTGGCCCAGAACATGAAAATTACTGGAGTGAGTGGTGATGGCAGAAGGTGTGGAAAGCAGGAGGAGGAGATCATGATCAATGTTTATTTTCAATTTGTAGTGAATCAACAACAACAGTTAGCCTCCCTGGACAAATTTCAACTTGGCCCTTTTCTTGGGAAGCGCGTCGCCTCAAGTCTGTGTACAGGCTACAGTTTGAATGATCCTGTACAAAAGCATCACCAGTTAAGGCGAAATCTGCCTCAAGAAGCGTAATGGGTCAAAGTTTGCTATGTTTATTAAATATTTCATAGCTTTTTGCATTAAGAGGTTAGCCTATGTATGTGAGTGGTGAATTCAATTCCCATCTGGATCTTCTACACTGCACTCTAAGCGCTATTGGATTCAATTGCCCACCTCTCTCGCACAGTTTCCTAACTTCTGACTCGTTCCTGGAACTGACATTGTGACTCATTAAAGGATCGATTCCCTTAAGCTTTACTTATCTCTCTCTCTCTCTCTCTAGGAAGATTTCGACTTAACTGGCGATCTCTTTTAAGGCAATCCTAAAGGAGTAGCCAGTAGACATAAATGTTGCGACACCCTCCCAATAAAACAGTTTTCTGTCAAGCGAAAATTCTGGAACCTAAGGCTAGATCAGAAGATAGAAAGTTGGAACTTCGAACTTGGGCGGATTAATAATTTTCTATCCATCTAGTGCAGTGTGACTCGCTCTTATAATCATTCTTTTCTGCTTGAAGAAGGATCAGATGATTAATTGAAGACCATTAAAATTACTGAACAGTTGTCAACGCAGACTAACTAGATAGTTAGTGGCTGGGAGTACCTGGTAGCAGCTGCCTCTCGAGTCCCAGAGCATCTCCACCAATGTTCAGTATGTGAGCCTGCAACAATATTTCTCACATCCAAGTTTTAGTTAACAGGGGGACTGCAAGTGGGTGGGGAGACTATTAATAGCAAACCACTTGGACCAATGAAACCATCTACCCAATTAGAAACAGCGAGCAACAATAAATACGATTTGACTCCAGGGCTCCTCCCAGGGCTCTCAAATCTGTGTATATTTTCGACTAATGAACCTCATCTAAGATTATCCAGTGCAGGGTCATATACTGAACATTGTTGGAGATGCTCTTACTACCAGTGTGTGCCATGATTGCCACAGCAAAAAAAAATTGTGCTGGTGGTACAGTACCTCTGTTTTGTTTGCGTATATACCAGTGCTGGTACCAGAGACTGGTATCAATGCTGGTATGAACACTGGTATCAAATATCAGACCAGTCTAGTATGACCAAAAGTCTGGTACCAGCTTGATACCAGTACCAGGCTGGTATCAAAAATAAGTTGATACCAGACCAACACTGGTATATACCTATCTATTAAGGTGCAACATGAGTATATAGTACTAGCATGAGTATTGGCGTTGAAGAACGTATCGGTAGGGTATGATGACCTGAGGCAATGCCAGCCTTTTTAGTGTCTCCTTGGTTTGGCCAATGTGTGCACATCTATGTTTATGTCTGTTTGAAATATGTTATGTGTACATGATTCAGGGTTTTCTTTTCTATTTTTATGGTTTCCAAAGTTTGTGAATTTTTTCAAAATTTCGGAAATTTTGTTTAAATTTTACACTATGAAAACAAAAGTTGCCAATTGATTTTGTTGCTGTGGTGCAAAAATTAACTGCTAATGTGTTTATGTATGTTGAGCATGTTAAATTGGAGACAAACTGATGAAAGTTTGACTATATGTGTTTGCATAACATGAGGATTGAACTAATGTTGTCTGGTTAAAGAGAAAATGGTCAGCTATCAACAAGTGTCTGGAGGGAGGTATTATTCTGGAACTCTTATGGAACTGGATAGAGATATGAGTTTTGTAGAGACCCAATGAGGCCCTCATCGGCTAGGTATTGATTTCATGAAAATCAAAAACCAGCATGTCCCCTTCCATCTTAAGTTCCACTATTTTTCCCAATTTGCAATGAACCTTGTACATGTGATTCTACTCTCAAGCAATAAAAATAAAGAAAAAGAAAAAAAAAGGAAGCACATTTAGTGGAAAACATAACGTGTTGATAATTCTCTAAATGAGATTGCTATGTTTTGCCATCATCATAAGAATAGGCTCCAATGCATGCTAAAAATAAGTTGGGAATGCCCATAGGTGATGATATTAACCATAAGAAAATGAGCTCTATGGTTTTTCAAATTCTTACAATTTTGAAATAGAAGATGGATTATTGAGCAATTGGTCAAGTACATCCTAATTTGTTTTCAATCTTCCCATCTAGTTTTCAACATTTTGGTTTGACAGGCTTTAGCATAACATAAACTTTCAAGGCCTTCAATAGCATCCTAAAAGAGGAAGTGCCTTTGAGCTCCCCACCACAGCCTTGATATTAAAAAATATTACCTAGCCCCACCATTTCAAGACTTGTTCATTGGCAATGAAACATTGGTTGTCATTAGCACCTTACTACAACAATATGTGTTCCAATTCACTTTGTATTTCATTGGATTTTGAATGAACTTGAAGACATTTCATCATAACAAAAATGATTAACCCCTAATGAATAAAGATCAATTGATCTGGACAAATGAATTCACTAATAATCAATCAAATTCATTAGACTAGTGTTTTAGTTTATAGCCAAGTTAGTTTAGGAACCTAACCACCTAAGCTAGGAACTTAATAACTAATCAAATTCATTTATATTTAATTCATTAGACTAACCTCTTAGCTCATAACTAAACTAGGTTAGAAATGTAGGCTAAGTTAAACATCTGCCACCTTAAAAACCTAACATAAGTTAGGCACCTTAAAACCCAAGCTAACATACACCATCTAACCCACTAGCATAAGATGTAAGTGTGAAAGTTTGAACTTCTCACATCCCCTCACTTCCATGTTTAAAGAAAAAGTCTTTAATACTTAAACCAATATTTGAATAAACAAAATGACTTGTCACCATGTATTATTATGCACATTTTTTTCTTAACCTATATGTAAGCTACCCTTAATTATTTTAATCTACCAAAAGTTAAAAATTGAAATTTTAAGTTATTCTAATTTATTTACTTTAAAATTTTTAAATTATTTCACCCCATATTATTCTCAATTATTGTAGGTTATTCCACCGTATGCTATTTTAAATTATTTCACCTTAAGTTATTTTTTACTATTTTAAAATATTTAAATTATTTTACCTGAAGTTATTGTAAGGTTTAGTAACTTAAGGTCCAATAGCCCAATGTGCAGTAATTATAAAAACCAATAATAATGTAAAATAGACTAACTTAAAATAACCTATGGTTGAATAACCTAGACTATCTTATAAAACAATAACTTAAAATATTTAAAATAACATCAAAAAAAATATTTATTGTAATGCATTATTTGAATTATCAATGAATTATGTTAACCAATAGTGAAATATGATGATTACATAATGAGTTTATAATGACATAATTTTAGACAAGATGAAATGATTAGGATGGGGTGAACCTATTTCATTTTCAAAATCCCATAATGATTTAAGTTAATGAAATGAACCCCACTTTTAGACTAGTGCCGAAATCCTTAATACAATAAACAAAAAGATGTGTAAGTATATCAAGGTGATTAATGGGCTATGATAATAGCAATGGGTTTTTCAAGAAGGATTTAGTTCATTGGATTGTGTTTGTGGGTTTTACGTAAATTTTTGTTATGTATAGTTTGTATAATTTTATGTTTGTGGTAAATAGATGTTGTTGTACAACTTCCTTTAATAATTCAAACTTTGTTTGACAAGAATAATTGTGTTTCATTTTGTTTAGATCTCATTCCCTTCTATACTTTTTGGTCTCAATAGAAGTTGGCAATTTAGGTCATTCCTCACATTAAAAATGCAAAGAAAGTTACAATGGTAATGGCCTATGCATTAGTTTATAGTATAGCAAGGAAGTAAAGGAGGTTTGTGCCTCTAGGCATAGGTGGGTGAAGGCAATCACCACCTTTTGGTTGCATGCATTAATCTCAATCATACATACGGCACAAGTGTGCTTTTGTGACCTTCAACAATGCACATTCCAAATGAAAATTAATTTTCATTCAAGGGAATGTGGACCACTGTCACCTTTTGGTTGAAAACATCAATGTTGACCATACATAAGCATGGGGTGCATATCTATGCCCATAAACCATTAGCATTCCAAATGAAACTTCCATTTAAGTGAAGGTGGCCATTACTACCTTTTGGTTGAAGGCATTGGCATTGATCATATGGAAAATGTAGGGCACAATTATGTGACCTTTAACAACTTGCATTCCAAATGGATCTTCTTTTAATGTTAAAATACAAATGGAATTTGATTTCTATGTTAAGTAGATGTGAAAGTTTTTATACATTTCAAAGTTTCATATGATCTAGATCCCATAGGAGATAACACTAAAAAAGAATATGAAAATAAGGTTCAAGAAAGTTTCAAGAAGGTAGAATCATGATGTTGAATTGAAAATGTTGGTTTGATTTCTAAATTTATTTTTTGAAATTTTGGTGACCATGAAATGATGTTTGACAATTGTGTAAAAGAAGAGTTGTCAAACAAGAAGGTTGGAACATTTTTTGCATTTATGATTTTGGATTCTAGTAATGGGTTTTGTGACATGGGGTTTGGTGTGGCATAATAGTTTTAAACCATCTTAAATCATGCAAAATTCTAAACAATCATGGTTTTGTTGAAATTTTTTTATGATCTATAATGGAGATGTTCTTAATATATATGATTATATAGGTCTTTTTGTGTGGAATAATGATAAGGGGTGAAAGCACACTAGGGGGGGGCCCAAGATTGTTGTCACATTGTATAGTTTTTCAAGGGTCCCATGTTTGAACTTAAATTGTGTCATTATTATGAATGATTTTCATAATGTTTTTGCATATTATGGTAGGTCAAAACCCAAAGAAATCAAATGACAAATAAACTACTTTATTTTGTTTCATATGATGTGATGTTAGAATATATTTGTGCTAAAAAAATATACATCACATCATACTAAAAAATGTAAATAGATGCAAAAAAGGATTGAAATGATTTATAGTCTTTATGAAATTTATAGTATTTACTAAACATTGTGATTCCATATGATTACAATAAGTTTATGAACCATGTGAAAAGTTTGATAATTATCATATCACAAATTGTTGTTTTTCAAAACAATGACCATAAGTATGTGGTAAATTAACATTTTGATAAATAACCACTTTCAAATGGAATATGACAAGATATATGAAATGAATTATTTTTAAATTTTCATTTCAAATTATTTTGGTTGACTATTTCAAACCCAAACCTAACGTAATCCCAAAAAAAATGGGTTTTATTATACTACACATACCATAAATATACCCATTATTTCTTGATTTTAATTTTCTTAAAAAACATTATTAAATACTTGGTCACAAATCGCAATATCTCATTTTGATCCCAAACTCATTCCCAAGGTGACAAAGGACATCTCATGAGCAAGGCAGGAAGGACATCCAAGACGCATTTGCTCTTTTACATTTTCAAATGTGGACTCGGACAAACTTGTGGCTGCTTGCAGAGTCCAGACATCCATAAGAAACCCTCCTTTTCTTGTTCACCTTGATGTTTCTTTTGTTAATTTTGTGACATAGCCAAAGTGGCAATGATCCAGAGGAAGATTTAGTGTACACTTTTAATTATGTATATATATATATATAGCAAGCAAAGAAAGGCAGCCCCTCACACTCCCTAGGTGAATAAACTACCCCTATGATGTAAGGTGGGTAATTATCAATGCTCAATGGTTATTAGAAATAGGAACAGACCCCATGGCTATCATGGTGGTTCTTAGTATTTCTCAAAAAATCAAAGATTCACTCCTAGTATATGACCTTGGTTTTCAACTGGATAAAAAAATTCAAATAATTGATCGTAAAATCATCATTTCATTGTCGATTTTTACACAAAAAGTGCTAGTTCTTTAAGGTTTTTGAAATAATTGGCACATCTATGGTTCTTTCATTCTGATTTTTTCCAAGGAACCAGAATTGACCAATTCTTTATAAATTAAAATAATTGAACAACACTAGAGTAAACTGGCCAATGATCGAACACTTAAGCTAGATCCAAGGGGAGGATTTCGTTGTTTTGGTGTCTAAACAAAACTTGAACCCTCTTCTTGGTGCATCTGACACACTAACAATCATCGAAGACAGATTAGAAATGGGAAAGTTATGGCCCCCCGCCCCTCTCCCCCCAAATATAAGGGGTCAAGAACTCAAGAAAACAAACCACCAAACACTACAAAGGCTAGTTCCTAAGCACCCTAAAAATTACAAAGGCCAGTTCCTAAGCACCCAAAAAATTTATTGTATGTGGTTTTGTTGTTATTAGAGTTCAAAGATGATTTGTAAAACTTCAGGTGACTATCCTATAGCACTTTAAATCGTTTAAAATGAATAAAAAAAATAAAATCATGAGATTTGAAAGTATGAGGGGTCCAAAGAAAAGGGAAAAAAAAACAAAACATATTTTGTAAATTGGAAGGCTTTTTTTTTTTCTTGTTATTTTTTCATTAATCTTTTTCCTTTGCACTTAAAAGATGATTTCTAGAGCTTGAGGTAGCACTCCCATAACATTTTAAATTATTCAAAATGAAGCACATATGATTGAAGATATAAACAGTTGTTCAATCATAGGCAAATGATCAATGATGAGCCAAGCTACCTTAATAACTACAAAAAAATCCTAGACAAATAGGTATGGAATATAGGTGGGTAACTTTAATACATAAGTAAGTATGAAATGTAAGCTAAGTAATGGTCATACATAGTAGGTGGGTAACTATCATACATAAGTGTAATATGTAATTAGGAATGTAAAGATGGGTAACTATTATACACAAATAGGTAAGAAATGTAAGTGGTTACAATGTAGTAGGTAGGTAAGTATGTAAGACATTTAGTTGATAATTGCTACTAGGTGGGTAGATGCATGTGAATATGGTTAGTAGTTAGTACATACATAGCTAACCATTGCATGTGGTTATCTATGGGAAAAGATAGGAAAACATGTTAAATTCGGCTTAATCAAGAACCAACCATCATCCATCCATACACCCATCCTGCATTGTGGTGTGCTGATGAATTCTAGTTAGTTGTGGCCCTTTGGATGCCCCCCCATTGATGTTTCCCCTTTTGTAGTGCTGTTGACTTAGGGTTTCAAGCAAATGAAGAGGCCGAAGAATAGAGGGGGGACACATGAACGAGAATCAAGAAGGGGAGAATCTAGAGGAATCCCAAGAACCCACTTTTGGATTCCCATTTGGGATCCCATTTGTTGGAGACAATAGTATCACTGGTATCTGCAGAGAATATCCCAGATTCTATTGTGACTTTTAGATTCTATTGTTAGTCCCCTCATCCCCCCACAGGTGGTGGTGTCTAAGAAGCAGCAGCTCTTGACTCTTGACTCTTGACTCTCTCTTTACAGCTACTGTCTCTTTGCATGCTCCACTCTTACACAAGACTAGACTACCACGCACGCACGATCCACCTTGCCTCACAATGGGGTGTGCACAAGCTCCATCGATCGAGTGCCCAGGCCTTGTTTTTCGCTGTTCTTGCTTTTGGAGTTGTAATCAATTTTGAGCTAATTAAACTCGAGATCCCCGAGTCCATCGCCTAAAGCTTCGTCCACATTTTCTGGTGATATTCTTCTTCTGGAGTTCTCGTGTCAGATACTAGGCTATAATAATGTTGTGCTAAAAATATAAAACTTGTCGTCCATGGCAGCTGATCCAGAGTCCAGAGTATGTGGGCCTGGTATATCAATCTTCTGCCACGGCGCTTAATTAACTTTATCTGCAGCAGCTAGCAAGCTGTTATAATTCTAGAAGCAACAGAAAACCCCCCAAAAAAACACAGTCTTAAGAGTTACAACAATTCCTGAATTACATCAAGTGAAGACCAATTTTTTTGGTTTTGACTGCAACTGGAGATCGGCTATTAGGTACGCATAATTCAAACTACAAACAGGTGTAAGTAAGTCTGTGGAGGTTTTTCTTTTCCTTTCCCCCAGATGCATATATTATTGTTGTTGTTGTTGATCAACTAGTCTGGATTGCAAATCATAGGCTCAGCTGGTGCTCATGAAGTTTCATTGCATCTTTTTGCTGAAAGGTAATAATAAAAGATTGGTGAGAAATGATTGATTCATTTATTCTACACATCCATCGCTGCACCCAAGAAAGCGAATTAGTGCGAATCATAAGGGATACGTGTCTGGATTCTTCAATAGCGCCCAGCGAACATGAAAAGAAAGCCCCATTTAGTGTCTCACTAGTCTGCTGATCAGCAGCAAAGAACGAGAGAGTCCGGGTATTCATTTTTTCCTTCAACCTCAGCTTTGACCGGCCCACTTCCAAGCTCTAAGGTATAAAGACATGTATGACTTTTATGACCAAAAATAGTTGCTGGTAATTTGTCCACTGACACTCATCAGGTTTCCATCATTGTGTCTACTGTCTAGCATGACCAGCTTAGAAGTTAGCAAGTCTAGGGTAAAATCTGGGCGGAGGTTTTTACAAGGTGAGATCAATCATGGAGGACTTTGATCTTCTTCCAAATGCAAAATTGGGGGAGGAAGAAGATGATCATAGCTAAATATAGTCATCCATGGGAATTGATTTCACTCCATTCTGGTTTTTGTTCTCTTTGGGAACACAGCATGAGATTGGGCTGACAACTGACAAGCTATATATTGGCAATACCCCCAGATCATGTCATCCCCAGCGGTAAAGGACACCACAAGGTTTTCACATGCTCACCCACAGGTTTGAACTTTGAATCCGGGAACTTTGTTATGTACCAAATCACCGGCCAAGCAGCTTCCTCTTTCTTGTTTTTTTTTTCGGGGGGGGGGGGGGGGGGGGTCCCAGCATAACATTTTCTCACCCCCACGCACCCCCCCCCCCACCGGGCGGGGGCGGATCCCGGAGGGGGGGG